>Ga0065711_1044174_pt1 | contig 14261 bp, 8 predicted proteins | sample Hoacrofraction12_FD_59098 | JGI IMG/M metagenome (GOLD analysis project Ga0065711, IMG submission 59098) | Hoatzin crop microbial communities from Cojedes, Venezuela - Epithelial fraction 12 v2 (version 2) | ecosystem: Host-associated > Birds > Digestive system > Esophagus > Crop | place...
TCTGAACATGAGGAAGAACTTCTTCCCTCTGAGGGTGACGGAGCCCTGGCCCAGGCTGCCCAGGGAGGCTGTGGAGTCTCCTTCTCTGGAGATATTCAAGACCCACCTGGACACAGTCCTGTGCAGCCTGCTGTAGGTGACCCTGCTTCAGCAGGAGGGTTGGACTAGATGACCCACAGAGGTCCCTGCCAACCCCTACCATTCTGTGATTCTGTGATTCTGTGATTCTGTGATTCTGTGAGTAGCTTAGCTTTGCAGCGCTGCGGAGAGGGCACCGTCTGTAAAGACCTGGTGAACGACGTTGCGGATTCTGTTCCGGAACGCCACATCCTCAAGAGTAGATACGAAAATGTGAATTTGAAAGTGTTGACTTAAATTGACAGCTGCTGCTGTGGTCAGAGAGTTCGATTTTATAAGAATTTCAAATTTATAATTATAATTTTATAATTTTAAAATTTTATAAATTTAAAATTTTATAATTTTATAATACGTATACCACCAGTACTGTTATTTTTTAGGACAAAACACTCTTATTCGTGTACCATTCTACAAAATAGTTAAATGCATTTGAGGCAGTACTGATAATAGAGAAGCTGTTTCATCATGAATTATTCTTGTACGCAAATATGTCTGTTTATCATTGAATTTTTTTACAGTACAGTGAACTAGTTAGAGTGATGTATGCTTGCCTCAGAGTCGCCAGGGCTGTCTTTGATTGCAGTAATAAAGAATAATGTAAGTTCTTACAGCCAGATATTTCCTACAGAGGGTTTGACAATGGTTAGATTGCCACGACCGCTGCTTCGGATACTACTTAATGCTGTCTCATTAGTTCTTTGTATATCCATATCTACACGTTGGCTGAAGTCTTGCTCTAATGTGTGGTTGCAAAATCGCAAGTCAGGGACCTTTTGTTCAGCACTTGTGCTTCTTCTCAGCCCATGTGGATGCCCTCCGGGTTAGGTGATGCTTCGCCAGTCCCTCGCACGGTCATGTTGTTGAAACACGTGTGCTGTGGTTCCTTTCAGCACTTACAGGCACAACAGCAGTACAAGGAATAATGAACACCTGCGTGTTTGGGTAGGCAGATGCAACTCCTCTGCAGGTATCCAAGCGGCAGTTTAGACTGACACTTTAAAGAGACTATGCTAAGTATCATCAAGTTATTGCTAAAAAGCCTATCTAGTGTTAGTTCAGTCCAAACTAGTTTTGTCTATGGAAGGGGAAAAACCAGAATGAGTGATGCTTAATCTTCTAACCTCATGAAAATCCTTCAAAAGGAAATGAGGGTGAAGGGTCTGGAGAACAAGTCTGATGAGGAGCGGCTGAGGGAACTGGGATTGTTTCGTCTGGAGAAGAGGAGGCTGAGGGGAGACCTTATCGCTCTCTACAACTACCTGAGAGGAGGTTGTAGTGAGGTGGGTGTTGGTCTCTTCTCCCAAGTAGCTAGCAATAGGACGAGAGGCAATGGCCTCAAGTTGCATCAGGGGAGGTTTAGATTGGATATTAGGAACAATTTCTTCACCGAAAGGGTTGTCAAGCACTGGAACAGGCTGCCCAGGGAGGTGGTTGAGTCACCAGCCCTGGAGGTATTTAAAAGACCTGTAACTGTGGTGCTTAGGGGCATGGTTTAGTGGTGGACTTGGCAGTGTTAGGTTAATGGTTGGACTTGACGGTCTTAAGGGCCTTTTCCAACCTGGATGATTCTAGGAGTCTGTGACTCTGTGAGGGTGGGACTCAAACTGGCTTTTTCCTCCAGGGCCTGTCAGAATTCACCCTAGCAGAAATGGGTATTTTTCCACATCCTGCTGCTTTCTGTGATGGCAGCAAAAGCTTTCCTGACGTGGTGGCTCATCACCACCTTTTCAGACCCAGTGCCTTCCCAATGCACATAAGCAATGCTACATCAAACAGTGCACCTTGCTCCTTACTGCTTAACTAGTGGGTTATAGACTGGTTAAAGTGTGTCTTCCTTGGAGTGGAAGAGAATGCCGTAGTTCTCTTTCATTTCATCTCCTCTGAAACACCCACAGGCTCCAGTCCAGCCACAGCGAAACCCTCTACATGGGTCTCGAGAAGTTTTCATTAAGCACTTTGTGGGATTGAGCTTGAACTTTAGTCTTTGTATTCCGAGTTGCATCTACATTGCTGTTAGTAATTTTTAAAAGTGTTTTCTGTGTTTCACCCTCAGCAGCTCTACGAAGCCGGAACATCTGTAGAGATGGGGTCTGGTACATTGTAATTGTAAAAGCTGCGTTTTTGCTGGAAGTCAGCACCTGTAAGGAGGTATTCCCTGAGACCTGTGATCCATAATTCAATAGCGAAATTTTTATTTGCCTTGACATGACATCCAGAAGATCATTTACATTTCAGCTTCCATTTTCTGTTAGGATCTAAATTTCAATTTGGATTTGGTAGAATTTTTCGAAAGGTTCACTTTCAGTTGAAAATGTTTGATCCTTTTTCACGAATGTGTATAGTTTAGGCCAGGAAAGACATTTAGATCACTTGTTTTCCACTTCTATATGTAGGTCATTAACTTTTGACCAGATATTGTTACGCTGAAATTTATAACTTGCTTTTGGTTAAAGTTTGTCTTCCAGTAAGTCATTCAGGCTTGGCTGGAAGGATTCAAGAGATGGGGAGTCCATTGCTTCCTCCCCTTTGTATTTTGTCAAACTGTTAAGAGGAGTGGCTCGTTTCTGGTTTGGCTTTGTCTGGTTTCAGGTTCCAGCAATTGGTTCTTGCTGTGCCTTTTTCTACAAAGTTAAAGAGCCATTTAGTACATTTGTTTTTTCTCCATGTGAATTAGATACTGGAATCTAGTCAACACTCAATTTTCTTTTGAGAAACAGAATAGATTGAGTTCTTTAAGTCTCACTGCATGTCAGTTTCTCCAGGTTTCAAATGCTTTTACACAGAATGGTGTCTCCAGTCTTTCAACATCTTTTCTTTGAAACAGACCTGTGTGCATCTCACTTATGCAAGGCACAGACTTCAAATCTTCACTACTTGATTTTCTCCAATTTCATCAGCCAAGTCACATTTGACCCTTTTATCACCATACGTTCATCACCACCAGTTTAGGGGAGCTTGTTCAGCGTCTCCGGATGCCCTCTCTAGACCTGCTGCTCTTCGTGTTGGTTCTAAACTGGAGTTACGAGGTAGCTTTTAAAAAACAAAAAAAAGAAAGGCGGCCGTCCTTCTTGTTATTAACCATTCTGTTCATCTTCATGTTTACACAAGCTTTACCACCTGTGAATTTATGTTTACTACCTGTGTTGTTGAATAGCCTTAGGACACTCTGTCAGTAATGTCTCTATTCAATGGTGGTTTCACCATGACAGCTGCATTTGCAAATTACTTAGTCTGCAAGTTCTTAGAAATACTGAACAATATTGATTTTTAACCTGTTTCACGAGTAAACAAGAATTCTAGAGTTGTGCCATTTGTCCCCTCATGAATTTAGGAAACATTGATCGATTTCTGCCTAATTCGAAGTTTTAGTTGTGATTAAGTTTCACCAAGTTTTGTGATGATAGTTTACAGCATAGAAGAAGAAACAAGGAATGTGTCTTCCTAATAAAAGGAAGATTTTTCAATGTCGCCTTTGAAAGACAAGGGGGAGTGACTTGGGTGCTATACACGGTGCCTGGAATTAAACAGGTAAACAACTGTAGCAGGTAGGTGGCTCCAGTGTAATGAGTAGAGAAAGTTTTTTTTCCAGAAGTTTCGTGGTAAACCTGGGAAGAGCAAAAAGTAGTTGCTGGAGAGAAGAGGGAGACGAAGGACTTTCTGAAAATGCATAGGAAAGCTGGCATAATTTATCCTGCTGCTCAGGAGCATTAAATCAAAGGCCAGACAAAAAAAATGAGTATACTGTGCTTACGTGTAAACCCTGAGCAGCTGAACATGCTAATTCATTAAAGGGTGAAACTGATATTTTTTGTTTAGGACTCATTTTCCAGTAAGTTGCGTTGGCTTGAATTAATTGCATTTTTGTACCTGAATGAAGGTATCTTCATTAATAGACTTCAGTGTCACAGCATTGTAGGTCTGAAAGGGATTTTTAGCGTGCGTCAGCTTCATCCCCAAGAACGAATGTTCTTACATCGTTTCCTGACAGGTGTTCATCTCGTTCGTTCTTTCCTTTGTGTTGTGTGATGACACAGAACTGGGCAAACTCTTCCAAACCTCCAGGTTTAGTCACCCATATCTTCCTTGGTGCACGCATACAACTTCAGGAACAGCTGGGTAAGCAGCAGTTACCCCAAAAAGTACATCGCCCAGTTGGACGGCGTGGTAAGCACTGAGAATGATTGTAATTCTGCAGCAGATGGCTTGCAGCGAAAATTTGAATGGTTTGGGATTGTCTTCCGTAAAGAAGAGTGGATTTCCTGGGAAGAAGAGCAACAGAGGAAGGCAGACTTGTAAAAAGTTGCAATAAGAAAAAAATAAGACCGTATTCTTTGTGTCCACAGTAACTAGGGCAGGGATTTATGGAGCTGTATACCCGTTTTTCCATTATTTGTCTTGAGATTTATTGCCGGCTAACTGTGCGGGTAATCTTTTCTGAAAGTTGGATTAGGATTTTTCATATCTTCTATAACTTCTCTGCTGTTTGAAGTTTTATTTAAAATCAACATTGGTCGCCAGTTAGCTGGTTTATGACTCTCCATACAAACTCTGCAAGCCTGCCGATTTAGACATACTTATCCCTGAGAAGATATTGATGAGTAGCAAGAAAGAATGTACTTTGTCAAACGCTTTGCCATTTTTTTTAGCAAATAGAGAACAGAAAAGTATATTGAACAATTTTGTACTTTCTTCTGCACTGTTATTTACAGTTTTACCATCTCCATCTGAAAATCGACATATGTTTGCTATGGATTGCGTTTGTTGCTTGTGTAGAAAACAAAGTTCTTCATTGTGCTAAGTTTGCCAGCCATAGATTGTTTTTCCTTAGATAGCTTTAGATCTGCTTTTTTTTTTTTTTATGCTGGCAACAAGCAATTTCCACCTTTTTCTATGTTCCTTGACTGATTTTGCTTTTTCGCTGAACCAAGAGGCCTAACACCTGTTTTGGGAGTTTTTTTTGTCATCCAACAAATTTTTTAAAAATACCATTCATTCATTTGTGTTAAAGTATCTCCCCTTGATTAAATTCACTAACCTTTTTCCTACGTTGAGGAAAATAGGAAGAAAATAGCCTTTTCGAAGCACCAACCGCGTGTGTTGCTGGCTGAAGGCTTCCCTCTCTTCGGCCCCACCCGATGTGATCAGGTCAGGTTCACCAGCCCCAGGCAGCCACCCGCTTCCAGCCCAGTGACTTGCTGAGTTTCCATGGGCACGTGTTTTGGTGGGAAACTCCACCACTTCCCTGGGCAACCTGTTCCAGTGCCTGACCACTCTTTCAGTAAAGAATGGTCACCAGGGAAGTGGTGGAGTCCCCATCCCTGGAGGGGTTCAAAAACCGTGTAGATGTGGCACTGTGGGATATGGTTTAGCAGGCGTGGGCGTGTTGGGTTGATGGTTGGACATGATGATCTCGGAGGTCTTTTCCAACCTTAATGATTCTTCATTCGTCTTTATCTATCCCAGCACTGCTCAGAATGGTGGAGTCGTGGGAAGCATTATACCTTTTTGTGTCAGAAAATCGTCATTCATAGTTTTTAGAAACTTTTCACGTTTATGACCACCAGCATCCACCTCCTGAACTGATGCCTTCCAGGGTGATGAAGCTCTCCATACATCGCAGAGATGTGGTCAGGGAGAAGCTTACCCCATTCCCTGGTTTGCCAAGGTGGTCTGTCACAAACCTCCCCACCAGTATCTCCTCCTCGGCTTTTCTATCACGCTTGTGCACGTACGTGGAAGACCCAAGTTCAGATTTATCAGTATTGTTGGAATTGGTAAAGGTGTTTTTAGAACAGAGCACCACATCCTCACCACTTTTATTCACTTGAATCATTCTAAATGGGTAATAAACAGACATTTTAATACATCAGGCATACAAATTGTCTTAACAGCTGTCAGTAATGCCAATTATATCAAATTCCTTCGTGTGGCTGTGACTGGACAACAAACAAGAATTGGAAAAACTCCTGGCAGTGGCATAGAATTGATTTTAGCATTCCTTTTCTTTTTCTTTGCCACACAAATTAATTTTATTTGCAACACATGGAGGTTAAATTTATATCATGTTTGCCTTCTTAGCACCCTGCCCTCAAGATGCTAATTTAACAGTTTTCTGGCTGCTCCAGCTAGCTCTCAGCCGAGAAGATTAGTTTCCCAACCTGTGAGATAACCAAAAGACGAGAAGCGTGGAGCTCCGCGATGCCATTTTTAGAGGCCCCTTTCACAGTATATTTGCACTTTAAACTTTCTCCTACCAAGGAACATGCCTATATTTGGAAGGCCCAATTTTCTGTTGAGAGGACTTGTCATCTTCTGCTAACTGGTGTCAGCAACTAATCTCGTTATGTTAATGTACAGGGACAGCTAAGTGACTTGTTTTGAATGCTTTGTGATTGCTACCTATTTATTAAAAGCAAAAGCAAACAACTGCTTATAACTAATCTTCAGATGCTGACTGTTTACACAAATAGTGTTAAAGGCAAGGCTAATATAAGCAGACATATTATATTCTTACATTATGACATGAGAACCGCACTCCATGTTGTAAATGTTTATAGTGTATATATCTCAATATTATGAATACTTACGTATTCCAATAAATATTTTAATTTAGTCAGCCACATTTAACAAGTAAAATTTTTAAAACTATATTCCAGTTTTGAAGTTAAAGAAGGCAATAGGGCATTTCCCCCCAGATTAATCCTTTTACTTTAGATAGGTTTACAAGACATACCTGCAACAGCTTAACAGAGAAATAATCCACGTGGTTAGTAGAGTAAACTGGTTTAGATGGTGTTTGTATTGCTGCTTAGTAGTCAGTTTGAAGGCAGATGTCATGTGCTTTTGAACGAACACAGCTGAGCACCCATTATTGCTCCTAAGGACAAGAATTGTCATTTTTAGTGAGTTTAATCATTGTGAGAGTGAGGTGTTGCGTATAAAAGTTCTTAGCACTTTATAATGTATCTTGGAAATGATATGTTATAAAATATAACATGCATGTGTATGATTTTGATTACATATAAATGAAACCCACGTGTATTTGAAGTCTGAAGACCAATTTTTGACTCGTAGATACTCACGTGAGGGTGGGCTGGGTCCCACAGACGGTTTACACAATTGCGTGAGGACAGACGTCAGCTCTGACTCTGCCTTGCTAGGCAAGACAGGTCGTGTTTTGTTTCCTTCTTTGCCTCTAGATTATTGGTGCTGTTACATCAGAGTTTAAACTATGTACTGAAAGAAGTGTTAAACCAGAAGGGCTTCTCCTGTGTCGTTGGACGCTCGGGCTTGGTGTGAAAGGGAGCATCCCAGCCCCGTGTCCGTGCCGTGGATGCTCCAGCTGGAGTTTTCCGATGCAGCTGGGTGTATGGGGAACGTAAACAAAATCTCAAAACACTCGTACCCAGGGAGTAGGCATCAGTTTACATTTCTAGGGTGCTTGAACTTCAAGGACTCGTCGTTACTCTGAGCAGTTACATTAAAATGTTTGTTATTTTGGTAGTTTGGGGGCAGAGGTCTAGACATCTGCTTATGCAACTTGGTCCACTCAGTGAAATCTATTCCCGTTTCAGCGTAAAAAATCTCCCATAAAATCCAACACATGTAAGATGACGGCTGAAGAATTCCTAAAGCAGTCCTATGCTTAACGCGTGCCAGAGCTGCAAGATAGGATTTGTTTTATTTCAGGAGTGCTCTGGACATTTATGATTTTGACAGTTTCCTGCTACTGGTTGCAGAACTTGGACTCATGCATTAGGTACAGCTTGCAAATTCAGCACAGCGTAGGGATCTTGTGAATTTCTTTTGGCAGCTGAGGACCTGATTCAGCTGCCAATGAAGATTCCCGGTGATTTTGGTGGGTCTCACATCAGTACTTTTGTCTCTGCAGACCGCTATTTTACACCAAATGCTGAAGCGTGAATTAATGACTATTTTTAGCAGTGGGGTTTTTTTTTTCCTTCTTTGTCCTGGATGGAACTTATTAAACATTTGTGTCGTGCTTTGTCTGATATAATTCTCCCCCTTATTCTTGAGGGACACATCTCCTGTGCTCCAGGAAAGAGTCAGCCTCCCGTGAAGATCTGCCTGCCTGTGCGGAGGAAGGGGTGCAGCCTTAGGGGACAGGGAAATGAAAGAGCAGTGGAGGGACCTTGAGGTGGCAGTTTGGTCACCTTCCTTCGAGATGTTGGCTTGAGACCCCTTCTACTGAGATGGGGACTGAAGTTGATTGCTACTTCTAATGTCAGCGGTCTAACCACTGCGCTGTCATATAGGTGAAGGCTCTCCTTTCCTCATCCATCCTAAAACAGAGTGATTTCTGCTTGTTTTTTCAAGGAATAGCATTCATTGCTTGCAGGCTGCGGCATCAGCAGTCAAGGCGTTGCTGGTCTCCACGACTTTAATCAGCTGGTCTGTGCTAACTGATTATTTTTACCAATGCCTTGTAAATGCCATGCATTTTCTGAGGAAGTAGATCGTGGGATGGAGTAGCCTCACAGGGGGAGAGGCAAGGTGTTCGCTCAAGCTAACAGTAGGATATTTGTATGCTGGGGAGGAGTCAGTGACAGGCAGAAGAAGAACCAAGAGACTGGTTTTCATATTCGTTGCCTCTGGGCGAGGAAAAAGTGAAGAGGAACCACCAGCATCCAGAGGAGATGGCACCAAACTGCAGTGGGCTTTCCCACCAGCTGAAAGCCATGGGTTGCTCTCGTTGAGCCAGCCCAGCAAGAGCGTGCCTTATACAAGATGACATGCAAATTGTCCGTTGTTACTGGTATACCCTGTGAGAAAACTGGTTGGACTGGGAAACAGATGCCACTGGGGAATCCATCATGTTGTACCACGTCTGTAGAAGGTGCACGCATCTAAGACTGGGCAGATCAGCTCCCGTATCTCCCCACGTCCTGGTGTCTTTGTTCTGGAGCAGCTCAGGGGCCGGTAGAGAAGTGAGGGTCTTTCCTGTTGTTTTGCGTGTGGATCACAGAGCTTACGTTTTATTAAAAGTGTGGAAATTCTGGATGAAATAGAAGCATGAGCATTTGTATCGCTTGCTGTCAGATTGTCTCGTTTTGCTTTCTGAGAGCTCTGCTACTCGTTGGTGCAGGGAAGTCCTGGTTTCTGCTCATTTGTGTCTTCACTGGAGCTACATTTTTATTTGTATGGTTCTAGCAGTGTATTCACAGCTTGCAGCTTGCACCCGCAGATGAATAATATCTTGGTAACAGAGGTTCCAGCAGTCACAGGTGGATTGATTTGTCATCATCCAAAGCTTTTATTAACCATGTAAGAAATATTTCTGCTATAGATGAAGAAATAGAAATTGATTTTGAATAGTTGCTCTTTCCATGCAGAGGCTCTTTTGTAACGTATTTTGTTAATTTTGGTATGATTTTTTTGCGCTTCGTCTCCTTCTCGAAACTTTTCCTCTGATTTAGTGTCTGGCTCTGTTTAATGCTACTAAATGATTTACTGAAGGTTTACAAGTGATATTTCGTCCGCTGGCGAGACTCTGTGAGCTGGGTGCCATCCCCAAATGTGATACAATATTGTTGTAGTATTAATATGGATATTGATGCAAAATCAATGCAAATAGACTCCACATCTAATCCCACGCTCCTTCACTCAAGTTCACTGGCAGCAACAGCAAGTTTATTCTTTGATTTCAGTGCTGGATATGCAGCATTTATGAGGGGTTGCACTTTACATCCTTTCTTTGGTTATCATTATGCCAGTGCACATTAAAACGGTTTTTAGAACGAGATTTGTTTCAGCGTTGTTGTCAGACCCAGCTTAGGCAAACCTGACTTTGGGCTTTGGCTCGTTTAGCTTGTGTCGTCCTCCAGTGAAGACGGCACCGGCTTCGTGAGGGTGCAGAAAGTAATTAACATCTTGCAGGCTGTACCTGTGCAAGGCGACGCAGGGCAGGATTTGGCCATTTCATACGGATTCCTCCTCTGGATGGCTGCAGAAAAAGTGTCTGGCTCCAGTGCACTATTAGGCTGTAATTAGTGTAACTAACAACTAGTATGAAAGAGAGGGATAGAGGTCACCGCAAGACTTCAAAGGTCTTAACAGGTTAAGGTTGGAGGGCAGCCTCTCCCCTCGCTTAATCTGTTGCCATATCTTCCGAGATTTGTTGAAATCTTCAGTGACCTCTAACCTTGACGTGTTGCTCTCCTGTAATTTACCGCTCACATGCCATTTTCTTCATTTCTGTCCATTTAGACGGGCAAGGGTCTTTGTGATCGGCGTCTCCCCTTTCCACTCGGATAGAAGTGTGCCCAGGTAGACAGCTTTCTGACGTGGAGTGAAGGCTGTGGTTTAAGCCCCTTTAATGGTCTTGCCCTGCTGGCTTCGGACCCGCTGGAAGCAGTTGTTTTGCTGTGCCTCGGCACATGGTTCGTGCATGGCGTTTGACACATAGATTAGGCTGGGGTTTAAAATCTAGCTATTAAAATAAATCAGGTATTGCACAGTAGTTCTCAAAAGGTACTAAATATCGGGCTTTCACGAGTCACTTTCTTAAATCCAACTGCCCAAAGATAGTTTTGTTCATATTTTCAGTAAATGTGAAAGCTCTTACTGGTAAAGTGTGCGGCTCAAGGACAGTTTGTGATGTGGGACTAATCAGTAGATACTCGTCCGTGGTGTTTCGCTATGGGAGACAAATACCCATCAAGGACACTATCCTGTCCCTGATGGTTTTAGAGGTGGGTTTTTTCCCCCTCAGACTTGGTGTTGCATCTCTCCCGTCAATCCCAACATATAGCAACATTTATTTCAAATAATTGAACATTTTTGTGGTGTCATCAGCCAGGGTCCTCTGAGATTTCCATAGCAAAGGGTTGGAATGCATTGCCTCTTCCCCCGGCATCAGGCAGTCGCTTCTCCTTGGTGGTGCCCATCCCAGAGCGAAGGGCAGAGAGGAGAGGAGGGTTCCCTTCCCTCCCCCTCAGTGGATGCTTCTCCTCGGGAGAGCCGTGGCTGTTCCCACGGGGAACCCTCTGGGTACACCAGCAGGGATGCCCTCCGGCTCCCACCCTCCGCTGCTCCAGCATCCCACCCCGCGATCCCCCCCGGTGTCCGAGCACTGCAGGTCTGGGGGGGAAACGCTCAAAATCGGTTCAACAAAGTGAAGTAACAGGCAGCAAGCTACTTGCCCGCGCCACACCGAGCATGGGTTTAATTATCCTTTTAACCGATTAAAACACTTTAAAAGAGAGCAGGAGCGACCGAGGAGGAGCGAGAGCAGCCCAATGTTAGATTTAAAGTTCAACAGCAGGGCAGGGGGAGTCACACAAGGATTTCACAAGCAACGGCACTTGGATGGTGTTTGGGAAATCTTTTTCTTTCAAGACTGTCTTGCGATTAACTATGGGAGTAGCACATCAAAGCTGCACTGACTTCAAAGCTCAGAACCACTTACGGCTTCCAGCTATTACTAAAACCTACCACTTCACCCTGCCAGCAACTCATCTCGGCTGCCTCTCGACGTTGCACCCGTCTACTTCCTGCCTTCTGGTTTTGGGGAGGGGGAAAAAAAACCCACACAAAAAAAAAAAAAATACTTGTAAATTAAATACAGCTGTTCCCACTGAAGGGATGTCAAATCAGGGGGAAAAAAGCAAATGGAAGCATTAAGACATTAAAGATTTAGTACAAACTCAGTGGTGATTTGCATACGCACGGTCTCGTTTGGCTAGCTCTAACGAAGCCGTCGGCTGTGGGGAAGTTTCCCGGCTGAGCGTTGCCCCTGTGAGAAAGCCGTAGCACAGCACGTGCCGTGAAATCGGTTCCCACCCGTGTTCCGCAGCAACGATCCGCATCCTCTGATCACAGAACCATAGAACCATTGAGGTTGGAAAAGACCTCCAAGATCATAAAGTCCAACCGTCACCCCAACCCCACCACGCCTGCTAAACCATGTCCTGAAGTGCTGCATCTACGCAGTTTTTGAACCCCTCCGGGGATGGGGACTCCACCACTGCCCTGGGCAGCCTGGTCCAGTCCCTGACCACTCTTCCAGTGAACAGATTTTTTCCCAATATCCAATCTAAACCTCCCCTGACGCAACTTGAGGCCATTGCCTCTTATCCTATCACTGGTTCCTTGGGAGAAGAGACCAACTGCCCCTCACTACACCCTCCTGTCAGGGAGCTGGAGAGAGCAATGTCAGCCTCCTCCAGACTGAACAGCCCCAGCTCCCTCAGTTGCTCCTTGTAGGACCTGTTCTTCAGACCCCTCCCAGCCTCGCTGCCCTTCTCTGGACACGCTCCAGCCACTCAATGTCCTCCTTGGAGTGAGGGACCCAAAACTGAACACAAATTTGCGTATTTAGTGTTTTGGAAGTCCCTGAAACAACTCATTTGTAGTAGTGTAGGGCTGTGCTGCACTCTGAACTGATATGAGAAGGCTGAAATGTACCGAAATCGTAATTTATTGCTGTATTAATATTGTTCAACACTTAAAATTGTTACATTGTTACTTTCTGATTGGGATTTTTATGCCTAGGGTTTTTAAAATGGTACATTAATCTCTGAATAAGATTTGTCTTGCAAATGACATATTAATAGAAAGTTAGGAACAAGTGTGGGTCTTTGAGTGTGTTTTATGTAACAGTTTATATGTTCAGTACGGATCAATGACATGCTCTCTAGAGCTAAATGCCATTAATCCATTTACAGCCGCTCGTTGCGATGAAGAGGAATTGCCGTTGAAAGAGCTGATCGTACGTTAAGGAGAATTTCTCTGCTTCCCTGCTTAGCCTTATATTCTGAAAATGTCTTCACGAGTGTTTAAAGCAAATTTTCCACACACACACCTTTATTTTTTTCCCACTACAAGGAAGTTCTGCCCATGTACCTGGGGATGGGACGGCGGACGTGGCCCGACGCGCTGCCGACCCGCTGGCCGTGGCCACCCCTGCCCCGTCGCAGGGTTGTCTGGTCCTCACCCCGCGCACAAATGATGCTCTTGTGCAACAAACCCGTGGCAGATCTGCGATGCAGAAACGCAGAGGCCGTTAATGGGTTGTTTTTCTGGACAGTCATTGCCATGAGGTGTAAATGTGTGAATTACAGTGTAGCGTGGTCAGTTGGAAAAAAGGAGAGTGTTGGCTTTGGAAGAGTTGACGTATGACAAAAGAATACAGGAACTTACTGTTAAATCTAAAATACGTATGGCTAGTGTACGTTCTGTCTGAAGAACATGCCTCTGCTTTAAATATGTAAAGTGGAAGAGAGGAGCTTCCTGACTCGCTGATGATGCCATCAAAATGTTCGATTATTTGAAATAAATTGTTGCTGTAGAGTCAAGTAAGACTCCACTGATGCATTTATATACTTCACTGCGTGATAATTCTTTTTTCTCCTTAAAGAACACATTTCTCTGAAATAAACTGCGCAGACTAGGAACAGCACAGTCATCTGAAGTTCACTGGAACTATAGGAGGACATCGTGTTTCCTGTCCTTATGTTAAACTTGGCATATTGATTTTTTTTGCACAGCTTGCAGCATAGAAATGTGATCTACAGCCACGGCAAGGCAGGCTTAACCACATGTGAATTTGTTAAGTAGTGCTGGATTAGCAGGAATCATCAGACTGAGCAAGTACAGAGACTTGACTTCTGTAACTCTTTATTTATGACTTAATCAATTAAAATAACAAGTTTTGATTTTATTGGCTGTAGATAACTAAGCACAAATCATCTGCAGAAGCTGTTGTTTCATACGCTGGCTTGTTTTCACTATGTAAAGGCTCTGCAAATTAGCTGCAGTACGTACACGGGCAGGGTTGAAGTTATGGATCAGATATGTAAAGATTCAACAAACGTGGTTAGCTACCGTTTTTTAGATCAGTGCAGAAAATTCAGGAAGGCATGGTGCTTCCATTGAGGCCTCATCTAGAGTACTGTGTCCAGTTCTGGGCTCCCCAGTTCAAGAAAGATGAGGAGCTACTGGAGAGAGTCCAGTGGAGGGCTACAAGGATGAGGAGGGTCCTGGAGCATCTCTCCTATGAGGAGAGGCTGAGGGAGCTGGGCTTGTTCAGCCTGGAGAAGAGAAGGCTGCGAGGGGACCTAATAAATGCTTACAAATATCTGCAGGGTGGGTGTCAGGAGGAT
>Ga0065711_1044175_pt1 | contig 14261 bp, 7 predicted proteins | sample Hoacrofraction12_FD_59098 | JGI IMG/M metagenome (GOLD analysis project Ga0065711, IMG submission 59098) | Hoatzin crop microbial communities from Cojedes, Venezuela - Epithelial fraction 12 v2 (version 2) | ecosystem: Host-associated > Birds > Digestive system > Esophagus > Crop | place...
AAAAAAAAAAAAAAAAAGGTTATCAGCCAACCCTTCCCTCCTTGATATGAGCTGTAGATACAAAGGTGCAGTTATATCCTAAATTTTGACAAGGCTTATTCTTAGAAATTACATCATACAAGGGTTTGTGTACACAACAAGATCAAAAAGCTTTCTGGTGCTAATAAAGAAATTGTTTGGATGGCATCCAACACAGGCAACACATTCCATCATAATACTTCATAGTTTATGAAACAGTCCCTAATAATATTTTGTCTTTGTTCTGTACACAACAGTATGTGTACAACAAAATGGACAAGCTGACCAGTAGCTGTGAAAAGACAGACAAGAATTAAGGAATTAAATATACAATGTGTAAGTACATAGTTCTGCCACCCAGCTTGATTTTACTCATTGATCATTTTCAGAGGGGGGTGAGAAAAAACAAACCACATTACAGAACATTCTAAATGGAGAAATTTTAATTCAAATCTACACCAATTACTCTAAAATCTGAATTCTGGTGGTTCTGTCGTTTTTGTTTAATCTGAAAGGAAAATCCTTTTACTTTTTTCTAGGCCTCATAACTTCACACTCATGCTAAGTAACTGTGCTTAAGTAGCCAGAAAATACTAAAGCAAATCCTTCAATTTCACAAGTGGCATTGAATTCTCAATAAGCAATAGCTGTCTTCTATTTCACTAGCTTCTTCACTTTACACCTTTAGCTACAATTAAAGACCTAAAACCACTACTTACCCTTAACACCAGTTTCTTGTATTTTTCAGATAAATCCACTTTCACACACCTGCCTTGGAACCAAATCGCTTTGTTGGCACAATGCTCAACCATAGCTAAAGCATCCTCTCTGGTCTCCATCTCAATGAAAGCCTGAAAAGATTAAAACGTACATTAAAAACAACTATGAAATACACAGCACTTTTGCAGGCAAAGCTATTTACCTTAAAACATAGCATTTCCAAATGCTGAAACAAAATCATGAGATTCAGCTAAATCCATTCTCTCCAAACTAGCCATACATTTTAAAACGTATCAAAGTGCTCTATATACTCCAGCTTTTCAATTCAGTAATATCTGTCCCATAGAAAGCTCTGAAATGAAACAACAGGCATTTAAATAATCTGCAAAGAAAAAAGGTCACCACAAAGTAAAATATTATTCCAAATGAAAAGCATATGGACAATGAAACTCGTTTATTTGGTGCTTAAAAGTATCTGGGAATTCCAGGAAAGCTGCGAAACTACTCCAGTATTTGATTTTTCAAGAGAAACCTAACACAGAAAGGCAGCAGATGCTGGTCTGTAAGCTCTGCTTTGTGAGGTGTTCCTACAAGAAACAAGCCTCTGACACACTAAGTTTGCTGAACAAGCTTTAAACACATCTTGTCTACAGTATCACTGGCAGATAGAAGAAAGCTGGTTCTGCATCCAACTTAGACAACAACGGATTTTATTTTTCCAGTGAAGTAAGGTCAGGGAGGACTTCCTAGGGGTCATACAATAGATTCTAGTAATTTCTCATTCCACAAGTGTGGCAGTAGGGGATTCAGGCACTTCTCTCTGGAGAAGTGCTGGAATTTCCTACTTAGCTCAAGGGGGCAACAAACTCCGACAGCAAAGCTGAAAAAAGTTTAGAACTAAATACTTTTAACTCCTGCGTATTTACAGAAATCATGTATATGCACATCCAAAGCATTTTACTATACCAATACAATGCACGGTCTTCAAACTATTTTTTTTTAAAGTTAGAGAGTCACAGCATGACTGTTTTTGTTTAAAGAATGAAAAATAAAGGGTAATTAAAGAAATGTGTAATAGCCGAATAGATTTATTAATGTTTCATAAGCCATGATTTTCCAGCCTTAAAAAAAGTTCCAAGGCTCCTAGAAATCTGCGTAACAAAAAAATTAAGCCTCAATGCTAAATATATCTTCTTCACAGCTGAGGCCTGTTCTTTCTTTTTTTTAAAGCAGCTTACATTACAGTAACATTTCGCAGTAAGCTAGATAGCAAAACACCACCTACACAGTCCTTTAATAATTTCCATAGCTATGCTAGAGTAGAAAGTCTACACATGCACTGATTAAAGGCATGTCATTTCTTCACAGTTAGAAACCTTAGTTTCAAATCTTCACACATGGATGTCCCCACAGTCAGTTACCTGGCTTTTCATTCTCATGAGTATGTAGTTCTTAATTTTTCCATACGGTTCAGCCAGTTTGAGCACTGCGTTGTCAGAGTATCCCGAATGAGGTAAATTGCTGAGGTGAATCACACGACCAAGTTCTGGTTTTGGCGGCTCAGTTTTCTGGTCAGGTTTACCCTCGGGTTTCTAAAGTTAGGAGGAAATGAAATTTTTAAAGTACATACTACATAAAATACACATCGGTGACTGTCCCACGATTAAGTTGATACAGCTGAGAAGTACATAAATTAAGAATAACTTAAATGCAGTGGCCTCATAACACTGACTGCTCCAGATTAAAATTAGGCAGAGTTAAAAAAGCAGAAGTATTTTACCTTTATTCTTTTGTATTTCTGTGACAAGTGGACTCTGACTGGTTTACCGAATACCAGCGCGGGTGTTGTTGAATAGTATTCTACTGCAGCCTGGGCATCCTCAGTGGTCGACATTTCAATAAATGCCTGAAATCACATAAAAACAAATTAAGCACTACTCCTTCAAGAACTAGTATCTTTGTTTAGAATCTCAAGCTCTTCCTTGCTTTCCTGTAAAAACAGCTGCATCAAAAATGAAAACTGCCTTTTGGTTACAGCATTAACTGACCTGCAGCACTTGGCATGAATTTCACATACTTTATTTAGGTGCACAAACAGAACTACTTGGTTTGTTTACATTCCACCTACACTTGGATTCAGAACATTCAACTGCTTTCTGCTTTTTCTCTTCTACAATGGCCTTTTCCACACCTCAAAACACGACACACTGTATAATACAAACTAAGACCAAGTACATTTTCAGAGAATATTAGAACAAGAACAGGATCTGCAAGCACAGTGTATTTTTGAGAACGCTATGAACAAGCAACAAGAAGGATTTTTTAAAAAATATTTCAGATAAAATGCGGTACTACAGCATTTCTGGAAAGAAACATACTGGTAACTCTTCCTTTCACACACATGACCTTGGTGACACATGTCATCTTGCTTGGCAGCTGAGCAAGTCCTTTTATGAGAATGAAGCACAGACAGTAAGCATGCTCAAGACACCAAGCAGTACTAAAGGGAAGGGCCTAATCTTACCTCATTGATTTTGTTTAGAATCAGATGATTTGTAATTATTCCAAATGGTTCAACAAGCTGAAGCAGCTGGTATCTCAAGTTCTTTCCCCTCTGGAAATCCATGATGTGAACAACTCTGCTTGTTTCCTGTTGAAGACAAAGCACACATAAGCAACATGAAATGAAAATGTGTATCAGCTAACCTAAAAAGAAAGCCTGTCAAGGCTTGGTCTATTTTTTTTTTTTGTATCTTCAGTGATCACCAAAATGAGATGCATACAGTAAAGACACAGCACCTCCAGGGATTTCCACAGAGGAAAACACCTGTCGTGCCAGAGTTGACTTTCTATGTGTTCATGCTCCACAGCTTCATCACAAGACGATGTTTAAACAGGGTCTATACAGTTTTAGAACAAATATTTTTGTGGAGTACTTGGCACAACAAAACCCCAATCATATTCCAAAGCTTCAGTATTTCCACACAAATAAACTCTAAAATCTCACTTTTAAGGACAATCCATTCATTCAAAACAAAACAATCATATGAAAGCAATCGAAAAGCATATATGCCTAAAATTGTGGTTTTTTAAAAAATAAAACAAATTTTTAATACTAACCACTCTGCCCTTTTGCATGTGTCTCGGTCCTTGCATATTTCCATTTCCAGCTCCTTTAAGAAATTAAAAGAATGAGCAAGCTTAGTTCAACCTGTAAGACTGCTACTAACATATATCTCAAGAACTTGTAAAGCAACATAAGTCACTTGTAATGCTAAAACAGAATGACATCAAGTTTTAAAAACTAATTACTTCACTACAGTCTGAAAAGGCTGGTAATTTGTTTCTTTCAGAGCTCTTGTAACTTGAGGTCCTCCTTCCTGATCATTCTGTTCAGTTTAACATTAGAGAAAGAGCTGTATTTACTGATGTGCAGAAACAGCAAAGAATAAGTAAAGCCCATTGAAAAAAAATCTCTCCTGTTTTAGAGTAAGATTTGCCATAGCAAAACATCTCTGTACACTAAGGATATGAGATCTCTTTAACTAAGGTCCACTTTTTACAACTGAGGTTTTAGGTGTAGGAAAAGACTCCTAGCTTTGTTTCTAAACTAACACGAATTCTACCATAATGCCCATTTTACTAGGAAACATCTGAAAAAAAGCCTTTCTGATAGTTTGGCTCAAAGTCAAGTTTTAGATGTTTAGAAAAGTTAACAGTATTGTTTTAATTAAGTATGAATATACCTATCATCTAAAAATTCCCTCAAGTGTCTGAAATACTGTGTCAGCATACTTAGATAAATTAGTTAGTTTTGCTCTTTTAGGCACTTGAACTATTTAAAAGGTAGGAAGTAACAGCTTCAGGCAAGAACCTGATTCTTAACCTGCCTTTCTGTGAAGAGGCTTGCATCATCTATCTTCCCATTTCTCAGCTGCTATTCAAATTAATTTGAAATTAAGGGGGGAAAACACTTAGGACATTGAATTCTTACAAGTTTCACAAAAAAAAAAAACACACCAACATGTACCTAATCAGAAGAAAGATACAAAAAACTTTTACAAAGGAAAAAGCACAAGTTCAAAACATGTGTTGATTAATACAGTTAAAAAACCAGCCATAATAATGGGGCTGGTAGTTAGCAGGTGGTAGACAGGTGGAAGTGTGGCATCGGAGTGCCAGCCTTTGGCCAGGGGGGGACTAAAGCATTTCAGTTCCACTGCTCAGAAAAGCAAGTGTTTTGTTTTGTTGTTCTAAAACACTGGTAACAAAATAAAACAAAAGTAAGAGGGAGAAAAAAAATAATCAAGAACTTAAGTCTTGTAAAAGTAGGTGTCTGTTGATGTTACCTCTTGGCCCAACAGGAGGTCCTCCAAGGTGAAACGGAGGTGGTGGTGGTCCCAGAATTCCTGGTGCAGGGTTTGTGGATTGCTGCAACATGAAGGGATCACCCCTAGAAAGAGAAGAAAACACCTTAATTTTAAACCAAAAAACTGTGCTTTCATTCTCAAAAACACCCCTAATTTCTGCAGCGCATCCAAAACAAAGGGAGGTACCCAACCGAAGAAAAGGAGGTGTGTTGTTTCACATAAAATGTTAAGAACATCCTCTGCTTCAATAAAAAATTACAAAAACTTTAAAATTCATTACTACTTACATTCCATGTCCTGAATCACTGTCAGGATTCCATTCTGGGTATCTTAAAAGAAGCAAAAAAAAAGTATGAAAAATACAATTTCCTCTCCCTACACAATAACTTTCTTACAAGCAGCAATACGCTTACAGGTTAACACACGTAAAACACACAGTAACACTGCCCACTACAGGGCCAGTACAAGAGACATGAGCAGTATCTATTGACAGAACGAAGTGTTGCTCTTAATGAGAAACTTCCTACACCATATGCAACATGTCTGCCAATTTGTAATACAAATTGCACAGTTTGTTTCATAACAAAAATTTAGAAGTTGGTATAAGTGACTAGTAAAAAATTACAACAGATTCTCAACTCTGAAGATCCAGCTCTCTAAAACATCACATATAGATCAGCAGGATTCAAGTTATGAACCGAGATCCCATTTTCATCCTGAAAACGCTCTTTTAAGCTGCATGTTTTTATTGCCTGCAAGGCACAGTACGTTTTCTAAATCTGCTTTGTGCAACATAATTAACCATTATTTAGTTGTACATTGCCCTCATGCCACAAGAATGTTTATTGTACTTCAAATTCATACATTTCAAGCAGCAGCTGACAACGTCGGCTGTGAGTCGCTCCATTGATATGATGGTTCCACTCCTGCAGCAAAGTAAGTAATTAAAAATTAACAGCCACATACGGCAAGCCATTTTTCACAAAATATTGTACAGTGCAGTATCTTCTAAGCTGACGTATTGAAGATACATACATATATAACAAAATCTTTTTGTAGTGCTTTAAACAGACACTGAAATTGAACCTACCTCTTAACTCCTAACCTGGGTGAAAAGGTGTCTGACGAAAAACATCTTGCAATCTATTGGCCTGATCCTGCCTCAGAGGTACAAAGCTTACCAGGGGATAACCGCTATGGCATACATACTTATCATTGCTATCCCAACTCTTAAAATTGGATTTTCAGTAAATTTAGAATTTCCTCCACTCTCTCTGCTTCATTCCTCAGGCTTTTAAAGATTAATGTGAACTAGACACTCCAGTTTTCAGAGCCATAAAGAAGCCAAGAAATTGCAAGGAATTCAGAAAGGAAATACTAAAAGAAATCAAAGTGCATAGCTAGGACAAACTACAAGTATACAGGTGACATATAAAAATATATGACCATTTGAGGGGAATAATCAGGAAAAAAAGATCTAAATCAAGATGGTACAAAGGAGGAATAATGGAACTAAACCAAATCAGCCAGGCAAAACTCCTTCTGGTTCTGGCTTTAACACTAGAAAGGAACGAAGGCTTTCTACTTTTTCTCTGCAGATTATTTTGATGACGAAGGGAGCTATTTATTTCAAGAGGAGAGAAGGCCTAGGGACTCCTCCTTTATTGAAGTACAGAGTGCCTCATCTCCATACCTTACATTCTTACAAGTAACAGCACTAGATTGTGCTATATTCGCATTTGTAAAGTGACCGAACTTCTGAGTTCTCACTGCTGCACACCTGTGGTCCACAGTCTAATTTCAACTCTGCTGCTCTTCAGTAAGCAAAGGGATTGGCAGGCAGAGACACACCGGGCAAATTAGCTTTAGGCTCACAGAAAAATTAAGGGGAGGGTAATTAACAGATCTTTGTGGGACAGTTTAACAACTGAAGGTTTTATCTTCTTGACTACATTTTCCACTGTGAACAAGTATACTGCATTGCCCGACAGTTTTGTATGTCCCTTTCATGTGTACTTCTGCTCAGCACCCACAAATGATTTTTCCTAATCCCTCACCTTTCTCAATTCTTAGTTTCTGCCACACTATAGCCATCCTTCTGGACACAATGAGACACTCCTGAGGCTTACTGTAGTGCTTCCGTATGCTAAATGCCTACCTTGCACTTTCCACAAAGGAGAAAAACCTGGATTTAAAGTCTCCATAAACTACTGTCGTTAAGCTACACTACTGTATTACTCCATGATACGCAGAATATAACGTGCAGCAAGATGAAACCTTCATAAGAAGAGGTAAAATGAGAGCACCACTTTTTCTTGTAAACTGCACAAAATGTAGGCTCTGCAACTAATAAATTAATAAATATGCTGGCAATTAGGATGAAAAACCCACCAAAAACCATGAGGAAACCCACCTATGAAACATCCAATACTTACAAAGACAGTTTCCCTGGTTTAAAACTTCCTAACAAGTTTTAGTACTGTACTACAGAAAACAGTCCTTTAAAAACATAAAAAAGCCTCTAAATTTGGGTGCACAATCTGTAAAGCCTCAGTGACTGATTCTGCTAGATATAACATGCTTGGAAGCTGTCTTAACATGTCATTTAAAATCATTATAAGTGAAGTAGAAGTTATCTACAAACTAGAGCCAGGGTTTGGGAGATCTTATTAGACTTGAAATGCTTTTAAATTGGCAAAAAAGGGAGATCTGACATGACATATAATTTAGGATTTTTTTTCCCCTAGGGAAAGTTTGCAGAACAACAATGACTCATCTACATTATTAATTTTTTATTCAATACAATTCCTAATCTGGACCTCCCGTTACTCCCTGTCTCTACCTATTCTGAAGCATTACTCCTCTTAGGTTTCAGGGCACTGGATGTTTACAGACACTAATTAAGATGAACACCCAAAGTTAAGCTGCTAGAGAAAGTCTGAACCAAGTTTCTTTAAACTCAGATTACCTTCTTCCTCAAAACTGATGCAAGCAAGAGGACAGACTGTTCTTCAGAAAATTAGGCCAAACTTAAGCGCCTAATTTTAGACAGCCCTCCATTAGGGACCCAGCCACGTTTTTCCCTTGAGATGTATCACCATTTCCAGTGTTTAACCTCCAAAATCATCTGCTCATGTTTTATCAGCCTTTTTTCTCTGGAAGGGAAAACAATCCCTCCACATCTAACACCTCATTTCTTGATAAAGGGATCAGGATTGACAAAGTGCCTAAAAAAACTGGGGCACAATTTACCTCACAATTAGACAGAAAACAACCTGGGTTTTAAAATACATACACATCAAATTAAAGAAGCAAATAAGAATATCACTAAAAAACAGAGAACTAGTGTACCAGGTAAAGTTACACTAAGGGTGTCTAACCCTCGGGTTTAAAATACACACTGATCTATCACATGCTTTTTAAAAGAACTGCCTAAGATATTTTTATTTGGAGGTGGGGAAAAAGAGATTTTGATACTGCAGTAATAAAGTTTATGTTGTCCCAGCTAAGAAAAGCATTCCCTTTCTGCTTTCCATAAATCTTGGTTCACATCAGATTACTTTAGAAGTTAAGTTCTACTTGATTCAATTTTGTGGGAGACACAAAATAAGAAATTTTTTAACTGTTAAGTATGCAAAGCAGAGGAAAAAAAGGAGAGAAAGAGAAGAATTCTTGCAGTGCCACGACCTCTGAAATTAGAAACAAAGCCCAAATTTGGGTTGTAAGAAACAGATGATCCAATCTCAACTATTTTTGGTGTACTAGCAGTTTAAGTCAAAGTATATTCCTAAAAAAAGATGGGTTTACATGTTACAGAAGCAGCCAGCCACTTCAGTTATGCTGTCAAATGAATTTGGTATTTCTCATACCTGGAAAGATACTTCATGTTGGATATCCTTTCAACAGATCTGCACACCAACGCAAACTAAGAACCATGAGGCTTTAAAACAAAGTGCTAAAAAGAACCCTACTTACAGGATTACCGGTTGCCATCTTCAAGGGCCTCAGAAGTTTACGTTTTCAATCTAACCAAATGAAGTCCTTTTACAGAACTGAGCATAGCATCTAAACTGTTAACACTTCAAACCTTTTATGAAAATAAACGTCAAATATAGGAGGCAAGAAACCCGGATTACTGCGATTATTGTATATAAAAAGTAATTAAAGCAACACAAGTTCATAAACTGTCAGATCAGCTGGAGTCATACAGCATGTGCTCTAAAACTGGTTTGATCGTTTCCTTGCAGGGAGAGAGTAATTCTCGTGTTTCAAAAAGATCAGATGTACAGAAGCAGCACTTTGAGAGGTAACTGTAAAGAAATGGTTAGTAACAGCAATTCCACATTGCATCAATTTTACAGTAATAGCATGTATTATATTTTCAATTGAAGGCCTTCAAGATATTAGCCACTAATTGTGACAAGAGGGGCACTGTATTAGCCAATTAGCCAATTAAATTGCCTAGTATACTGAAAATCAGCAAGATGAGTAAAATTGGAAAAGCTGAAAGTGAGAAGGCTCTGAAAATAACGGCTGAGTAAACAGGCCATTTTGAGTAACCTGCTGTCTTGGCAGAGAGTCGAACTACTCATGACAACACTAAGAGGGAAGTCTCAGCATAACCGAATACACCCGAAGATCCACTCCACTGGCGAGCCAAGTAAAGAACACTACTAGGAACGCAGAGCAGGATACTGCAACAGCAGACTGATTGCTCGGAGAGTCTACAGGGATAGATGCAACATGTGACAATAAAAAGTGAGTCTGAAGTGTCTAAGAAAGTTGTGAAAAAGGAGAAAAATGACGACAAATTTCAGCCATAGTATGAGATAGAGTGTTAAAGTGAAATTAAAAAGGCAAGAATGAGCTAATCTAAAACGTGGTTTTTTACTTTTGCAAATAAGTTCCAGGGCTCTACATTAACTCTTTCCCTTTGGACAGGGAAAAAGCAGAGCTGTGCAAGAATGCATCTTAACTACACATAAATCAGCAATCAAGACAGATGTGGAGGAGAGCTGAAACTAGCTTCCTGAACAGCACAGTAGACACACTGCAAAACCCCCCCAAACCAATAAAAAATAAAAAACCCACCCAAAAACTGCTTGAATGCCAGATGTTTGTGGTTAAGAGAACATGTAGATGTAAAATATAAATAAGATATCCCAGTGGATGATAGCTGTTTGACCTGAAGTTAGGCAATCTGGGCAAACAATACACATTAATGTAAAGCCCTGGTTTACAATGTTTTGTTAACAATCACCTTGTAAATAAACCAAGTGCCCTTTTTACTCTCAAACCAACTTTCAGATCATTTCAAAAGCAACCAGGCTATAGAAATAATTAAAGAAATAGGTAAAAACAGAACAGATACTACAACGTAAAGGAAAAATAGAAGTATCTGGTGCGTAACTCACCTTATTAGAATGAACTGGCATATCACATATAGAGCACAGATGGGGATAACCCTTCGGTAAGAATCCATGGAAGTCTTCAATATTGCTATTTGGAGGAGCACCTCTCTTTTTCTCAAAGAGAGATCTCTCGGGTCCAGGACCACGACCCATTCTGTCATACTCACTGTCAAATTTATGATAGTTATGCGAAGTCTCACCATAAAAAGATTCATCCCTACACCTTTCTCCATCTCTTAATCTGTCATCTTCATAATCCATTCTGTCATAATAACCAGATTCTTGAGAACGACTTCCATGGTCGTAGTCAACCACTGGGTTGAGACTAGGACCACGATCATCAAAGCTATCTCTTCTAAAATGCCTTTTTTCTTCCCAATCATCCCTAGGTACTCTGTACGGTGGTTCCCGTGTGGATGATCTGCCATCTCTACCATAACCTTCTTCAGCTCTCCTCCTTTTAAGTTGTAGAAGAATCTGAGGCAAGTTTTCAGGAGTAATCTTGTCCTCGGGATAGCGACTCAGTTCATCTAAGTCTCTAGCAGACAGACCAAAGCTGGCCAAAATGTTAGTGGCCTGGTCTGCATCTCCACGGTGCTGAGAAGACAAAGGGAGCGGACCTCTACTTCCAATGTTAAATATAGACTGCAAATTATGGGAAGAGGTACTACCAGAAGACAGTGCACTATGAGATCCTTGTTGGTTCAATGAAGAACTCATTCCAAGATTCATTAAGCTAGCAAGGCGTGCAGTACCCTGGTTCATCCTTCCAAGAGATGCTGGCATATTTAAAGACTGGGTAGCAGCAGCAAGAAGGCCTATTCCTGCAGAGAGGTCACGCCCATGACCTTGTGAATCCCTACTCAGAGATGACTGCTGGAATGACTTGGACATTGTAGAACTATAGCTTGTCTACTTTATAGATAAAAAAAATTCCTTTTTTTTTTTTTTTTAAGATGGCTGAAAAGAGAGCTCACACTAGAAAGCTAGGCAAACTTCACTTCAAAAAACGGTAACGCCAAGAAAGAGGATCAATAATGACTGCAGATCTTCTTCAAGCTGAGAAACACCAGACAATTCTGTAGAAAAACAAGCAGTTTTAGTCATAAATCCCTTTAAACAGATGCAGTTTTAAACTTATGCATCATGTTGATCTAAAAAACATTAAAGATCTCAATCTTACAAGGCTTTTATTACACAGCTTAACAGATTCAAGAGGTACCCAGAACCTACATATATTATTTTAGATAAAAATACAGTAGCGTTTCCTACACATACTCCTCTTCCACAAAAAGCTACTTTCATACCGAAGACAAGTGAATTTCAGAAGTTTGGGATGTCTGAAAGCATCTAAAGTTTACTAGCATATAAGCCTTGATCTCTGGTTAATGGTTTTGTTTATACCCTACATTACTGTATTGTGTCTATGAGAAGACCACAAAAAAATTAAGCCCATAGAATCCGAGATGAATTTGGCATATAACACATATTTGAAAACGAAACCTATACCATCATAGAATAGGACGAAAGGAAGTTAAAAGTAACTGAAGTCTGGGCAAAAAGTTTCTGTTGTAAGATCTGGTAAACAAGACCAAACATAATATTCAATCTTTACGCAGTAAAATTCAAATTAACGATGTGAAGACAGATGTGAACAAGAAAAATAAAGTTTTAAATTTTGCAGGAAGTAAACAAGATCTCTTGCTCAAATTGCAGTTATACTGATAACAGCACTTAGGAAGTGATTCTTTACTCTGCCACACTGCAGCTGTGACATCAGCCTGTACTCGCAGACCTCAAGCTAAACACGGTCAGGCTTAGCACTGGGATGGGAGACCCAAGGAGAACCCTACCCCTGCAGAAAGACACTGGGTGAGTCAGGAGATGGCACTGTGCGCCCAGCCAGCCCTGCACGGCAGCCGTGTCCATGCCTCTTACCAGCAAACTGCTGCTTCCTTGGTTCAGGTCTGACACCATGACCACATGTGGTAGTTAAAGATCCTGAAACAATACTCACAGGAGACAGGTATCTGCCCCGTGTCCCACTAAAATACCAACCTAGTATTTAAGCATTTGGCTCAACTGCATTTAGTTGAAGTTTTAACTAAACAGTGTATCAATATCCACAGCATATTTTATAGTGCAATGGATATATTTCCTAAAATCTTCTTTTTTTTTTTTTTTTTAAAGTGCAAAGCAGAAGTAAACTGTAAAACTTCTCCCCACACTCTTTCAGCCTTGGGATACAAACACAAAATTTAAAGCAATTCAACACACGTGAAAACATTCTACCAGGAATACATTGTTCTTGGGTCCCTAATGCAGTAAAGCCCTTCCAAATCTCTGCAGAGCAGTTCTGCTTCTCCAGCACTGCCACCCAGATGCACATAAAACACAAAATAACTGGAAAAAGAAACAGGCACAAATTGCACAGCTCCAAATGATATCAACTTCTAAGAGAACAGGTACATTTGGGAAGGAATGGAAAGGACAAAATGAAAGCAAGGATTTTTCCTTGAAGAGAGCAGTTCTGCAGAAGGCAACTTCTCTTGTACTGGAAACAGAAGAAAAAAGGTCAAGGTTATGTGCGTGTCTATCCCAGCGCCTACTCCACCCAGAGCCCTGTTCCAATAGCGCAAAGATTTTTTTCTGTTTGAAGTTGAAAAGCACTTGGGATTTCTCAGTAGCAGCGTGTTACAAAATTATGCATTTATGTAGAAAAATAATGGCATCTGTGAGAGATACGTAAAGCACACAAACCCCACACAACTCCATCCTTGAAAAGTAACTGCTTTACACAGTTTGCTATTCTATCAGTACATCTAAACTCATATTTCAGCTATACTTCTAAGATACACATACATTGGAGTCACTTCATGTAAACTGAATTGTGTAACATTTAGTTAAGAGATGAGAAACGTGGGGATGAAAATAAGTTTTAAAGTATCTGAGGCAGAAGACAGAAAAGCACTGCAGAAAGCTTCAGAGGACAACAGTAAACCAAGAATATCGGGAGAGCAGATGAGGCAAATTCTAAGTCAGACATCCAGGACAAACTGACCACACTAAGAACACCTGAATAGAAAGCATTTAAGAAATACATTGCAAAAACCAAGACTCTTGAGTTCAAACAGGAGAGAAACACTAATATTCACCTGGATACCATGTTTTATCTTAGATACACTCAGTTATCTTTAAAGTACTTTATGACAATTGTACAAATTAATCCTTTCTCCTTCCATTTTTACACATAAATTTCCTTCTAGTTCATTCACACGCTCACAGAATGGTTTGAAACTGAACTTACTAGGTTCTTCATAAAATGAGATATTCCAGAGGGCTTTACAAAGCTGACCCCAACAGTGATTCAGCCATGTGGTCAGAAAAGGCTCGGTGAGTCCTGCTGTTAGTGCAAGGCCCTGCACTATTCAAGTTCTCACTAAATCAGGAAAGTTCTCCACTCTTCAAAAACTCCCTCTCCCTTTTAACAGATGCTCACTAACCCTCCTGTCACAATTTTCAATTGGCAGTTCATTGTCTGCTGCTCTGGAGAGATTAGCAGAGAACAAAACCCATCACATCCCAGCCTGGCACGGACCTGGGCTGCAGAGAACGTGATTACACACGGTGCTTTGACCCCACATACACAGGGAGGTTTTACGTAACCACACTGTGCTGCTTCAAACGCCCATAGAAGAAAGAAGCAAAGAGAAAAATAAAAACAGGGAAGATGGGGGGGGGG
>Ga0065711_1044176_pt1 | contig 14261 bp, 7 predicted proteins | sample Hoacrofraction12_FD_59098 | JGI IMG/M metagenome (GOLD analysis project Ga0065711, IMG submission 59098) | Hoatzin crop microbial communities from Cojedes, Venezuela - Epithelial fraction 12 v2 (version 2) | ecosystem: Host-associated > Birds > Digestive system > Esophagus > Crop | place...
GGGGGGCAGGCGAGGGGGGAGGGGGAGGGCATGATGCAAATCAGATATGTTTGAGAGCGAAAACAGCCTGGAAATGTCTGCAGTGATGTCTAGTCTTCATCTGCTAGATACTCACCAGAGGCTCATCCCCACTGTCCTCACCATCGGACATCTTAAAAAAAACAGACACGGTCTTGCGACTTCCAAGTCCGTGACTCTTCCTGTCTCATCCGCACTTTAAGTGCACAAAAAACCACAAGTATTTCCTAAACTCCAAGTTTACTAACAGCTTCTAGCCTAATGACATAGAAAATTCTTTTCTATGAATACAAAGCTGTGAGCAGGTAAGAAACTCTTTAGTATTTCTTAGCTTTTTCTACCAGGAGATCCAGATATCCTGATACAAATAACTTGATACCTCTTGGCTGATGTTCAGATCAGATTTCTGCTCTGGGTTTCAGTGTGGCCCATTACAGTGATGGAAATAATCTGTTAAGCTAGAGTATGGAATGAGTAATCTTCAGTATTTGAGGATGGTTTTGTCCTTGAACACTACTTGGTTTCAAGTCCTCACTCCAGTAGTTTCAAATCACCCTTAGGAAATATAACCAGAGTTAGAATTAAACTTTGCACACGCTTTGAACTCCTATAGAAACTGGGAAGTGTTCCTTTACACCAGCATTAGACAGCATCTGTAGGGCACAACCTGCTCCATAATGCTTAGGTCATGTAGGGATATTTCTTTGTATACCTATTAATTCAGGTGTCGTGAATTAATTAGGCACAATGCCACTAAAAAAGCTATGATAAGCAGTGCATACTTTTATGCTGATAGTATGGGCGTCTCTTACATAAGTGAATCATCCCTATTTCCCAAATCAGCAATTACGCTGTGCCCCGTGGGTAAATGTCTTTCATAGAAATTATTCCCAAAACTTCTTCAGGGAGCATCTGAGACAGCACTGGAACACCGCTAATTTATCTTTCCGCACCTATGTCGGAGCCCTTTTGGCCAATAATTCTTGCATTCATGTGTCCATCCCAGGCGTGAGGTCCTACTCCTACCTTTGAAGTGCCTTTGGGACCACGGCCCTGCCACAAGTCCCACCCTGCAGTCTGAAACCACTGCTCTTAATGGTGGCTTCGTACCTGCTCCCAAAGGGTAGTGCTCTGCTCTCAGAGTAACCTCCCTGTTATCAGAAAGACAGCCAAGGAAGGGGCACAACTTAAGCTCAACTTCAGTAACCATCCCTTTCAAAGCTGAGTTTTCTGAGGAGATGGAATAGCAAACTGTGATGATAAAAATCGCCAACTTCTAAGAAAATTACATAGTAAAGAAAACCACATCCGAGTGAGAGAAAGATGCCTAAAATATAACAAGATTAAATACAAAAGCCTCTTGCAATGCTAGTGAGGTTAAATTACCGAGTCCCGTCAGATATGTCAAGGACTAAAAATGGCACCTGCGACTTCATCAGCCGGGCAGGACGACGCATCCCCCTGTTCCAGGCTGCAGGTACTAGCTGGGTGGCAAGTACTCAGCACCTCTGAAAATGAAGGCAGTCACTGAGGCAAGCAGATGAAGCTGCCTCCGTCCTGGAAATTTCACCCTGTTTTTTTGTGGGGTTTTTTTCCATAAACATTAATGAAATGACAGAAAGGTCAAATTTAGCTATGTTTCAACTGCTGTCCTGCTTTTCCATACTGTCGCTAAGTCCAGGTGAAGTGACTTAGTACTCTGTCAGGTTCCTTTGTGTTACCTGATGTTATGCATCATCAGTATCTCCAGAGGCTTGGAATAAATTCAACTCTCCTTTCATTGCAAGGCACCTGTGGACATCTACAGCATGAGCACATGGGACCTGAGGCACTTTGACAAGCCTATAGGGAAAAAACTAGGCACCTCTGTACTATGAGGTACCACAGTAGTTAAAAACAAATTTTTGTGTATCATTGTGGGGGATTTGGGCACTTACAATCTGCCTCAACTGGCACTTAAGCAAGTAAGCAACTTTTCAGCTCCCATCCAAAATGATTTGCCTAAGATTGCACAGGAGAGCTGCAAAAGCGAATTCTAAGCCTCTCGAACTGCAGTTAAAGCTGCTGCCACAAACCTATCCTTTTCTCATTTATAGCTAACAATCTCACTAACTGGACTCTGCTCGTCTGGGATTGACAGTGGTGTAAATTACTGCAACAAGGCCCCTTGAGAAGCTGCACCCAGTATAATTTTACTCTGCTCACTAATACAGCAAAGCAGAGAGGCAGAAGATACAAAGAACATTATTAGCACTGGCTTCACTGCTTTGCCTAACAAGCGTCCACAGCAAAGCAATGTGGGCTAAAATGCTAAAGAGCGGCACACATTGCGTCCCTCTAAAGCCAAATTCAGTGTGGTCTGCAGGCACCTCTATTGATTTGAATGAGATTTGTATCCGACCTCCACACTGAAGGGTTAAGGGCTGCTGGGCAGGGCAAGCTGTCAAGGAAAGGATGTACTTACAATCACAATCTGACGAAGAAGGAAAAACAGGCTTTCCAAAGGACAGAATGTTTTTGCTCTTACTGGGATGCTTTCTAAGCCCTCCTACTCCCTCTGTGTTTAATTGCTTTGTTACAAAACCACAAACACTTTCCGGTCCAGGAAATGCAATATCTCTGCAAGCAATTATCTTTACACACAATAGACACAGAAAGCATTGTCACCACTTGCGAAGTACATATGGCCAAAAGGTTTACATGTAGGTGTTGCTGGGCCAACAGTGAATGGTGAAGCAGGCTAATGAAAGAAGTCAAAAAGAGAATGAGGTAGATGCTTTTATAAACAACATATTTTTCAGTCTAATTTTTTATTTTGTCATTAAATTAGAATTTTAGTAACCTAACTAAATTAACAGATCAGCTGGATCCAGCCAAGTTCACACACGGCAGTAAGGCAGAGCAAGAACAGAAACCATTAATCCTGCCTGCTCCATCCGTGAGTGATTAGTCAGACTCTCAGCTCTTCTGTAACATTTTTCCACGCCGTAGCTCTCAAAACGCTCTTTAAAGAAAAGCCATAGATCACTGCTACAGGAGAAGAAAGAAGCTAAGTCATGCCAAAGACCAATATCAGAATAAAATATAATCCTAAATCGGTATTCAAGGGCCTTAACTGTTCCTGACTGTGCCTCTTCATAATAGCAAAAAAAGATGTATTTAATTTCTAAGATCATAAAATGAAGAAAATAAAAATACATGCTAATTGGTAAATAACCCAAATCCAGTTTTTGCTCCTCTGATTGCTGTTAGACATTACCTTAATGCTTGAAATAAGAGAGCTATCCGATAGTAAGTTGTCATTCAAGAGGAGCAAGTGTTCTGCATCTCTGCTCAGATTGTTCTTTAACAGCATGTACATTCCTCAAACCTGAATGGCCTTCTGGTCTTCTGGTCTAGTCTTCTGAGGCATAAGCTGGGTACTCCACAGATGACTGCAAGGACGTAAAACCTGTCTCCATACACCCTTCTTCTAAGAGGATGTAGGAGACATACCTATGACCAGGCATTCACGCACGTATGGGTCTGCAAATGGTTCACAGAACCAGAGGCTCAAATTTAGAGCCCTTTTTAGAAAATGGAGCCCTCTGAAGGGAGATGGTGGAGATTTGGCTGAGGAAAATAGATGTTGCTAAAAAGATATTACAACCCAAATGTTAGTCGAAAACCTACTGGTTAAAACACAGATCTGAAACTGGAGGCTCTGCTCTCCTACAGAGCTGAAGGTTCCAAGGTGCATATGTGGGGAGACGGCTTTGGTGGATGCTTTCACCAACTTCGAGACCTTAGAGCTATCAGACTGCCACCAGCCTGGCAGCCATGGGAGACCACACTCTTCTGGGACACGTGAGGTTTGGCGTGCCAGCGTTACTAAAGAAAAGCAGAGGTCCTGATAAGTTGAAATTTGTTCAGAGACATTGAAGGCATCCTGAGAGAGAAGACCACTCTCCAGGATTAATGGAAAACTAAGAGCATAGAAGCCCTGAAAGGCATGGTTAAATAAGGAAGTTCAGCTTATACGTGCTTATGTGTGCCTGTATGTGCCATTTTTCCTACTAAAACATTTAAATTCTTTAAAACAGAGCACGAAAAACGTCATTTTGTTTTTTTAGCTTTCTAGCCCGTAATAAATATACAACTTATATTGTTGTTTTGAGGTAGCAAGAGTTTTCTTCATCCTCAACTCTAATTCATGCCCAGGGTTATGTTATGCTAAAAGGCTATTAATTTAGTAGATAGGCTCAGCCACATCTTTTGTTTTTTTCCCCTGATAAACTAAGCAAACATGAAGTCACCATAAGGGCTTTGAAACTGCAGCATGGCAATGGAGTGGCAAGTGGCTGGAAAACATACAAGCTTTTAGAGAACAAACCCAAGAAAGTCTGCTTCAATGCTAGTGACAGTTTTCGTCTTTGAACAATACTCCTTACCCAGGTCTAAACACCGACACCATTTCTAACTCAAGGAATGCCTGAGCCAAAAATCCCCAAAAGCATACAAGAGGGAGGGATCGCTGCATACTTACCCTGTTCTTGCTCTCTTGTGTAGCCTATACTCTTCGTTTTTTATCCTATCTAACCTCAGATAGAGGATGCTGGGCTGGAGAGCCCTTTGGGCTGACCCTGTACAGCTGCTCTGACACTCTTCTATCTATGCTACTTTTCAGAGGAAGTGATTTTCTCTTATTCCCAATCATTGTCAACAAACAGCAAACCCCTCCAAAGCCATTCCTGACAGAGTCAACCTTAGCTCTTGCATTCAAGGATTAGTCACACACTGCTGGAGTGAAAACAAAGAAGTAAACAGCTAATGCTTTAGCCAGAAGTATGCAAGAGTCTGTGTGGGAAAGGATACGATATAAGAGCTTGTGTGATCATACATTCTTTTATTAAAATAAAATCTTTCACAACAATTCCTAACGTGATTTTTTTTTTTCAAGTATCACCATTCATTAAACAAAGCTTGCCTGTGCAATTATCAAATATGTAAGGCTTGTGATATCAGGTAGATCCCTCTATGGGTGTATTTCAAATTGTCGTTGTTTAATTATTAACTGACTCCATCATGTTTTCTTTCGATACGTGTTCTTTATTTCAGGAATGCGTCCTGCAATATTCAATGGAAAGATAAGCTCAGTCAAGAATCTGAGGAATAAGATGAAAATCAGCATGTGTATGTTTTCTCACCTTCCTTTTCTCAGCTATCCCAAATTATCACCACAGCCAAGACAGAGAAAGGAAAGAAAATTTGCTATGGAGAGTTACACTGGGCTCGGGGCAGAAGACACCCTTTTCCCACCTCCTTCTCACCCCTACCTTAGTGATTTCACAAGTATAAAACAAAAAGCGTTGTGCCATGAAGATTTAAAGAAAACACCACGTTGGAACTGACAGCTACCATAGAAATGGGCAAAGGTTATTCTAATCTACAGCAGTTTTCCAGGCAGTTGTTTATTTGTCCCAACACATAGTTCAGGTGACCTCTTCATAAAATGCATAAATCTGATAAATAGAAAAGTCAAGTGTCAAAAGTGTTTGTCTTGACATTACCAAATCAGACTGTTTTGGCTCAGAGTGGGGTGGAGAAACAAGGAGACATGGGCACAGTTCACAAAACTACTCCGCGATGAGGGATCCTGCTCTGGTATCTCCACAGTAAGGTAGTCCACTGCAGTCCACAAGACACACATCTGCGCTGCTCTGAGTTTACCTAATCAAGGGCTTTTTCTCTCTCAGAAGAGGTGCTGACTGAGAAGTTTGCCATTCTTTCTGTAGTGGTACTCTTTCATGTTTAAAAAGTCACTAGAAGTGCTACTGGAACCCACCAGTGCTCTTTTCCAGGTGAGTGCCCTTGTGGCAGGCTATGACTCTGTCTTGAATGTAAGTGCAAATATACAGGACTGTAAATGAATACTTAGAGGTTGAAATAAAAATGAAAGCTCTTCAATAGGAGCGGGTGATCCAGCGCTACCCCAGAATACCTATACATCTTCAGTGTTCATCCACAAAACGAGACACGAGATTTAAAATCCTTGCCTTATTTGAGGCAAAAAAGGATATTTAAACCCCTTCAAAATATCCTACGTGACGGTTTTAAAGAAAAATGTAGAGCTACTTCGTGTGAGTTTTTCTTTAGTTTCCTTCCCAGAATAATTTTTCCAGAAAAAGCAAAATATTTCTTCAGTCCTAACTTTGTTTTACCAAAGGTTAAAAAAAAAACAGTTTCAGATGGACTTAGAATTTTGGTGTGTTCTTGATGTGAAGTTTCCTGGGAGACAACTAAGCCAAGAAAACCTATGAGGAGTACATTTCCCCTTTCTTGATACCTCCTGTTCCAGCAATCCAACATGCACAGGGGGCTCCTGCATAGTCCAGACTGCTTCTGAAGCAGACAACTTGCAGATCAAGCATCTGGGTTACGGATTTGAAAGAGACCTCAAGATGAACAAAGAATGGCTCCACCCCATCACGAGGAAACTTTCCAGGCAAGAGAGGCTTGCTGCCCAAAGAAACAAACTTGTGCTTAATAGTAGATACAATCTGCACTTACCCAGGTTAGCAACTAAGTTTTCTAGATGTGGAAGAAAGGTAGCTGAGCAGTTTCAGTTCCACAGACCAGTACCTCCTCATCAATGAGATAAAATGCTTTTTCTTTTGTCTTGAAAACATTTTTACAGACCATCTTCCTCCTTTCCCATCAAAATCAAATCATTCCTCATATACTCAAAGCAGCAATGCACTGAATGTTCCTCTCTGTCCCTTCTGTCTTATCAAGTTTCTGATTCCTAATTAAATATTTTAATTCTAAAAGTACATTTTAACCACTGGCAATTGATTCCCTTCAGAACAAAAAAGCCTCACTCTAGAGCAAGTTACATGGAAACACTTGACTCAACAAGCTAAACTAGCTTCCTTTTGCCTAACCAAACATTTTAGTGGTTGGCAATGCTCCAGCACCTCTGAATAAAGGCAAAGATGCTGAAGAGCCAGATTTTTGAAGGTGTTGAGCACCCACATCACATGCTGATTTAAGTGATGCTGCAGATGCCGGGCCCCTGTATCATCCTGCCCCATAACATCTTCAAATCAGTTTCTCTTGGTGTGACGGGGTATCACTTTCTCTTGTTTTTCTTTTCTTTTCTTGGACTATCAAAGTTAAATTCCACAGAACAGTGATGTTTATCTCTTTTTGAACTGAGCTGCAGAACAGTATTTGCATTTTAAACATCAAGTATTTCTACACTCACTTCTTCAAACAGAACCACTACAGGGTTTTGAGTTCATACCTGTACTTTCCATTGCTGCTTTGATTTATTCCAGCTAAAAGGAAGAAAGAAAACTGGAGTTTTTCATTTCAAGTGCTGGACTCATCCTCTGAATGGGTGGGTTCAGGCTTTGGCTCTGCTGTTCCTTCCTCGTGCAGCTCTCATACACAAGCAATGCATCTGTGCAAAGTAGATGATGTGGTTTCCTTTCTCCTGCCCTGTCGCCCTTTCTCTTGACTAGATGGGCAAAAAGGTCTGCAGGAGGTGCTCAGCTGAGGTCTCCAGGCTCTGTAATGCCACAGCTTTGTTCAAAATTACTTTTAAGGAGTCTAGTGCTCAAAATGTTGTGCAACCCCTATGGGGACTTGCTACAGAAATATTACCCTGAAGACCCTGGCAGTGCAAAGCTGTCACTGGGCACTCAGTCACGTTGCTATCATACACCTCAGGCAGACCACCTCTACTAGAACACATAGCATGTGCAGAAGAAGGATTACACAGAAGGAATCTGATTATGGAGGGCTGGGGAGACTAAGTGTCCCTGAGACTAACTGTCCCTGAATTACTTACTGCTCACTGAATTGTCTCCCACTTCTCTGGAGAAGCAGAAGCTCTCAGGACTAAGGAACATAACCTGCTGTTCTCCTATATGTTTTACAGAAAGTCCATGACAGGATTTAGTTTTCACATTACAAAAGGGATGGAAAAAAAAAATGAAAAAGCTGAAAAAGCAAATGATAATTCCTTGGAAATCACTGGGAGTGCCTCACTGCAAGCCACAGGGTGGGATGGAAACACTGAAAGTTCATGTCTTCCTGTGTTTCAAAGTAATTTCTTTCCATTCGACTTTAGAGAAAGTCATTTTGGCTGGTTCCGTGGCTCTTGCATCAGGACCAATGGTGTGCCTTTCGCAATGACTCTGTGCTGATACACACCTGAAAGCTAGAGGGGAGCAAAAAGGGAGCAGAAATAAGGCTTTAACTCAGGAGAAAATCAAAGCAGGATTTTTTTAGAACGTTCATTTTTTCTTTTTCTTCTTGATGACAGGGGTTGGAGAACAAATGGTGTTAGAGTAATTGATTTTCAGAGGAAACTACAAACGTGCAGATGAACTTAGCAGTGCTAGCCATGGGAGTACAGATATCTGGGAGAAAAAATACTCAACTTCATTGTTGCATATTCCCCCTACAACATAATCTCTTCCTATGGAGTAATAACAAGTCATGGATAATAATTTTCAGATAAAAGTCAACAAACAGGAACAATGTCAATATTGCTGCAACATCTGACAGCTCTCTCGGTGCCATAAAATCTGAGGTACAGCAGTATTCAGTGTAAGAACTGCTGGTGTTCTTACTTAGAAATGACAACTTTTAAATGCCAATTATTTCATAGTTTAATTTAAGTGAATGTCGTCAGTGCAGGATCATAAGGATCTGGAGATGACTGCTTATTTTGTGCATTCAAAAGCCCAATGGAATCAACAGAGAGACATTCATGGCTAGATCAGACATTTCTCTTGTCCTGGGTGAATATGTGTTTTTCAAATGAGAGGAACTTGGCAGAAGATTTCGCAGTGTGACTCAAACCTCTCTCTCTCTGGTTTACAATTTAGCAGTTCTTGAAGTTCTTCTTCCCCACACATTGCTGAGAAATTTCCACTCTTCCACCTACCCTGTGAGAGTACATGAGGTCTTCTACCAAAAAAGAAAAAAAGTAAGGAGTTGGTAATCAGATACAAATTATTACAGAATGCAAAAAAGGAGAAAGATTCTGTACTTAATTGTATTTTAAAAACAAATCCAGAAATCTTGGGTGCCATTTTTTTCTTTCTTGCAGGGTAAGTGCCATGGACATGCAGTGTTAGCATAAGTCAGGAGATGGGGATGTTGTAGATGGTCTCAGGGCTCCTCACCTGGCTACATAACAGGGAGATTTGGGGGGCGGTGGTGTGGAAAATGCTCCTCTGTAAACTGTGGTGCAGGTCTGCCAAATGCTAACCCTCAGGCTGCCTGTGTCCCTCCTGGTCCAGGAGTACTTGCAGCTGAAGTTGCTGCATTCAGGGTGCATTGCTGCAACCAAAGAAAACCTACCTTGGTGCTGCAAACTAGCAAATATGGGAAGATGGGTGCAATTCCTCATGTACTGGGACTCCGCTCTAGGGGTGACTGTTTTGGGGACAAAGATAAAAGAATATATGTCAAGTTGCTACATGAGAGAATGGAGAAACCTCTGATATGCTTAGATTGACAGAGAGGAGAAGGTTTAAAATGGGCATTGATTCTTTTTGATGTGCTATAATACCATCTTTCAGGAGTTCATTGAGGTTGGGCAGCTCTGCCATCCAGCCCTGCAAGAGAGACAAGGGAAGGGCGAGATGGGGTCACATCCAGTCTTTTCCTACCTGATTATAAGGTTACAGAGGTGGCTCTAGGTCTCAAACCAACACCGTATCTCACTTGTAAGCATTTTCCAAGACTGTAGGAATACTTCAGGTGGCCAGACACCTAGTTCTGCATCACCATGGAGGTCTGGATAGGGACTTGTCACTCATATCCCTCAGAAAATGGCCTCCAGGGCACAGCAGAAGTTTCAGCTGAGAGTCTGGGAACTGTCAGTCTAAACTGGCAGATGCCTACAAGGTTATGCAGTCACTGTGCTGTTTGCAGTTTGACGGGTTTCATGCAGTCACCTTGGTCTGTGTTTAAACTGGCTCAGTCCTATCCACTGTTCTGAGGGAACTGGGGGAGCAAGAAGATTTTATGCTCCTCACTGCATACAGAGTGTTTGGGACAGGCATGGCTAATGGTTGCACTGACTCCCAGATGCTCATGAATGTCACTGCAACAACAAAATACTGGTTAACTCCCACCAGTTTATACAAAATTTACACTTTCATTTGCATGTGACTGAGATTTGTGTTGAGATTTTGGGATTGTTTGAACTTCAGACTCAAAGTGAAACCTGTGGGTGAACCAACCCAGTTCATAACTAACCAAAGAGAAAGTTCACACAGCATCTTGGGAAGAACTGCTAGATTTCACACTTCCCTGTCCCTATCACAAAAAGCAACACATTGAAAAGCTTATAAAAAGGGAATTTTCAGATTACATGACAGAAAAGTGTTCTTCAGTCCCTGGTTCATGAACCTTCTGATAAACATGCTCAGAGGGGTAAGTCTGAAGTGCAAGCACAAATCTGTACATTATTCTTGTCATCGTAATGCCAAATTTCCTGACAGCTTGGAAGAGCCCTCTGCTTTTGTCTGGCCCAAGGATTCTCACCCTGGGGATTACAAGCAGCTGGCAGATGACTCTCATCACCCTGCCTCCTCTCAGGATTCACCTCCACCGGATAAATCCTGCAGTAGCAGGTGGGAACTTTTTTGATTAGCTCATCCACCAGAGAAATCACGCACTTAGACCCTGAAGGTCTGTCTTATAAATAGAGGGCTCAATGCAGCCAGAAACATGATACAAGGCAAGAGGGAGTACCAACCTGACTGAAGCCAGTAGTGGGGTGAAGGCAGCTTTACCCATTCCTTTTCTTTCCACTCTGGTACCCTCTAAGAACGTGGCTCTTCTCTGACTCTCCTTCTCTTATAATACATCCTGAGAGATCTACCAGGCCCAGATACTTCTCTCCAAGGCTGACTATCTCTAGAGCAGAAGCGTATTATCGTCAGCAGAAATGCACACCCCCAGAGCTGTCCACTGCTGCCTCAGTGGTGGGAGGGCGCTTGTCCAGCAGAGGAGCAAGGAGGGTAGTCAGATACTACTATAAACCTTTGCTGCTCTTGTCAGTTACTGGCTTTAGCCAGCTAAACCTAATTTTCAAGAGCATCAGGGTGCTTTTAAGGTTGTCTGAATCTTCTAAGTATTTTAACATTTCTATGAGTCTCTGTTCCCCATCTCTAATAGGAGATAGCAATACTCTTCTCATTTACTGGGATATTTATGAAAGATGTTATAATGGTGAGATTCCATGTAGGGTCCACGTAAGTACCGCAAATAGACTGCAAATCTATTGTGCAAAACAAAGGAGGTTTTAGCATCTACTGCCTCCAGCCTAGCACGAGGAATCAAAGCTGGTTTAGCCTTCAGTGCCCCACAGCATCTTGAGAGATCAGGGGGTTTTTTGTGTGTGTGTGAGGTTTCTGGAAATGCCACAAAGCCAAACCTTGTCATGGTCTTTCATTCACTTCTACTTCTAGTCCCAGCCAAAAGGAGGAAGCTTAGAGGAGAAGAAAAGCATACAAACCAAATGCAACAGAGCATTTGTGTGTCTATTAAAAGATTTTTTTGGGCACCAGCATGAAGGATATGGTTGGGGCAAGGTTTTGATTTCACCCTTGCTGGCTCCCACGCCCCTAATTAGAACTGAACTCTTTGTAGGTAAATAACTTTTAAGTGGAACTATTTCTGACCACTGGGGTCCTGCACTCTGCTGTGCAGTGCCCTTTCATTACAATTAGCCGACCTGATGCTGAATAAACACATTGTGTGCTTTGCAAGAGCTCTGATGTGGTCTTTGTTAATTACTCTCTTTAACATATTGCAATCATGTGCTGCTTAGCCACACACACCACAGGACTGCTTGGGAAGGGGAAGGTTATGGGGGATGCACAGAGAAATTGTTAAAGTGAGAGACAGCATAAAGACATGCTACAATGTCTGTTTGAACTGGTGTCAGACACAATAATGAGTGGGTAGGAATAATAGTAAATATATAGCACTTCAGGAACACTTCACATTCTCTAAGTGCTGTGCCAACATCAAGCAATTAATTATATGATCAGGACCTCTCTCTCACCAACACCCTCTTGACTCTACCGAAAAGACCAGCCTGGCTTGCTCATTTGCTGTTTTCTCTGCACTGCCCTTGGCAGTGGTTTGTACTTGGAACCTCTCCCTCTCCCCTTCACCCTCAAATTACACTCCCATTCATGACAACGTAATCAAAGGGTGCTTAGATGCATTCTCAATGCTTTATTGCTGAGCTTTCCTTAGAGTTGCCTAAGGGCTTACATCATTGGAACAATAAAGTTAAAGTCTACTACCCTCCTCTTCCTCAGGCCCCTGATCTGGACCTCCATCTTCTAGCAGATTTGCAGGGAGGCAGCCAGCAGTCACCAGTGCAGTGGTTCCTCACTGATCCAAGTACAGCTGTGTGTTAGTAATTGCTCCCCTATTTTCACTACCAGCCACTTTAATACAGTCCTCACTTAGCTCCAAGTTAGGTTTTTAATTCTGAAATTTGTTCTGTCTTATCAGCTTCACTGGAGCACGTGAATGATCTGATTCTCTGGAAGTTGGACTACTTTGGCCCACACTCTGATGGGAAAAGTAGGCAGAAACCCATGGGGTTTTGACATTAGTCATAGTAGACCAGTAAAAAAAACTCCCTTGTTTAGTACCAGAGCTGTCGGTCTTTGTTGAGTGCCTCCAGCAATGCAATTATGTCGTAATTACAGCAACACCAACTCCTCTCATCTAAACAGGCCCTAACTTCAGATATTGTCATTTAAGCACTCAGTAGCCTTTCTGTATCTCATTTCCCACATTGATAAAGTAGGAGGCATTATTATTAACACTATTAATTTTTAATATAACTATTAACATGTGCAAAGCCCCAAGGCTTCCAGATGAAAGGTGCTGGGTAATAGTAAGGCATCCACACAGCCATGGGCTGTTAGCAACCAACCCAAAAAAGATTATCAAATACACACACTTAAAGATATTGAGCTGATAAAGTAAAGTGTTGCCATGGGATAATGGTCTCCCACTGCTACAGAAGTTCAGAAGCATTAATCTCCAATAAGTATCACAAAGGATCTGAGGCTTTTCTCTTCAAAGAAGGAGGTATTCACCTTGTCACAAACAATGTTTGAGGCCTGTGACACTGTTATGCCAAATCACATGCTGAAATTGAATAATTTCATGCAACAGATGTCTGCAAAGCAGAGTCACAATTACTATCTGGCTATTGCACGACTCCTTCCCATCAGCTGGCGAAAACCCTGTGAAAATGCTGACAGTGTCAAATTCATTTTTCCTTGAATATTTCAGTCTTGGTACAGTCCTAAGTCTATGTCTGCTGGGGGTAAGTTGCTGTGAATCAGATTAGACTACAAATAGATGCAGCGTCCTCTTTATTGCAACACTCTTGGGATGCAGAAATAGATATGTCCCAAGTAGCCTTCCAGCCCTGTTTTCAGTGATACTAAGGGGAGCTCAAATTCAACCTGACAGTGGGAGTAGATCCTCTGTAGTCAGCAGAGACAGACAGACAGACAGGCATTTCCAAAGGGCAAGTTAGCTCATGCCTACAATGACTTGCCCTCTGTAGGTACCTAAAATCCCTGGGCTGTCTTCACACCCTGTACGATGGGATCCTCAGTCACCTAGGCCCGAACCATGTACGTCTAGCTGCTGAAAGAAAGCGTATCCATCATGTGCTCACAACAGAGTGGGATAAATGTGGCGCCCGTTCCCAACGCTGTAATGTGTACAGCTGGACCGTGGCAAAGAAAGCTTCCAGGAGATACCACCGGGGTTTTCTTGCTAGCGAAAGCAACATCAGGAACTGTGATGACACTGATTTGCAGCTGACACAAGCCGGTTTCCCACTACTTTCCTACTATGACGGGTTAAACTTGGCTAACAGCCAAACTCCCACCCAGCTGCTCGCTGACTGCTCCTCCTCAGCAGGACAGGGGGGAAAATGAGACGAGGATGAGAGGAAGACAATTACCGACTACTCTCACAGGCAAAACAGACTCAACTTGGGAAAAATTAACTTATTGGCACCTAAAATAGGTTTGAGTAATCAGAAGACAAAAAAATAGTACATTCTCCCTCCTCCTCTTTCCCCATTCCCCCCTCCCCCGCCGCCTCCTCTCCCCGCGGGGCGCAGGGCTGGGGCTGGGGGCTGCGGTCGGTCCCTCCCAGCCCCTCTCGGCCGCTCCTCCCTCCTCCCC
>Ga0065711_1044177_pt1 | contig 14261 bp, 3 predicted proteins | sample Hoacrofraction12_FD_59098 | JGI IMG/M metagenome (GOLD analysis project Ga0065711, IMG submission 59098) | Hoatzin crop microbial communities from Cojedes, Venezuela - Epithelial fraction 12 v2 (version 2) | ecosystem: Host-associated > Birds > Digestive system > Esophagus > Crop | place...
CCCCCGTGAAATATAGCATTGTTATGCTAAATCTGACAAGGTAAAGGACTTAGGGAGTGAGCTACAAAAATTAGAGAAACTAAGTAGTCAAGTTCTCATCCAAAGGGAAATGCAATGAGAAAAAAAAAGAAATGATGAATTATGAAATTAATTTAATTTTTCATGAGCTACATTTAATGTAGATAGCTAAATCACAGAGGCTGAATTGCAGGGAAATTTCTTTAGTGTTGCTCTTTTCTTTGAATTTTGAAATGTTGCATTAGGACCAGAGTCTTTGCCTGGATGAATTGTATCATTGATGTTCAGTTCACCACCTCTGATGGTGAATACAGTCAGCCCACACTAAGAGAACCTTTCTATGCTTGGAAATTTATGATACATTTACCAGGGTATTTGTTCTAGTATAATGTAGCATAGTCGACCTTGTGATTGGAATGAACAATTACTGTAAGCCAGCCTTTTTGATAAAATTATCTTTGTCACTAAACCCTAACGTACTGTAAGAAAAGTTAGAATTTCATCTTTAGTAGTCTGTCATTAAATGATTTGTCCTATAAGCTTTTATTGCACTGAATTGCCTTCAGAAGACATGTAGGAATTTTGGAATTTATGGTAAACTGCCCATTCTCATTATACTTGGGATGAAAAACCCAACAGTTGAGGGACCTCACATGACATTATTGCCGTGAAATGTCACTTTTGACTAGTCTGGGAGTGGACAGAACTAATTAACTGTTATCAGCTGTAGCTGAGCTTAGTAGCCTAGTGTTGGTTGTGCATAAACAATTGCTTACCCTTTTTTACTAAATACATTATACGTGCATGTATGTTGTTAATTCTGCCATGAAAGTTATGCTGAATACTGGGCTTAGGAACTGATTCAGAACTGCTAATGTGCCAGATCTCTGGGTAAGGTATTATGAATTATTCATTCTGTTATGCTGGTGCAATCACAATAATGTCTTGGTGCTAATTAGCAGGTGGATGGGCTGACACAAAGTTAAGAATACCCAGGAGATATTTTGTTCAACAGTTATTCTAATTCCTGCTGATAAATGTATTTTCTGCTCTTATAATTTCTTTCTTATTTAACAGAAACAAGTCTTACTTTGGGGTCCTTTCTTTCTGTTATTTCAACATTTATTTTTTAAAAACTCAATTACTTTTTTAGGGTTAAACTGGGCTGAGAGCTTGAAGCATTTGACAGCTGTTGGGAAAGCTGTCTGCAAGGTTTTATTGTTACGTCTTGCTATATTGCTTTGCCCTTATTGATGAGCTGCATTTTACCCTTTCTTCTACTACCTATGAGCTTTATTGTCTTGTATTAATTAAAGCAGGATTTGTCTTACTTTTAATGAATGCAGAATACCTGTATGTGCAATTGTAAAGCATAGCACTTACTGTGATAATGAAGTAAAAATATATGCGTACATATTATTCTCTATGACTTAAAGGAACACAGTGTAAAACAGCTGATAGATTCTTTTTTATTTTCTTCCTTTTTTGACTTGGCCATTAGTCATCACTCTATTTTTTCCCCTTTCTCTTTAAGTCAACGCTCAGCATTTCATTTTGTTTGACTTAATGCTGGAGTATATCATTGTTCATTAAAGGGATTATCAGAATTCAAACTGAAGGGTGTTATGAATTCACCTTGTATTTTGTCACTGTTTCTTAAAAATTCCTATTTCTTTGAAATAAGACCATGGCCTGAATCATAGCTTCGTTAATGCAGATGTTTCAGTCTCACAGCTGAGCCTGAAAAAAACGCATAAATCAAACCAATCGTCCCACCACCTATTTCACGCTTGTTTTCTTCTCTGGCAGACTTTTTCCTTCATTTTGTGCTGACCCTCCCAAGATTTCCTTCCTACCCTGCTTTGCCTGAAGAAGTAAGTTTTGGTGACTACAGGAAGATGTAACTGGTGGGGAGGACCTGTTCATTGTATGAGAATGCCCGACTGAACCGATTTTTGTGTGAGACGTGCACAGTTAGCTGTTCTGTAACCTCTTTTGAATTAGGGAGGAAGAGTATGAGGAGTGAAGGATAACTGGGAAGCTGATGCTGGCCTTGCTTTATGTCTCTCGCTGGTGTTTGTGTTTCTGCTCATCAACAGCGTGAGACGTTTTTTCTCCCTTTCCTCTCCTCCTTCCCTTTTCCTGTCCCTCTCCCTCAGCCACCGCATCCTTCCTCATGCTGCTGCTTATCACAGAGATTTTTCTCCTCTCCCTCTCGGTTCTCACTGGTGCTGTGTGTGATTAAGCACCTGGAACCTTTCCAGCCCGACGACTGCAGAGTTTTGCAATGAAACTCCTTTGAGATTTACTGCAGCAAGGCTGCCTCTCGAAATGCATGGCTCTGCAGGGGTCAGTGTACCCTAATGCTTGGCTTTGTACAGATCTTGAAAGTGATTGGCATATTAAACGCATTGTTGCTGTCTGAATAGCATCAACAATCTGCATGAGCTCTGGGAGAAAAAAAATGTTTCATTCTTACAAACTGTACAAAATCCCTCGTCTAGCAAACTGCTCTCTCCCTTTCTGCTGCAATGTGCAGACGGCTGAGCTGACGGCAGTTCTGCTACCACGGACTTTTGAGGTTCTGCTTTTGGTGGGTTAGCCTGAAACAAAAGTTGCATCTACCACTATGCTCAAATTAGACAAGTTTCTAAACTTCGTATTATTTGAAATTTGGGTCTGAATAGACCAACTGAGGTTCATCTTAGCTTCAACTGTAAAAAACAGGTCTCTTTTGGTAGAAGATGTCACAGCTACAACATTACATAGCTTAATTGCTATGTTACAATCACAATTGCTACATCTGATTCTACATTAACTCCTTCTGAAATGAGTGGTGGAGGGCAATTATTGAGCTAATTAAACATAATTAAGGTTTTGCTTAAGAGAGAATATGTGAAGGTGCCTCACTGGATAGAAAACTACTGTGTGATAGACTTGGAAGCTTTCTCAAGGACTTTGTCCTAAGCTTTTAGACTGCAAGCCGTCCTTGGAAGGCTCTGCTTTTTGTTGCTGTATCTTCACACAAGGCTGTGGACACTGATAAAACACTGTGTATCAATAATGCCAGGGTTTCATTGCCAAGAGGCTTTTCCCAGGAGTTTTATAGCCATTTAACATAAAGCTGGTAGTAACTGGCTGAGACTATCCAGAAAGAAAAGACAATTGAATTCAGAAAGGATATTTATCTTCAGCAAATTCAAACATTTGAAAGTGTAATTGAATTGGAAGAAGATCTAGGAGGAGTCACTCCTTACCTCCATCTTCGTGAGGGTCTGAAGGAGCTGTCAATCAATAGAAAACAGATTTTGTCAGTTGGCCAGGTGCTTGTTATCTCGTTTTCAAGTGCTGAGACTGGAAAGAAGAGGGCAAAAGAATCTTCTGAAGCCCTGTACAGGTGTGACAGTAACATCTGGTTATCGGCATTGCTGTGACAGAGCCCCTGAGTCAGAGAATGGAAATGTATTAGAAAATGCACCTTGTATTAGAAAAAGTACCTGGTATATTCTGTTTAGTGTGATTTCCCTTGGTGCCTCTCTGGAGACTTTTGACGGTTTCTTACAGGTTGTCAAAAGTCTTTCCACTAACTCAGCATTTAAGCCATGCCGAAGCTTCATGTGACCATGCATGCTGTGGTTCAGCAACTCTGACCTAAATAATGTCATCAAAGTAGCTAACAGAATTAATAAATATATCAACAAATAGCAGTTGAAATTTCTCAGAATATCTCTTTTATCCCTTCTCCACTTTTTTTCAGTCTCCTATCTGTCGTTCTACTCTGTCCACCTGTTCCTTTCCCTCACCTTTATCCTTCTCACAAGGCTCATGTTTTTACCTCCGTTACCTTTTATCCTGCTCTTCCCTCAGTCCTCTTTTGCCCTCCCTGCCCTGTCTTCCCACTGGAAATGCTTTCTTCCTGGCCTCATGGAGCATTGCCATGGCGACCACATGATGTCATTGCACTGGGACCGGTTGCCTAGGAAACCATATGATGTCATTGCACTGGAGACAGTTGCCATGGTTACTGAGTTGGCTGCAGTAACTGGGAAAAAAGGGCTTGTCATCTGACCAGTGCCAGGAAATGTTCCCATTAATGGGAATAAAGAAGAGACTTTTATTTATATTTTTATTTTTATGTTCTAGGGAGGGCTGCATGTGATTCAAAGACCACTTCTTTTTCTGATAGAATGTGCTTGATTTGGGCTGCTTTCCATTGGTCTGTATGCTCTTGCTCACCTGTTACTATTGTTGAATGCTATCACGAACATCAAGCCACAATAAAATGGGGAAAAGCTACATTGTCCTGTGCTGCTCTGTACGATGGGTTCCCACCTTCCATTGCTCTTTGATTTTTCCTGTTTCATCCCTTTTGTTTCTGTGATGAATAGCCAGCCCAGTTATTATCCCAGCAGATGTCAGAGATACAGCAACAGTGAATGTCACTTGCCTGCGCTTGCTTCATCTGCACCAGGCTCTGTATCAGTCTAGAATTTGTTTTCCACTTCTTTCCTGCCTTTCCCAATTTCTGTTTCATCCTTGCTGAAAGCTACCTGTCTTGTTTTAATAATTCCAGCAGTTCCAAGAAATGTCCAGTGTGAAAGGTGAAGCAGATACTAAATAGAAAGTAGGAAGCAGCTATTGAAGACCAAGAAAGGTATTCCAGAACAAGTTTGTTAGCCGTTATTGAGTGCGTAGAACAACATATAAGCATGTCGTGAGGCTGACCATGGTTCGTGTAAGGACGTGGAAATGTAAAGAGTGGTTAGAACTGCGTGTCTGATCAGTCTGTGATGTGCAGATTGGTAGCTCTGGCAGAGTGTTGTGTATGTAGATCAACATACATATAATTGGTGTATAGATAAATAAGCTTTTACGAAAGTTACTTTTTTAGACTTTCTGCAGTTTGAGTGAATTAAATGTCTAAGGTGCATTAGACAAATTATGCATGTGTAAGAGTGACTGTCCCCACATATCGAATAGTGTTTACTCTCGGTACCCGTGCAGATGCTCTAGAGTTCACCAGAAACTGTAGTTACAAACTTGCTATTAGTTAACCATGAAATGAAATCTTCTCTGACCCCGCCATGTGTGGGGATCCTCAAGTTGAAAATCATAGCTTGCGTTTAAAACCTTACAATTACTGTGGAGCTGAAAACAAGAATTCTGTCAGAGAAGCTATGGAGGGTGCTGGTGGCAGGCCAGATCTCTGAGGACTGAGGAGTTGTGCAGTTCCTGAAATATTGATTGAAATCCAGGGGTCCTGAAGTGTCGGGAGGAGGCTGGAATGGTGACGGCATCTCGGTTCTGGTAGAACTAGGTGAGGAGTTGGGAAGAGAGAATGTAACTTCACTGGGTGGGGAGCAGAGTTTCTAGATTTAGTTATGGGGAGAAGCAAAGGGTAAGGGTTGGGTTTTGGGGTGAAGTACTAAAAACCTTTTATTAGAGTAGAATTTTAGATTCTCTTCCTCATACTTTAAAAATACTCTTTAATTAACTGTTTATTTGTTCACATCTGTAACTGGGTAGGGCTGCAGGAAACAACAGTTGTAAGAGATCAGACGGGCACGAGACAGAACAGCTAATGGAGGTGGGAAGCAGCAGCCGGTCAGCGTTGAGTGGCTCCGAACAGTCAGGTGAGAGACGTGAATAATCACTGGCCTGCATTTCAGACCTGGGTGTAAATTCTTAAATTCTAATTTGGTAACAATGTTTAGGTAATCAACATGCAATGGTGGTGCTTGCAAATCAGGCCGCTTTGTTCATTTGGAGCTAGGGGCCTTGCATGGCTGTGAAATATGTGTCTGTAGTCACGCACCTTCCCTGGGCTCTAATGGGCTGGAATCTTACAGTTACTGGTACAGGTTAACGACCACTTGTGTTACTTTTCCTGTTAACCAACCTGCAGAATGACCCCTGAACTTGGGTTTGTTTTATTTCAGCACCATACCTGGCAACTTGAGTTTATTGTTTTTGCGTACATTGTAAACATTTACATTTTGATCACATTTATTGCTAAAACTTGAGAAGGAAAGCAAGAAGCTGGACTGTGTGTATTTAGCTGTCAGGGAGGTATGGGAAAAGGTTGCCGGAGCTTACTGTTTTGGTAAATTTTACCTGGAATCCACAGTCAGGTTTACAATTCATATTCCAGCTACCTGTCTCTGATCTTTCACCAGCGTCAGGTTTGCAGATAAATAATAATTGTATGCTGTGATATAGCAATACTGGAGATTTCATACTGATGAAGAATTATAGATCTGTTTTTCACCAATGTCAACCACTTGGTGTATCTACATGGTAAAATTCTGCGTGTAGTAGAGGAAGCAGCAGGCAGTGCTGTGGGGTAGACAATCCTATGAGCAGTGTGAGCTCCGCTTTTGCTGACTGATGCTTCCATCTACTGGACAACTTTGTTCTCACAGTATTCACTCTCTACCGTACTCTGAGATCCAAAGTCTTGCTTATTAAAACCCCAAAGATTTATTGATTAAGAAATATTATAGTAAAAATAGCTCACTTGTGATATCAAGTAGCTAGCACAAAATGCTTTTACATTCCGTATAGCTTTACACTTGAAAGATGTGTAGTTGTCTGCCTATCTTGAATCAATGCTTTATGTTTTATTCTAAAATATACTAAGACAGTAGTAGTATAAATTAAAGTACAGAATCTACAAACATCTTCCTAGTGGGCTATTTTGTGACTTGTGACACAAAATAGTGTTTCCAGTAAAAGACTTCAGAGGCAGTATGACTGCCCCTTTATACTTTATAACCAAGTGGGAGGAGGGCAGATACCCCTTGAGATGCGACGTATTTTAGTGTGGGGACTAGAAAGGCACATTTAGCATTAATTACACTGCAACAGCGCCTCGGGTTCTTTGCCTGTGCTCCCTAAGCGTCACTGTTGGAGGCAGCGAATGCTACTGCGGTCAGGGCTGATTTGCCCTTTGAATGAATGAAAGACTCTTCTATTGGTGACTGAGAAGAAACTGAAGGAACAGTGGCTCCTGTTTTTCTTTTTGGCTAATCTTTGAGCACCTTGAAGTGTCTGACTGGAGAATTTTGGAATAAACTTGTTTCTAGAGACACATACCTGTAGCCCAGCTAATAGTAGTTCCCAGTCTGCCTTTCTCTCTTTAACAAGTGATACTTCTCCTTCTGTCCTGCAAATCTATTGATTTGTTAAAAGGACAGCATAGAATGGTTGCTCTAGCCTTTTGTTATTTATTATTCTTGTTGGGTTTTGTAGAAAAGTGTACAAATTAGAAAAAATTACCCCACACCTTGAAATTTACAGAGAATAGATAGGTTTTGTTCTCTGTTGCTGTTATTTATGACAGTGTTGTTGAAAGTAATAATATCAGAGTACCTTTGGACTTGATACAGTGGCATTACAAATAAATATGACATGCTTATATTATACATAAATTGTAAATTTATAGATAAACTAAATTATAAAGTATATATACAATATGTAAGCTTATATGTAAGACTGGATGTACTAGTTAAAGGAATAATTTCAGAGGAATTTACACAAACTATATACATTTTTTAATATAGTACAATCCTATACAAAGATAACATAGTTATAGTTATTTATATTTAAATCTATTTATTAAATATTTATATTTGCATAAATAAACAGTACTTAGTACAGTGACTTTACAAAAAGGACATAATGTCAGAGCACCTTGCCCCTGCCTACCTGCAATCTATGCGCTTCTGTGCGCTTTGGGATCATTATTACACAGAGAGAAGTATCTTCAGCTGTTCACGTGAAAGCTTGACATGCTCTCCATGTTGGCCTTCAGTAACTAACTCCGTAGAATACATCAGCTTTCGATTTTTATGTGACTGTGAAGCTTCTTGAATTACCTGTGCTTGATAACGTCCTACATTTTTGGGTGTTCAACTTAATTGTACAGTAACCATGCCAAGTGCTCTTTGGTTTAAGGCAGGGAGTTGGAACGATGTTCAAAAACCAAAGCACAGGAATGGATTTAGGGGTTTAATGTTTTTTAGAATGACAAGCATTGTAGGAAGTATAGACTTTAGATTTGCATTGGTGGTTCTTCTACTATTAAGGAAAAGTAGTTCAAGGTATCTTCCGCTGGATGATACTTTATGTTTTATAAGTAATTTTATGTGTGTGGGCGTGTTTCTGTGCTTTTTCTGAAAATAAACAGCTCAGTATTTCTAGGCAGCATATATTCTGCCCTGAGCGATGAGAATTTGGGGAAAGGAATCTGTGAATGGTAGAAACCAGCTCTGGAGCCCCAGCACAAGAAGGACCTGAGCTGCTGGAGTGGGTCCAGAGGAGGGCCACAAAGATGATCCGAGAGCTGGAACCCCTCTCCTGTGAGGACAGGCTGGGAGAGCTGGGGCTGTTCAGCCTGGAGAAGAGAAGGCTGCGGGGAGGCCTTAGAGCAGCTGCCAGTGCCTGGAGGGGCCTACAGGAAGGAAGGAGAGGGACTTTCTACAAGGGCATGGGGTGACAGGACAAGGGGTAATGGCTTTAAACTAACGGAGGGTACATTTAGACTGGGTATAAGGCAGAAATCTTTTACAATGAGGGTGGTGAAGCACTGGAACGGGTTGCCCAGAGAAGTAGTGGAGGCCCCATCCCTGGAAACGTTCCAGACCAGGCTGGACAGGGCTCTGAGCAACCTGGTCTGGTTGAAGATGTCCCTGCTTGCTGCAGGGGGGTTGGGCTAGATGGCTTCTAAAGGTCCATTCCAACCCAAAGCATTCTGTGATTCTATGAAACACTACAACCTATGTCCAAAATTCATAATTTGTGTGGACAAATAACTACTGTTTACCGTAGCAGCCATCAGAAGCTACCTGTGAGTAGGATTGACTGAGCTGGATGTGCAGTTTAAGAAATTATGTGGAATTAGGAGGTGAAAATCTAGGCATTTATTGATTTCCTTGTGTTTTTACTTCGTTTGCAGGAACAGCAGTATCTGAAGCTGTGCTTGGCAGTCATTTAATAAAAATAATTTTCCTGGAGTTAAAAAAAAAAAGAGTTGGTCTGTCGTATTGTATATGCAAATAAAAGCAGAAGAAGTGCTTTTCTCTGAATGACCATGCAGGAGGACATTCCACTGCTAATGTAAGTGCTTTCACTCTCAGAGTGTTTTGGCTGTCAGTATCTTTACGGCTTGCATGCCATCTAGAGCCTTAGCAGACTGTAACTCACGTGCAACTCTGTTTAATTTCTTTTTACTACCTTTGAACTGAGATGGAGCTACTTACTGTCACTGTTAATGGATACATTTGCTCTTGCTGCTTCAAATAGTTATTAACAGTTTAGTGTTTAGTCAATGGATAACTTTATATTTTCATTAGGAATCTATTTAGAGTGGCCTCAGTTGCCTCTTATGTGATGTTGCTGTAACTTTGCACAGTGCCATATCCCAAGGAAATGATGTTTTCATATGTCCTTCACCTTCTATGTAAATGTAGGGATGTTGTGATGTTGTGTTGATAGATGTGATTCAAATCATAAACTGACATCAAATTTCAGAGCCACTTTCCTGCAGATGAAAAGCATGAATACAAAATTGTTGCACTGCAATTGTCTGTGACTAGATTCACAAAAACTGGTGACAAAGTTTTCATTGGATAAAGTAACAGGCAGAAAATGTTTCAGAGTAGTTTTTCCCTGAAAAATGTATCTATGCCATGTTAAGCACAATATGATGGTCCTTAAATGCGGAGATAATATTGGTTATTTTAAAGGAAGAAAATTGTCCATGTGTGTACTGGAGGAAGGGAGGGCAGATATTGATTTGAGCAGTTGGGTCATATGAAAATCAATTTACTTTTCAGTTCCTCGAGGATGAGCATTGCAGCTGGTTATTCATGACTGCCTCATACTTTTTACCCTTATGTCATTGAAGGAGCAGAGGGAAATTCTGTTCTGAAGCAGAAAGTTGCTATGCGTTGGCTGCGCTGTTAACTGGGAATAATGATTTATTTCCAATGGTTGAACGATGCAGTGATGGCAATGTTCACTGGTGTAACTGTGACTGATGTACCAGTTTGCAAACTTTACAGAGGTTGCCTTCTCTACACTTTTGTGATTCTTTGTTGTACAGTGTTGATGCTGGTTTTGAATATAATTCTGTTACGTCTTGTGAAGTAACCAGCACTTTCATTTTAACGTTCTTGATGTTCAGTTATGCTCAGCTTGGTGCAATAGCAGCTGGGGAGTCCTGGTTACACTGATCTGTCCTGATGCAGTGTGGCTGCACAAGGGAGAGAAAAAATCCAGCTTTCTCTACACCAGCTTGCCCAATGTAACAGTTTTGCTAGCTTCTTTTCTTCCTTATGCCACCTGTAGTGGTTCAGTGCGCACTTTATTTACTCATTTCACTTCTGTTCAATATGATTTATAGAGATGTCTCTCACACCATTGTTCCATTGTATATTTTCATGCTACTTCTGCCTTCTTTTTTCCTCCTTATCTATTAGATCTTGTTTCCATGTGTTTAATAATCCTTTCATTGTGTTTTTTGGTTCAGATGGAACAATGGAGCACTCTTTCTCTATGTTTGGAATTGCTTCTTACCAAAGTTTCCGATTGCTTTAGATAAACAAGTCAAACAGATGAACACGGATTGTAACAATGGGAAGAGGTGAGTTTCTCTTTCTGGACCATAAATCAAAAACGAGAGATAAGATGTGTAGGGGAAAGAAAGGATCTGTGGTGTCCTCTCTGAGTAACATTCCAAGACTGTCAGTGAGATGTGTTCAGCATCATCCAGACAACATTTCTTACTCTCTGCAGTTTTATGGCACCAAAAGTAACTTTCAAATCAGAAAAGGAAGTTTCTTTTCATTTTACTGAGTCTCTCCATTTTATGTGAGTGGATGTCTCTAGAACTGCATCAGTTTTCCCCTGCTCATGTTGTAGATTTTGGAGTACCTCTTACCATTTAAATTTCATCTGTTTGCTTGCCATAAAAGCTCTGGAGACAACACCTGCAGAATAAGCCTGACTTACGTCACCGTGCAGCAGATCATTAGCACCCATCTGCTTCGCTCTTCTGTCCCTTACTCAATAAGTCAGTAGCACAGGAGTCTGTATAAGCTGACTGTTAAATCATACTAAACTTTACCTTAGTGAATAAGGTCGTGTTATTGTGTGTCTGAAGCTTTCAGTGAAGATGTAGAATGCAGAAGCTAGCTCTAACTCTGCAGAGCTCTTTCCTTTTGTGTTTGGTGCTGATACAAATGGATGTCTGCCTCCCTTAACCCTGAGCACTGTGTGAATTACTCGTCCATAAATGTTTTAACATGCTTGTGGGTCACCTGATTGTACTTTTTACTAATTATATCAGATAATGTGTGAATGACAGTCGAAGAATAAAAACAAGTTAATTAGCTGGCACTTTGTGTTAGAGGGTCAATGTTCCATTCCCTTTTGCCTGTGTTATGAAGACTGGAGTCAGCAAAGATTTATATGGTGTTAATTAGATTACTTATTTCCAGGGACATGACCAAAGGAAAAAAAAAGCGAACTTTTCAACACCATTTCCCGCCTTCAGTCACTGCTGAAGACCAGTGCTGGCAAAAGGTTTGTTTGCCGGTTTTTCCATCTTTATAATCACAAGTTTAGTTTTCTGGGGAGGCGGACAGTTCTTTCATGCTTCTTTCTTTACAAATGTGTGCCTTGTTATACAGAGAGACATTGACGTATCCTCTTGATAAAAAAAACCCTTAATTTTGTGTGATGAACAAACAGTGGTTGTGTGAAAAGCAAAACGTGGTATGAACATCTGCAGGTGGGGTGAACTGTTTGCACCATGAATTTCTGGAATGCATAACAAAATCAGAAGCCACTGGATTGTGTATGATAATAAAGTTGAATTCTCTGCCATTCACTTTCATTGGATTTAAGATGAAAGTACTAGAAACATACAAAATAATTGCTAAATCAGGGAAGTGACTGGTTTATCAGTATTTTGTAAACAATACATGCAACGAGTGTTGCTGGGCAGTGCCTGTTAAAGACATAGCCATCCATATCCTTTTGTGACCAACAGCCTTCATCTCGCGTCAATAAAACTGGGGTCAGGTCCTGGTTCAGGTCTCACTGGGGTTGGAAAGTCCTGCAACCTGAGTCTTCTTCTCTCTGCCAGGATTGGTACTCTGCACAGTAGGTTTGAAACTGTTTGTGGAGTGGAAGGAGAAAGCAGTAGTTGTTTATATATAAGCTTTTTAGAATGAAGAGGTGACTACCTTTTCCAGTATTTAACACATAAGAAGGCTATGGAAAATTTTAGTAGGAAATCCACAACAGATGGTTATTTATTTTTAAGAAGGGGAAACCTGAAAGTACGTACAATTACAGTCCCAAAATAACATTATGGGATAATTAAAATTTTTACCAATATCCATAATTTTCTGACAAAATCCTAGTTAATATTTTTCTTTTCAGATATGTGCATAAACCTTTTTTACTTGTTGTGAAACAGAATATTAAAGACACTGAAAAGTGGCACTTTCATGATCTCTGCTGACTTCAGTCAGAAGAGTTAGTTGTGCCTGTGCATATTCATCAGAAGTCTGTTTTTTCATCAGTGTGGTTTATGTAGTTTAAGATTTGTTTTCTGTGGATGTGGGATGCCCTGTTGTGATCTTTAGAAGATCTCACAAAACACGTTGAAGTTCTGAAAAAGACTGCAATCTATTCGCTGTAATAAGTTGTTCTGTAGAAAAACCTGAAACAAAAAATAAGCAGCTTGTTTTTTCTCCAAGACTTCTTCAGGATAAACCACAGTGCAGCCTTACAGGCCAAATTTAATTCCTGGAATATCATCCTGCTTTTTTCATTGTAGAATATTTAAGTGGATAACCAGGAAGTTAAAGAAATTATACTAATGTAAAATAAGCGAGGATAGTTCTACCACATTGTCTTTTGCTTGAACAAGGACTGATCACTGACTTATGTGCAGTATGGAGCTTACAGATACTAAAAGCAGGAGGCTGCAGTCTGAACAATTTTATGAAGACTAGGAAAGGCTCTCGATCTTCTGCCAAATCACTAGTGTGGTCCTTGCTTTGTTAAAGCATAGATCCACCCTTCTGAATTTGTAATGTTTTAGAAACCTTGTCAGCTGGGATCTCTAGCATGGGCCTGTACACAGCTCATATGCAAACCTTATTAAAAAGCTCATGTTGTGTTTGCTGCCAAGGAAACATAAGCCATTAAGCCATAGAAGCATAATTCATGAGAAACATAATATCTATTAACATCTACTTTCTCCATTAGCGCCACGAAACCAACATGAAATAGCCTTGCAGTCTCCTAGCTAATGGAAATGACATAACTGGAGAATGAAAAGGTGAAATGAGGAACTGCAGTTTGCTGAGCTCTAAGGATGGCCAGAGTAATGAGAATGCAGGAAGGGGTATGTTTTCTTCTCCTGTGTTGATAATCCACTGTTTATCCTACTCGTGTTACTGGACATTGTGAATCACATTAAAGGCAAACCTTTGCCAAGCAAAGCAAGATCAGGCCTACATTTTCCAAGAGGTCTATTTGGAATATGAAAATAAAAATTAGGAGCTGAAAAGGGAATGGTGAAGTATTTTCGATTGGTTTATGTTTTAATGTCTTAGTAATTTTAAATTTGACTTCTCTGGATTTAATATGTGTATTCCATTAGAATTAGCTAACTCACAATAAGTTAAGGCAAAATGTGGTTATAGATAGCATTTTTTTATTTTTGTGTTTTGGTCAATCTCAATTTGCTGTTAAAATCTAGAAGCTGTTTTCTTCCTCTTCTCTTTATAGTAATTATATTGGATTCATTACTTTTGCCATACTAATACTGCAAAGCACCTGGAAACTTCTTGTGAAGAATCCGCTGCAGCTACACAAGCCATTCTGTCCCAGACCTTCACCGCACTTGTATTCTAGGAAAAAAGTTTAGGAAAAAATGCAGAGGGAAGTGAATCTGGCTCAATTTTTGACTAGTCTGAAGCGTTGCCACTCTAAGTGTCACCCAGGACCCCAGATACTCAGGACCCCAAGGCTGGCCTATCTTGTTGTTGATACCTTGTGGTCACCCTTGTTCAGCTTTGGGATCAAGAAGTCAAAGGGAAGTCAAAGCCATTAATGGCTTCTGTTGTCAGCTGTCCCACTGATTTTGAACTATCCTTTCTGTATTTGAGAGGAGAATTAACACTGCTGTCCAGAAAAAAAAAAAAAAAAAAATGCTGCTTTTA
>Ga0065711_1044178_pt1 | contig 14261 bp, 4 predicted proteins | sample Hoacrofraction12_FD_59098 | JGI IMG/M metagenome (GOLD analysis project Ga0065711, IMG submission 59098) | Hoatzin crop microbial communities from Cojedes, Venezuela - Epithelial fraction 12 v2 (version 2) | ecosystem: Host-associated > Birds > Digestive system > Esophagus > Crop | place...
TTCCGTCTGCTTACACCTATGGGCTAAACGCTACTGGTTATCAGGAGAGGAGGGGGGGGCCTACCTTTCCGTACAGCACGACATCTTCCGACCGCCAGGCCCTAACTATCCACATATATCCCACAGCACTTTGCAGAAGCTGATGACAGGCTCAGAAGGGCGGGTATCAACTCTCATCTGTTGAACCTCCAAGTAATGATCTATGGCCCATCACTAGCAAAATTTGTTGCAGTTTGCTCAAGTTCTGCCATTGCTCCTGGCTTTAACCTCTCTCTCTCTCTCTTTTATTTATTTTTAACTACCCAGGTTTTAATCATCAGTTCTCTCATTCTGTAGTCAGTATAATTGCTGTTGTTGGGAGATGTTTTTATTCATTTGTGGAAAGATATTTTATCATGTTTAAGTGGCAGAACTGTAACAATCCAGTCTGTTAACAGACTGCAAGCAGTTAAGTTGTTTGCAAATATTGTGGTTCTTGTCCTGCTTTTCTTTCTTTTTTGCTTCTATTTCTTTACACATAATATCTCTTGCAGGATATGTGACTTAGCATTGCATGTCTTGCTGGCTGTTAAGTGCTTTGGAGTGAGCTCAGATGAGACCAAATGGTCCACAAACACCGCTGAGATGACACTAGATCAAGAAGGTGGTTTCCTGCCAGAACACTGTGGCAGAAGGAGGGAGGTGAATCTAGCAAGACTTCTTTTTGCTTGTCTGTCTGCTTGCTTTCTAAGTTTCTATCTGAGGAATGAACATACATCTGATGTGATTACAGTGAGTCCTTTCTGAACTGGAGAAACTAGATAGGGAAAGTCTGTGTGACTAGGTGCAGTCAGACCCACACTGGGTGTGCCTGTAGTTTGGGCTGGCTGTCTTGGGGATGAAGCTGCATTTCCGTTATGCTTGTAGTACTGAAAAACAGCATTTCTGAGCCTGAGCACAGCCTCACGCAAACATGGCAGCGTGGCTTTCCTGCTAGGTCTGGCTGACATCCCCCCCAGCCGGCCGCATGGGCAAGGCGACCGTAAGTCTGGCTGGAGCCCCTCAGAGTAAAGCAGCCTTTAGAAGTGGACAGGTTGTTCCTTGTTCTCCATTAGCCTCCGTTTTCCCTGGCGTGATCGAAAATCTACGTATTCACTTATTGCGAATGCGTATTTAAACACATTTATGCCCAGAAAGGGGAGAGATTTTATCAAGGGGTGAGAAACCAGCACTTGCCATTCTGCGTCTGTGGTGTTCACTATTTATCTGCTCCCACAGCAACATTCAACACGAGATCACATTTTGTGTGCATCTGCACAGTGCCTGTCTCCCACGTAGCTATGCTGATTTACACCAGGAGGTGACTTGGCCCACAAGGGTACTCACTGCAAGTCTCTCCCTGGTTGCATCTGGCTGAGGCATCCGAGGGGAGAGCTGGGCAGCCCCGGCCCTGCGAGGCTGGGAACTCGCTTTGGACCCCGCCTGCTTTCCAGACAGGTGTGCGCTGGGGCCACACACTCACTGCTTTTCTTCTATAGAAAAATCTGGCTGTGGCTTCCTTCATCCTCCATATCAAAACCTCAGGCTCAGCAAGCCCTTTAGTGTGATACTGGAATTTGGGAAGTAACCCTCTGAATAAAGAGGCTGAAAGTTTCCTCTTCTGTATATTTTTATTTTTATGATTTTACTTTTACCGTTTTCTTTCTACTCTGAGAGCTGTGTATTCAGTGCTGCTGTGATTGTAATTCTTTTTTCTGTTTTTCAAATTCCCAGTGAAATAGCAATACTGGTCCAATGCTTTAAGCTTTTAAAAGCATCAGGTCATTACCATTTACAGCTGCTTAAGTCTGAGAGTATATTTATTTATAAATATTTACTCAAAGGATAAATAAAAAAAGAAACGGGGAATGTTTTCCCCAATCTGCTGTACTGACCTGATCAGGTGGTGCTATGTAGTAGATTTACAGCAATTTTCCAGCTCTGTGGGTTCTCCTAGGTAAAGAAGCTGCCAATGAGCAGCTCCTAGTTTTCCTTTGTGCCAGCAAATACACTGGGGAAAAAGGGAAAGTATGAAGCATCCTGAAAATTTCTGGGTGTCTGTATTGGTTGCTCCGAGTTGCACCATAGCTGACACGTATTGTCACCGCCTTTGCTCTGCACAAGCTGTGTGTAGCTGAAAGTCTGGTCTAAGGACTGGGTCAGTAAGATTAGTTAGTGATGGAGTCTGAATTACATTAACAAATTATATGCTACTTAGAAAGAGTATAAAAAGTAGATAATGTTAGTGCCAGCAGATACTTTTTTTGTAACAAAATTAAAAATACAAGTGTTTTGTTTGCAGACTCTGAGGTAAAATATCTCTATCTGGAATCTAGCCTTTCCTGGAGGATCTAGAGGAGGGTTTAGTCAGATTTCTGCTTATCTCTTCTCAAAAATCTAGAAGAAATTGTTACTTGGCAAGCATCCTCTTATTTTTACAGTAACAGAGAAATTTCAGATTTTGCAGCCTCTGAAGTTTCTATACCAGCCTTTATTTTGCCCTGCTGTCAGTCACTGCCATCAGGGGATGGTGATTAACTTTGACTTAAGAGCAAGAATCATTCTCTGTCACCTCTGAGAAATGTGATGAAATTTTAAAACCAGTCAGGACATTGCAGAAGAAAATCTGTATGGAAGACTACACTTACTGTGAAGAGAATGCGGTGAGATTTTTAGATCAGTTTAGCTGGTACCACAAGATTTTTAAAGCATAGGCATCTGGGTCCTCAATCATACAGCTGCATTGTCTTCTGCATGAATAAGCTATCGTCCTTTGGAGCAGGAGGGGTTACTCTCTGTGTTTTGTCTCATGTCTTTGTCATTAAGTAGCAAGAGTTTACATGTTCAGGGACTTCTCTTCCTTAAGGTACATGTAACCTTTGAATATTTTCAGCCATTGACGTAATACGTTGAGCTTCCTGCTTGATCCAGTTGCTGGTTTTAAATAGATACATTTTTTAAACAAACTTTTCCCGAAGCAGACGCAAATGCATGTGAAATTATCCTCATCTACAGCCAAGTTCAATTTGGACTGGAATGCTCTCAGAGTGTGATAATAGCATTTTGTGCTCTTTGGAATTTAAGATAATTTTAGAGAGACAGATTGAGAGCTCCAATGATTCTTTTTCTGAAACCATTTTGAGGTGAGACCCTCTCTAGATAGAGACATCCATTTGTGGTGTTTATTTTGCCACAGTCACCCTTTGCTCAGTCATTACCAGGTTGGTTTTTCATGAGCTCCTGGATAAACAGAGCTTTTTTTCTGCTTGTTCCCTAGTTACTATAGCACCATCTTCACGGCCGCACAAGACATCCTCCGTTTTCTAGGCATACATTTTGTGAAACAGCAAAACATTACTTCTGTTCCTGTTTTCTTTAACCATTTTTTCTAACCAGATTTTAGTCAGTAGTTAAATGTGGATCCTCTCAAGAAATGTTGCAAGTACTCAAGATGTAAGACAAAAACATTACTAAGCAATTACTGTTTGATGTTTAATTGTTGGCCTTTTTGGAATATCATGTTCAGAACCATTTGAAAAACGTGACGAAGGTAAGCCTTCCATGTTAATTTGTTTCTTGATGCATGGAGCCTTATGGCACATGGTGTTAGCTCTTGCTGGGAGCAGGCTGGGATGTTCATGGGCAATAGGTCTGTAAATGGATACTAAAGGACAGTTGTTTTGGGCTTGTCTAGCAGGAGTAAGGAGATAGTGCAAAGGAGGGACATTACAATAATGAAAGGGATGAAACTAGAAGTAGGGGCTCACTTGATAAAAGCAGTAGGAGACCAGTTAGATTAGAAGCAAGTATGTCTTCATCCAGCAGGTAGTGAATATCTGGAACTTGCTTCCACAGGAGGCTGTGGAGAGGGGACAGTCATCGGGTTCAAAAAGGCGTTGAACACATTTCAGATCTGCAAATAGATGCTGAAGAGGATGAGGATCCTCTAATATCCCTGATGTAACAGTTGTGAATGCTGAGCAACTGTGAGGGGAACAGAGCAAGAAAGCAGTTGGTTCCATGTGCTTTCCCTGTTTAGCTACTTCTGCCGCCACTGGAGACAGACTACTGGGCTAGACGAGGCATTGCTCTGACCCACTGTGGTGTTTGGTACGTCTTTGGAAGTTTTATTTATTGCTCAGACCACCACACAGTTAGGGTTTAAAGCATTTACCCCTGAAAAGCCTACAAGTAAGGACCTTGTACGTGCACAAGATTTTGCTAGACTCAGGCCCTATACTTTATTTGGTTAAATAGTATCATGAACATTTACACAGCTATATAAATAATCACATCCAGTTAGTGCTGTCAGCTGAGCCAAATTAGAGATTTTAAGTGCCAAGGACATAGAACATCTCTTTCTAATTTTGCACTGGCTCAAAGTATGTTTAGAAGATGAGGTATAGATAAAATCAGATAAGCAAAATTATTTTGTATTCTGTCACTTGTAAAATGTTTATCAGCTAAAAAGAAAAGAGGTGAGAAAAATAAGTTAATCTTTTATAAGAAACAAACCCATATCTAATGGCTGGATTAGGAGCCTGTGTTTAATAAGTGACACGAGATGATTACAAACAGTCTGCACCGGCTGTTGACAGACATCCTGGCTTGGGCGGTTTGTGCCTCCTTCACAAAGAGATGCTACGTGCAGAGGTAGCAAATCTCCATGAGTTGTCTTAGCTGTAGCTAATTAGCTGGAAGAGGGGTAGAAAAACATGAATGACTAAACCGAGTACTGGAGCTATTTGGAGCTGTTCCAGCTGACTGGTTTTCTGGTAGAAAATGCGGATTCTTCCAAATGAAAACATTTTGCTGGAATATGTAGTTCGGTGAGACTGTCATTTGTGCTCCTTCCAGGCTGCTGTCCCACTTTGCCAGGCTCTTCAGCAGTCTGTCGGGCTGACAGTCGGGAGGTGAGCTCTTTCCCTCTCCCTTTGACTGGATGTGCAGTGCCTCTGGGCTGGTCTGAGCACCAGGCTCGCTGAGCTCCCCCACCCTGGGGGCGTGCAGCCAGTGACCATAGCTGTTCTGACAGCCCTGACAGCTGACTACATTGGCTGTCCAAGTCCACTATTCCAGATGCTATTTTTCCATATGTTTGAAATATTTCACAGGTTGGATAGAAAGTTGTATCTTGTTTTGGCTCTGAGGTGTACAGGTTCTCCATCAGAGAGATTTATTTTGTGCTTGGTAATGTATAGCTTTGTGTCACGAAGGTCAAGACTTTGCAATTAAATTGCTGAGCTCAGCACATCATATTCCAGGAAGAAATCTCAGCCATGAACTTGTCCTTCCTGGAGGCTGAAACAAAATATTACCTCAAGGAGAAATAGAGAAGTCACTTATATTTGTTTATCACAGCATAAGGACTAACGTACTCTGGTGGTGGGAAGTTTGTGTTCATCTTTGTCTTTTCTATACAAAAACTACTGTACTAATAAGGAAGGAAGGAAGAAGAAAAATGGGGCAACAGCTAGACAATTAGTTCTTGTAAAAGAGAAAAAATATGTTTACAGAACAATGTTTATGTTATGGGATGGAACAACCATTAGTGACTTTAAACATGAGCCGTTTCAGTCTCTATAACTCCCAGATGTTCCTGCTGGCAGACGCCAGCTGTCCCTCAGCCCTACCACTTGTGCATCCTTAAAAGGGATACGGAGTGATGGGGTTTCACCTCACAGCTAAACAGATGAAGTGGTGGTTTGCTTCTGCAGGGAGTGGTCTTGCTGTTTCTCCGTGTGCTGGGTCTAGCACTCATATGACCTCTAGGTGCAATTCAGCTGGCTATTCCAGTGCAGAACTAGTGCGTTTTTCACTTGGCCAGTCACTATACCTGACATGAGAGAAATAAAGGGAAGAGGGTGCAGGGTAAAGCTCCTGTCAGTGCTTCTCTGCGTGTTACGCTGGCTCGGCTGCGTGGCGTGATACCCTGAGGAACGTGTAGATTACTCCTTTGTTCTGGGGTGAATCCCATGCCTGGAGTTAGGGACACCTACAAGGGGATTCTCTGAGGGACAGAATTTTTGGAGGAAAAATAGGTATGACTTCTCCTTTTGAGTGATAGTTGGTGAAATAAGAATGAAGCCAGGTTTCAGTAGAGCGTGTTGTAACAGTGAGAAAAACAGGGTTGGGTTGAAAGATTGGAGATTGTCCCACAGCACAATGTTTAATCAGCTTCTGGAATCGTGCCTTTTCTCTTTGTTTTCCTTGGGAATCTGTAATTATTTAAAAAAAACCCCACACCCAGTACAGCTGGTACAGATGAAGCAAGACATTTAAGAAAACTCTTTTTTTTCCCCCTGTGAAACATTTCCTTTTACCCCTGAACTGATGGGCATTTGAGAAGCAAGTTATTATTCCTTTCCTTTACAAGGAGAACACACCAGTCTTTCCTTATTTCTGATCAGCAGATATCACCAAGGATACACAGGACATAAAATAGTTATTGTTTTTTGTTACATTATATACACTAGCAAAATATACGTGGCACAGTTCAGAGTACTTATGAGATGGCCAGGTTTTAACCTTCAGATAAAAATATGCCTGTGCTTTCCAATTTATTTGTTCTACTTATTGACCTTTCTTGAAGATAACAAACTACCTCTCAGGAATAACGCAGCACGTAAGAAATCGTGGGGCAGGAATCCCAGTGCAGTGCAGCCTATACGGATGTTCAGAGAAAGGCTGTCAGCCTGAAGCTAGAGTTAAGGAGAGGGCTCCATAAACGAAGGTTCACAGTACTTTTAAAAGGATCACCGCTGGCCAGAAAAGCTGTAATAGCGGCAGGTGTTGGTGGTGGCTTAGGCTGCATTTTAGTTGATGGATAGACTTGGAGGTAGTGCTAGGATCTGTAAATGTTATTGCTGGACTTTACATGGCCCAAAATCTTCGATAACAGGGTCCAATAAGATATGAATGTTTTTGTGTACGTACTATATGGGATGTCTCGATGGGCTGAATACTACAGGCAAGACTGTGAATAGGTTTAAAAAAAACAGGTGCTTTAACATAACATCTTGTCAATGGCACAGTGCTTGTGGTTGCAATGAGGCATGTGGTGGTAAGCTTCGGTGACAGTGGCTTAGTTTTAGTACTGGTATGCATTATTATATGCAAGGTACAGCAAGTTTGTTTTGGGCTTGTTTGTTAAAAATATCAGCAATCCACTTCTGCAGTGAAGATTCCAGTTCTGAAGTTCTCACATTCCTTTAATCTCTGGGAAGGGACAGGAGAGGCACAAGCTCTAAGAGGCAAGCACATCCTACATTTTTAGAAGGGACTTTGGAGAACACATTCGCATTATTTTGGTTACATGCATTCCAAAATTAAAAGCAATTTCACTACAGGAAGATGTTAAAATAGTCCAGTCTCATCTTGGAAAGGCGGAAAATGAACTTCTCAGTGTGGTATTTAAAGGCTTGCTTGTACTAAATGATTCTGTTTCTTGCGGTGCAAAATCAAAAGAATCAACCACCCCAGGACCAGAGGTAGATTTCAAAAAGCAGACAAAGGATGGCTGCCAGAGCTCCTTTTCCAGCATAAGTTCTTGCAAGTTTGCTGGGAAAGCAGCAAGAAACAGTAACAGGGGTGTTGATATACCTTCCTTTTCTCCAAATATATTCTAAGAATGACCTGAAAAATATTCAGTCTGTAACCTTGCAATGGATGTGTTCTTGCCTCTCCAGGCCCTCTCCAGCAATAACAGAATTGCTGCACCAGGAAGAAGATCAACTCCTTAGCTGGATTTTTTTTTTTTTTTTTTTACTAGAAACAGATTGTTGAAAGAAGAATTTGAGACCAGATTTGCTCCCAAATGTTTTGTAGAAAGGCTAGCTGGGTGGGTTGTGTGTGTGTGAAAGTCATAAGAATATGCTCAATCCTCTAGGATTTTTGCCTGCAAATTTTTAAAAGGAAAGAGGTGCCTCAGAAGGTAAATAATCTCAACAACTATTTGCAGATATTCCCACAAGGAAAGTTTTCAGTGTCTATGAGAAGTAAACAGTGCTATATAATTTGGTTTCTACTGCTATATATTTTGGCTTGGCTTTGGCAGTATGAACATCGGAGTTTTTGTTAGTTTACTGTCAATAGATGCCACCGGGATGATGAAATTCAAAAATGCGTTATTTCTGTCGTGTTGTTTTCTTCTCATTGTGTAGGACAGGCAACAACAAAACCTATTTTACTGCATAGCTTTGCTGCTTAGATTTATTACATATTAGCGCTAAAGTTGCTTAAGGAGTCTAGCAGGACCTTCTCCTAACAGGAGTCAGTCTTGACAACTGGGCTTCCCATTCTCAAGAAAGGATATCCATTGTCTTGTCTCCAAAATGCTTGTCTTCCATTTCCCTCTTAATTGCCTAGTACTTTTAGGAGACATTCTGTGTCCTGAATCTCTTATCTTCTCATAACTAGATGGAAGAGACTTTATAAAAGTCTCTTTATAAAAGAGAGACTTTTATAAAAGTCCCTTTCAGTGGGATATTTTTTGAACAACAGCTCTCTAATACTGGAACAATTCTGAAGACTAAACACAGTGTTTAGCTTAGTTTACTTTTTGGATAGTTATTTAAGATGATAAGTTAATCTACTTTTGTGCAAAATCATCATGTTCACCAGAACAGTTAGATGTTCCCACTTAACAACTGTAGAGTTTATCTGTAAACAGGGGAAGCAAATGAAGAATTCTTAGGAGGCATTGGCTTGTTTTGTTCACGCAACAGTAGGCTCAGTGTCAGAGAGGAAAGGCTTCTTGGACATGAAGTGCATGATGGTGGCTGTTTCAAGAGAAAAAAAATTCCTTGATTTTGGTGTGCGAGCTCAGAAATTTGGAAGCATCAGGCAGGCAAGGGAAGGAGGAGACATTCTTGGGTTGCTTTCAAAAACATAGCAATAAGCCAGATTTAAGGAATTGGCCACCAAGGAAATGGATTAAAAACAAAACCAAAGAAGAAAAGGACATGGTGTTTTGCAGGCAGGAGGTGCTCTTCTGTACCACATGAGGCTAGGAAAGGTGGACGTGGTGGAAATTCTTCTTCTGACTTAATGAGTAAATATTCACAGTTTAGCATTGTCTAGGGTGAGAATTGCTTGTATGCCTAATGACAAATAAAAACATATCGAGGAACTAAATGGGCTTTGCCATTTCTGGGAGAACAACCTGCTGGGCACATCCCTGCCATGCTGGGCAGGGCTGGCTGGGCTCTGTCCAGCTGGGTGCAGACGTGGCTGCCCATGTTCCTCTCACATCTGAGGCCATGGATGTTGGCCCCCTGGACCAAGCTCCTCAACGTTGCCAACCTTGTGGCCCTCCTGGTCATCCTGGCTCCCCTCCCTCATGGGACAGGGACGGCTGGAGAGGGCAGACCCCTGCCATCGTCCCCACTCATCCCCCGTGCAGGCCACCGGCCCCACTGCCCCCATGACTCCTTCAGCGGGGCCGGTGGGGCACAGCCTATGCCCAGGGAAGGTCACCAGAGAAGGGGAAATTTGTGTGCTATAAACATTCCAACTTTAGCCACTTAAAAACTTCTACAGACAAACAACAGAGGGAAGGACAAGTGTCGGTGTTTTGGGTGGGAAGAAGTGCAATTTATTCCTGCGTGAGCAGTCAGAACCGGAGCACCCGGTGTCGGGCACAGGTACAGGCCCCGTGGCCAGGCCTGCCCGGGGGCAGGGGCTCCCCTGCCAGCAGAGGGGTGCCAGGCCGGCACTGCAGCGGTGAGGGTCCCCGTGGAGGGTCTTCAGGGAGGTTTCTCTTACTTGCTGACACACATTAACATTACCTTAAAGTTTGTGGATTGAACATAGAGCCCTGACGAGTGATCATTGCCATGGAGGTAGTGAGTCACTGAACACAACCTGTTCACAGATTTTTTAGGTGACTGTAATGAACTTATTCTGGAGAAACCATCTTAATGACAACCCACTACTTGTTGTCTAGTTGCAGTTATAGTATTCGTGTAGCTGGAGAAGAAATGTGCTTACTCTTACCTTTCAGTGAATGAGTCAAAGGACTTGTTTAACCCAAAGAATATAACATTTTTTTTTTCATTTGTGGTTTCCTGGCTTTACCTTACTAATCACAGCATAAACATTTGACATATTTCCAGGTAAACTTATCTGATAAGTCTTACATTGCATAAAACAGTATTTTACATTATTGACCAAAGTATTTATTTACTCCTCAGTTCATAGGAGTGAGGCTGAAAGTCTGCCATAGAAAGGCACAGTCCGGGTTCGAGTGACTTCCTCCAGTGTGAGTGTTAACTTATGACTAGCTTTACTAGCAAACTCATGGCAAAACCATGGAACTACTGGAACCATAAAAGTCCATGAAAAAAAGTCCACAAAATCTGGCTGAAGAACAGGGACTTCATTCTCTGGGTGGCTGCAGCGGCTCCTGCCTTCAGCCATCTGCCTGTTGCAGGTGGGAGAGCTCAGCTGTCGGCACCTGAGCTCCTATCAAGATTTGCAACACTGGATATCAAGATAAATTAAAATTGTGGTTTTATACTGTGGAGTCTCAGCAGTTTTTTCATTATGAGGTGAATCATTCCTGCAATACGAAAGGAAATCTCAAAGAGTAGAGTAGATAGCTAGATACAAACTGTCCCTTCCTTTAATAGAGGAAAGATGAAAATTGGAGATAATTCAATTTGAGAATATAACTGCAAAACACAAGAGAGGTAAAGAGAAATGCGGCAGGGAGAAAAAGGAAAAGAGACATTGAGAAGGTCAGGAAAGATACTGGGCATCACATGGCTTGCAGGGTCCCATGACTTCTTGTTTTCAATTATGTGTGTGTTTAGGAGGGGAATAGGAAACGGGAGGCAAGTTCTGAGCTGTTAAATGTGGCAAGCAGCTCCTCTGAGGATGAACTGGTTAGTTTTATAATGCCTATGCTTACAGCCAGGATTTGCTAGATAGGACTGAAATGTACATTGTAAAAGGAGGGCTGTAGGATTAATGTGCTCTTGCAAAGCAATTCCTTTTTTCTCTTGACAGGAACTTTTTTCCTTCCTTTTTGGTAGTGAAAAGAGAGCTTAAGGAATAGGTGCACTATTTGTGAATTGCACCAAATACTGCCAAAGACTGGACTAATATCGACTTATGTAAAAGATAAGCAGGAAAAGGTATACAAAATTCTGCTTGCCTGTCTTGTATGGCTTGGACAACTCACATGGACGGTGTGTGAGACAGTTCCTCTGCGTACAATACGTGGAGCTGAGCTGAAACTGCAATAAATCTGAAAAAGTTGCGGTACCAACTGGATGTACTGAACATTTATGAAAAATGGTCTTATCTCATGTTCTGTTGTAAGTTCAGACTGTTTCCTAGCCTGATGCCAGAATTTAGTTTAAGGACTAAAACTATTTGGAAAAAAAAATACTTGCATAGGCATCAGATGTGCTTTTTGTTCCATCCCCTTTCTTAAACTGATAATGAGGGTGTGCCGCTGTCACTGTAAGTTAATACATCACTTTTGGATACAACTATACTACTCTTCGGTGAGACATATTGTAGCAGTTGCGTTTAATGAGAATATCACAGTAGCTCTTAAAAATCACTTCATTACCAGTCAGTACTAACATGGCATTGTGCTCGAAGGTTAGTTAACTGCTGAACTCCAGTCTTTCAGGAACGGGCTTCTCCTGGTGAAATGATTGGTTATGCTGCCTTGTGAGGTTTGTTCTCTGTTACTAGCTTGGAGAGGTTTATGGTTTTCGCTTTACCTCCCAGACCTAAGCTTCCAGCTTTGTGTGTAAGCATGCAAATAAATGGCTAGAATTTAAGAAAGGGCAGAGTGACCGAATATCTAATTAAAACCTTGTGCAGTTGTGATTCAGGATTCTAAACCGAAGTTCATGGGAGCTAATCAAATGCAGGTGATACAACTATGTGCATAAACACAGACCAGAATCTAACTTTTGGCACCTGGTTTTTGGAGAAGTTTGTCACAGACTTCCTGAAGCACAGCGTATAAGCCATTGCTACTTGACTCCAGAGAGTAACCGCGATAGCTGTCCTGTGATGCATCTATTAAGAAAACAAGGACAGGCTCAGATCGTCGCATTTTAATCTCCCCCTTTGTATTTTCTCTGAACTCAGAAGGCATTTGGCCTGGGCTCTCCACTGGTTCTTCTTTACTGGAAATTTGTGCTGAGTTCATTGGCAGACTGTCATGCTTTTCTGCTTTTGCTGATAGTGATTACAAATCCGTGCAATAGTGATCTAGAGATGACAACTGCTCGGTTGCTTAAAAAGAATAGCAGACAACTGTTCTCATGGGGATAAAGACTGCAAGCAGAAAGTCTCTCTTTGTTAATGATGCTTAATGGAATGGCTCTTTCAGGTTTCTCTAGTTCTCTAATTGTGGTGTTATGTTAAGGGGTTTTGCAAATTCAGGTTTAACACTGGTTTAAGTAGACAAAATGATATTTTAGCGAACACCATAGAGAAGAAGTACCAGGAAAATTATGCCCTACTTTTGGAGGGAGATATTCACATCTAAAATTAGCCATATAGGTAATTTGAGTAAGGGTAGCATAACTTGGACAAGTAGCAGTTCCTGCCCCGCTGTAGATAGGGTTTAACAGCTCATGTAGCAGCTGCTGCTGATTGTAATCTTGAATCGCTGTTGGTTTGGGGTTGTGCTAAATGGTAAACAAGTGGTGTGGTAACTGCTAATTGACCAACTAACTGCTATTATATAGAGATGTTAAAGTTTCAGGAGGCTTTGGATGAATGGTGGGCATATATTTGAGAAAGAAGGAAGGAATGGAGATGTTTTGTAAATTTTGATGTGGTGAGTTTATTTTGTTTAAGGTACTTATGTAAAATAACTGAGTGATTTGAGAAATTAAAGCTATTCTGAATTACCCTTCTAATTCACTAACAGGATGCTTGCACCAAATCGTCTGAGTGGCTGAGGTTAAAAAGTTCCTCAACAAAGAAGGAGAAGAAGGATATACAACCTGCAGGTGAGTTCAGTGGGATTCTAGCACCGTATTTTTAAGTAAATCTGTTTAATCAATTGAATAATCATTCATATTTTATCAGAAATTCTCTACAATGTGGGCTTTAACCCCTTCAGGGAGAGGAAAGACCACAACCTGGGTTTCCTGCATTCTGGGTAAATGTCACCTCCCTTACCACTGACAGTAGCTGTATTTTAAAACAAAGATTGGGAACTCCCTTCAGCCCATTAAAGTGACGTGGTTCAGAACAGCAAAGTCTGAATGAGCACTGTGATGATGTTCTAGGTAATGTTGTGCCCCGAAGCAGTGTTTCTCACAAGTTTCTGCTGTTGTTTGCAGGCAGAAATCGCTTTGGTCTGCCTATATGCCAAGCTGTTGGGAAGGGACGTTACTGTAACCGCCTTGAGCTCGGTGGTGTGCTAGACCTGCCTGCAAGGCCAAGGAGTCTTTTTTCAGGGTTTTTGCTGTATGATTTGTGAGTGTCTTGTAGCATGGGCAAGAGCTTGTGTCTGGTTTGGTAATGAGCCAGTCAAGCTTGACTTTGCTTGCAGAGTACTTGAAGGATGATGTGTAGGTTCAGTACAAGGCTAAGGAATGTCTGGCCAGACTATGAGAAAGACATTGCGTCTCTTATCAAGTCTGTTTCCTTTTTGTATTTTCTATTGCCTTTTGGTAAGGATTTGATTGTAATACTTCCCATAACTGCTGAAAAATAAGCTTGGGGAGCAGGGGTATAGATTTGAACTACTACCAGGAGGACAGGATGTACTTACTGCTCAGTAGCTTATCAAAGCTAGTAAGCTCAGCAGGGCTTGTGTAGCTGACACTTAGAGTCTGACTAGCACTATTTCCCAGCACTACACAGGAACATGTGTACGTATTCTTCTGTTCTTCTTCTCTGTTTTAAACTCATCTTTGTGCTTTTTCTGGGGAAAGAGATTTTAGTTATGTTGTACACTTGTTGCCTTCTACTATCTGTGTGCCCTACACTCAGGGCCTTTCAGCAGAGAGCAGTGCTACTAGATCTGAGCTCAGACCTGCTACTGTAGCTCCAGTAAGCTTTTCCTTTGCTCTTTGGCACTTAGGGAGCTGCACTGGCTGATTGTCTGTAAAATACCTGATGTCACTGCAGCTAGCTACTCAGACAGGTCAGTGATTCTGTAAGAGAATAGGAAAAAAAACAGGCAGAATGTTGGTGCTTCACTTTTTTCATTTAATTTGCTTTTGAAATCCAGTGCAGAGCCTGAAAGTGTCTTGTTT
>Ga0065711_1015378_pt1 | contig 14260 bp, 6 predicted proteins | sample Hoacrofraction12_FD_59098 | JGI IMG/M metagenome (GOLD analysis project Ga0065711, IMG submission 59098) | Hoatzin crop microbial communities from Cojedes, Venezuela - Epithelial fraction 12 v2 (version 2) | ecosystem: Host-associated > Birds > Digestive system > Esophagus > Crop | place...
CACAAGGTAATTACGTTTATAATTCAATTGAACCGCGAAGGCGATGCGCAGCGACAGCGCGTCGCCTTCTTTGCGTATTAGGCATTAGGCTTTAGGCGTTAGGCATTAGGGCCTCACGCAGACTACGCTGACTGCGCAGACTAACACATTATTATAATAGGTTGCCACTCTACGCGAGTAGCAACACCACCCACAGGGGCAAGGGAGGGCGGATGAGAGCCGACGGGCAGGCCATGAGCATAGGGAGGCTCGAGCAGCCTACAGGCTGGTAACCCTAGGGCGAGCGCAGCGAGTCCTAGGGTCAGCCTGCTACTAATATCGCACCTCGACGAGGTGCCACCTATGCATCAAGGGCAACTATGTGAAGTGGAGGCTGTGTCAAAACTCTAAGAAAGGTGGAAAGGCTCGGAGAGCCTTTTGCCTTCCCTGTATATATTAATAAGCACGAAAAAAGGGGGTTGACACCATCGATAGGTGTCAACCCCCTTAATTCTAGCAGCCCTAAAGCCTAATACCTAAAGCCTAAAGCCTAAAGCCTAACGCCTAACTTTAGTGGCTGATTGGGTGCCGTCGTTGTACTCGTTGACGCGGATGTAGATGTTGCCGGGTTGGGGCTCGGTGACTTCGGCGCCGGTGATGTTGAACCAGCGGGTGCCGATGAGTTGACGGTCGCTCAGTTGCTTCTCGTCGAGGCCGGTTTCGGCGTTCATCATCAGGTACCAGTGGGCGGCAAATTGGCCGTCGTCGCTGGTGGCGGTCATCACGACGGGTGTGAACATCTTGTCAACGGGACCACCGATGAAGGCGTAGTCGTTGATGTAGATGCTGTCGGTCGACGACGACCAGGCGACGTTATCTTGTTCGCCCATGAAGAAGCGCCCGGTGACGTTGTCGTAGGTGTCGGGCTCGATGAGCACTACTGCCACGGCAAAGGTCTTGGCGCACAGGTTGTCCTCCATGCCCTTGACGATGGGGTAGGTGTACTCGTCGCAATAGCTCCACTCGCCGGGCAGGTTCTCGCTGGCAGCGAGTTCCTTGACGGTCGTTGCGATGGCGCCAATGGTGTCACCAGCGTAGGTGCCAAAGTCGGTGATGTAGTAGGTGTTCTCGGCGGTGTTGACACTGCTGTTCCACGTGCCGGTGTTACCCACGATGCTACCCGTGGTAGCTACGGTGTCGGGCAGGATGCCGGCGTTGTAGCAGTTGTGGAACTCGGTGGGGTAGTTGCCGCTTGCGCAGCTGCCCACGAGGCCACCCACGTTCTCGGCGGCAACGATGTCGCCGCGGTTGTAGCAGTTGGTGAAGCTACTGCGCGCCTCGCCAGCCAAGCCACCAGCATTGCTGCCCGTGGCGGTGATGACGCCAGCGTTGAAGCTCTTGTTGACGTTGGTGTAGTAGCCTGCATAGCCCGAGAGGCCGCCAGCGTTGTTGCCCGATGCGGTGACGTCGCCAGCATTCCAGCTGTCGTTCATCGTGATGTCGTGGCTCGACAAGTTGCACACACCAGCAACGTTGTTAGCACCCGTGACGGTGCCCGTGTTGTAGCAGCCAGTGACAACGCAGTAAGCCGGCGTGTTACCCACACCTGCAACGTCATCGACTGTGCCCGATATGGTACCCACATTGTAGCAATTTGTGATGGTAACCTGCTCGGCATCGCTCGAGCCCGAAAGGGGATAAGCAAACACACCAGCCACGTTGCCGCACTTCTCGGCTGTGACGGTACCTGCGTTGTAGCAGTTGGTGATGGTGCTCGAAGGCGAGATGTAGGCAAACAGACCAGCCGTGCCATAGGTGTTGCCGCTGAGCGACGTGACGGTACCCGTGTTGTAGCACGAGTCGGCGATGATGGGCGACGACTTAGACGCAGCCGTTGCACCCAGCAGACCACCCACGGTCGACGGACCGCTCACAACGCCTGTGTTACCGCAAGCGATGAAGTAGATGGTATCGGTGCCCGTGGTAGCACCTTGCAGACCACCCACCACGGCAGCCTTCTCGGCAGTGACGGTGCCCTCGTTGACGCAGTGGATGTAGCGTGCGCCCTTACCGGTAGCGATGAAGCCACCGCAGTTGTTGGGCGTGCCGGTGTTGGTAATCGTGCCCTTGTTGGTGCAATAGTAGAAGGTTGCGCCAGCATCGTTGGTGCCAGCAAAACCAGCCGATGCACCACGCGTGCTCGTGACATTGGCCTCGTTGACGCAGTGGTCAAACAGCGCCTCCTTGAGTGCATATCCAGCGAAGCCACCAATCTTTTGAATCGTAGCCTCGATGGCAATCTTGTTCACGCAGTTGGTGAGCGTACCGTTCATCTTGCCCACGAAGCCGCCAGCGCCAGTCTTGGCAGTGGTAATCTTGCCCTCGAGGGTGAGGTCTTGAACCGTGCCGCCGATGCCCAGCGTGCAGATGGCGCCTTGATAGGTCGCCGTGGTCGTGTAGCTGATGCCGCTCACGGTGGTGTTGTTACCCAGCAGGTGGCCGTTGAACGGCGTGCCATCGTAGCCGAAGGGAACAAACGTGGTGTCGCTGAAGTTGATGTCGTTCATAATCTTGACATACTGCTCGGCGAAGGTGTTGCCCGTGCTCGCCATGTAGTGTGCAAACAAATCCCAGGTGTAGGGGTCAACAATCTGGAACGGGTCTTCGAGCGTGCCCGTGCCAGCCAGCGGGTTCTTGTTCACAGCTACCAGCGCATACTTGGTGCTGAAGTCACCGCTGGTCACACACAGCGTGTCGTAGATGGCTGCGTCGGTCACGGTGGGCACCTTGAGCGTTGTGCCGCTGATTGTGAACTTCGTGCCATCGGTCAGCGACCACTGAGCCGAACTCATGGTGGCATCGTTGACGATGGTGTTGACAGTCTCGCTGTTTTGCAGCGACAGCACAACCTTAGCGGCAGCCTTCACCACATCCAGGTCGCTGAACATCGTCAGCACAGGATACTGGTTGGCAGCAAAGGTCCACACGCCCGTGTCGTAGCCCTCGAGGGCGGTGCCGTTGGTCAGCTCGGCGGTGGTGAGGCCGCTCACGCCAGGAACGCCGCTATTAGACGAAGCCTGCAGGCCCGTCACTTGACGGTCGTAGTAAACGCCCACAATATCGCCCGATGCGGGATAGCTGTAACCCGCGATGGCGCCCGTGTAGTTAGGCACTTGCGTGAATACGGTACCATAGTCGAGCGCGTAGTAGGTGTCGTTAGCGCCCGCATAGGAGTCGCCCAGCGTGCTTGCGTTGTAGTTGCCAAATAGGCCACCTGCATAGCCGCCCGAGGCCTCGATGTGACCAGCATTGACGAGGTTCTTCATCCACGAGCCCAGCGTGTAGCCAGCGATACCGCCAGCATACTTGAACGTGGTGGCCTTGCTTTGCAGCGTACTCAGCTGCTTCACTTCAATCAAGCCCACGTTCATGCAGTTCTCAATCACGCCAGCCGAGGAGCCCACGATACCACCGCAGTTGACTTGACCCACGATGATGTTACCCGCGTTGAAGCAGTTGCGGATGGTACCCAGCTTGTTGAGCCAGCCCGCGATGCCACCACCATTCTTGGTGTAGCAGCGCACGGTGCCGAAGTTGCGGCAATTCTCCACGAGGCCATAGTTCAGACCCACAAAGGCGCCCGAGTAGCCGTAGAAGTCAAACTGGCAATCCGACGCAAACGTCAGGTTCTTCAGCACGCCCCATTGCTCGATGCGTCCTATGAAACCACGATAGAGGATGCTCTTGGCGCCCTTAGCGTTAGGCGTGCCGTAGCTGGTCGCGGTGGGCTGCTTGGTCCACGTGATGTAGTACATCCACAGGTTGTGCATCGTGTGGCCGTCGCCATCGTAGATGCCACCAAAGATGTTGTCCTCGACAATCGACTTGGGACACGAGATGCCCAGGAACGACGAGTCGTTCTCCATGTCGATGTCGTTCATCTGCTTGAAGTAGACGTGGTTGAAGAGCTGGCCCTTGGCACTGGTGAGTGTGCCCAGCAGCATCACGTCGGCCTTGGTCTTGATTTGGAACGGGTCGCTCTCGGTACCGTTACCAGCGAACTGCTTGGGACAAACGCTCAGCAGCAGGAAGCGCGGCGCCATGTTCTGTTGCTCGGGGTTGTAGAAGGCGAGGGTGTCGACGCCCGTGCCGCCGTTGAGCACATATTGATTGTTAGAAATCGAGCCATAGTAGCCGGTGGTCACCAGCTTGCCGTTCTTGTACAGAGCAGCCTTGGTGCCGCCCAGCAGCTTGAGGTCGCTGTTGCTGGCGACGTACGACGTGTTCTCGGGCACAGCCTCGTCGAGGACGAGCACGCTGGCGCTGAGTTTCGCAGCATCGTTGTCGGCAATCGCCGTCAAGCGAGGATAGTAGCCCTCGGTGAAGGTCCACTTGTCGCTGGGGAAGCCCGAGGGGCCCGACGACGAGGTCAGTGCGCTCGTGAGTGCGCGATATTTCTGGGAGCTGTAGTCCTCCATCTGCAGGTCAAAGTAGATGTTCTCGACGGTGGGGTTAGCGCCCTCGTAGATTTGACCGATGGTCTCGCGGGTCTCGTTTTCGCCGTCATAGAGGTAGTCGATGGCATCGATGCGGCCCGTGTAGTAGCAGTTCTTGATGACGCTCTCGACGGTGGCGCCATCGATGACGGTGTTGCGTGCGCAACCCACGATGCCGCCCACGTAGTTACAGTTGACGTCCTGGCAGTAGCCCGTGGCATAGCTGTTGGTCACCGTGCCCGAGAGCATGCCGACCACGCCACCCACGGCAGCCTTGGTCTCCTTGCCGTAGACACTGGCTGTTGCGAAGCAGCCATCGATTTCGCCGCGGTAGTTCTGACCAACGATGCCGCCCACAAACAGGTTGTCGTGAGCCGTACCGTCGACAACGCCAGCAAAGTAGCTGTTCAAGCACTTACTCGACGTGCCATAGAGCGTGCCCACAACGCCACCGGCGGTGTACTCGTCGCTCTTGCCGCCAGCGTAAACCTCGCCAATGGCGTGGCACAGGTTGATGGTGCCGTAGGCTTGTCCAGCCACGCCACCAGCGATACCCTTGTTACCCGTGACGGTGCCTTCAAACGAGCTGTTGCTCACGTCGGTTGCAAGGCCCACAACGCCACCGGTGCCCACACCGTCGTTCACCACGGTGCCCGTGACCGTGCAGTTGTCGATGCTTCCCATCGAGGCTGCAGCCACAGCGCCTGCATAGTAGCCAGCGCCGTTCACATTCACGTCGGTAAACTTGAGGTTCTTAATCACCGAGGTGGTGTCGGCAAAGCCAATCAGGCCTGCAAAGCCCGTGCTACCGCTGCTCACATACAAGCCCTTGAGCGTGTGGTTCTGGCCATCGATGATGCCACCAAAGTGGTGATACAGGTTCTGGCCGATGGGGGTGAACAGGTAGTTAGCCATGTCGATATCGTTCTCGACCACGAAGTACTGGCCCTCGTAGGTGCGCGAGAACGTGTAGGTGCCGCCCGAGTGCGTGCGGTCCTCGTTGCTATTGACGGTATTTGAAATATAAACCAGGTCGTTGACGGTGCGGATGCGGAATGGGTCGGCTTGCGTGCCGCTACCATCGAGCGAACTCGAGGGTTGCAGGATGCTGAACTCGATGCCTGTCAGCGTACAGTCGGTGTACTTGCCAGCATAGTACTTTTTGGTGCTATACATGGTCCACTCGCCCCAAGTGATGGCATCGCTGCGCACGTTACCCGTGATGTAGCTGGTCGTGAACTTGCCCGACGTCCAGTTGGCTGCGTAGGTATAGTAGTCACCGTATGTGTTGCCACCCTTCCAAGCGAGCTGGTTGTTGATGGTTACCGTGCTGTCGGAGTTCAGCAAGATGTTGACGGTCTTGCCATGGTTGCCGAAGTTCTTGACGCTCACCATGTTACCGCTCACTTGCTCGACAATGACGTTCCAGTCGACCGCCGTTGAGCCCGACACGCCCACGTGCATGTTGCCGTTAGCCACCTCGATTGTGGTGTTGTCGCCGGCGGCAAAGAAGCTATTGGCGTAGGTACCCGAAACGATGTAGATGGCCCACAAGGTCGAAATCGAGATGTTACCATCGTCGTCAATCGTACCCGTCAGTGGGGTAGAGCGGTTGGGCGAAGCGTCGCTGTTGGCTGCCGAGATGTCGCAGTCGCCGTAGGTGCTGTCGTTCATCACCACTTGATTGGGGATGGTGATGGTTTTAGCACTCAAGTTTACGGCGGCTTTCACCGTCACGCCATCTTTCCACCAGTTGTTAATCACGATGGTGTCGCCGGTGCCACGTGTGATGTTCACACCATTACCGCCATCGCTGCTCGACGATGTGCGCGAGTTGTATAGCAGCACATACTTTCCCGTCAAGTCATCAATCGACGAGATGGCACGTCGCTTGCTGGTGCGTTGCATGGTTGTGGGTTTCTCACTCGTTGCAGCTGTGAATTCGGTCTGCAACTCGGCTGGCATTCCTGTGACCAGTGTGGCCTCCTCGAGCGACGGCATCACCTCGGCACTGCCGGTGATTGCCGCTTTATCGAGGTCGGTCGCCCAAGCCACTGCCCCTGCGGTTAGCAAGCCTGCTACCGCAAGAAGTAATGTTCTTGATTTCTTACTCATAGAAGCGCTGTTTTTAGATTACACATTTTGTTCGTTTTCATAAGATAGCCGTAAAATTATAAAATAAAATCGAATTTTTGCAATAAAATTCCATTAAACTACCAGTTTTTGCAAAATTATTTTCACGCTCTTTCCCGCAACTCCCTGAAAGTTAATTAACTCGTGATAATAACTTTTTTTGGCGGTTCAAGTAAATTTGCTTATTTTCGCAGCCGTAAAACCTGCAGTTCTTAATTTTGAACCTTACATATTGTAGTAAATGTCAATGCATGCGCGAAATTTAGTCTATACGCTCCTAGCCCTGCTTGTGGCGGTGCTGGGACAGCCTGCTCAAGCCCAGTCGGTTAGCCAAATTATGGAGAATGGCGAGCGGGCAGTTGCCGAGCAACGTTACAGCGATGCCGTGGGCCACTTCTACATGATGATGCGCCTCTACGAGCAAGGGGTGCGCGACACGGCCATGTGCAAGGCGTTTCTGCATGGAGGCAACTGCTGCGTTGTCGACAATCGCTACATCGAGGCGTTCGAATTCTTTACCTTGGGCATGAAGATTTCGCAGCACTTCAACGACAACGTTTCATTTTATAAATGTGTAAACAATGTGGGTAGCTGCTACGCCATTTTCGAGGACTACGAGCGAGCGGTACACTACTTCGAGCGCGCTCACCAAGGCGCCGTCAACTCCAACGACCCCATCGCCTTGAGCAACTCGCTCTATAACCTCGTGGGTGGTTATTGCAAGCTGAACAAGCCCGAGAAAGCGCAACACTATTTCGAGGAACACAAAAAACTCAACATGCCCGACAGCCTCTACAAGCGCTTCGCCCTATACGACGAGGAAGCCTTTATCGTCGAGGCACAGGGAAATCCACAGCAGGCCATCAAGAACCTGAATGCCGCCCTCGACCTGGCCAAGTCGCGCACACTCTCCCCTCGACCCACCATCACGTCGCTCTACACCAAAATAGGAGACTGCTATGATGAGATGGGCGACACCGACAACGCCCTGAAATATTACCAGCAAGCTGTGACGCAATCGCACATCGAGGGCTCGGTCTACGCCGAAACGCAGACCTACAAAGCGCTCGCACAGGTCTACAACAAAATGGGCAACAAGAACCTCGCCCAGCAATACAAACTCAAGTACGTCGAGCTCAACGACTCGCTCTTCAACGCACAGCGCTTCAACGCTGCCAAGGATGCGCTCTCGAAATACGAGGAAGAAGTCAACGCCAGCCACATCTCGTCGCTCAACGAGAAGATACGCACCCAGCTGTGGGTCATCGTCGCCATCTCGCTCATCGCTCTCGCCATCCTGGGCTTCTCGCTCATGATTTACCACTACAACCGCAAGCTGCGCGAGGCCTACCGCTTGCTCATCGAGAAGCACAAGCAAGCCATTCAGCACGACGACGAAACGCTCAAGTTGCGCACCGAGCAACTGGCTGCCAAAAACGACAGTAGTGAGAAATCGAGTATCAGCGAGGAAAAGAAAACGCAACTCCTGCTCGACATCGCAGCGGCACTCAACGACGAGAAGGTCATCGCCGACCCCGATTTCACCATCAACAAGCTCGCCATCCTCGTCCACTCTAACTCGACCTACATCAACCAAGCCCTCAACGAGGCTTACCACAAGAACTTCAAGAGTTACCTCATCGAGCAACGCATCCGCATCGCCAGCGAACGCCTTGCCGACGAGGAGCACTACGGCCACCTCACCATCCAGGCCATCGCCGCCTCGGTGGGCTATAATTCGCCTTCAACCTTCATCCAAGCCTTCAAGCGCATCATGGGTATGACGCCATCGCTCTACAAAGCCATGTCGCGCCAGATGCCCGAGGACCCCCCCGAGCCCCCCGAGCCCCAGGAAGAATGAGAAAAACTACCCTACAATCTATGTTACAACGTATTAAACAAAAAGTCAAGCGCGAGCTAAAACATTACCTCCGCTTTAGTCCCACGGTGGACCGGTTGCGCGACATGTCGCCCATCATCGATGGCGTGCCACCGCAACTATTTGATGCTCAAGGAAATCCCATGACGTGGATTTACCTCTCGGCCGACGAGGTCGAGATGCATCCCTATTCGCTCATCTGTGGCCGCAAGCCGCAACGCATCGTGTGGGACCGTTTCAACACGGCGCTGCCCATGCACCTCTACATGTCCGAGAACTTGTTTTACAAGCGCAGCCGCTCGCGGTCGACGCGATACTTCGCCCTGCTCAACGAGAGCGAGGCCATCATCCCCGGTATCTACCAGCGCGTGCGCGACAACCTCGATTACATGAAAAATGAGTTCGAGATGGTGTTCACCCACACCACCGATTTGCTCGAGTCGCTGCCCAACGCCCGCTTGGTGCCTCCCGGGGGCGTGTGGTATGGCACACCGCTGTGGGGTGGGGTGATGAGCGAGCAAGGGCCCGAGAAGTCTAAACTGGTGTCGATTGTGGCAAGCAACAAGGGTATGTGCCCGCTGCATTTCTTCCGCCGCAACACAGCTAAGCACCTGATGGACAACCCCATCGTCGATGCCATGGGCCGTGCCGTGGGCGACTATGTGCCCCTCAACCAGCCCTTCGACGACTACCGTTACTCGGTGGTCATCGAGAACCTTGTCACCGATTACTATTTCACCGAGAAAATCCTCAACTGCTTTGCCTCGCACACGGTGCCCATCTATCTGGGTGCCACGCGCATCGGCGAGTTCTTCAATACCGACGGAATCATCACCATCAAGGAACCCACCCTCGAGGCTATCGACGAGGCGCTCAAGCAGTGCAGCGAGGCCGATTATGAGGCACGCCGCGAGGCCATTCTCGACAACTATCACCGCGTGCAACACTTCTTGTGCACCGAAGACTACATCTGCGAACGTTACCCCGACTTCCTTGACCCCACAGCCCATGGCAAGTAACAATATCACCTTGAGCCTAATCGTGCCATGCTACAACGTGGTGCGTTACTTGCCCACGATTTTACCTTGCCTCGACCGGCAATGGACGCATCGCGAGGACTACGAAATCATCTTTGTCAACGATGGCAGCACCGACGACACGCTTGCCCAGCTGCAGGAATATGTTGCCACCCATCCCCACGCTCGCATCATCGACAAACCCAAAAACGAGGGCCTTGCCGAGGCGCGCAACACAGCCATCGTCGAGGCGCGAGGCACATGGCTCACCTTTGTCGATGCCGACGACATGCTGGCCGATGGCACCATCGAAGCCTTGATGGATATTGCCGACCGAACTTCGGCCCAATCCATCAAATTTGGATTCCATAACCTCAAAGAGAACGAATTCACGCCCGAGTACTTAAAGATGCCCGACGCGCTCACCATCGAGGAAAAGCAGGTGGCCGACTATGTGCCCGCCTACACAGGTTGCACCATCGTGTTCCGTCGCGACTGCATCTTGGAGAAAGACCTGCGGTATCCCAACATCACCCCTGGCGAGGACACNTTTTTTGATTTGCTCTATTACTCGGCTTTCCGCGATTATGTCAAGGTGGAGGACCCGCTCTATATCGTCATCAAGCGCGAGGGCTCACTGACCGATATGACCAATAGCGCCAAGTGCAAGCGCATTGTCGACAACATGGTGCACTGCCTGGAGCTCGTCAATCAAGCCGAGCAAGAGGGTAGGGCGGACCCCGAGCTGTGCTTGTACATCAATGTTTACTCCCTCAAGTACATAATGTATGGCCTTACTCACGCCCACTGCACCGTGCCCGAGTTGCAAGCGTTCTCCCACCGCCTCATCGCCTGCCGCGCCCTGCGTCCCAAGTACCGCACCCTCCTCGAGCCCATGCGCCTCTACCTGTTCGCTCGCCCCCGCCTCCTCCACCTCTCCCTCCCCCTCCTCCGCCTCCTCCACATTAACTAATTCATTTCAAAAAACGGAGTATATATCATTAATGCTGGCTCGAAATCTAATCGTTTTGCTAAACAAACGAGAGGTGAAGTTAGAAAATACCTCAGAACTCAAATGAGCCCATTGCCCTTGTTTTCTGACTCAATTTTGTTTGCAAGTGATGTCATAACTGCAAACAAAATTTCATCTTTTGCAAACAGAAATACTTCTAATATAATGAAACTCACTCGTTTGCATTTTTAACAATGCAAACAAAAAATTAGTTTTTCTGCAAACGAATTTGCAAACGGATTATTTCTTATGTCTTTTGTATATCCTACGTAGCACATGTGGAGGCGTAACTCCTGACTTCGTCACATTTTTGCGCCATCAAATAGCGCTAATTGAGAATCAATGAGTTACGGGGCTACGCAGGGCGACGCAAACAGAAAAATGACTCTCTTTGAGGTATATTTGTCCGTTCTATTTTCGTAAACGCACATCCCATTTTGATAGGAAAAAGAGAGAGGCTGTGTCAAAACTTGAAGCGAAGTGGAAAGGCTCGGAGAGCCGTCCTTGACCTAACCTCAGGCCGAGCGGAGCGTCAGCGAGTCGCGAGACCTGAGGCAAAGACGACTATCAATGATGAGCCTCGGCGAGGCTCTCTTGATTGCCGCATCGTTGGTTACCATGCCTGACGCCCTCAAACGACCCTCTCCGAGGCTCTATCGGAATGGTGGACCTAGCCTCAGGACTCGCGTTTCGCTATCGCTCCGCTCGGCCTGAGGTTAGGTTAAAAACGGCTCTCCGAGCCTCAACCTCACATTGACTTTTGCCCATCTCTTGTGCATTGACAGAAACAGGGATGCTCACCCTTCACTAATCCCCGCACCCCTATAAAAACGGCCAGCGCAGGACTTTGCGGAAGTCCTGCGCTGGGCTGCAGTGGGGTGAATGCCTGAACACTAGAAGATTTCTTCCTTGTCGCGGGCGATGTTGTGGAACTCGAGCTTTCCGTCGATGTATTCCTGCGTGGCGATGAGCGTGGGCTTCGGCAGTTTCTCGTAGTAGCGCGAGATTTCGATTTGCTCACGGTTCTCGGTAATCTCCTCCAGGTTGTCGTTCATCGAGGCGAACTCTTGCAACTTCTTCTCTAGGTCGCTTTTCATCTCGCTTGCAATCATGTTGGCGCGACGGCTGATGATGCATACGGTCTCATAGATGTTGCCTGTCTGTTCGGCCATTTCCACCAGGTCGTGAACGGTCGTGTTCAGGGGAGCATTCGATTTCTTGTAATCCATTGTCGTTATTACTCTTGTGATATGTAATTGTTGTTGTTTTCGTTAATTGTTGCCCACGCGCTTGCTGGCCACGGCAAAGATGTTGTCGGCCTCGCGGCGGCTCTCGCTGTTGGGGTAGTCGTTGATGAAGGCGTAGTACTCGTCGATGACGGTGCGGAAACGCTCCACCTTCTTCTCGTCGACGCTCTCGCAGGCTTCCTTGTAGCGGGCACGCAGCACCAGCATCTCCAGGTCCTCTTTGTACTTGCTATAAGGGTAGCTCTTGATGGCGTTTTTAGCCGTAATCACTGCCGACTCATAGTTGTTGCCCATGTAGTTGCCCAGGTCGTAATAGAGCTGCGCGTTTTGCAACTCCTTGAGGACCAACTTGTCTTGCAACTCAAAGATGGCGTTCTGCGCAATCGACACTTTGTCGCTCTTGGGGAAGTAGTCGAGAAACGCTTGCAACTCCTCGATGGCCTTGATGGTCTCGCTCTGGTCGAGCTGCGGGTCGGGCGAATCGAGGTAGTAGCCATAGCCCGAGTAGAAACGAGCCAACTCGGTGTACTGCCCGTGAGGATAGTGCTGATAGTAGTTCTTAAAGTAGCCACCAGCGGTGATGTAGTCCTTGTTCTCGTAATAGCTTAACGCCAGCAGATACTGCGACTCCTCGGCACGGTCGGTGCCACGGAAAATGGGAACCAAGTCGCCCAAAATCGTGTAAGCCTGCGCATAACGCTGGTTCTCGAACGCCTTTTTGGCGTACTCATATTTATAATTTACGTCGCTACTCTTCATGACCTTGTTATACTCGCCGCAGCCGGTGAGTAACACGGTGGTAACTGCCATTAACAAGAACTTTCGCATCATCGGGGTAATCACTTTAATTCGATTTAGCCTGCAAATTTACGCATATTTTTCTTTACCACAAGCGCGCCATCGTTAAAAACGACCATTCCTAACGCTTTATCGCGGTTTTTTTAAGTTTTTTTGTCGACGCGTCGGCGTTTTTCACTACTTTTGTCAACGCAATGCCTGCACAACCCCGCCATATCGAACTCCTTGCACCTGCCCGTGATGCTCAGGTGGCGCTCGATGCCATCAATCACGGTGCCGATGCCGTCTACATGGGCCCCGCCCACCATGGCGCGCGGGCTGCTGCGGGCAATAGCCTCGACGACATCGCTCGCGTGTGCGACCACGCCCACCGCTACTGCGCCCGCGTCTATGCCACGGTCAACACGCTGGTCATGGACAGCGAGTTGCGCGACGTCGAGCGGCTTGTGTACGGGCTCTACCGCGCTGGCGTCGATGCCCTCATCGTGCAAGACATGGCGCTGCTGCGCCTCGACCTGCCGCCCATCGCCCTGCACGCCAGCACCCAGTGCGACCTGCGCACGCCCAGCAAGGCCCGCTTCCTCGAGGCTGTGGGCTTCTCGCAACTCGTCATGGCACGCGAACTCACGCTCGACGAGATTGCTGCCATCCGCGCGGTCACCACGGTGCCCCTCGAGGCCTTTGTGCACGGCGCGTTGTGCGTGAGCTACAGCGGCCGATGCGCCCTCAGTCAGGTGTGCAAGGGACGTAGCGCCAACCGCGGCGCGTGCGCCCAAATGTGCCGACTGCCCTACGACCTGGTCGATGACAGCGGCCGCCGCATCGTCACTGGCAAGCACCTGCTCTCGTTGCGCGACCTCAACCTGAGCGACCGCCTTGAGCCGCTCCTCGAGGCTGGCGTGTCGTCGCTCAAAATCGAGGGCCGCCTCAAGGACTCGTCTTACGTCAAAAACGTGGTGGCTTATTACCGCCAAGCGCTCGACGCCATCATCGCAGCGCACCCCGACCGCTATGCCCGCGCCTCGTTGGGCCACAGCGACTACACCTTCACCCCCTGCCTCGAGCGCAGTTTCAACCGCTCGTTTACGCACTATTTCCTCGACGAGCGCCGTCCCGCCGATGGCACGCCCATGGCGCAACTCGACACGCCCAAGTCGATGGGACAGCCCGTGGGCCGTGTCGCCACTGCCAGCCACCGCGTGCTCACGCTCGACCGCCCGCACGACATCGTCAACGGCGACGGCTTGAGTTTCATGAGTCCCGACGGGACGTTCACTGGCATGCGCGTCAACCGCGTCGAGGGCACGCGCTTGATTTTGCGCGACGAGGTGGCTATCGCCCCGGGCACTGCCGTCTATCGCACCGCCGACAAGGCCTTTGACGACCTGCTCGCTCGCCCCTCGGCCACGCGCACCATCGCGCTCGATGCCACCCTCGCTGTGCCTGGTAACCGCCTGATGCTCACCCTCGAGGACGAACGCGGCAACCGCGTCACCCACAGCATCGATGCCCCTGACCTGCAACCGGCACGCACCAGTCAGGCCGAGCGCCAGCAACAAACGCTCGCCCGCTTGGGCGACACCATCTATCGCCTGCGCAATGCCAGCGTCTTGCCCGAGTATTTCATCCCCGCGTCGATGCTCACCGCCTTGCGTCGCGAGACCCTCGAGTTGCTCGACCGCGCTCAGCGTCTCACGCTC
>Ga0065711_1007727_pt1 | contig 14258 bp, 8 predicted proteins | sample Hoacrofraction12_FD_59098 | JGI IMG/M metagenome (GOLD analysis project Ga0065711, IMG submission 59098) | Hoatzin crop microbial communities from Cojedes, Venezuela - Epithelial fraction 12 v2 (version 2) | ecosystem: Host-associated > Birds > Digestive system > Esophagus > Crop | place...
AGTTTGTGATAGTTCTTGTCTGGTTGGCGGTTCCCCAGTTGCTAGCCAGCCATGGCCAATCAGGCAGCAGAAAGCCTTCCCTTGCAGCCAGGCTGTGGTGCCAGGGGAGACCCAAAATGGTGGCAAATTTTCTGAGGCTTCTCACAAAATGGTGGGGCTGAGTCCCACAGAGGGAGAGCTGGCAGCAGCTTGAGAGTACTGAGACTCTTAGGGAAGGAGAAAGTGAGCATTAGCTGGTCCCTTCTTGCTCACCTTCTCCAGGCTGTGTCAGGGCAGAAGCACCAGCTGGCACAAAGCCCTTTTTCGCTTCCCTGTTCTGCATCCTCAAAGAAGGCAGCTTTTAGAAAATGTCTTGGGTAAAGTCTTCTTCAGGAAATGAATCAGTGCTGGGACAGGAGGAATGAGGAAGAGCAATATTGAGGTCCAAGAAAGCAGCTCCTCATTCAGCCCTCAGTCTTCCTTTGTAATTTCAACACTACATAGACGCAGATATCAATTTAAGAAGTGTAATTTGCTAAAATAACTTGTGTGGCTCTGTAACGCTTTAAAGGAGGGATTTCCTTCTCATCTTCCACAGAGACTTGAAGCTAGACAACGTCCTCTTGGACAATGAAGGGCACATCAAAATTGCTGACTTTGGGATGTGCAAGGAGAACATGTTTGGAGATGCGAAGACCAGTACATTCTGTGGGACTCCAGACTATATCGCACCTGAGGTAGGTGTGGGGTCCAGGAAGGTCAGCAAGCTGCTGTGGGACAGACAATGTGTCTTAAGACATGACTGTTGGTCAGTGGTAGAGGGTGCAAAGAGTAATAGCCTGCTTTTGATCAGTTCCAGGTAAGAAACTAGATTTCAGTTTGACTCAGACTCCGAGTTGCTGTCTGGCATTGCATATTTTTATGGCTAATTCTTTTTTTTGTGCAAATGGATCTGGGAAGCAAGTGGTGCTCAGCTTAACCAAGAAATCCAGTTTGGGCCATGGCAGAGGAAGCTCCAAGAGATAGGTCCTGCAATTCAGGGACAGAAACAGCATGAGGAATGGGAATTATGTTCCCTAGCTAGCTAACAGTAGGCTTCCACGGCTGTGCAGGTTCCTTTACAGCTGGTAGGGAGCTATGGGCACTTCTAAGTGATGATGTTCATCACAACCTAAGAAAGTAAATTGAGAAAGGTGGTACGAAACGGCCACCTGGAGGTGATTCTCCCTCCACATGAACAAACCAACTTTTAGATAAAGAAGAGAGATTGGGTCGCAATAAATCAGTGACTGGGGTTTATCTTCCCTCTGGGATATGCTCTGGTGCTTGAATTGGGATGCCACCCATAAGATTGGACTTCTCTCTTAGACAGGCTCTTAGCTGGCTGCAAACACAGCCTGCATCACAAGCATCCTCCCAGAGCTAAATAAGGCACTTTATGAAGGCTCTGCCATCATAGGCGTAACCTTAAAGCTGAGCACAGGCTTGCAGGTCTGTCTAGATAAAAAAGAACCAATAGCTGCTTGTAAAAGGGATGGAGATGCTTGGAGGCATAAACATGAGTGGTCATACAGCCTGATTTTTCCCCTCTAAATGCCAGCAGTCAGAGGAGAGGTGTTGCTGTCTGGAGGACAGCTGGGACCAGACCTGCTAACTCTGGGCTCTGGACTACCTGCTTCTCTGCTTTGACTGTGCACAGTGCCAGAGCACATTACATCACTGCATGAATCGATCCCTGGAGGATATGCCTCCATGGGTCACCTCCTGGTGAAGGAGGCTCTAAAGCTAGAAATGATGGAGCTGCGTCGGGGCCAGGCTATGCTTGAGCTAACAGGGGCAAGGTAGAGCTTGGAGCTTGTGTTAAGGTCCTACTCTGTCCCATTGACTCAGAAAGGCTGGGGCTTGCATGGAGACAGTCTCCAAGCTCCGTGCAAAAACATACCAACAGTACCTTTTCTCCTTCTGCAGTTGGTATCTATTGATACTTGACAGAGGAAAGCTGAACCTGGGCTCCATGTGCCCATGCAATAAAACTGGGTGGTCACAGACACCAGACTCCAACTTGTCCATAGCAAGATCCTTTGTCCTTCCCCTGATTTCTTTTGATTTTTTCACAGAGAGGAACTTGTTGTTTGGGGTTTTTTTTTCCCCTATTAAATTTAGATATTTTGGACTAGGTCCTTCCAGAAAAGAGAAAGCTCCTTTAACCTGGTGGATTCACACAATGATAGATCTTACGGTGGAGAGGCTTTGACAGATTAGGTGGCAAATTGGGGCCAAAGGAAACATTTTTCAGCTCTGAGAAGAACCTACAAGTCATCCACACATCATGTCCAACATGACTCTGAAATCCATTTGTTTGCCTTTCGAGATCCCATTTCCTGATTTTAGTGCTTTCATGATGGATCTTGGTACTTTCCAAATAGCTTTTAAAGCTTATGTTTTTTTCCCCTCCACTATAATTCATTGATCTTCTACTGTGCACCAAGGGCTCAATTCTGATCTAGGTTACACCACTGCTGACACAAAGGCTGGTCTTTTCAAGTCAATTGGATTTCTATTGCCTAAGAGCAGGTGTAAGTGTGCTCTGCAATCAAGCTGCAATTTTCTTTCATTCCACTTCAATATGCTTTTATTTAAAAGAAAAAAAAGCTATTTTCTGATCCTAAGAAAAGAGCCAAGTGATAATCCATTATCTGTGATTTTACTTCATAGAAAAGAGAAAGACTAAAATACCTCAGAGTTTTATTTCTGCACCATCATTTATTTTAGAGATTCAATAAGTGCATGTAAAACATTTTACCTCTAAATTGAAAGCACTGCTAGAGTTCATGGATCATCTCTTCTGCAGAGGCAGGAGAACTGGACTCTGTGTGAGTATTACAATGCAGCTGCTAGCAATGTAATTTGTTACAGACCCAGCATCTTGGATACAGCAGTGCAAATAAGAAGGCTTTGGGTCAGTAGAAAAGCAATTTTTTTTTATTTCAAAAAATATTTGACAAAAAAAAAAAAGGCTTAACCTGAAATGAAATTGCTGAGTTTATTTATTTTCTCCAGAGAATTGCAAAGCTAGTAAATCTTGTCTTTGACTGCCATAAAACATTTAATTTCAATTTCCAGGCATTTTATACTTTAAAAGGTAACACCTTATAAAAATATTATGTCTTTTTAGAAGGAATTATTGGGATATTTTGTTTAGAAGTGATCCAGAAGAAATATATTAGGGAGTCTTGCTGATTCCTTTTTTTTTTTAGCTCGGAGTGAAACACAATATATACATTTGTGTGTTATACTCAAATAGCTTTTTTGTCCTTTTTGTGTCTCTTGGCGTTTTTGGACACAGATATGTCAGTCACGAGTACTCTACATCAGCTTGGGTTTAGACTTCTGGTATTAGGCTCCTGCTTTGCTAGATGCCACAGGAACATCAGAGGGGCACACTGCTCCCCTAATGTGAGAAACTTCATCTAAGAATGAAGCATTAGATGGCACTTCATAGTGTTGTAGAAAGACAAGCATCCCAGAAGACAAGTGATTCCTTCCTATCTTAGGTGTGTAAGTCGGTTAAATCACCATTTTCCCTCCATTGGCTACATAGAGACTCTGGATAACTCACTTAATAAGACACATAAATTTTAGGCATTAAAATTAATCTGGGCCCAAGTGGCAATCTACAAGGAAGACAAGACATGAAAACAGTCAAGAAATTGCTCACCCAATTCCACTGTACTTCAGACCCAGCAGTAAAGATCACCTCTCTAAATCATAATTTTTCAGCTCTCAGCAGTTTCACATGTACTGAACTGGATAGTTGTTTTTGGTGGTATTAAGCCATCTCCAGGGCTTGTTGTTGACACCTACATTGTAGTTATAGCATAGGGGATCATACTGCAACCAAGCTGTGAGCTCAAGAGTAAGGACTGTGCCTTAAAATGAGCTATTCCCCTCTCCAGCTCTAAAATCCTTATAAGGATCCTAGACATCGTAGTCATCACATGCACCTTTAGACATCTGCAGTGTAAATATCTATGTATGAGCAAGATTTATATGATTCTAAGTTGTCTAGGCTCCTTGATAACCAAAGGAGACAAATAGGGGTTGTATTTTACAGCACATAGATATTAAGCTGAATGTCTAAAATTGGACTAAATCTTTTCCTTGACTATAAAAGGAGTGGATGATAACTGGTTCAGCTCTAGGTATCTCCATAACAGATATCTAAAGGCAGGTGTGATTAATTTTGCTTCCCCAGAGGGGAAGTTTGAGAACTTGGTGGTGCCTGGCCAAGTTTGTAGGGGAAGAAAATGCCACATCCCTTCTTATGGGAGATTGTCACTCCAGCCAACACCTCCTGGGCTCCCCACACTGGATGTAGCCTTCACTTTATAGCTGACACAAAAAGGCACAAATGAATGGACTGACTGAGGACAAATTAACGTTCCTCTACCTCAATCTCAAGCAGACATATCAGCAACGGCTTTCTTATTTTTTTCCTGGGGCAGATTTTGGTGGGATAGATTCACACCATTTCTACTCACTGATAGTCCTAAATTACCCTTTCACTGCCACACTTGTAATTTTAAAATACAGCTTGTGTGAGTCAAAGCAGCCTCAAAATGCTAATGCCTACCCATTTGTCTTCTTGGACTTCACCAGCCTGATTTGAACCCTTGAGACAACTTGGAGAGCAGCCAAAAGATGACTTGCCTCGGTTTTTATGTTTGATATCTCTCTGGCAGCCAAGGATTTGTTCAAATAACTTCAGAGTTATGTGCAACCTGTTATCTGTAGTGCAAAGGACTGTTTTGGCACCCAGATGTGGCTGTGACTTGGAGCTCCTCGAACCACAGCCTCTGCACCACTGGCAGACGCTCTGGCTCCTGCTGCAGCAGGGGGAAGCACCTCTGCTATCTCACTCAGCACAAAAAAACTGTTGAAATGTCAGGGCTGCTCACCCTTCCGAAGCTGAAATGCTGATGTCAGACAGTTTACATCTGTCTCTGTCACTGCTCTCTTTGTGCAGATATTGCTGGGGCAGAAGTACAACACCTCCGTTGACTGGTGGTCCTTTGGTGTCCTGCTGTATGAGATGCTTATTGGCCAATCTCCTTTCCATGGCCAAGATGAAGAGGAGCTTTTCCAGTCTATCCGTATGGATAACCCATTCTACCCTCGCTGGCTTGACAAGGATGCAAAGGACATTTTGGTGAAGGTAAGAATTGCCACACATCTAACAAAAGTCTTTTTGCCAAAACTGTCATCTTTGATTTGTGCGTCTTCAGCTGTTGTTCAGAGAAAGAAATTTAGTGTGATAGGACCAGAGAGAGTCTTTTCTTGTCTGTGGACCTCAAAGCACACCTGACCTAAGTCATAAGGCCATCTTTGTGTCTTCTTCCTCCTGAGTTGTTATGGTGGCTCATCACATCCAGCAAGTAGGATCACAGGGTATCAGATACCAGCAGAGATCAGTTTCTTTGCAGAGCAATCCCTAAGGTGCAAGACGTGTTAATTCCTGGAAAAGATATTCGGTCAGGCTTCAAACTAAGGGTTACAGTGACTTCCCTGATATTTATGGCTTTGAAGCAGTTCTTGTGCCTCAGAGATGTGAGGACATCTGGGGTAGATTGCTTTGGTGTTCAGCTTGATTTTCATTAGAGAATATTGTACATCTTTGCACTGAGCTAAAGAGTGGATTAACAAAACCTGACCTATGTCCTGAAGTAGAAGAGCCTACTGAAGCTAGTAGCACAATGTCGTCTGGATTTTTGGCCGTTTTAATCTCCTACATAGCAATATGTACTGTCCTTTGTGAGTGGAGCATTCTTCTGTTTCCCTTTAATGGGCATCTTCCTCGTCTTTTAGGTTCCTTTTCGTTAATATACTGATTTTTTCATTGCTGCCTTCTCATCTCCATGCCGTTTAGTTTTGTAGCATTTCTGGTTTGGGGGGCAAATTATTCCAGAGCTTCAAGATAAAAATGCAGGCAGGTCACAACAGGTCTAACAAGCTACCACCCCTCAGTCAGGCTTTGGACTGACACAGAACAGTATCTAAGCTAAGGCATTTTAACTAGAGATGGAGCATGGTGAGAGAGCATATACAGAGGCTTATAGTGGCTCAGATGAGATGAGAAAACTTCTTCATCACAAGATTTTGGTCGTATTTGACCTACAGTCCCTACCTTGACTTTTGCATTTACAAAACAACAGGACAACATACAGCATTCCACTACCAAAAAAAAAAGGTGGAGAACAGATTATTTTAACATCTGTGCTGTGTGTAACAAGGCTCAGATGTTTAGCTGTCGCTACAAAATTATAATACTGAAAACAATAGAAAGCAGTTCAGGAAGACATACCACAGCAGACTGAGATTTTGAATGTCTATTTCTGCACAAACAGCCTGTACTTCTGTCAGGATTAGAGATAGTAATCAACTTTATACCCATCAATAAAGTTCCTTGCTCAGGAAAAAAAAAAGAATTTCTCCATTATGGGCTAGTCTCACAGCCACTGACTCTGGATAATTCCATATTCCACCCTGCCTAATGCCTGTATTATCAGCATAGAATTTAACCTAGGGAATCAGTACTGCTCTGTAATCAGTTGTCTGCAGGACACTTCAGTTTTGGTGAGGCTTTGCCCACACTGTTCACCAAAACCCAATGCCAAATTTTTTTCAAACAGGCCCTCAATGGTCCATACATCAGATTCTTTTGCTGCCACTTTTGTCATTAGATATTTCTATTTTTCCTTTGCTGAGTGGTATCTGTTGTATGCTCACTGTTGGCCAATAGACTAGCAAGAAACTTCTGTCCTATGTAACCCAAATCTGTTTTGAGACGACCTCCAATAGTAAAGTGCTTTTGAAAATTTACCCTTACTTCTGAAGTAAGACATGTGGGCTGTATTCAGGTCACCTGCTCTCAAGTGTTGCCACTGTTCCTCTCTATTGACTTTAGAGGGATCTAGGATCTGGTGTGCTATTGGCCAGCTAGCCTAAAGACCCCAGACGTTTTACTGCAGATATAAAGATAAATTTTAAACTATTCACTCTCCCTATTACAGCAATATTTCAGCACTACATCCTGCTCACAAATGTTGAGAGGAGCTCTGAAGCACTTAGCACTCCTGAAATTCTCCCCCAGAAACACTTCAGGTGCTTCCAGAGCCAAATGGCTCGTGCATCACCATAAAAGCGTCTGTGATAAAATAGGCTATGTTTACCCTAAAATGAAGAGTGGGCTTGGACCTGCACGTAGCTGATGGTGAAAAGATATGCCCCTAGCTCTAGCTTTTTCCTTGCCCCTAGCTCTAGCTTTTTCCTACCTTCAGCAGAAATAGTCATCCACAGGACTTGTAGCCCGCAGTGTGCAGCAAACACAAGCTATCTGAATTGGGAGTGTTTTGACAAAGTAGACGGTTGTCGGCATCTGAGAGAGTCAGAGGAGAGAAGCAAGCACTTGCAGGGTGTCTTTTATCTCATCTTTAAGTGTGTAAAGAAGGTGAGATGATTTGCACCTGACACGTCTGGGTTTTCTCCTTTAATTGTAAAGGGTCAAATACTGACACTCCAGGTGTGCAAAGATATAGGAGGTGAATGCAACCCCACAGAGACCAGACTAGTATTTTCACAAATTGTGCTTATATTTCAACCATAAAAAATTTCCTGATAACAATAAATTGTCAAAACAAAAGCTTGCAAGTGAGACCCAGATATTTCACCTGTGTAGTTGCATATTTGCATGCTCAGACATGTATGTTGTTGCCACTGTAGCAAATTTGTCCTCTCTCTCCTGCAAAGGAAGATATGGCCAAAGTCTCTCGGTTTTGGGATGTTAGGCTAAGAATCCGAAATGCTTGCCCAATCAGAAATTTAGTAAGTTAGAAAAGTCTCCACACTCTTACCAACCGTATTAGAGTTTGAAGTCTTGAGATGCTATCTGGTAGGGCTGTTCTAATGAATACACTATTATTGATAAAAGACTAAGGTATTTAACTGTCTTCAACATTCTAGCTTTTTGTGAGAGAGCCTGAGAGGAGGCTGGGAGCAAGAGGAAACATCCGCCAGCATGCCTTTTTCCGAGAAATAAACTGGGAGGCTTTAGAAGAAAGAAGGATGGAGCCTCCTTTCAAACCGAGAGTGGTAAGGATGCATCTTCTTTGATTTCCATCTCTCTCTTGTCTGTCTTTCCTGAAAACATTAGTTCACCAAATATTTAAAACCGTCCAGCACATGCTAGCAATAAACCAAAGCCGGGGCCCACAGTAATGTTATAAACCCATTTATTTAGGGTCACTGTCCAAAATCTGCAGGCATGGGTCTTTTAATGTCAGAGACCTCAAAGCCTGTTTAGGTTCACGGAGTCAGTATTTTAAAGGTGGATAAATGTCTGCCTCACGCTGGAACTTGAAGTTTTAGGCACCAGCTTAAGGCATTTAAAATGCCCTCAAACTTTCAGGGGTTATCTTCTGGAGCTGCTCTGCACATGCAACCTCTCTGTCTAAAAGTGGATGGAATACCTTGGTCATGAGCAGTCAGAATGGAAAGTGTTGACTCTTATTTAAATGTCCAGATTCAGATGAAATTGTTCAGGCTGTTGTGTACATCAGATACAAGCAGCTGAAACCATCTACAATTTGGATGTGCCACAGCATCATTGGATAGACGGTTGTGAACTATGTACCCCTCTTGGCTGGGCTGCCTGGCTTGGTCATCATGACTGCTCCTTTCTGATGGCTGTAAGCCCAAGTCTGGCATGTCCAGAGCTGAGAAAGCATGAATTAACCATCACTTTCTCAGTCACTGTTGCAGGGGTCTGAACACCACTTAAAACACCTTCCCTTAACGACACAAGTACACCCTTTCTGTAGGGATTATCTTTCATTGCACTACAGAAGGTAAAGAAGGAAAAGCAGTTCAGGTAACCAAGCAGTCAGCCAAGTCAGGGTGATCCTGACGATCAATAGCAGTCCTATTAAGCTATTAAAATCCTACTATTAATAATAATAATATAATTTAATTTAACAAGTGCATAATACGTTCATTTTACGGTCCTCCACAAGTCCTATTTAATTAATGGGTCCAGTCTGACATATTACACAGCTGTAACATCCCTGCCTGGCAGAATTCATGGATCACAGGCTCAGTGCCTCCTATATAATACTTATTCCCATTACTACTTAAAGAGGATGGTAATAAGCAATTGATTAGCACTGGCTGCTGGATGTTAAGAGCTCAGACAGAAGTTCACTGCAGTTTGACATGCTTCTGTGTATCATTTGGGCTGGAGTAACTAATCATTGTGCAAAAGGCCAACAGCAAGTTCATTGCTGGTTCCCTGGCTGAGCTGAGCTTGCTCCCAACTAACTGAGCAGAGCCCATAAGAAGCAGCCTGATAGGGCCAGTACCGTTGTAATGAAGATCTGAATATTAGTGGTTTGACATCAATTTTTTTTTCCTTTTCTTGAAGAAATCTCCGAGTGACTGTAGCAACTTCGACAAGGAATTTCTAAATGAAAAACCTAGACTGTCCTGTGCCGACAGAGCACTCATTAACAGCATGGACCAAAATATGTTCAGCAACTTTTCTTTTGTGAACCCTAAAATGGAGAAAATATTTTCCTGAGATCTGCCTTACTGAAGGAGTTCTTTGTAATGGTTTGAGTAACACTTTGTCAACTGAAGACTATGCATGGTTACTTTTGTCAAGAACCCACCAGAACAGCACCTGAGTGAAAGTTTTTATCATGCCTGGAAGGCTTCCAGCTTATTTCTGCTACAGACACCAGCCACTCTTCACTAAGGATGAAGTTTCTTCATAGTATCTTCTGGTCTCTCTTCTCTCTTTTCCCAATGTTCTCGAAGTTGAGAGCATCTGAAAATGAAAAGGTTCCAAAACCTGTTCCCCACTACTTGTGCATACAGCCAATGGGTTTCTCTGTAAGAAAGAACAGGTATATTTGAGCTTCTGGTGATATCAGTGCCCATTTCTACAATGCGCACCTAGCCCTACCTCCTTCTGAAGGACAAGTGGTTTGCTGAAAGCCTGAGGCATCTGGGAAGACTTCAGGCTTGGTAACCTCCACTTGTACATGTGCAGAACTGTGCCTGTGTGCACAGGAGTTTTGAAGAAGTAATTTAACTCCCCACACACTTTAAAAATCATGTTCACAGGGGTTAGCATTCAATTTTGCTCCACTGGGACAAAGATATTTGGCAGGTGTCTGTTCCAGCATTTGTATATCTCAATCAGAGGCCCTGGAGCTAAGGACTTAGGCCCCAAGGAGGATCGTTGCCATGGCAAGTGTCAAGAAAGATACAGAAAAACAGTGGTTTACACTTAGTACTTGAGCAGGAAGGATACTTGAGCAGTTGCAGTTCAGCAGAGAGCCTCGAGAAACCCTGTTCTAAAGCTTTAACTGTCTTCACACATGCCAGGCTCAGAGCAAAATCTGAACTGGGCTTTCTGGAGTTTTATCCTAAAACTGCATGTGAAAGGTGGAAGAGGTTTCCTCATACCATTGTTTAAGCGTCGTAAAACTGGCTTTCCGGTCACAGCACTGGCACGTTTTATTTGAAAGGCAGTAATCCGTTCTTGCAAAGGCTGATATACTTTCTGTTGCTCTAAATGATGTCCCAACTCTTTGGCACACATCACAGACGTAGGTCAACCATCTGCACCCAGAGGTCACAGGGCAGGACAGCACATCAGGTAAGGGTGGTACTCTCCTTCACCTCGTGACATTTTGCTGTGTGTTCTATCCCTTTGCAGTCTCTGGTAATGTAGACAGGTTAAAAAAAATACATTTTCTGTGATCCTTTCATTATGGGATCCTTTTAAATAAAGGTGTACTGTTTTCTGAGGTTGAAGAGATGTAGAACCGCCCAGTTACTGCTTGTCACTGAGACATAAGTTAAATACCAGGTCAAAACTTAGTCAAAGCCCGAACAGAGGGTTCTGTAATAGCTTAGACTTAGGCAGTCACCCAAACTGGTGTTAAGCTCTAATTGAATTTTATACATTTGGAGCTTCATTTCATCAACCCCTCCAGGTCGTGGAGAAGAGCAGATCTAGAACGTGATTCACCCCAAAATCAAATTGCCTTCAGAATTGCCCTTCTGGCTTTGCTGGACCAGGCTGTCAGCTTGGACCTCCCAACAGGATGAATGCAGCCTTGCTGGCAGTGACTGCGGGCACCGAATCCTGCAGGACCAAGAGCAGAAGTGCCTAACGTTGACAAGAAAAGCAGAGCACCCTGAAAAAGGTTTCAGTCCAGTGACTCTCGTGAAATCCTTCTTTGTGCTGTATTAAACGCAGGGGGCTTCTGTGCTCCAAATTTGTACAGCTGGTCGTCAGGTTTAATTAGAAAGGTTAACACGAATTTTTTAAATGCCAGTGCTGTTTGTACAGTTTAATAAAATGTTGTATACAATGGGAAAATGGGCATGGAAGTGATTAAATAGGGACAAAAAACAGAGGTGCTTAGCAAAGCCATTAAAATGGTTCTGCACTTTCTGGGAGATGTTCCCCAGGGGAATTTCAACCCAAAAACACACAGGACCAGCAAGCATTTGAAGAACTGTAAGTACTCCACAGGCCAGTATCTAAAACAAGGTTTCAGTGTCATGCAATGGTATCCAAGAAGAGAGTAAAATGTTCCTTTTCACTACCAGAAAATGACATGGCTGTAAATGGGGTCTGGGGTTGCAGAGGCAGATGTGCAGTGGTCGTTAATATTAGAGGGCGATTCAGGCCATCTTCCTTTGACACCTGACTGAGGCTGGATCAGCCAAGTCCTAGGAGGGCCTGACTCTGTCCACCTGCTACAGATGGAGTCTGGACAGCCTGATCCGGACTAGAGATTGCATTTCTAAGCATTTGAAGATTGGCAGTATGCCACTCTAAGTGACTGTCAGGGATGTTTTCTTTGCAACAGCACAGTGGTTTGTGCTTGACACCGGTGCAGGGACACCCCAAGAGCACAGACTAAGGAAGGAGAGTGCTGAATCACCTCCTGCGGTTAAGTAAATCAAGAGCAAGAGGTTTTAACACCTCTCTGACCGGAGGCAGGGCCCTCTGAACGCCAGCTGTGGTCCTGTGTAGCTGAGGCAGCCAGACATGAGTGAAGTGTAACGAAGAACATTTGAGTAATTGCTAGTGCAGACACGGTGTTAGACTAACTGTGGGGCTTTTGGTGCAAACCACAAGAAGTGCCTGCTTCTCTCTGCAAGGTGTCTTCAGCTTAAAAGCCAAAGAAACCCATTGAGGGTGGGGGGAGGGAGACAGAGAGAGATGGGTACGAGCCACCATGAACCTGGGTGACATGTCTCACCGGTGCCACAGCCTGAAAACCCTCCCAGCTGTGCCTGTGGTGTGCGAAGAGTGACGTGGTAAGCAGCAAGCGTTTTCCTGTGGTGGCAGCGATTGAGAGATAGGAAATGGTGAGGGCTGAAAGCCAAACACCTTACGGAAATGAGCGGGAGCCCAGATACTCACAGAGATGCTCCTTGCCTTGGCTAAGCCTGGTACCTCCATACCCATCTCATCCTTTCTTTTTTCTTTTTTTTTTTCTTTCCTCTCTTCCATAAAATGTTCATTTTATGGCATAGTAAATGGGACTTGCCAGGTTTGGTTATTCATTTGCTGAAGTCCAAGTCCTGTTCTGGATCTCCATGGGATCACGGCACTGCTGTAGGAACATGGTACCTGAAAACATCAGGGTCTGACCTCCAGCACCACCTGCTTCAGCTTAAGTTTTGGGAGTCCTCACCACCCAGCCGCTCCTTCCCCAGTCTTGCTGCTTTACTTGACAGATTCACAAATTCATAATTCTTGGCATTCACCAAACTAAACCTCAGGCTGATTAACAGGTCAGGACGAGTGGGAGCCACCAGTGAGTGACAGCCCTGACTTCAGCTTTCCTGCGAAGACCTCCAAGGTTCTTCCAGAGGAGGTTGGTTGGTCTCACAGCTCCTCACCTTGCAGCCCAGGGGTACGGTTGCCTGAGCACCATCCTGCACCCCACCATGCTCTTTGCTGCCCATGCAAACAGGAAAGGCAACTTTGCCCAGTGGTTACCAGGTACATCTTGCAGTGGAGAGGTATCACCAAAAGTCCCTGCCTGCAAACACAGCTCCAAACAGTGGATACTGCAAGTAGATATGCTCCTCCCTTTACCATTGGATTTGTACCTTAGACACTTAAAACAGAAGCGAGAGATCACAGCTGGGATCTAAACTGCTCCCTCACTCCAAGAGGTGCCAGCTCAGCTAGCATATAAGCTACAGCAGCTGAGATCATAATCAATATGTGGCCCAAAGTGTGCCTTGCGGTGTTGTGAAGCCAGCGGAGGTCTCAGTGCAGACCACAGGAAGCTTTTCTACCTTCCTTGCTTACAAAGAAGTTTTATCTTTGCTGTATCACAGCAGCCAAGACAGTGCATGCAGCGCTGATGAAATACAAGAATTAATGTATTTCTGGCTCTTCTGTAACTGGCACTGGTTGCAAGCCAGTGGTCCTGTACAGCTCAGTGACTCTACCTGACAAGATGGGACCCATTCTACTGCCTGGTAACAGACACAGTGGAGTCCTTTATCCTCTGTATTACCTTAATGTTTATATACACAAGGATATGAAACATTTGAAAAGTAAAAGGAAACAAATCAAAAACATCATTTAATTGTGGAAGGTAAAACAAGCACAGAAAAGGAAAGTAGGCAAGAAAGGAGGGAAACAGGTTGGTATAATCTTATGTAACACTTCCCTTCATTCAATGGTTTCAATTACAACTCTACTCTTTTTCTTCTAAGCCACCGGTACCATCCTAGAGTTGCTTTTGTAGCTAAAGCACAGGATTTTCAGAGATTTCAGAGGCTGGGACAACCTGAGACTAGAACAGATGAATGGGTCTAATCTGGCATCCTGGGTGACACAGAGCAGCCACTCCTACCCTGACATCTCCTCCAGAAATTCAAGCATTTCTGTCCTGAATCAGGATTCAGGTCGCAATTCAATTAATTGAATTCAGCTTTCTGCAGCATAGGAACGCAGATTAGCTGTTCACCTTTAGTCACCTGGCATCCCTGAGACAGCCTAGGCTATCCCAGAGGACTTCCACAGAACATGGATTTCCCCTACAACCTGTGGCGCATCCCCAGCCCTATTACACAGAATCACAGAATCACAGAATGGTAGGGGTTGGAAGGGACCTCTGTGGGTCATCTAGTCCAACCCTCCTGCCAAAGCAGGGTCACCTACAGCAGGCTGCACAGGA
>Ga0065711_1044179_pt1 | contig 14258 bp, 9 predicted proteins | sample Hoacrofraction12_FD_59098 | JGI IMG/M metagenome (GOLD analysis project Ga0065711, IMG submission 59098) | Hoatzin crop microbial communities from Cojedes, Venezuela - Epithelial fraction 12 v2 (version 2) | ecosystem: Host-associated > Birds > Digestive system > Esophagus > Crop | place...
GGGGGAGGCTGCGGGGAGGGGGCGGCTGCGGGGAGGGGGCGGCGGGCCGGCCCTGCGCCCCTCGCCCTGAGAGCCAGCCCCGGGCGGCCGAGCTCCTCGGATGTCCGGGAAACTCGGCATGTTTCACCCAGCTGGGAGCTGGAGGCAGCACCGTCGGCTGCGATCGAGCCGTTTGTTTGGGCTTTTCCGTGGTCCCTGCGCCCGGCAGTGCAGCGGTCATACCAGTTGGACGGGCTGCACACCCACATCGGTAAAGCGTAGTCGTTCTTTGAGGAAATTACAGACCTCGTCAAACTCCAAAGGCCTGTCGGTCTGGAATCTTACATGGATTAGACTTACTAAATGGAAAATAAAGACGGGAGCTCTGTGCATGGGCACGAGCATGCGAGAGAAAATACCTTGAAGAGCCTTCCGTCTGCCGAGCCGAGGGGTGGAGGTGGGCAGAGCATCCCGCTGGACGGCTCCCAGCTCTCTGCACCAAGATGGAAAAGGGCTTTTTATTCAGGAAAATCGCCTCGCACAACCGACGGGGCGCAGCCGGCGGTGCGGAGGCTGGGGCGCACGGGCCCCTCGCCGCGCTGCACCTCGCCCTGCGGCATCCCCACAGTCCCCGCTGCGGCCCTCCGCGCCCGCGCTGCTCCTCTTGCCGCCCCTCAGTACCCCTCTGAGCCAGCGAGCAGAATTCCAGCGCTGGCAGAGGTGGCTTGCCCCACAGCCCTGGCCAAAAAGCGGTGCCAGCGTTTGGAAGTCATTCATGGACTCACGAAGGTTGGACTTGATGATCTTAAAGGTCTTTTCATAGGATCATAGGTTGGAAAAGACCTCTAAGACCTCTAAGATCATCAAGTCCAACCATCAACCCAACGCCACCATGCCTGCTAAACCATATCCCGCAGTGCCGCATCTACATGTTTTTTGAACGTTTCGTATGTGTTGGTGTGCATTAAAGAGGCTTTGTAAGTCATGTTTCAGGTGAGCATGGAGGAGCCACGAATGTCTCCTCAGCACCGGCGTGATAACCACAGTACCCACACCGTTGCGGGCTCTCCACCTGCTCTGGGCAAAACCGTTTTGGAAGAGTTGCAAACAAGGCTTTATTGAAACTTTTATTGGGACTGTTTGTTTATTTAGTAAACTATTTACCCTGCAGGCTTTAAAGACTTTGGGTCCAGTTTCCGGGAGCTCTGGGGCTACTGGTGCAAGCTGGGATGGTGCCGCAGAGTCAGGATGCAGGGACCCCACAGAGGTGCAACACAGAAGCGTAGTGCTGATGGCAAGGAGTAGAATTTGACCCTGCAAGAAATAAGAATTCTAGGAAGTTCACATTTTAAAATTCTGAATATTGTAAAAGCCAGTTTATTACAAGGTGGGCATTTCCTTACGCCATCTTTCTGCGCTGGGAACCAGCATTTTTTCTTTACATAAAACTATGCCCTTTCTGTTTTCTCTGCAGCCTTGAAGTTTCTGTCTAACCCCATGGACTTGCATGAAAGTTGAAGAAAGTAAAGAAAATGCGATAAAAGTTCAGTCCTTTTAGATACTGTATTGTGGAATGGCAGGAAGGAGAATTGCCATTGCTTGGGGCACTTAAGAACAGACTCTCAGTCTGACCAGTACAGATGCACTGGGCAATCTTGCAATAGTGTGGTCTAGACAGCTTGAAGGATGTTTTCTAACTAACTCCTGTAAAACTTGCTTCATGTATAGATTAAACTACAGGCATAAAGAAAGAAATCAGAGTTATCCCAGAGGTGCCAAGGCAATTGCAAAGAGAAGGTATCTTCTAGGTCTGGAGCTCTTTCTTTCTTGTCAGTTGTAATTAATGAAATTATGCCTTATGCACTATGACACAAAGACCTTGACAAGAAGTGTGGGCAGTTCTCTACATCTTATTCTGTTTGAGGGTAACAGAAGTAGACTACAGAATCGTCTGGCTTGCACTTTGTTGTCATATTTGTTTGATCAGTTTGACAGCAGGGGCTACGCCTATCTGGAGCCTTTTGGCAAAACCAAAACAGTAACAAAAGTTGTGAAGGAGTGGTGCTGTCCTTTCGTGCAGTCACGCTGTTTTGTGTCCTTCTGTTCAGCTTCCTTGTGTTTCTGAGGTACCAGATCTATTACGGTTACCCTCTGCAGACATACCTGGAATATCCCATCATCATTGCACAAGGTAATTTTTTTAAGCTGTGTTTTGGAAATGAAACAGGGCTCATTCAGCCCTCCGAGGCTCTGCATGGAGGTACGGTACTCCACTGCAGTGACGTGAATCCATTGACCAGTTCCAGCTGCAGACGAGGGGAAGAGGGAATGAACATCGCAAATATAATTGAATTCTTGTAAATTTTATGAGAATAGATGGTCAGGTGGAGGAGAAAGATCTAATTAATACACACAGGGTGGAGTTGCAGTGTAAGCTCATCCTTTATCCGGTGACTCCACATCTGAGAGAAACACGACAAACACTCCAGGCTCTAAGAAAAGCTTCATTTTGGAGCTTGCAGTGGCTTGGACATCAATCAAGTTGAGAGACAAAACGTGTAAGAAATGGGTCTCCGTAGACACAGTGCCCAGTGGAACTGTCTAGGGGTGCTTTTGGGCCCCTTCTCTCCCTTCTCTGATGAGCGGTCTTTTGTCTGTTTCAGATGTCATTCTCCTTTTGGTTATTCTGCGTTTCAGTGGAAACATGAAACGAGCTTTGTTGTATGCAGTCACGTATCCTTTGAAATCTGGAAATTTTATGTAGCTTGTTTGGTAGTTCTTGGCACAGCAGCTATGTCGTCATTTGTTTTGTGCTACCATTGTAGATCCTTTTCAGCCACCCCTCTGCATGCATTCCACATTCACATGCTGATCTCTGGGATCACGGTAAAATCTCTGCAAGAAGTAAACGTTACGTGTAGCTGTGCTTGAGAAGGCCCACAGCTGATAAGGAGTAAGACCAGTTCTTAATTCACACTTTTGCTACACATGCAGGGTGGAAATAATGAATCTTTTTTTCTTGCTTCCTACCCATGCAGACTGTACTTGCTCTGATGAACACAGCAGTGTGTTCTTTTTCTTTTAAATAGGATTTGGGCTTAAATCTCAAGTCTTGTGCTTTGGAGAAGCTCTTGAGAAACTCCAGGCACTGTTCAACCAAAGACAGTGTGAAAAACAGGAACACTTAGTGTTTCAACCAGTGCTTAATATATTTTATCTAGATTGCATAGTCTGTTACAAAGTTTCAATAAGATCCTTTCCAGATGTTTAAAAAAAAAATCTAATTCCCCAGGCAGTTTCAAGAGCTGCATTATCCTAGAATTTTCAGTGCTATGGAACTTAACATAATGTAAGATTCTGGGGGGGCTGGTACATCCTAACGCTGCGGAAGTGGATAATAGACCTGGCCATGGTAAGTGCCGCATGATTATTTGAAATTAGGGCCACATATGAAACAACTTTTGTTCTGGACATCTTGATCAGTGAAATCTCTCATTATGTGTGTCTTTGGAAGAATTAATCATTTGGGTTAGCTTCCAGAACAACCTCCGTTTTCAAATACAGCTGTTTCACTTCTGCGAGCAGCTGGAAAACATAGTGCTGGCATTGGAGACTATGAAAAAAGAAATGTTCTGACGTAAAGCTGTTAATTGTGGTGCCTTAATTTAAAATATCAATGGTTTAAGATGCTGAAAAAAGATTGCCTCTTTAGTCCTAATGTCATAATCCCCACTAATAAACCTTTAACAGGAGAGGAAAAGACTAGAGCATCAGTCAAAGCATTTAAAATAGGGAATGCTAACTAATTCTTGAGATCTTTTTCCCCCATTAGTCCTAGAATTTTGCAAGAAAAATATCATCCAGTAATGCCCTACATAGGTTAAAGATGGTCTTTGCCCTTTTTATCAGAAGAAAGTGAAAATTTAATTGGGATGAACTGGAGTTGCTAATGCAAAAGATGATACAAAGGCGGATAAAAGCTTCTAAGCCTACTACCGCTCCTTGCTCGCAAAGGGAATCCGAGCATGCCACAGAGACCCACGTGGAGGTCCCCTCTAGCTGCTGCCATCACAAAATCCCCCTTGAAAGGATGACAGGGTGAATAGTTGGTTCCTTTCATTACTTTTTCCCACCAGTTGGACTCATTTTCCATACATTCTTGTCAGTTTTCTCATTCTTTTCTGGTTTTGTTTGCCAGACAGAATGGTAACAGATGGTCTGAATCAACCTGGCTGTTTAGACTAGATCAGTCTCATTTTAGCTAACTTTCATAAACAGTCTTATGTAGCAGGTTGAGAGGCTTTTTTATTTCTTTGCTTCTTACTGTATGTGCCTCTATCAAGCATTTGCCAACAGCAGTAGCAATTGTTGTGCTCTTTGAGCTTCTTCCCGGGCAGCACCTCAGAAATCAGTTCCTTGCTTTTGGCAACTTGAATTTTTTTGCTTCACAGTTCCTTAGTAAGCAGCTGAAATGCTTGGGTTGCAAAATACTGAAAAAGTATATATGTTTTTATTCTGAATGAAAAAGCTAGTCCTGGTTTTTAGTAAATTACCTACTAACAGCCATAAGCTAAGCACTTGGACAACACAATGGCTGAGGCAGAGTCCTTTCCCTTTTTTTACCTGCTTTTCAGAACCTGTGCACGCTCATCAGTGCGGCCAGTAAGCTGGCTCAGCTGCGGTGTCTCTGGCAGACAAAAGATTCTGGACAAGTGAGCGCCTTGACCTGGAGTATGGCTGCATATACCTGCGCAAGTAAGCTATGGGCAATGTGGTGCGAAGCACCGAGTTTCTTTTTTTTAAAGCCGCATCTCCTCCTCCTAATGCTTCTTTCACTAGGTCTTTACTCAGTCATAGTAGGTAAAAATCTTGCCTAACGTAGCTTCCCTTAGTGCTGACTTCTGACACTCAGATACCATGCAGTCTCTTGAAACCAAGTTTTGCCATTGACACCAGCTCAGTCATACTGACGCTTCAACTTAGAAAACACACAGCTACGGGCAGAGGAACCTGGTACAGTTAAAATAACTGAAGGAGTGTCATTACAAGGAAGGGATTTTAATGTTCTAGGATTTAATAAAATTACTAGTGATCCAGCGTGAAAAGGTGCTAAGTTTTGTAGTTAGACAATCCTAATTCTGAAAAGTCATCTACAGACAAATACTTAATGCTAAACACCTTTAACTCTATGATGACATGTAAATATATTTCTCAACAGAGGAGAATTTAAGAATGTACCAAGAACAGTGGTTTGTGCAGTTCATATGTTAATTACCTCGTGGTCTGCATGAACAGTTCTTCTACAGCTATTTGTCAGGAGTGCCTTTGTCATATTCACAACACTTGTTTAAAATATTCTTACTATAAAACATAGTGATGCTGGATCTGTTTCCCCAGAAAAGAAATGTTTTAAAGTCAATAATTAGAAGTTGTGATATGTTCGCTGAACAATGGCAATAAACTTTGTAAATGGTTTTAGTCTGCTGCAAATGTGAAATAATGAACGTTTAGATTTGTTGTGGGAAGGAAAGCTGAATTCCTCATATTTGCAGAAGCCTAAAAGCATGCATGTGAACATTCACAGTGGTTAAGTCATGCTAACTCGATTGTGGGTGCAGCTCGATTTCAGCTACCGAAGGAGGGGGCTGAACAGAAAGAGAAGCAGTAAACTCCGACCACATCCAGTCTAGTGAGATAGATAGACAGATAGAGATACAAAGATTCTAATTATGCCAGTGATTTTCTCATTAAAAAGAGACCCTTAATACAGTGTCACTCAGCTGTGAGAGCTCGATCTCTGAGCTAAAATACTGAAGAGTGGATGCACTGTAAGGGGGAATGTCTATACAACGTATATTTTCATGCAGGAGTATCCTCTACTGAAAAATAGGTATTTCATCATGTTTTGAAAGTACAAACGTGTCGTATCTACTCCACTAATCAGAATTCATTCAATTTACAGCAAGAATAGTTACCACTGTAATGACTACAAATGATCTCGCAGGTGAGTGAAGTACGGAATCGCCCACCTTTCCAAGGTAACAGCTGCCATGGTCGGTTTTAGCTGGTTTGTAAAAGCAGGTATCTGGTCTCAGAACAAACCGGGAACCTGGTGGTTTAGCATGGTGAGGGAAGGAGTTACTGTTAAAAACGTAGCACAGGATTACAAATCAGTCAAATACCTGGAGAAAACAAAAAACCTTGCTTACGCTTACCATATGGTGACAAGTGGTCCAAAAGCCATTATTTTTTTCAAAAGGCAAGAGCACTATAAAATTAACTTATGAAAATAGCAGAACAAAGCATGAAAAATCTTTAATATTTAAATACGCAAATAAATAAATTTAGTAAAACACAACATAATAAATCTGCAATCATTAAGTGGTAGCTTTTCAAATAATAAGTGTTTCCTATTCTTATTGTGGGGTTTGTGCATTAAAAAACTCTTCTAGAAAACTATTTAAAGTTCAGCTTAGTACATGAATAGCTTTAGGCACTACATTCAGAAAGTTTATGGCAGGCTGAAAATGAAATGGTAGGCTGGCTAGAAACTCACAAAAAATTGGCTTAAAATATGTAATTTGCAGCTTATTTCATCATAAAGCAAATTTATTTAACAGCTTCTTACCATCCTGACAAAACTGAAAGAGCTAAGGCGCGCAGCAGATTTTTCAATAAATCGTTGGAAATCAAGACTTGGTAGATGTAAGAACAGTAACAAAATCACATTGTACTTCATTTGGGGGATCCTTGTTCTAGTTCAAAACTGGTATTTCATCAGAAACATCGTATGAATGGATTTATTTGTTTCTTAAGCAGTCCTCTGCACCACAGCAAGGCTCTAGTTTTACAAGCAGTTCAAGTGCCTCTTTCACAGGAGAAGGAAGTCCTCTCTTCAGCCACTCATTTTCACCCCCGTACTTGCTGCTTTCTCTTTGCCAGAGTAAGAGTTTGGGGGGGCATGCAGTTAACGGGATCACCAAAGAATGGCATAATGCACACGCAGAAACTTAGTCTGGGTCAGTTATCGAGTCCAGTTCCCCCATGGCTGCACACTTCTGCCGATTAAGAGCAAGAGAGGTATATAGAGGGGAGGAAGGCAGGGAGGAAACCAGCATGAAAGTAACAAGCTGGCTCTGGTTAAAGCTGCTTTTTAAAATACAGCACAGAACGCTTTGGAACATGGAGGAGGTGGCAGCAGATATTGATACAGTGCTGGTCTAGTGGGAAAAGTTTCCAGTTAACTTCTAACACTGAATGTTTTGACATGTGCATCTTGGTTTCATGCACACATATGAAATTGTCAAATACTACATATTTCTGAAACAAAGTTTTGTGTACATTTCCATGAATATTCCATTTACCAAACTGATACTAGATACACTTCAAACTGTGGTCTCACAGGTAGAGATACTAAGCTTATTTTGGTTTAAAAAAAATCTGAAATTTAATAAAGATACTGAAAAACTGCTTTTTTCTCAGTTGTCAGATTTCCTTTCATTAAAATCTGACAGACACAAGTATTTCCGGTCTCCCTAAAGTCTAAACTTAACAGGTGGCAGTAGAGAATAATCCTTTTATTATAAACAACACACACAACTATAAAGGATGTGAGCTGCGGCTCCCAACTTTAATTTTTGGTGTAAGTATAAATTTATATGAGGCTGCTCAAACTTGTGCTGTTCTCCTGGTTTTGTCACAAAGGAATTCAAGGTACTGCAGTGTATTCTTTTCACATAGCACCTGCACATGCTAAATGCTCTTCTCTGCTATATTTACTTTGAGAATTTCTGGGTTCCTAAACAAGGTAATTAAACTAATTGACTGAAAAGAGTTGCAGAATGGGAACCAGCCTGTTTGTACACCAGAAGGTTTACAAAACAGCGTGTCTTTTGAAAATGACAGCAGCTGATTTTTTTGAATTTATGCTGACTAGATTTTTTTTCCCCCCCTTTTAGTTCTCATCCGTTTCATAACCATGCTCATTCTCAATATCTGGGTCACAGCCACAATCCTGCACTACAGGAAAACTAAAAAGACTGATTAGAAGACACTCATCAGCACACAACATAGTTACCATCAATAAAACCTGATATAATTAAGCTTAAACAACAGAACGAAGGTTGAGGAAGCTCTCTCTCTCTTAAGCCTAGTATTTATCCCGAAGCATAATTAGTAGTCATGCTTATTTTCTCTTAGAAATAATTCTGACAGGATACTTAAACAGCATATTTTTCGTGGTCATTTAAGAAAAGTTTCACTGATACCACATTTTCTCTGGATTTTTTTACTAAATGAACAAGGTGTTTTGTGTTTAGATGTTTGTATGTTTGCATATCGCTTCAGTACTTTCTGGTTACATATAAGCAATTTTCTTCAATCATACAAAAGCAACTTTGCACTGACATAACTCATCTTTCTGCATCTGCTGCAAGTTTGAAAAACAACAACAGATGTTTGTCTTCTTGAAAGCGACTCAATTAGTTTGACATTAACTACCTGCATTTCAGGACAAAGAAAATCTGAGTAGGGTCCGGTTCAGAGTACGGCTCTGAGTGTGTTAGTGACGAAGTCACAAATCCAGTTGGGATTGTAGCACTTACATGCAACACCTAAATGGTACAATTTATACAGCTGATACAGGATACCCATGGTCACTTTCTTCAATATACCCAGGTTTTGTTAGGAAAACAGCAAAAACTCAGCTACGAATTCTTTTTCAACCTGCGCTTTCATCCACTGAACCCACTGGTTTGGGAACAGCAGACTAGAATGTACAGGAATCCATGAAGCTCTGCCCCACAGAGTTAAAAATTGTGTTCAAGCAGAAGTTCCTGCAGGGATGCCCGGCGTCCCCAGCCGCCATCCAGCTGACAGGGACGCGTCTACAGGTGCAGCTGGATGCACCACAGCAGGCTCATCTCCAGGGGTTGCCAGTTTGCGATCATACTGCTCTCTGCTTCGTTAGTTCTCAGCCTGTCTGTGCTGAAGGGTGATGAAGAATGTAAGGACTTCACTTCAGTTTTTACTTTGAAGATTCTAATCAATTTGTAGTAGGTATATGAAAAAAGGGAAAAGGACATTCTTGAGAACTATTAAAGGGGGATTTTTGCTTTTAGAAGTAACGCCATTCCAACCAAAAGTTACAGAAGCAATCCTATAGCTTGCCTTCAATTCTCATTCCATTCTCCAAAATGAAAAGATATGCCTTTCCGAAAGAGTTCTTACAGTATGACTGTTAAAACCAAGGCACCGTTGGTCCTGACACCCTTGAAGACTATGAGAAGACTGCACCGACTACGTTTGAGGCAGGTTTTCCTTGCAGTGTACTAAATCATCTCGTGGAAGAGCGGGGCCTGCAGCAGCAGATGTTTCTGCCAGCGCACACTCAGCAGTCAGACTGAGACCTTCGTCACCAGAAAATGGAGCTGCTTTGGAAACTCTGATTTTGCAGTGGTGGGAAGGGGTATGTCTGTGGACATACGATTTCATGTATCTCACATTATTGAGAGCAAATTCAAAGATCAGGATTTTTTACTACTTCAATAAAATGTATAAATGTTTCTACGCCGGTTGAGAGAGTAACTGTAAACATCCTGTTACTGATCTTACTAAAGCTGTAAAAGTCGTCTAAGTGGTGGCAGGTGATACATTTTCCAGGTCATATTAATAAATGCTATTCTTCATAACTGATTAATGTCATTCTTAGAGTTCATTTTCATTACATTTCATTTTCTGTTATTTCCATATATGGAGAGAAAATGAAATATTCATTACAGGTCATTAATGGGCAGCTTTCACCTTAATATTTGAAGCATCAGACTGTATAATAACCTTTAAAATGCTAAAGAGCTCCAGCATCTTAAAAGAAAAAAACCCCCACACTTCTCATCTCATTTTTTAAATTAAAGCTCTCCTTGATAGAGAAAGGTTTGTATGAAGTCCAAACCCTGTCTGCTGTTGACATCTTTCATACTCCTGAGCGATGCTGTAGCAAAATGAAGACACTCCATTTTCAGGTTGAGGATCAGAACTTCAAACTGGAATATTTTCATCATAAAATGCTGAAATGCATTTAAGGAAAGTTCCTTAGAGGTTACTTAACACACACAGAATAAATAGTCTTAGAAACTTGCAGAAAAAAAAGAGACTGAGGAAAAGAAAAGCAGCTGGATAATTCACAGGCTTAAGGTAAAGTAATTTTGTGGACTTGGAAAGCTGGACTGTGAGTTCTTATTCAAGCTGCATGAGATACGGAACAAATCAGAAGATAGCAGTAAATAGTTTTACGCGCCTTTTTTTCTTTCCTTCCCCAGAGAAGAACTTACTTCACTTTCATAAGGCAGAATCACGGTCAAGTCCTGGACAAGCGCAGACCTAGTGGTTTTCCAGTATGTAAACCATAATCTTCTCTGAAGCTGGAGTAAAGGTGATAGCTTTGGACAAGATGCGCGGGGAGGGTAAATCTTGTTAAAGTTATCATTCCACAGTATCCGGGCGGGCACAAGCAAGTTGTTTGCTGCGTACCGCAGCAGCGGACCAAAGGCGGGCAGGGGAAGTGTCGTGGGTTTAGCGCGGTGCGTGTAGGGCAGCAAGCAACGCCAGTCCAGCGGGCTGGGAGGAACACGCCTCCGCTCACAGGTCTGGCAGAGGTGCTGAATTACACACTCGGTGTCCACCTGCACCAGTTCACAGCAAGCTCACAGGGTCAATCAGCCTTTCCTGTCCCGGGTGGTAAGGTGTGGGTCCTGTCGGGGCTCTCAGCTAAGGGCGAATTTTCTTGCCTGTGAGAAGACAAGGTGTGAATTCTCGTACAGCCCACTGAAGCTGGACTACAGCCCCGAATCTCTACAGCTGTGGACAGGATGAGCTGCGACTGCGCATTTGGTGACAGATAAGCTACAGTTTGCACTTCGGCACAAAGCCCAGCTTAACAGCATGAAAGAAAATGTTTATCATGAGATTTACTATCCAAAAAAACGAGGGTATGATCCCAGCAATAACAGCTCGCAGGTTTGAAAGCGAGGAGCATACAGTGGAAGGTGTGCATAGCTCACTTCTCCCAAAAGCCTATTTCTGAATGGTCCTCAGTGAACAGGGCATCACACACAGATGCAAACCCACCATCTCCCCCACCCTATGCGCCTCCGTAACACTCAGTATTTTGTGCAGTGTAGGGCTACATAGATGTAGATGTGTTTCTCTGGGTGCCTCTCACCCAGCAGAAGATGTTACTGCTCAGACTGCTCAGAACTGCCTGTCCTCGTCCGACCACCGGGCCTCTTCTGCTGACTCACGCTGTGCATGTAGCTGTTCCCCAGCCTAGTTCTGCTCAACGTGTCTGTTAGAACAGGAGAGGGAGGAGCAGGGTGGGGCGGTGGGCACGCCTCAACCGCCCCCCCGCTCAGAACTTTTGACTGTTTGGAGAAAGCCATTCACAATTAGCTAAAAGGTCCCAACCAGCTCAGAACTCATAGAAAGCCTTCATTCACTCCTCTAAATGAGGTAAAACTACTCTTCCTCCACCAATCAATCATTACCCATTCAAGGACATACATAATAGGGAGAACAAAAAAAAAGAAGGAACAGCTCAGAGCCCACAGGAAGAACTATTATAAACTAAAAGCTACACAGTCGTGGAGATCCACTCACGTGAGGTAGTTTCCAAGCCATGTATTTCATATGGCGATAAATAATAATGACTTCCTGCTAATTCTTTTCAGGATGGTTTGTTCCATTCCCTTGCAGATTCTTCAGTACTCAAGGAGTCACATTCATACATGAAGCAGAACATGAAATGTTGTCTTCATCACTAATAATGGCCTAAGGTTGTCACAGTTTGGAATGTGAGGAAGCTGAAAAACTCCTCTCAGGATGTTATTAAATTCTTGGTTTGTACTGAATTTCATTTGCTTGACTTTGAGCTAGAGTCCTCAGAGATACGAGTTCTTGGAGATGATGGCTGTTGATGTCAAACAGGTGTCTGGGAGCCACAATAAACATCACCATGAGAACCTGCCAGCTCCTCGCTTCTGCTGGATCCAATTGCAAGACCTTGGCAGTCTCACAGACCCGAGTCCTGATGGACCTCAGGTGTTTCCTGCCTGATGGCAAGACAGACATAGAGACATCTTCAAGTTAAACATGTCAACTATTCCATTCTACCTTGGAAGTGGTTTGGGGCAAGTGCCACCTCTGTCTTGGCAAAAAATCCAGTCTTTGGACCAGAGGCAAAATAAGAGGTTTTTTACACTGCATGATACTTTTGATCAAATTTAATTGGGAATACATAAAGGACAATTTAAGTAATTGTCATAATTTTGTTCATGTCCTGTTTTGTTTCATTATTTCAGCCCGTAACTGTCTTAAATTGTCACTGGCCTAAACCAGTACTTCTGTGTATTACGTGGTATTGACTCACAGAAAAGGAGCTTTAAGAGGGCAGACATCTTCTTTTATCTGTCAAGTATTCGGGAAACTAATTTAAAGGACAGAACCTGCACCAGCCTCAAATGTGACAAGAAAAGTTAGCTAATAATGATTATGATTCAAATTTAATAGCAACATGACTCCATGCTGAAAATAAATTCTACTTACCACCTTATTGTAATTGCAAGCCACCTGTGTGTATGCCTACTTCGGGCTGTACACGGTTCCTGCTTTTGAATTCGGAGGCTTTGCCCAGCAGTAGCAAGACGTCTCATACTACACGAAATGGAAGAACACGCTTCCCGTGCCTCTGTGTCCCCCCTCTCATGTAAATCAGCACTCTAACGAAGCACAAACTGAGCTTGCGTAAAGTGTATTTTAAGTTACCCAATTACTGTAAAGAAATCCTTTCACCTCTGAGCAACTGACTACATACAGATTCCACTGAGCTGATTTCCAAGACAGTGACTTGAGACATTTTAAATCCGCGTGACTTACAGTCCTCATGGTCTCTCTGCATACAGGAGAGCTCCCTCACTGTGTTTACCAGGGCCTTCCATTGCTCCAGGGCTGACAAGTGGCTCCACAGGTCCTGCTGAATCTCAGCTGGCCCCCAGCACACCAAGGCTGTGATTTGCTGGACACCACCACGCAGGCACGTGAGGCTACAGCATCCAGCAAGCAGATGCAAGTCCTGACACTGCAGCCAGACCTGCAAGATCAGCTTCCAGAGCCGATGTGAAGAACGAAACGCAGCTGAGGTAGGAGACGACACTAGGTCCAGCAAATGTGAAAAGGGGTTCAGACGGTGCGGTTCCTGGCTCCTGCAGCCTTAAAACAGTGGAGGTATTAAATGCCTCAGATACCTCCAAAGTTTCCACCAATTCACTCGTTAATAAAAAGTAGCACATATCCAATCAAGATACATTGCTAACATGGCAATTCAGTGCTTCATAAGACCAAGCTAGCAAGGGTGATGAGAAATGACAAGAAGAACTGGATGACCTGAGCGGCAGCACTGGGACATGACAATGAAGGACTATGCATACAAGTAGGCTCACATCTCTCACCAAATGTTGAAGGCCTAGACCTCAAAATGGGGTGATCTGAAGCATCACATGCAGTTGTCCTGGCTGTCAAACCATTTCTACGCAGCTCCCCCAGGCAACCTAAAAAAGGGCTGCACAGACAGGCAATTGCTGTGCTCTCTGCCCTTTCTTTTCAGGACGAAGATGTACCTTTCTGGATTTCTTTAAGGTATGCAGGACTACATACACTTATAACTGTGTAATTTTGCTGCCTTTCACTATCACTTTTATTTTGAAAGATCACCTTAATCCTGGAGCTTCTGTAAGATTCCTGGAGCAAAGGCAGCAGTGGTCAAATCTAGCTTCACGCTGGGAATAGCAAGTATCAGGGAGTAACTTCACTTTCTTACCCTTATAAAACAATGCCTCCTGCCTACAAATACACCAGATAGGTGTATTTGATACACCAGAAGGACGAGATGCCATCCAGAGGGACCTGGACAAGCTGGAGAGGTGGGCCTTTGAACCTCATGAGGTTCAACAAGGCCAAGTGCAAGGTCCTACACCTGGGTCGGGGTAATCCCCGCTATCAATACAGGCTGGGGGATGAAAGCATCGAGAGCAGCTCTGCTGAGAGGGACTTGGGGGTACTGATAGACGAAAGTCTGGACATGAGCCGGCAATGTGTGCTGGCAGCCCAGAGGGCCAACCGTGTCCTGGGCTGCATGAGGAGAAGCGTGGCCAGCAGGTCGAGAGAGGCGATTCTGCCCCTCTACTCTGCTCTGGTGAGACCTCACCTGGAGTACTGCGTTCAGCTCTGGA
>Ga0065711_1044180_pt1 | contig 14258 bp, 10 predicted proteins | sample Hoacrofraction12_FD_59098 | JGI IMG/M metagenome (GOLD analysis project Ga0065711, IMG submission 59098) | Hoatzin crop microbial communities from Cojedes, Venezuela - Epithelial fraction 12 v2 (version 2) | ecosystem: Host-associated > Birds > Digestive system > Esophagus > Crop | place...
GCAGCCTGCTGTAGGTGACCCTGCTTCGGCGGGGGGGTTGGACTAGATGACCCACAGAGGTCCCTTCCAACCCCTACTATTCTGTGATTCTGTGAAAGTTCAGAGCATTAATCTAAAATGCTAACATTTTCAAGCTTACAGGCATAGGATACTCTATGAGTTCTTAAGTCAGACTCACTCTGTCACACTGCCAAGATGAAAGCAAGAGTCTTGAGCAGAGTGGCAGGGCAATGCCAGTCCTTAATGTCACAGCTTATCTGAAGTTATTGTTCTCTACAGAACCTCTCCTCTTCCCCTGTATTTACAAGGGAAAAGCAATGACTGATAATCAGCTGAAGAAACACATAAATCGGGCAACCGAACACTACCTTGCCGAGGGAATTAGGTTGAGAGCTCCATGAAGAACATAATCGAGCTCAGCATGTTTCTCTGCAACAAGTGCCACCAAGCCCTCTGAGCAGGCTGTTCGCAAGGTAACATTATCACTGCAGCACTTCTCCCAAAGCAAGTTCAGAGCAGGAGTCTGAAATTAAAAGCATGAGACACAAGCAATGAGAAGGCTGATGCTGATTTCTCTTCATTCATCTCGAAAACACTTTTAAATAGAAATCTGCTGGACAGCTTCTCTTGAAGTCTTCAGGATCACAAGGGAGGAAGCTGGGGTACAGACTCTACACCTAAGAAAGGCCTTTCTCAGGACAGCTCCCACTTTCCTGCCCCCTGCTGCCTATGCCCTCAAGTAGGGAAAAAATTCTCTGAGAAAAGGCTAAGGCAGAAGAATTTTTCAGCTGTGCCCGTGCAGGTAGGCTAGCATCAATTTCACTCTCCTTAAAAAGATCAAGATGTAATTGGAGACAACTCAGGAACTGCTACGTCATGCTATATATACAGTAAGGTGTAGTGCAGACAGCTAGAGGCAGGCACACAAAGAGCTATCGAGACATAAGTCATCTTTACTCACGATATGAAGTGCTCTGTTCTCTACATTTGCTAGTAAGCACAAAGATTTGGCAGTACACATCAGAACTGCTGCTTGTTTTCATGCTAAATTTACATTCACAGGTTTGCCGACTTTGTAGCTTCCAAATGGAGAAACAATGCATGTTTTTAAACAACTGAACACTGCAAAATGCTCTTGAATAAAAAGGGAGCCTGTAATGTCTAAGCATCACAACCTTCTGCTTCTTAGTATTTTAGAAGGTGTTGCTGTATTTCAGTTCAGTAACTTCATGGGGCGGCCAGTGGGAAGAGTCAGCATGTAGCTCAAAACAGAATGTCATTTGGGAACATGATTAGGATCAGGACTGCTGGAAGAGCTTCTGTTAGAGAAACTATACCTCCAACATCCCCTCACATCAAAACTCAGCACTTCTCAGGTTTGGGTTTGCTAGTTTGGGGTGGGGGGGATTAAGACTTCAGACTGGGACAAAAAATCCACAAACTATTTTCTGCTCATTTCTGTACAAGTCAGCTTTTGGGGAGGAAAAAGAGATCAGTAAATCCTAACACCTCTCCTATGTTGCTGTAACACTTGCAAATATCAGCATTTCATATGCCTCTCAGTTAACAATACAGACCTGCGCTTAAGCAAGCCTGACAACTAAAAAGCCAAGTATGCTTTTGCACCATGCTCTCTCAGAGAAACGTGAGCCTTACTTAGCTAACGTGAAATATACACCAATACAGGTATGTGAATCGCCATACGTTTTGAAGTTTTTACAGTGAGGTAAAAGACTTTCTTATTCAAATGATAACGTCTCACCATATGGCACTTCACCTGCAGTAATGTAAATTAACTCAGACAAAACTCTCTTAAACTAAGCATAGCTAAGTGTTGGTATTCTTCAGTATTAAGACTTCTGCCATTAAGACTTCTGATGGAAGTAAAACTGCTCTTCTGATCCCAGAGATTTATCACTTCTACCTGTACGCCCAGACATACACTGCAAACTGCCTTACTTAACTTCCAGGATCTATTAAAATTACACAATAGGGAATGGGAAACCATAGAAAAATGTAAGCACACATGGATGGGAGAGGACACAGAAGCGAAAGAATGCCACAGACCTGGTCAGAGGCCTGTTTGATTTTCTCTGAAGAAACATTTTCTTTCAGTACTGCAGCAATCAGATGACTCACTGCCTAAAAGAGAAAAAGAAATAAAAACCACATGCAGATCAAACATTATTCTTCACTTCTCCATTAGAAAGTATTTACACTGCTGTAGTATACAATCGTTTTATCATGACTTGACATACCAAACACTGGTGTGGAAGCTGAAATATGTTTTAGGGCCAAAAATCTCCATAATGCTGGCATACTACTTTTTACTGTTGTTCTAAGCACAAGAGGAAAAACTTCCATAGAACTCCTCATCGAACCTCTCAGAAGATTAGAATCAGGTACATACTACCGAGGAATTGCAGATATTTTAATACTTCAACTGTAATAGACCTTTACAGCTCCACTACTGTACATATCTCAGTGTACTTAACAGCACTGGTAATTGTTAAATCATTTACTACACAGGGCAGCAGAAGCAAGAGGGGAAGTGGAACACAACAAATCTAAGCAACTTGCCCAAATTTTTGCATCACAAGTTTTGCTAAACACTGATGACAAACATACTATCATACTTTAAGCACTTTATATATCCCGTAGCACACCTACTGCCACAAATGTTTCATCTAATTTAAACAAGGTCTTTGAAGTTAACAGTATTCCTCATAAAGCTATTCTATGGCAGAGATCACGAACAAGATTTAGATTTGCAAGATCCTCAAAAAAATGCATTAGTTCTAAGAAAAAAGACTTCAGTTCTAAAGAACAACATACGGCTGTTCATTTGAGATTTAAGATTCATAGAATCACAGAATGGGTTGGGTTCGAAGTGACATTAGATCATCTAGTTCCAAGCCTCCTGCCATGGACAGGGACACCTCCCACTAGATCAGGTTGCTCAAAGGCCCATCCAGCCTGGCCTTGAACACTGCCAGGGAGGGGGCAGCCACAACTTCTCTGGGCAACCTGGGCCAGTGTCTCACCACCCCCACAGTAAAGAATTTCTTTCTTGTATCTAGTCTAAATCTACCCTCTTTTAATTTAAAACCATTATGCTTTGTCCTATCACTTTGTGCCCTTGTAAAAAGTCCCTCTCCAGCTTTCTGGCAGGCCCCTTCCAGGCAACTGGAAGGCTGCAATAAGGTCTGCCCGCAGCCTTCTCTTCTCCAGGCTGAAAGAGTCCCAACTCTCTCAGCCTTTCCTCATACGACAGGTGTTCCCTCCCTCTGATCATTTTTGTGGCCCTCCTCTGGACCCGCTCCAACAGGTCCATGTTCTTGTGATGCTGGGCACCCTAGAGCTGGACACAGTAATTAAGATTAAGCATCTCATTCTTTTTTAACATAAGAATGTCTCATTTCTTCAAACCGCCTTTAAAAATCTAAACGTGGACTGAAATACTGAAATGCCCTCAAACGCTTCAGGGTGTTTGAGACCAGGCTTTTGTCTTCTGACTCATCTCTAATGCCTTACTCTGTCTTGTTTCATAATCATTGATATTGCTACAAAGAAAATCCCTTCTGTGAGAGACAGGAAGACATCTATTCATGGTAAAAGCACAAAAAATGTTTCAGATTATCAGTGTACCCAGAACAGCAGCTGCATCTACTCCTCTGTGGAAAGGACAGATCCTTACTTTTTGAAAAAGTAAACTAGGAAGCCAGCAAGAAAAAAAATAATAGTAACATTTTCAGGTTTTTAGTGTATAAAAAGACAGGAACAGATTACATAAAATGTTTTCAGGTTCCTTCTCCTTTCAGGATTTATTCACACTTGATTTAGTTACTAGTTGTTAGGCTGACATGACAAACAGTAGCACTCTGAGATAACAGTTTGTATTTCCAGGAAAGATGCCACTTTAAACCTTCTTAGAGTACAAGGATTATGCCTTGGTTTGGACACGTACTTTAATACATCTGACTTCAAAAGACAGTTTATTATTTCAGAATCTTATTATTGTGAAAGCAGAATGAGAAAACGAGTCAAAGTCAGATATTTAGCTCTGCTTCTCTGCAGCTATCACACCTCAAGAGCAACAGTATGCTCCCAGACAGATTAGATTTTTTGTAGTGCACTTACCAAGTAAGCCTTCTATTAATTTTTTATTTTTCCTGCTTATAAGCAACTTCAAAAATTAACTCACACTCACATCCTTAACACACTCTCTTTACAGTGGAAAACAGCCTTATCAATAGAAAGCAGCTTCTGCAGTGAGCTATACAGGAAAGTCAAAATGTGTATTACCTCACTGCATTCCAAGAACTTGATTCACCAGTAAAACTTCTTGACTTACAAAACTATCCTCAAGTTCCCCACTTTGTTGATCCTTGTCTATGTAGGCTACCTGCTCTGCAGAGCAGATGTCTTGGTTGGTCCCAGAAAGAGAAGACATCTGTCATGAAGTTGAATCCTGGCTTGATGACAGTTTGAAGATTACAGTATGCTTTTCAGAGGTCACAGAATGTAAGTGGAAACTAGCGAAACAACCAAAGCACAGCACCAGTAGCCCTTAATGACGCGCAGCGGTAGTGATAAGGTGAGACATTTCAGTAATATTTGTAAGATGGGGACATTCTTCTGCACTAAAGACAAATGAACTGGTTCAAAGATGCCAAGTGCTACTCATCAAGGCTAGTAATGACATGAAGTCATCTAGAGTACAAGATGCTTTGCTTGTACTACAGCACTTCGCATCTTAGACGAACTCTAGCTTTCAGGAACATGACTTCCTCTCCTAAATGCCAAGCTGACCACAAGTGGACTTCTGTGTCCCTCTTTCAAACTTAATTATTGTAAACCAATGTAGACCAAGCTGAACTGAAAAGGCAACAGAGGCACCAGGTTGCACAGACTGCGTTCACATCAACTTATTCCATCAAACAAATGGCTGCATGTTTAATTCTGAATTCAAAACCAGTAGAGGAATAAAACAAGGAAGTTAGCAACAATCTTACAGCTGAAGAGACACATTTTTATTTCTGCAGTGAGACATGGCCAGAGCAAAGAAGGTGTATTTTTTAAACAAAGTCTATTACTTCCTTCCTTCTGTCCATTAAAAACACTATGATAAACACTTTACACACATGAGAAAGTATCAGGTGACTATGATCAGGAGCCAATGCATGGATCTGAAAATAAAGTGGTTTGGTCTGCTGATCACAGTGGAGCTGTGGACGTTTATTCTTTGATGACAGACAAGATTGCAGCAGCAGCTCATCAGCGCTCACACAGTCCCGAAGTTCTACAAAGCATTGTCAAGGATTTCAACCTCATACATGACATCTGGTAACTCCTGGCTTCTCTCAAGATCACAGGGTCACTAAAAACCATTTGGCCCCACTTACACCTTCCAAGCCTGGAAAGCTTCTGAAAGTTTCCTGCGGAGACTCTACAGTGATGAACAATTATGTCCAATGTTTGGATTACACAGAGAGGGCAATTAGCATTTGTTTGCAAACTGAGAATATCCTACTTCTACGGTTTTCTGCCTTTGGAGAAAACAAAAAAAGCGCCACCCAAAACAAGTCTTCCCTATCACCTTTTCACAGTCAGGCAGCAGGCCTTTGAACAAAGGCTTCCACAGACAATTCAATTGTTTAATGCCTTTAAAAAAAAAATTACCTGTGATTGAATAAATGGATTAGGAAATTCAAACCGCTTCTTAATGTCATCCAACATTTTGGCTCTCTCATATGACACTAACTCTCACTCTGCAAGAGAGATTAAAAAAATATACTTAGGACTAGGAAAGTAAGCATGCTACTTGCCAGAAAAAAATACATAAGATTAATGTTGTGCTTAAGAGCAGATGGAGGTATTAAAGCATTTTCTTCACTTTCCTAAGTCCACCATATCACCTTCCTTTATGGGCTTAAACCCAAGAAATCCTGAATACTCACTGGTCTTGCACAAAGAATGGGTGATCAACATTTCTTAAAGCTGGAGCAAATATACAGTTCCATGTGGCACAGCAGATGTGTAGTCTGAGAGCATTTATCCTTCAGAGCATTTTTAAGTATATCTCATTGACTTCAAAATGGGACAGCTCAAAAGGAGCGTTCACAGTTTCTAAAACATGATTTAAAATGCAAAATTCTCCACAAATTTCTCAATTATTTCATGCAGAAACAGAAGGAAAACAAACAAAAGACCCACCTGTGAGACTGTAGATGGTAATCGTAGGTAGGGACTGGAACAGTTGACAAAAAAAACCTTTCTCCAAGTTGGAACACAGAGGTATCCACAAGCACACAGGAACCTACACTGGAGAGAAATCAAACTCAGCTTACCTTGTTGCACACCCGTGAAACTGATGACCAACAGCAAATATTTAAACATTTCAGTCTACTGTTAACACACCTCCAGTCACTTCTTTAAAACAAAAAAAAAAACAGACCTAGCACTTGCTGAAAACCTAAGTATAATCCTTTGCAGTAAGTACTGAGAAAACATATGCATGCACAGCACTTCAATTTCAAGACATGCTACTAGCATGATGCATTCAGAATCTTGCCATTTCTTTTCAAAAAGACAGAACTAAGCCCTGGAAACATGCAAATGCAGTACATGCCACTATAAAATCCATTCAAAGCAGGAAAACTCAAAATTAATAGTTACCACCTCAATGAATATAGGTTTCTGGCAGTTAAACAGCAAAATACTCCCATATACTTGCGAATTACATTTCTGAAAGTTTAAGAGGAAAAAAAAACCCTGTTAACTGCACTCAGAATGATGCCAGTATGGGTTTGCACTGTTTTAGAATAAATTGCATTTTGAGACCACAGGTGTCCATACAATATATGAACACACATTAAACTACAGCTGATGTATTGCATTTTTTTTAGAAAAGAAATATGATCACTACAGCGAACAGTTGCAGACATCCCTAGATCTGTTGAGCACATCTAATAACTCCAGTGGATCTAGATGCATTCAGTCTATTTGTATATACCAACAGTTCCACAAAAAACAACCCCCTCCCGTTCTACCTAACAAGCAGCAAAATGATGGAAGGTTCCTTCTCGGGTAGTTTTGACACAACCATACTGGAATTATATGTTATTTGCCAGCAGGCAGCTTTTATTATTTGTATTAAAAGGAGAAACTACAGTAAACGATCATTAGAAACACAGTACATGCTTTCAACGGAAGCACAAATCAGTTACTCCAAGCAGACTACAAGTCTATTGCCCCCCCATCAGAAACAATTCATCTGTGTCAATCAACCTACACTAAACATCTACAAGATATTTACAATGCAACGGCTACATCATGCAATTTAATGAATTTAAATACCATCTCAACAGCTCTTCAGTCCTCTGCATTCACCCTCAGCAAAGGCACTTGCGTGTGCATAAGGAATGCCAGGAAATTTTACAGGATCACTGGATAATTAAGTCTCGTGGGGATCTAAGGATGCCCCTAGTTCAACCTCCTGGCTCAGGGTTCACCCACGGAGTCAGACCAGGTTGCTTAGGGCTTCGTCCCATCACGGCTTGAAAACTTCCAAGAACAGAGAAGGCACCACGTTACTGAGCTGCCCTGACTGATAAAAGCTTTCTCGTCATCACCAGCCCAAGCATTTTTGCCACAGAGCGCTGTGAAGAGACTGGCTGTGTCTTCTTCATTCCTCTCCCATCACTGCCAGGGCTGCTGTTGGGTACCCCCAAAGGTATCCCTTGTCCCAGCTGAATCAGCCCCAGTCCCAGAGCCTCTTCTCACAGGGCAAGGGCTCCAGCCCCTCTGTCTCACTGGTCTCTCCTAAATCCATTCCTGCTGGTCAGTGTCCTTCCTGTAGTGGGGGATCCACAACTGGACACATTCATACGAGGTCTAATGAGTGCTGAGCAGTGGGGGATAAATCCCACCCTAACCTGGCACAGCTGCTCACACTGCCTGCGGCACTGTCTGCCAAGGTCCACGGCCATCTACAGAGAACTGCTCCCCAGCCACCCCATCCCCAGCCTGTATTGTAACAGCTACGGCAAAACAGGGCATTTGTCATTGCTGAAATTTCTGAGGTTCCCATCAGCCCATTCCTCTAGCCTTTCTACAAAGCAGCCCTGACAGTGGGCAAACATCCTACCTTTGACACAAGAACACTGCAGGAGACAGTGCTGAAAGCCGTACATTGAGGTAAATGACATCTACTGCTCTCCTCTTGTCGACAAATTAAGTTATTTTATCCTTTAGTAAAGGCAAACAGGTTGGTCAGGCATAATTTTTCCTTGGCAAACCCATGCTGATGTTTACTCTTTCCAATAACAATTGGTGAATCAGAGTTTAGTTGGAACAAAGATCTTCAGAGGTCATCTAGTCCAATCCCCTTGTCAAAACTGGTCTGATCAGATCAGCTTGCTCTATGCCACGTCCAGTCAAGTCCTGAAAACCTCCAAGGATGGAGTCTCCACAGACAAGTTGTAACAATATTCAACAACCCTCATGATTAAAAAAACACTTTTCCTAATACCTAATAAGAATTCTGATTTGCATATAATAGCTTATGCCCGTTGCCTCTTGTCCTACTGCTGTGCACCTCTGAGAACAGTCTGTTTCCATCTTTTCTGAATCCTCACACCAGGTAGTTGTAAATGGCAATAATGTCTCTCCTTTGCATTTCCTTCTCCAAGCTGAACAGGCAGAGTGCTCTCAGCCTCCGCTCATACGTTTTGTGCTCCAGAACCTGACCATCTTGGTGGCCCCTACTGGACTTGCTCCAGTCTCGTCCTTGTACTGGAGAGCCCAGATTCTGGGTGCAGCACTCTGGATGCTATCTCACAAGTGCCACACAGAGGGGAATAACCATGATCACAGATGTCACAATTTTACAAATACAGCCCAAGATGCAGCTGGCCTTCCTTGCTGCCACACAGCACTGCTGACTCACATTCAACCTGGTGTCTACTAGCACCTCCTCAGGGCCTTCTCTGTAGAGCTGCTTCCTAGGTAAGTCAACCATCGCCTGTATTGGTGCATAGGATTATTTAATTTCAGACGCAAGACCTTGCATTGCTCCACGTGGAATTGTAAGAGGTTCCCATCAGTCCATTTCTCCTGCCTATCCAGGTCCCACCTGAAGAGCACCCTACTTACCAGTGTTTTGACTGCAATTTGGCAGTGGCCACAAATTCACTCAGCGCACTCCATCTCATCATCCAAGCCATTAACGAAGGCACTATGCAGCGCTGGGCCCACTACTGATGCCTGCAGGACAACACTACTTGCCAGTCTGATCAACTTTGCACCACTCATCACCATCCTTTGAGCCCAACCATCCAGCCAGTTTTCCACTGACCATACTACCCACTTACCCAGGCCATATTTCACCAATGTGGTGACAGGGAGAAAATGGAAAACTGTATCAAAGGTGTTCGTAAAGTACACAACATCCACTGCCCTCCTCTTGTTCACAGCACATGTAACTTCACTATAGAAAGCAATGAGGTTGGTCAGGCGGGCATGATTGTTAAATCCACACTGACTGGTCCTAGTCACACCCTGTTACTCTTGCATTTAAAAATGGCTTTTACAAGGTGATATGTTCCCCGACCTTCCCAGAGACTGAAGTGACACTGCCTGGCTTGCAGTCAGCTGGATCCTCTTCATCCTTTCCCACCCAGAAATGTGCTCCAGGAGGATGCGCTCCATGATCCTCCCACAGACTGAAGCAAGATTGACATGCTCATTGTACTCCATGCTGACCTTTTTGCCTTTTTCAAAAACAGGTCAATGTTTGCCTTTCTGCAGTCACTGCAGATCTCCATGACCTTTTGAAGGTTAACAGAGGACAACCTCACAAGGGCATCGCCCAGCTCCCTCAGCACCATGAAAATGGCCTGCTTCTCTTTGTTCAACACTTTCTTATCCATGTAACAGTAGAAGCTTCTCTTGTTGCCGTTGACTTTCCTTGCAAGCTTCAATCTGCACTGAGCTTTGGCTTTTCTAACATCATCTCTGTATGCCCAAGCAACGTTTCTAAACTGTGCCTCTGTAGACTGCTTCTGCCTCCTGTACGCTACCAGTTTTTCACCGGAGCACACTATTTAGTCTCCCAATACATCTAGCGGTTTCCTGAGCATTAGGATGGTCTTTTCTTGCACTTTATGCTGTGTTTATAGCTCCGGCAGCTTGCCTGAGCTCTTTCACCCTTCAAAGCTACCCCTCACAGGGTTCTACAAAAGTGTCCCCTGAATAAGTCAAAATCTGCTCTCCTGAAGTTCAGGGTCTGTGCTCTGCTACTGGCCTTCTTCATCCCACTCTTTCTGGGCTGTAGCCATGTACAACCAAATGTACCACACAGAAATAAAATCTCACCATAGAAAGAGGGAGAAAGCTCCATGCTCAGATGAGCAGATACCTGCATAGTTTCTGGTCTGAACTCTAGAACTGGGAACCACACAAATCAAAAATAAAGATGCCACCCTGCACATTGCTGCAAAGCTTAAGATGGCAATGCAATTGCAAAATATTGCAAAAAATGCAGGAATCCACTGCATCCAACTCTAACAAGATTTTTTTGAAAAGCACATTAAAAACACAAAGTATTGGAAACCTGACCAGCTAGAAATCCAAGGCCATCACCCTTCCTTACAAAAAAAAAAAAAAAATTCAAGCATCACAATGATATCAACATTCAATGAAGTACTTCTGTCCATACTAAAGGAGTCTGATGAGTGGGCATGAATTTGTCTACATGTTTAATACTCAGCAAAGATGGGTTCTCTTGCTTTGGAAATTACATAAAAGAATTTGAAGCTATAAAATATAGGTAGGCTAAAACATATAATGTTCAAGTATTGTGAAGAGAAAAAAAGAGAATAAAGCTAACTTTTAATAGATTATTTTATTTTCTATTTCCCATATGGATTTTGCAAAGGTATAAAGAGTAGAAAATTTTTTACCTCAAATACATACTTAATAGAATCTCTCTTTGTAATTAGGCTGTTGAATGATATTATTTCACATTAGTAAAACATAAACTTCAAATGCTATTTTCTAGTTCTCCTAATGTATGCCTACGACTTCACTGTTGCTCATCTGTGCAAAAATAAATCTTTATTCTCACTATGCATTATTTGGAATACTTACTTTCCCTCTGCTGACTTTGCACCCCCAGAGAAACAGATCACAGATGACTACTGGCAGCGTTGTCAGAGTACCATTAACACCTCATCCTTCTGAGAAGAGATAAAAAGTTCATAGACAACCTTTAGCAAATTTTGAAATGACCAAAAGGAAAACTTTAAGGAAGTAGTAGCCAGGCAAAGGGTACTGGCTACTGTTCTTAGAAAGCTTTGAAGAGACACGCTTTCATGTAACATTCATATTGGCATCTGGAGGTCAACTGAACTCACCAGTTCAAAACTTCAACGAGAAAATAGTTAGGAATTCCTAAACGCATTCTTGAGCTGGGCATAGCTATTCATTCATTTATATCCCACTTCTCAGAGTGTAACTTCCAGCCTTCCAAATAGCAAATAACCTCCACAGAAACATCATACCATCATTTGTGAACTCTGAGAGCAATGATACAACGAGACAAAGACAGTAAGAACAACATGTTTAGGAGAAGCACACCTGCTGTTGGTAGTAACTACAGAGCCAAAAGATAGTCAAAATCACTGCAGAACGTTCCAAGTATGACTTATAAAACAGAACTTCAGCACTATCAGAGTCTGGAGTTAGGTAAAAAAAAACCAAACTGTTCTTAAACCAGCGTCTTGCTTTTTGGCCCTGACGGCTTGAAAGCTACCAAGATTAGGTCAAGACTTAAGCATTGAAAAGAAATAAATAAAACAAGAGGGTGAGAGTTTCTTCCCTTTCTACAGTTTAGGTAGCTACCTTGATTTGGAGATCACTTTCTAGTAATTAAAAAAAAAAAATTCTGAAGAAGTGCTTTGTCACCTTTAGGAACCATGGTTACCGCCCGTTCTTGTCAACATGTGTAGTGTCTTCTACAAACAGGTATAAGTATCAGTATTTCTTGCAGCCCCTTTCTCTCCTTCCCAGGAATGGCACAATTTCCATCCAATAATCTCAAGAATTGAACAGCAACAGCCAACAGTATTTTCTGTTTTTGACTCTATTACTGCAAAAACAAGGAAGGCCAGGCTCATGATAGCTGGCGAAGCTATCTACAGCCTATCAACAACAGCCTTGAAAACTACTGACAAGCTTTACCTCAGCTTACAACATTTGGGACAGCATTCTGTCTCAAAAAAACACTTAGCAGAATCTTCTTTAACATTAACAACTTTGAGCATTGTGTAATTTACTTCCATGTTGCAGCTGACAGAGATCATTAGTGTTATACTAAACACAACACTTGCAAAGCAAGCAGCACCATCCCTGAAACAAATCCATCCATACCCAAAACAAGCTCCATGCGAGCAGTTCCTTCTCATTTCTCCACCTCCAGATATAAAAATTAATAGAGGAATATTACAACAGGGAATAATTATCTTGCAAATTCTTACAGCAGTCCTCTCCTAACATACTGCAAATGACCCTGCTAAAATAGCTGGTCTCAGCAGGCATACACTGGCTACTGAACACCCCAGTACTTCTCCCATGTACATCAGCAGCCTGCCTTGTTATGTCGTAACTAACTACATCTCACTTCTTCCGACATCTTTTTCTGTTTGTCATAAGCTGTATTTCTACTATTCCTACTGCTGAAGAGGCACTCTACACCACCAACCAAACAGAAAAAAGACAACCCACCCCAAACAAACCCCCAGCACACACACATGCACAAAAGATACAGAAAAAAAGACAAGGTATAGGAAAGGGACCCTTGCTTGTTTTCTTAAGGTAATCAACATGAATGGTAAGCACCTGTGGTGGGTTGAGCTTGGCTGGCTGCCAGGTGCCCACCAAGCCACTCTACCCGTCCCCTCTTCAACTGGACAAGGGGAGAAAATATAATGAAAGGCTCCTAGGTTCTAATAAGGACAGGGAGATCCTGTCACAGGCAAAGCAGATCTGACTTGGGGAAATTAATTTAATTTATTGCTAACCAAATCAGAGTAGGATAATGAGAAAAAGAACAAATCTAAAAATCACCTTCCCCTCACCCCTCCCTTCCTCTTGGGTCAACTTCACTCACTCCCAGCTTCTCTACTTCATTCCCTGCTCCAACTTTGGAGACAGGGAATGAGCGTTGCGGTCACACTCTCCCCCTCCTCCACTGTGAGGTCCCTCCCACGGCAGACAGTCCTCCACAAAGTTCTCCAGTATGAGTCCTTCCCACGGGCTGCAGCTCTTCATGAACTGCCCCAGCATGGGTCCCTTCCATGGGATGCAGCCCTTCAGGAACAGCCTGCTGCAGTGCGGGTCCCACACGGGGTCACAAGCCCTGCCAGAAAACCTGCTCTGGTGTGGGCTCCTCTCTCCATAGGTCCACAGGTCCTGGCAGGAGCCTGTTCCAGCGTGGGCTCCCCATGGGGTCACAGCCTCCTTCATCACAGTCTTCTCCACAGGCTGCAGGGAAATCTCTGCTCTGGTGCCTGGAGAACCTCCTCCCCCACCTTCTCTGCATGGTTGTTTCTCTCATGTTCTCACTCGACTCTCCCAGCTGCTGTTGCACAGCAGCTTTTACCCTTTCTTAAACACGTTATCTCAGAGGCGCTACCGCCGTCACTGATGGGCTCGGCCTTGGCCAGCAGCGAGTCCATCTTGGTAGCCGGCCAGAACTGGCTTTATCGGGCATGGGGGAAGCTTCTGGCATCTTCTCACACAAGCCACCTGCACAGCCCCCACACTATCAAAACCTTGCCAGGTAAACTCAGTACAGTATCCCAGGTAAGAAGGACAAGCATTGCTAATGTAGCTGAACCAGAGACGGGCTGCCACGGCACGACACCGCCAGATCTGGCCCACACCAGCTTAGCAAAAGAAATCAATGATAAGGTAAGCTAAGCTAAACTAAATAACAGAAAATGACGTCTGGGAGCACTGAGATCACATCTCCTACCTTTCAGCTTATTGTTAAGGATCCTTGATTCAGACCGGCGTTCCCACCAAACCGGGGGAGCGCAGGTACCCGCGGACTCACCTCCCACGCCCGCCGGTGTGCCACACGGGCGGCGCTCCACAGCGCCTCAGCGTCGGCCGCTCTAGAAAAAACAAGAGTTAGAACCCCCACGACAGTACTCGCTCCGCTGCCGGCCTGACGCCGCGCCGCTGCCCCGCCG
>Ga0065711_1044181_pt1 | contig 14257 bp, 20 predicted proteins | sample Hoacrofraction12_FD_59098 | JGI IMG/M metagenome (GOLD analysis project Ga0065711, IMG submission 59098) | Hoatzin crop microbial communities from Cojedes, Venezuela - Epithelial fraction 12 v2 (version 2) | ecosystem: Host-associated > Birds > Digestive system > Esophagus > Crop | place...
TGCCGGGGCCGGGGGCTGCCCGTGCCCGCGCCGCGCGCTCCGGCGCCGCCGCCATCTTGCCCGTCTGTCTGTCCGGCGGCCCTTTGTCTGTCCTTTGTCTGTCTGCGGTGGGACCGCGTAAGGCGGGCCGCGTCCCGCCGTCCGTCTGTCCGTCCGTCCGGCTGTCTGTCTGCCCGCGCTGCCGGGCGGGGGTCCCTCCGCCTGGGGAGCGGGGTCTGTCTGTCCGTGTGTCCGTCCGCTGGCGGGCTGCGGCCGTCCTGCCCTCCCCCCGCGCTGGGGCTGCCGGCTGGGCGCCTCTGGGGAGGCTGGCGGGGTTCCCGTGTCCGTCTGTCTGGGGAGACTGGCGGGGTCCCCGTGTTTGTCTGTCTGGGGAGGCTGGCAGGGTCCCCTGTCCGTTTGTCTGGGGAGGCTGGCAGGGTCCCCTGTCCGTCTGTCAGGGGGGATATGGGTTCAACTCCTCCTTTTGTCTGTCCGTCTGTCTGAGGGGACTGTTGGCATTGATTCCTTCCTCTGTTAGCCTGAGGACGAGGAGTCCATGTTTCCCCTCCTTGTAAAGTTTGAGGGGGTCGGTGAGGGACAAGGGGAGAGCATTCCCTCCCCGGGCGATGGGGTGTCGGGGGTCCCTCCCTGGCTGAGGTGGGGTTTTGGGGGTCCCTCCCTGGCTGAGGTGGGGTTTTGGGGGTCTCTCCCCGGGCAATGGGGTGTCAGGGGTCCCTCCCTGGCTGCGGTGGGGTTTTGGGGGTCCCTCCCCAGGCAATGGGGTGTCGGGGGTCCCTCCCGGGGTGCGGGCCAGTGCTGTGTCCCCACCTGCCCGGAGGCCCCAGCAGCAGGGAGGGTGCAGCGGCCCTGGAGCTGTGAGCGCAGGGTGGCCGGGTCCCTCGCGCACCCGGTCTGCGGTACCGGGCTGGGTTACCCAGGGCCCGCTGCCAGCCCGTTGGGCCTCGCGACCCCCCAGGCTGGCTCTGGGTGGGCGCCGGAGGCAGGGCAGGGTCTGCGGGCTGGGGTAGGCTCCTGCCCCGTCAGCCATGGTCAGGGGCAGGAGGGAGAAGGGAGTTTGGGCTGAGGCTGCGGTCGCCCGTGAAGTGGGGTGCTCGGCTTACTGTCTGCTGGGGACAGGGTCGTGGGTAGCTTTGCTTGCGGACTGGGTGGGACTGGCCGTGTGCAGCAGGCTGTGAAGCGCTGGTGGATGGTGCTGGGTGCTGGCGCTGGCTGGGGCCGTGGCGGTGCGGAGCAAGCGCTGCGGGCAGCGGGGTGGGCAGTGGCCCCGAGACCCCCGGCTGCCCTTGGAAGGCTCCAGCCGGGCGGGTGACAGGCTCTTCTCTCCTCAGGTGAGCCCTCTGCTGAGGGGACGGACTGCGCTCCCAGGTCAGGGAAACATGTCCCGGCGGAAACAGACCACTCCTAACAAAGTTCACTGTGAGTATGACGTTACGCAGCGCTGTGGGAGCCTTGCCCTAGCTGGATTGCTGGGAAGTGAGGTGGGGAGGAGGGGAGTGATGGAAAGGTGCGGTTCGAGGGGCAGCGGTGGTTGCTCATGTTTCACCTTAGGGATTGTAAGAAGAGAAACGGAGCTCTGTGCATTGGGGGAGCCTCGGCTGTGTCGGGGCGTAGCAGGGCAGGGATAGGCTTGAGCAAACAACTAATGCTACGAAGGTGGGTGTGTCTGTGCAGGGCCTGTAGCTGTGCTTTGCATTCCCACTCTCGCAAGTGCAAGTTCACGTACTGAGAAATGTGACTTCAGGGCTCTGGCCTGTCTTAGGTAGCAAAGAAAGTTCTAGGCAAGGTGGTTGGAGTGTGTGGCTGAAAGCTGGGAAATCCTAGGTTCAGATCTTTGCCCTACGACAGCCTCAGCTGACTGGCCCTGGACACGTTACTTCAGCTCACTGTACCTCAATTTCCTACCAGATAATGTAAGTAAAGCCGTTTGCTCTTTCCTTGCAGGGAATGGGTGGTGGCTAAGTCATTTGCTGGACCGCTGATGCTATCTGTCAGCTCATCCTTGAGCTGAGCTGGTAGGACAGATCCCTGTTTCTCCAGCATTGTCGAGACCCTGGCATTTGATAGTGAAAGGGCTGAAGATGCTGCACGTCAGCGCTTCCTGTGGGCAGGCTACAGCGAGATGTCGGTGGAGCAGGGAGACACAGACGGATGTTTGGCTGCGAAGGGGGAACTGCACAAACACAGCTTTTGTTTGACCAGTTGCAGCGGAGGGAGGTTGGGGGGACTGGAGCCGTGCCCGTGTGCCTACCCAGCTTTGTGGCTGGAGACACGTTTGGAATTTGGGCTGGAATGAGGAGAACAAATTTCCACTTTTGTAGACCTGTGGAAGCAAGGCTGAAGAGAGGGCCCTAGGCATCACTAGGCTGCAGTAGCTGTCAGGAGTATGGGACAGAGCTGGATGCTGCAGCCCTAACACTGCCTGACTTTGCTGATGCTGCTGGCTTGCATGTCTCTGTGTTTCTCTGTGCTGCCTTTTTGTGCGGGTACGGCACCAGGAGTCTGCGCATGCTGTTCTCTGCGCTAGGGGAAAACACGTCGTGGTGTGGCCAAACACCCTGCGCACTCGGTGAGTGTGTGGGGAGAATTACCTCCACCTGGGACTTGAGAGCCCCCTTGGCTGCTGGAGCTAGGCTTGGGAGAGCTGACAAAGCCTTCCTCGGTGGCCAGCGCGAGAGCCTTGAGGCGTGGTTTCCGCACCGACTGGTGCCCTCCGATTCCTGCTTCTGGGCGCTGGGTTCAGCAGCGAGCAGAGTCCAGCTTTGATTTGCCTGGCAGTACATTAATGACTTTGGAATTGTCTTCCATATAGAAATTTGGTACGTCCTGTGTTTTGTCCTGTCATGCTAGTAACACACCTTGTGTCCACACACATTTCCTCTGAGAGTGCCCGGGTATTACTGCTGCCGTTTAGGTCAGACGTGCTTAAGGCGTGCACTTATGCTGTCTCCCTGGTGTAGAGCCATGGTGCCTCATGTGTGGAAACCAAGGGGTACGACAGCTCTGATGGTGCAGGGTTCCACGGTGGGCTGTTTTCTGCACTCTGCTGCGTAAGGGTTATGTTCCTCAGAAGCTTGTGCTATTACGTACACACCTATACATATGACGGAGTTCAGTTGTGAAGTATTTTCACAGTGAACGTTGCTTTTTTTATCTGCAATACAAGTGATTGTATCTCCAGTTTTGGTCTCAGGGGAAGCTATCTGACAAACATGCTACCGGTGGGCATGAGGTTGAGGTTGTGGCATCTGGTATGCCACAGAGAGGAGTTCTGGGACCTGTTCACCTCCTTGACGTTCCTTGACGTGCAGTACATTGCTACAGAGCAACTATTCAACAGGAGCCATCAGGAGCAGCAAGTAGGACCACAAGAAAATGAAGTGACTGAAAGATACAAGGAATGTCAATGGTGACGTCTCCACCTTGGGATGGAAAATCTTGTCTGTCTTGTGCTGAACACCACCAAATCGTTGGGACTTCTCTGTCTACCTGGATTGCTGTGTATCTGGAGGGCCCAGAAATGCCATGCAGTGCACTGACAAGGATAATCGGAGAGAGCGTCAGCTCCAGGAACTGGGTGAGCCGGCAGAATGAGGAGTCAGGCTGAGACGTAGCAGACACGTTACGGAGACTTCTTCACAGGGACTGAAGTGGTTGGGAGGAGAGGAAGAAAAGGGACAGCAGGTACGCAGCTTGTTACGCAGTTGTCTGCAGCTGGGGTCTGATTTGGCAGGCTGCGGGGCTGGGGAAGTGCTTTTTGGGGTTGCATAAATACCACTGCGAATATCTGACTGGACAAATTTGTGGGAGGACGGTGCCTACTTCTTCCTTGCATGGCTGCTCTGTGTTATCTTCCCTCTTGGATTCACTAGGCCAAGTGACAGCTGCAGATCTCCTCTCCCTGGCTTGCTTGGTGCCTCCTCTTTCCAGGGTTACTTTCCAGGCTTGGCATGGCCCTCGCTTAACCTTGCTGTCACGACCACATGGTTTGCTGTCCTCACTTAGCACGGAATCACGTTGTTTGGCATGCAGAGCAAGTGGCTGGCTGGGAAGTTGTGTCGTTACGAGTCAAAGCAGTTTTAAACAGAAGTCTATGTGTAAGGAAATCCAAAATAATACAGAAACAGTGATAAAAATTACTATTAGCACAAAAGTCTCCTTGTGCGTGATGGCCAGGCCTTCTGCAGTTTTAATTGTAGTCATTTCCCCTTTGGCAGGGCTGCAGCACATTATTGGCTTTTAATTGTGTTTTGCCACATGGTGCATGAAAAACACACCTGACAAAGTGGTAGCAAATAAAACTGTGTGAGTGGAGTATACTTACGGCATTGCCCATTCTGCATCGAATTGAAAACTGCAGTGCAGTTACATTGTTCCTGTGGAGATACCTTAATTGGTTCAATTTGGTCTTTATTTTCTCCCAGACTCTAAAGTATAAAACCTCTCTAAGCAGTTCATCTGATCTTGCATTCAAGCCCATCCGTTGCTGCGCTGTCACTCCCTCGGTTACGGGCTACTCACTGTTCTTGTGCTTGCCAAAAATTCGCTGCAGGTGTTAGCGTGCACTTCTGTTTTCTCTCCCTGCTGTCCCATGAGCAGCTTCTCTTTCTATTGCTTGTACCCTTTGCAAGTGATGCTGATTTCAGAACTCTTGAGAACAGCTTTCGTCAGTCAAATTAATTCCCACTTTCTAGCTCTATTTCTCATGGTCCCAGTATCCCATTAATCCTCTGTTTCCTTCCCTCTGACACATGTTCTGTCCTCTTCAGTGTTCTTGAGTGCTACTGTCCATAATATTCCCAGTTAGAAGAGAAAGTATCTTGCAAGAAATAGCACCTAGCGTTCAAAACCGAGCAGGAATGTTACTTGCATCAAAATCCTTGGTTCTTGAAGGGCTCTGTGGGCTGCCGTTGTTAACTCTTTCAATTGTGTTGTTTTTCATTTCAGTAACCACTACAGCAGTGTGGACAACCCAGAATAGCGATGGGGCAGGTGGACTAGATCCACAGTGGTGGAAACACTTGCAAATTTCAGGTCCAGGAAAGGAACACAGAGAAGACCTACATGAACAGGGACTTTAAATTGATGTACAAGGAGGGAATAAAGTGGCTCATCTCTGAGAGACCTTTCTGTTTAGGAAGGAAGACAGGGGAACGATGCAGTTTTGTTTGATTTTGTTTTGTGGATTTTGGGGTGGGGGTTGTTTGTTTGTGTGTTTATTTTCCAGAACCCCCGAGAGTTATCCTGCATGCACACAGTTCAAGAAGGGAAGGGCTCAGGAAAAAAAATCCGAGCTGATACACCACCAGATGCTAGCAGTCGTAACTGCCCCTGTTGCACAGTGCCACAGGGCTGCCCCCCACCTCCACAGCTGCTCACCTGGCATCCCACTCACTCGCAGGATTGTGGAGAGGAGAACTGGAATGCAAAGCAGAGGCATTCGTATGGTCTTGCGCTGTCCTACATCTCTAGCTGTTTGTAAAACAAATACGGTGACTTGTTCTGGTGTTGTGGTCAGCCTGCAGCCCTTTTTGAATTTAATAAAGAAAATTCTGGAGAAGAGTCTGTGAATTCAATACTGAGCATAACGTCCTTTACTGACAGCCCTGATCCTAAACCTGTTGCCTGTCTGACTCCCTTTCCAAAGGAATGTAAGTGCACTCAAAGTGGGGTGGCGGGGGGTGTCGGTGTCTGTGTGTGAGCGTGTGTGTGCAGGAACAATAAAAGCGTAACGCTGTGCCTGTCAAACGTTAAAGCTCTAAAGCTTCTTCAGAGCAGGACTTTGTCCAGCGGTAGATGAACAGGGCACTCTTTTCTAAGTTCTTTTGGAGACAATATTAGTTTAACACATAAGAAATTCTGTGTAAGCTAAAGATAGCGTTTTTAAGTTTGTCTTTCCCGATGACATGATGCTGTGTAGATGCAGAGTAGTGGAGAATGCACAAGATGTCACCTGCTAACAGCACTCGTTTCGTTAACAGTTTGCATTGCTGGCTGTAAGCTGAGAGTCCCCTGCATCGCGCTGAATCAGTGCTGACCTCGTTCTGGGTGTGTTGTACAGAGAAGCCACTGGCAGACACGATCACTCTCGTAGTTGTGGTGGATGCTAGTATTACTGGTAGAAGTTCCTTCCTCAGTCGCCTCGTACAAAGATCACAGCTTCTAAAATCCTGCAGGCTGTTTGCGTAGTCAGTGTCCGAGCAGGAACCTGCCTGCCACCAGACTCCAGGCTGCTGCTGGAAATGTAAGGCATCTGGAAGGGGAAAGGGGGAAGAAAAAGAACACATAACGGCTTCCCCTGGCAGTTGCAGTGGGGTTTGGGAATCCTGTTTTCTAACTCCGTCACTGGTAGAGTGTCTCCCACCATAGTTTTACATCTGTCCTCTGTTCTGAAGTTTTCCTCATTTCACCATACTTGCTCTTTGTCTTGCAATGCTTTTTTGGTCTCTGGGCTTTTATCCTGGTGGTTTGTGGATATCTGCTGCTTGGAGGGGCACTGCAGTTCTGTAGCGTCTGCTGCGCACGCGGTCTGTATCTCAGTCCCACCAGCATGAGGTGGTGGTCCAGACATAAAAGCAGCACTCCAGGTTATGAAAACCTTTCCGTGCTGGAATGGCATCTGATGGGGGTACGTGTGTCACAGCTGTTGCGATGGCACCTGCTGCTTTCAGTGACGAGTAGATTCAGAGTGCTCCTCAGCACCTCTCTTCAGCCCGCACGGGTTATGTTCCCGACCCTTCGCTACAGAAGGCTTTCTCACATTTCTGAAACAAAGTGATAAATGCCTTCAAATGCTTTTGGAAACCTCCATGGGGGTGTTGGGAACTAAAACTCTTCTCCCACGCTCTCTGTGAAACTTCTGAAGGTCTTTGAAATCTTCCATAGATTACTGCTTTTCAAAGCACTGCCAGGAGTTGAGAGGTAAGCACCAGAAAGGCAGTGTGAGTGTGAACGTGGGGCAGAGCTGGCTGAAACGGCTTAGCGTGTGGGAGCGTACCTGTCCTCGTACCAGGACCGGTGCTCTCAGTGGGTTAAGAGTTCAGTTTCCTGGTTATTCTGATGCCAGTTGTGGCCCTGTACTAAAAGGGTACAATTTTTTTCTGAAAGCTTTTGTTTTTCTGTGAAGAATGCACTGTGTCTTCCTGAGCATTTTCACATTTATGCTTTGTGGTACTCCAGAACTTACAAATCAGTTGATGAATTCAGCCCAAAAGCTAGACTGCTGGGAACTTCAGCGCTTTGTACCAAGCACTCCCAGCTCATCCGCTGAGAGGCAAATCACAACTACACTTGGAATAAAGTAACTTGTTTTGTTTAATATAAAAATTCATGGTTGTTTTGTATTGTTCTTTGGAACCAAAAGTTCTCCTGAGCAGGGACTGCTGTAGGTAGTTTTCTCTCAGAGACCCACAAATAATTGCCCTCTCTCAGTGTGTTTGCCATCTCCTCTCTGGGTACCAGTGATCAGTGTCTTTCAGCAAAGCAGACTGTAAGCTGTCCTAAGCAAGCACCTCGGCTTTCGGAGTTCGTTCCATTAGTTTTCTGGTTTGAGCATGTGAAGTGTCACTGAGAGTCATTTTAGCCAGAGCCGCTCCTGGGCAAGGCAAGGCAGTGAAGCAAGCTGTCCATCCCGTGAGCAGGAGAACAGCAGCGCTGAGCACAAACACCTTTGAGATGGGCAGCTCGTCCTCAGTGCTCCTGGGCCAGGCGGTGCTGACACAGCATGCCCCTGGTTTAGTGTCACTGCAGAGGGCAGAGGAGGTGCCAGGCTCACAGGGAGGTACTTGGTTTTGTGCAAGTTGTCTGTTACAGCAGGGAACAGGACTGAACGATTTGGAAGTCGTACAGCACTATGCCTGATTTGGGATACTGTCGCAGTCCCTGCTGCCTGGAGCTGTGCTGTAGCTCTGTTGGCAGACAGCTTGGTAGCAGAGAAAGCCACCTGGCTACCTATGGCTGATACGTAGGATCTCACATTCTTTTTTGTGGCTGCAGTGGCATAGAAAGAGTATGCAGAGAGCAGCCTGATGCTGGACGCTACCACTAGCGAGACTGTTCTAGACCCAGGGACTGGACTCACACCAGCAGGTACAGGAGGCTGGTGTTGCAGGGTGGGCAAGCAGAGAGGTCTCTTAAATGCTTTCTGAGAGGTGACTTCAGAGGTTCTGCGCAGTGCAGGTGAGCAGTCCCACACCTCTCATGTATTTGGCAAGCCTTGGTGGGGAAAGCAATGGCATGGCACCAGTCTGACTCTTTGTCCTTGTGGCTGCCAGGGGAGCAAGTCTTTGCAGGGCTGGAGGAGCAAGCCCGCCAAGCCATGATGAAAACCAACTTTCCTGGAGCTCTTGGGGACCAAAGGCCAGCCATTCATCCGCTGCAAGACCCTGACTCCAGCAGCAGTGAGTTCTGTGCCTCCCAGTAACGGCAAGGTAGTGGACTGGGGAGACTCTGACAAGGGGCGAGGCTAGGTGCTGTGCAGCTTCTGGGGGTCCTCTGAGGACCATCTTCCCCATTTCCCACTCAGCGTGAGGCCTTGGCTCCTGTGCAGGACTTCGTGCCGGCAAAGAGCCAGAGCAGGGCTGACTCCCTGAGGGAAGGCGAGCCCAGAGCCAAGGAGCACCATGACACAGGCTGGGCAGCGACCTTGCCGCGGGGACGCAGCCCCGACTTACCAGAGCAGGGTGGTAATGGCGGCGGGTCCAGCTGGGGGTCCAGTGACTGTCAAGCAAGGCAGGGTGACAGCCCAGGGACTCTGCAGAGCATTTCAGTCCCTGAAGTGCCCCAGCCTGAGTTTAAATGGAGCCCCTGGCTGGAGGGGGTGGGTGGAGGCCCCGGGTGATGCTGGTCAGGGCAAGTAAGGCCCCTGCATGCCCTCAGGGTCCTGACACTGGGAATAACTACGCTGGGAATAACTGCTCTTCGTGTTGCAGGTGGCAGTGACGATGAGGAGACCACCCAGGATGAAGCTTCTTCCCATACATCTGAGGAGGACGGTTCAACGGTAAAAGTGAAGAAAGAATTAGAGAACGCAGAACAACCTGTGGCCAGGGCCCCGCTGATCAGAGAGCATGAGGCAAGTGTGTACTGGCTCTGCCCTCACCTGAGCCTCCGAGGGAGGGGGAAGGGTACTGTCTAAACACCTCCTCTCCCCACCATGGCTTCTTATCTTTTTCTCCCTTCCACCTCCTCCAAACAACATCTCCTGGCAGGAGGAAAGGTATGAAGAGCCGCTGGGCTGCCGGGAACAGGAGGCAGCAGGCACAGACTGCCGTTCTCCTGGCTGGCCAAGATGGTAGCACAGAATGTGCCCCCGTCCCTCAGTTCTGGTGCCCTTCTCTGGCTGACCTCCCCTTCCCTTCTGCTACAGAGCCACTGTGCTGGCAAGAGCCAGGGTGTGAACGGAGGCTGTGCGGCCTCTGCCCGTTCTCCTCGAGACAGCAGGAGCTGTGCTCAGAGGCTCCATAAAGGGAGTTTCAGACTGTGGGACTGGTGACCCAGCACTTGACCTGGTCAACGCCTGCGTGCGGTGTTGACTAGATAGTACGGGAGGGCGAGGTGGCTGGGGAGGGATCTGTGTGCCTGACCCACGGCGGCTTTTCCTCCCTGTAGGTGCCTGAGAGTTTGACTGCTGACCCTATGCTGGGGCTGTCACAGTGTCCCCTCTGCCAGCTGGAGTGTGGAAGCAGAGAGCAGCTCATTGCTCACGTATACCAGGTAGGGGATGGTTCCAGGCTGCGGGGTATCTCTGGCCTTGAGCCCCTTGACCCTCCTTAAGCCCCAAATCCAGAAACGACCCATAACACAGGGTAGCTTTGTTCTGGTCTTTGCAGTCACAGAACTGAGCTTCTAGCTAGGATGTGATGGAAGTTTACAGCAGTAAACTGTCCAGAGGGTGTCCTGGGGAAAGCATCGACAAGGCACCGGTCTGCAGGTCTGGAAAACACAACTCTGTCCCAGGGCAGTCTATGCAAGCAGTTCCAGGCTAAGATCAGGCAGTTCCTTCAGACTAAACACGGAAGCAATTTTTACATCATTCAGTGAGAGAAGAAACCCTCCTCCTAATCACTCAGTTATTTTGTACCTTTATCACAGTTCCTATCCATGAAAACAGCTGTTCTTCCTCTGAAATGATTCCAGTATTGCAGAAAATCTGTGCTGGAGTCTCAGAGGTTTTGTTGTCAGTACTCATTTTCACAGCACGTCAAAGTCTGTGAAAGAAGGAATGAAGCAGAACTGAACTGGCCCCTTACCTGCACCAGCTGATTGTCTCCATCTGAGCGCTTCCTCACCAGCATCGTGCCTGCTGTTAGTCTGGTCATGCTTTGTCCAGCAACAGCAGCTCCTCAGATGCATTTCTGAAAACAAGGGTCAGGTCCTGTGATCCAACCAGTTTGGCCTTAATCGTTTCTCTTGCACTGCAGCGAAGCTGTAGAAAGGTTTCCTCCTTGCTGTTTGACCTGTGACACCCCAGATGTCTTGAGCTTCGTCTAGGAGCTGTCAAACAGAGGTTTAGTGGTAAAGTGTTCCCGTTCCACAAGGCTGAACAGGATGGTTTGCCATATCTGTTGAGCGTGCCTCGGGCTGGGCAGGGAGCTGGGCAATGTGTAACCAACAACCTAGGGCTTGTTTTGCAGCACACGGCAGCTGTGGTGAGCGCCAAGAGCTACATGTGTCCTGTATGCGGCCGAGCCCTCAGCTCACCGGGATCCCTTGGGCGACATCTCCTGATCCACTCAGAGGACCAGCTGTCAAACTGTGCTGTGTGTGGAGCACGCTTCACCAGCCACGCCACATTCAACAGGTCAGGGTCACGCCGGCTGGTGAGTGGGCTGGGGGACCCACGTTAAAGATTAGATGGATTGCCTTAAATGACACAGAAGTCATGGCTCTGGACCCACTAAGGCCTGTAGGAGAGTTGTTAAGGGTTGTGAACGCCCCCAGCGAGTGAGATTCCCTCCATCCCTTCCTGCTTGCAGCTCTGCATCACCTGCCGAGACCTCCACAGGCTGTGCTGCTAGAAGGGTGTTCCTTAGCTCTGTGAAGAACTAGAACTGTGCAGATCAGCTGCTTCCCTTGCCCAGCAATCCATCAGAGTAGGTCTGTACTGCCCAGATGGGCTCACCATTTCCGAGCAGGACTACCGGCAGAAAGCCAGATGTTCCTTGTTTGTGTTCTGCCTGGTGGAAGATTATCCACTGACTAGTGGAACAGGGCTGAAAGGAGAAACACAGAGATGATGGGGAGGAGCAGCTCGCTGGCTAATTCCTGCTGTTGCGCTCTTCCAGCCCAGATACTGCCCTGGGCTAACCCACTTCCTACCCCCGCATATGATGTTGCTGCGTTTTAGATACTCAGAGACCTTTGTGGGCAGGAATGGTTTAGCAGAGGCCGCTGTCGTGGGCGGTAGCAGGGGCACTGTTCACTGCAGTCTGAGATGGGGACCCTTCCGTCAGCGCCAGGTCTCTGACTCTCTGCTCTTTCTGCTTTCCAGTGAGAAGCTGCCAGAGGTGCTCAGTGCGGATCGCCTGCCGGCACCGCAGAGCGAGGGCCCCTCCAGTGTCGAGGGGAAAGACATTGCCTTTCACACCCCTGTGTATCCTGCAGGCATCCTCCTAGTGTGCAACAACTGTGCGGCTTATCGCAAGCTGCTGGAGGCCCAGACGCCTGCCATGAGGAAGTGGGCCCTGCGTCGGCAGAACGAGCCCTTGGAAGTGCGGCTGCAGCGTCTGGAGCGGGAGCGCACGGCCAAGAAGAGCCGGCGGGACAACGAGACGCCTGAAGAACGGGAAGTCAGGCGTATGCGGGATCGAGAAGCTAAGCGCCTGCAGCGCATGCAAGAGACAGACGAGCAGCGGGCACGGCGGCTGCAGAGAGACCGGGAAGCCATGCGACTGAAACGCGCAAACGAGACCCCAGAGAAACGACAGGCCCGGCTCATCCGGGAGCGCGAGGCCAAGAGGCTCAAGCGGCGCCTGGAGAAAATGGACATGATGCTCCGGGCACAGTTTGGCCAGGACCCTTCTGCCATGGCCGCTTTGGCAGCTGAAATGAACTTCTTCCAGCTGCCCGTGAGCAATGTGGAGCTGGAGAGCCAGCTGCTGGGCAAAATGACCTTTGAGGAGCAGAGCAACAGCGCGCTGCACTAAGCTACAGCCCAGGACTGTGCCACCTCTGCTGCACCAGCAGACTTCTACGCTCAGGAGGCTGCTGTGGGTCCCTGGCTGACTCCCCCTGACAGCTGGTTCTGGTTTTCTCCCGAACAGAGGAGAACAGAGCTGAGAGACGTCTGCTAAAGTAGCCCTGGCGGGAGCAGATTCTGGGGATACAGTCTGCTCTGGGGGCCAAGTCACAGCCTGCAAACAGAGGGAAAATAAATTAATGTTCACATTACTTCGTCCCCTTCTTGACCTTTTGTGCTCTGCCCTGTTCTTGGACCCTTGCCCCATCGAGGGGTTTGGGCTGCTGCAGTCCTGCTGTAGGTAAAGGCCTGCCTCACTAAAAAGGGATCTTGATTACTGCAGCAGGAGTTACGGAGCTGAGGACTTTGATAGTCCACAACTCCTCTAGGAGTAAATCCCTGGCAGTTTGTGCCCATAAAAAGGAAGCAAAGGAGGATGTCGTCTCCCTGGAAATGGCTGCGCACACCCTTTCTCTTGACGCTATCATTATGTGATTATCTGCAGTAGCATCCACGGAAAAACTAAGGGGAAACTGAGTTCCTGTTCTGAGATACCCCATATAAATACTAACAGAAGGGCTGACCGAGGTAAGCAAACAGCAGACGAGTTTGCTGGTTTACTCATAAGTTAATTTTCACTTAAACAGCATTTCAGGTTTGCAAGTGAAAGAGGTGATTGAAGGGTAAACAGTCAGGGTAGGTCAGCTCTCTAGTGCTGTGTGGATTTGCTTTCCCCTTTCTTTAGCACTGGTGAGGCCACCCCTGGAGTGCTGCGTCCAGTGCTGGGCTCCCCAGTGCAAGAGAGGCACAGACATACTGGAGAGGGTCCAGCAAAGACAGCCAAGGCACTGGAACATGACTCCCCTGAGGAAAGGCTGGGAGACTGGGACTGTCAGCCAAGAGAAGAGGAGGCTTGAGGGTGCAGGGGGCGGATTGTATCAACAGTTAAATATCCGAAGGGAGGGTGTGGAGAATACGGAGCCAGGCTGTGTTCAGTGGTGCCCAGTGACGGGACTGGAGGCGATGGGCACCAATGGGAGCACGGGGGATTCCTTCTGAACATCAGGAAACACTTTGTCACTGTGCCGGTGACGGAGCACTGGCAGAGGTTGCCCAGGGAGGCTGTGGAGCCTCCATCCTTGGAGATGCTCGGAAGACACAGTCCTGGGCAGCCGGCTGTGGGGGGCCCTGTGTGAGCAGTGGAAGTTGGACCAGGTGAGCTGGAGGTCCCTCTGCACCTCAGCCATGCTGTGACTTCGCAGTAAGCTGAGCTTATTCCACCATTTCCACACAGCCAAATGCAGCGCTGCTCTTCTAGGACCAAGGATCATGCTCAGGTTATTCATTCTCCTAGTCAGTTCCTCTGTGACCAGCAGTGGCTTTCAGCAGTTGCTGCAGATAACACCGTGGGGCGAGGGGGGGCCGTTAGTAAACAGAAGCACGCAGGTAGCAAAGCAAGGTGCTTTTGGTTCCACACTCAGCAGCAAAACCAACGACAGTCATGTGGAGAAGGGGTGAGCTGGGGAGGAGCCATGGAAAGCTACGATAATGAGTCTGGAACAAACTGCCAGAGGGCAGGGAATTTAAGCCTCCTTGAGATTATTCAAGAGTTAGCCAAGGCAAATCGTGATCATAGCCTGTACCTATATGAGAAGGTTCCCACTGCTAACAGAAATCATTATGAAACTGTGCAACTAAGGAAATTAAATCTAGGCATGTTTGAACCGCAGCAGGCAAAACATTAGCACAGAAGGACTCACAGGGGGACAAAGGGGTGGTACGCTCCCCATTATTTGGTTTCTTTAAGAATGAGCATCTAAAAGTGCACGCTGTAGCCTTGCGGTTTCCAAACGTCAGCCACCGACCACTGGTGTGCCATACATCTATGTTGTGTAGCCTGAAGACCCCCACCACATTCACAGCACTTCCAGCTAGGGTCTGCAGTGTAGTCACGGGGTGGTAGCACTGGAACAGGCTGCCCAGGGAGGTAGTGGAGTCTCCTTCTCTGGAGATATTCCAGACCCGCCTGGACAAGGTCCTCTGCGGCCTGCTGTAGGTGACCCTGCTTCGGCAGGGGGGTTG
>Ga0065711_1044182_pt1 | contig 14256 bp, 5 predicted proteins | sample Hoacrofraction12_FD_59098 | JGI IMG/M metagenome (GOLD analysis project Ga0065711, IMG submission 59098) | Hoatzin crop microbial communities from Cojedes, Venezuela - Epithelial fraction 12 v2 (version 2) | ecosystem: Host-associated > Birds > Digestive system > Esophagus > Crop | place...
CCTCCCTCGACCTACTGGCCACACTCCTCCTAATGCACCCCAGGATGCCATTGGCCTTCTTGGCAGCCAGGGCACACTGCTGGCTCATGGTTAAGCTGTCGTCCACCAGGACGTCCAGGTCCCTCTCCACAGAGCTGCTCTCCAGCAGGTCCACCCCAAGCCTGTACTGGTGCATGGGGTTGTTCCTCCCCAGGTGCAGGACCCTGCATTTGCCTTTATTGAACCCCATCAGGTTCCTCTCTGCCCAGCTTTCCAGCCTGTCCAGGTCACGCTGAATGGCAGCACAGTCTTCTGGTGTATCCACCACTCCTCCCAGTTTTGTGTCATCAGCAAACTTGCTGAGGGCACATTCTAACTTTTCATCCAGGTCGTTGATGAAGAAGTTAAACAAGACTGGGCCCAGTACTGACCCCTGGGGGACACCACTGGTTACCGGCCTCCAACTAGACTCAGCGCCACTGATGACAGCCCTCTGAGTTCTGCCATTCAGCCAGTTCTCAATCCACCTCACCGACCACTCATCCAGCCCACACTTCCTGAGATTCCCTAGGAGGATATCATGGGAGACTGTGTCGAAAGCCTTGCTGAAGTCAAGGTAGACAACATCCATGGCTCTCCCTTCATGTACCCAGCCAGTCGTGTCATCATAGAAAGCTATTAGATGGGTCAGGCATGATTTCCCCTTGGTGAATCCATGCTGACTACTCTTGATAACCTTCTTTTCCTCCACTTGTTTGTTGATGACCTCCAGGATAAGCTGCTCCATCACCTTTCCTGGGAAGGAGGTGAGGCTGACTGGCCTGTAGTTCCCTGGGTCCTCTTTCTTGCCCTTTTTGAAGATTGGAGTGACACTGGCTTTTCTCCTGTCCTCAGGCACTTCTCCTGTCCTGCAGGACCTCTCAAAGATGACGGAGAGTGGCTCAGCAACGACATCTGCCAACTCCCTCAGCACTTGTGGGTGCATTCCATCAGGGCCCATGGATTTGTGGGCGTTTAGATCGCTTAAGCGATCCCTCATACAGTCTTTAACATTCAGGAGCTAATCCCTGACTGCCAAGCAGATCCAAAATCACGCAGGTGTTTTCCAGTATCTGTTCTAGGGATGTTTCAGGTTAACTTCCATTTCAGCCTATTTTAACTACTGACATGTCCCAACATCTTGCTTCACACACAGCTGTTATGTGAGGAACACAAGTTGATGCTGTAACCCAAAAATGTTGTATGTTATACTAAAAACTGACATTGCAACTCACACAGAAATTCTTTAGGTTCTCATTTGTTCTGTATTTTTGTTCTTTAGCTCCTCTGAATCATTACAGTGGCAGTGAGCAATGTCCTTCAGTCAGCAGGTGCTTTGTCTCTTCTCTGCTCAGATAACAGTAAATTCATATTTGATTAGAGTCCACAACTGGATTATTTAAGTTTACTAAAACTAAATTTTACTAATTACTGAAGAATTTATTCAATAAGTAAACTACTACACTAGTAAGCACTCCAGGGATAAACAGAGGTTCACTTAAATAAGATTATCCCTTTGACTCCCAGAGTCTTTATATGCAGGTCTATATATATCTCTCGATGTATATATGATATGTATTTAGTCCTTCAAAAAAATACTGCAACACATTATGCATTCTGAGTGACAAGAGAGACCCATTTTTTCTAATGTCTTATGATTTCTGACAGGGTTAATTATTTAACATTTAGAATAACTGAGACCACTTCTTGAAGTGTCAGGTTTTCCCCAGCCCCATGAGGAGAAATTTTCACCCTGAAGAAGTTAACTTTCCTAGGTGATGCAGATCTTAAACAACATAATTTCTGACGATACAGAAAGCTGAAATTATGCTTGATCCCCATGAAACAGCATGGTTGGAGCATTTTCTGTCTAAGAGTGTTTGTGCCTACCCTAGGATTTGGTTTTCACTAAAGCAGTTACTGTGTATTTAATATGGTGCAAGATGGAGCTGCCTTTACTCTTTTCAGAGTTTTGAAGTGAAAGGAATGGAATATTTGGCTCAGAATATATATATCACATGATTTTTAAGCATTTTATATGTCTAGACAACAAAAATGTATATGCAAAAATATCAAGTTTTTTTTTAAATAAAGTTTTTTTTTTTTATTTTAAAAAATCACTATTGATGCAGTACGTTTCATTTTGCCTGTTCTACTTAGCACCTAAATCCATGATATGGCAGTGCCAGGGCACTGAGTGCAAGAAAAGTTTTCAGGGAACATTTAGCACAGGATACTGTCAGCAGTATCTGATGTCGAGCTGTCTAACCTAGCACACTGCACTGTGCACTGAAAACCAGAAGCAGTGTTATGGGGGTTTTCAAAGACAGCCCAAGATAAAGCAAGTTTTGTCCCTTTTAATTTCTTCTGCCTTACCCTGTAGAATAGTTCTGGTACAGGTATACATAGCATATGACCAAACTTAACTAGTTTCCTAGTAAAATCTGAATCTTGTTACATGATTTGTAACCATCAAATTCTTGACATGAGTACAAGTTTCAAGGGCCCTAGGATTTATTTCTACATGAATTAATAGGACAGATAATCTTTAGCCATCAGTTAGCAGAGTGTGGCTGAATAATCTGTCCAGAATTTGACAGCTGAAAAACTGAATAAAAGGTATCTTTCAATACAGGGAGGAATTGCTTTTAAGAGACTGCCTCTTCCATATGCCAATTTTCACAATGGCAAGAAGCTAGGGTGAAACATAAATCAGTATATGCAAAAGTTGGTTTTGATTTACCAGTAAGAATGTACTTTGTCATGTTGGGTATGGAGTGCACTACTGTTCTAACACATGTGATGGAAAGGTTTTGGTGTTGTGGTAGGAAACGCAGCATGGGGATGAACAGCAAATGCAGTAGTTTCCAATAATCCTCATTAATAGGTGGCCTATATTTTAGACAGCAAATGGAGAGGAAAACACAAAAGCTCCAATTCATGTGAAGGTTGTATAATAATATAATATTTTCAGAGATCTAGAACTAAAAAATAGTATTGTATCCATCTAATAGAGTTTCAGCAGCTGATTATAGTTTGTACCTGATTTTGCAGTATTTTTCTCTATGAATCCAGAAATCGCCAAGACGACACGAATGGTGCCATGGATTCTCATAGCTGAGATAAATATTGGTGTGTATGAGAAAAACTAAGCTGTGATTTGGAGAGAAATTATTTCAAATTCTACATAAGAACACCTTCTTAGATAGTTATGGACTACAGATTCGTCCCACACCACCCAAGAAAAGTATCCTGAAGCCAAATGGAGTGATAAGGAAGTTAAAGTGAATTTCGTCTTTACACCACATCAGTATGATGTTTCCAGTTGTGGAGAAATGGATGCTTTAATTCAAAGTGAGATTCTTACATGAATCAAGAATAAGAACTCATGTTCCTTCATGTAAGAACACCCCTGACTCTGATCCCCTTCCCAAACTGAAAACATACTCAGTTTGGTACCTTTGTTCAAGAAAGCAAAGGAAACAAACTCTGGAGAACGAAAGTAACTCCATGCCACCACTGTCAATTTTAATTTGCTTTTTCCTATGATATGCTGATAGTTCCAAAATTTTGAAAAAATCTGTGCTCCCGACAAAATAAAGAATTTTTAAAAAATATAGTAGTGTACTTAGCTATGTATCTTATAGTCCTCTTTCTGACAGTTTTAATCATTCTTTGCATGCAGCTGATGTCACCTGACCCTCTTCTGCTCTAAATCAGAATAAGAACATTCAGGTCAATATGTACTGGTCTGAAAATGTCTGGAATGAGTTCATCTGGATAGGCTGAACAAAACAGTGTTGACTGATCTAATGCACACAATCAATACTAGTTTACTGCATGGCTATTTGTAGTCACAAAGAGATAAAGGTTAATGCAGGTATTGCCTTTGAGGATCCCAAGGGTACGGGCTTAATCTCCTTTTCCCTCAATGACACTACTAACACTTAAAAGTAGTTACAGAAGGGGCACTGCCCTGACAATGTATGGTTCATGTTTGTCATGCTGTTTCCTAGAATAATCTCACTCTTGCAAGACTGAAAAATAAAACACACATTTTTATGCCAATGGATGTAATAAATTGCTAATTTCTTAGCACTCATAATAAATTCACACAGTTCCTTTTCAGTAAAATAGCCAATGCTTTTTCCAGATGTTCTGGGAATACCAGCAACCTAATCTACCGAAAAGGCATGCAATTTGTAAATTATTCTTTAAAAAACAAAATTACATTTGACATTATGCACCAACAGTGCTATCTATGTATCAGTCCTGGCAGGTTGAATAACATATTTCAGACAGTATACTCCAAGACTAGCAGAATTCACCAAGAAATAAACTTGTGAAGTAATTTCATTGTTAATAATTCACCGCATACTAATATGTTGTTATTGACCCTCTGTGTTGCATACAGCACACACTTCCGTGCTACTTGTAAAATTGCTTAACAATCCATTTAAATCTCTTCTTCCAATATTATTCATAAAGCTTTAAAATATGCAATAAGTGACAGCCTGTCATTTATACAGCCTTCCTTATTTAGTCACGGAATACTAAATCTATAATCCAGCATCACATTTCTATTGCTGTTTGTAAGCCACCTAAACCGTGCCCTTGCAGCACATGAGCAGCTCCCAGACTGAATTACAGCCTTCTGTACAATTAGAGGTGCTACACGATATCAGAACTAATGCCTAATTACGAGTCCACAAAGTGGTGCTCTGAAGCACAGCCTTCCCCTGCATCTCTGATTAGTGCTGCAATTAAGGGTTTACTAAATTCCTGAAAAAGAAAAATACCGCTGTTCATTTGCTATGCTAGGACAGGTCCTTCTCTGTTCTGTGTCATGAACTTTATGTCCTTACTTGTAAGACCCCTATAAAGTTCATAAGACAGTTACCATATAACAGTGGTTGCAAAACAGGATAGTATTTCTATGATTCTTGCTTCACTAAAACTCAAATGTGGAAAAATGACCATGGTGTCTGTTTCTAATTTTTTTTAATACGTTGGAGGTACTATCCTTTTACTTTTGAAGCTAACTGAAGCACAGATGAGTGTCTACAGAAGACATTATCTTTTTGCTAGAACACACTGAATCCAAATCCTGATTATTTCTTAAATCAAATGGAAGAAGCCATGCGGTGATAAAGGATAGAAATCTCACATGTAAGAAGTGATAGGAACAGGGCTCAGACTGTCAAGATTTAAACAGAATGAATGACTAAAAGTACTATTCCTGCCTGCCTACAGGCAAAATCTTCAATGCTCTGTGTCTCTTAAGAATATACTTTTTGAATTATAAGCCAAAGTTTTTTCATTCGTATTAGCAGCACAAATTCTTGGATAAGAAAGGAGCCGTAACAATTTCAAAGCTATCAGAAGGTTGTGAATACGTTTTCTGTTCTGCTGTGGTATAAATAGTGATTAAAAAACGTGAAAAAAATAAGATGGTTTTGCAGTTAGTTACTTTAGCTATAGTATACTGCTTCAGGTTTCATAGGAGATGAAAAAAGTAATAAAGAAGATTAAAGAAGATTAAACACCAGCAGAAAAAAAAAAAGGCAGTAATAAGAAAACAGGCTATTCTCCTCTAAACTTGCTAATCTCTAAGCAAGAGCGTGATTATGGTGTCTGGGCTTTTGTGGAAGAAAACAACATCAGTTGTGTGATACCACATGTCATCTTCTGCAGGAAGAAAAGTACTACAAGCTAGGAAAAGGGATGCAGGTCCTCTGCAGATGTGTACACTGGTATCACTGGCTTCCTCTTAATAAAGGAAAAAAATAAACTGAGAAAAGACTGAGTAAGTCTAAAGAATAATTTGAGGGGAGAAGGGAACAAAGGCAAGTGCTAGTCTTTGTATCTGTGCAGGACAGAATTCAAAATGGATCTCGATTTAGGACGTACTGATAATCTGAGAAGGAATATCTGCCCTAGTCACTAGAAATAGATTTTAAAAGGGATTTATCAGTATTTTTAAAATAGCGAAGGGGAAGATTAAAAAAAAAACAAATCAAACAGTTTTGTTGTATAGTTGCTGTTGGAGTTACTACACAGATTAGGAATAATATGACTGGATGAACAAATCAAGAGAACAAGTGTATTTGATATATTTTGGTCTTTTGAACTTTTTCTCTGTCAGTGACTTGTCTCCAGAAACAAGTTTTCCTGGGTGTTACTAAGGACCTGAGACCCTTCCCATTTTCCTCTCTCTAAATTTATTAGGTGCTGCATGTTCATGCTCTGGATCATGTGAAAGGGCAAATTTATGTCCTTGGCAACCTCTCCCAGCCTCTCTGAGCACATGAATTTCCTCTTTAAACATCTCTAGGACCAAACTGATTGCAGACAGAATTTAGAAATGCAGAACTATATGTGTTTCCTTCCATCAGCAGACATGTTTTTCTTGTTTTTGTGAAGTCAGTTATTTGGCATGGAGCTTTTTCCTTGAAAGACAGAAAATAAACAAATTCAGAACAAACGAAATCACTGGATCTGCTGTAGCTTTGTATCTGTCCTTTCAAAATTTTTAATAAAATTGAGAATGCTACTGAAGTTGTCAACACAAGCAAAATTTGCACTATTTATTGTGAATTTTAAGTGATAATTTCAAACTAAATGACAATTATTTCTGTACGCTAATGAATGCTTCAAATATGATCACTGGGAACATTCTTTGATGAAATGAATGTAAATAATATCCTACTATCCTACCTTTATTTAAACATGCTTAGAAATGATGTTTTATGGAAACTAGATCTTTTGTCAGGAGAAGAGTTGTAGAGGAGTCTGATCTTAGATTCATTCCATTGCACTGAAATAAAATAGCTTATTTAATGAAGGAAGGTAATCAAAGGCATCACAAAGATACATTTCTGTAAAAAGGAAGAACTTTGATTCATAATTCACACTATGTTATCTTAATATGATGTATTCATCAAAAGATTATGTTCCATAAGCATAAATGTTTTTTTTCATTCAATATGTAACAAAATCTAAGAGGCATAACCACTATTTAATCCAAATTTTAGTATCAGAAAATAATTGATCAGGTTTATTTTGTGTTGGCTGGATTGTGTCTAGGCTCTTGTAGGCCAGTGATAAAAATTAACACACAAATGCATTAAGAAAAAAGAAGGAATAAAGAAAGTTGTTGAAAATCTAGGACAATATTCAATCAAGAAAGATCTTTATATGTGCATTTATTTTTATTATATGCCAGTAGGTTAAAGCATATTGCTAGTACACTGCCAATGGCACACTACAGCAACAATTAAGCAAAATACTGCAGTGTTCAAACAGAGTAGTAATGCTTGTTTGGCACAGAATTTGTACCCTGGAAGAAACAGCGATCATGTTGCCCATAAATGCACCTTTCACACTTTCTGCTGAAATGAAGGGTGCCCAAGAGTTCTCAGAAGAATGACTCAAAATAAAGGACGGCTCTGAGAACTGAGAGTCAAACCAAACCACACCAAGCTCCAGAAACAATATCTTAAAATAAAGCTGAGAAGCAGAGAGCAAGTGGAGAAACACTATAAGCATATTTTTAAGCCTCTGCTATAAAATAAAACTGCAAAACCAAAGGAAATGCAAGAAGTGTAACATAATCCAATCAGTTTTGTGATGGAGCTTATAAAAATAAAATGTACTGAGGAAACTGATAAAGTCTTTTTGTCAAAGAAAAACAAAACTTTAATATAAAAACATAATCATACCCTGTAAATAAAAAAGCAACTCTTTCCAGTGTATTAATATCAGATGTTTAAATATAATAATTTCCTCCAGAGGCCGTGGGACTTACAGAATTGTAAAGTAAAGGCTCTTTAACATAGCTAATTAGTAGCAAGTTAAATCAAGCATGCTGAATATACATTTCAATTGCATTACAAGGAGAAGTGGTAGGGAATGGGAAATGACGGTGCTATCTAATACCACTAAGTGAGCGATGAACCATCAGCCCGAAACTTCAGAGAGCAGCTTGGAAAGAACTTGCCTGCAAGGGACGCCTTTGTGGGAACTCAACCACCACTGGGTGGAGATCTGGCCACCTGAGGCAACACGGCAAGAAACGATTTCTCTTGTTAATCTGTCCACTATATCCATCCCACGGATTGTCTCACTCGAGGAAATGCCTCAGCTTGATGGATGACTGGCTAGAAAGCGTCATGCCCAGCCAGAAAAGGGAGGAGAGGAGGACTGAATAACTCCTCACTGGGCCTCCAAGATGTGGCGCTGGGGGAAGGCCAGCTTTGTTGTTGTGGCCTTGTGAGGAAGTTTGGAGTTTGGCAAGGGTGAAAAAATCCACATGGGGAGGGTTAGTCTTAGCTACATCAGTCTTGGAAATGTTTATAGATCAACTACAATATCATATTGTGTAGAGCAAAGAGAGTGACTAGATACCCCAACAGTGCTGAGTAACTTGCCTTCCTAGTTTACTTCGCAATCCTAGTCCCTTGCTTTCCTAAATTATACAAATATTAGTTCACTCCTGGGGGGCTTATCTTTGCCAAACAAATTAGTTTCCTCAAAAAGAAGGCTTGGATGTTGTCTGGGACAGTTTGCTCCCAACTCCTTCCCAGTTGTAGCGGTATCCATGTAATGGTTTCAGTTCCCTGCGCCTCATGTAGTCTCCAGCAGGTCCCCCCAGCACCTCACGCAGTGAGTAGCCACACTCATCTCCATGCCACTAAAAATCCCACCATTCTGCTAGCCTGCAGCACAGTCTTTTCATTATTTCAAGAGACCCCAAAATAGATGGCCCCCCATTCTTCTCAAATCCCCTCATCTTGGTTGCTGCTAGAGGGGTGCCAGAGAAGACTTTGAGCCAACCCTTGTGTTTACAGCTGTGCAAAGGGGATGTGGTGAGTCTGTCCTGAGGCAAGGCAAGACACAGAGAGTGTGTGCACAGCTGCTCTGCTCTGCCTGGCCCAGGGCTCGGGCCCACTCCTGGAGCACCTGAGGATGGAGCCATTAGTAACCTCCAGAGTTAAGAACTAGAAGAAACTCGCCCTGTTTTAATAACCCCAGCAAAGTCATCCAAAACTGAGAAAAAGCTTTCAAACCACATATGTAACACCTCACATAACACAGTGGTGGACTGAAATGAACAATAGATAGTCAAAATATTCTCTTATGATCATAGAATCATAGAATGGTTTGGGTCTGAAGGAACCTTAGAGATCACCTAGTTCCAACCCACCTGACATGGGCAGGGACACCTTCCACTGGACTAGGTTGCTCAAAGCCCCATCCAACCTGGCCTTGAACACTTCCAGGGAGGGGGAAGCAACAGCTTATCTGCGCAACCTGTTCCCATGCCTCGCCATCCTCATGGTGAATTATTTGTTCCTTATATCTAACCTAAACCTATCCTCTTTCAGCTTGAAGACATTAACCCTTGTCCTATCACTATAAGCCCTTGTAAAAAGTCCCTCTCTGGCTTTCTTGTAGGGCACCTTCAGGTACTGGAAGGCTGCTATTAGTTTTCCCCACAGCCTTCTTTTCTGCAGGCTGAACAGCCCCAACTCTGTCAGCCGTTCCTCACAGGAGAGGTGTTTCACCCCTCTGATCAATTTTGTGGCTCTCCTCTGGGGCGGCTCCAACAGGTCCATATCTCTCCTGTGCTGAGGGCATCAGAGCTGTTGAGACTCCAGCTGAGGTCTCACGAGAGCGGAGCAGAGCACAAAATGATGTAAAGAAACAGAATACTGTTCCATCCGAGTATTTGTGGTTGATTCTACTTTTGTATGTTAGGACATAAACCCAGAGGAATAAAAACAGTAAATGGACTTTCGTATGCTGACACAGAACTGCTTTAGTGAAATACTGATCAAAACACCACTAAATTAAGAAGACAAAGTGTGATCCTTTATTTTACCAGAACAATACTCCCCAAAACTGCTTTTACACATTTGTGTCAGCGTCTTTAATCTTCACCTTGTGTTTCAAAGATATGAAGATTAGCCAGTAAAATTAACTCCTGCTTGAAGCTAGACCCAAATGATAAGATGTAAAATAATTTTAAGATGCAGATTTGTCAGACATTTGGTTTTCTGTAGCAGTGCTGTGCTAAAATAGGAAATTTCCAACAATTTTGGACCTTCTGGGATTTAGGTCTCCTCTCACACGCTGAACAGCAATGCAAATCCCGAGGAATGCTGCTTGAGCTAAGAGTTATGGTTGATTTAAGCTGATTCCTGACCACGACCCTAAGCATATCTGTATTTGGTCAATGAGTACGCTTACAGTTAATAATATGTTTGGCAGCTTTCTGAAGCAAAGCATAAATCTTCCTGTTCTCCAGGTATTTTTAAAGCCTAATTCAAAATGGAAGTTCTTTCATTATGGATGAAGTGGTCTCCCAACAGTACTGACCCACTCCCACAGCACTCTAACTTCATCCCTGCAGGCCTAGACAGTGTCTCTATATACCTCCCAGGTCACCTGTTGCTATTTCCATCTTTTCACGTCTCCTTTTTTATGGTCTTTTTTTTTCCAGGAGTTCCTTGTTCATCTGTGTAGGCCACCTGCTACCTTTGCTTTATTACTTATTCATTAGGATGAACCGTTCTGGAACTTGAAGGAGGTGATCCCTGGAAATCAGAGCTCTCTCTGGACAGTGTCCCATGGGATTATTACAAGCAGTGCAAGAGTGCTCTCTATCAGTCAAGGTTTGTGATCAATGAGATCTTCAGATAGTAGGAATTTGGGTATTAAATTACATTTAAGAGAGAAGAAGAAGAAATGGTGACTAGCAAAACTGTTTGCTGACTTCATTAGGCCTGTGATGCCTTTTAAATTCTCTGTATCACTTTTAATTGTGGCCTTTTTTTCTGTGTACTGTACCAGGAATGCTAACATCAAAAAGATGTGAAAAGAAGAATTGTAAGTGAAATAATAAACTGAAGAACAAGGAATAGTCTGGATATGTGAAGGACTGCATGTATAAGTCAAAGAAGAAAGGATATAAGCTTATCCGTCTTGAATCTAGTTACTCCTATAGCTGAAAAAAATTGATATGTCTCACATTTAAGTTCATGCTAAAGTTCAGATGGGTGAGTTTAAATGAGATTATTACCACACACATTATACAACTGTAAAGGATTAAAAAAATAGTGTAGATCTTGAACTGAGGCATGACCAACTATTCTTATACAATTTCAGACTTGGACACTTAAGCAAATTATGTAGGTATAAAACATCATAGAATGTTGATTGCTTTGTATTAATTACTCATGTGCATATCAAGTTATAAATGTGGTGCAGGTTTCTCTTCAGAGACGCAAAGTACTTTGAATGAGTTTGAAGCCTCAAGCACTTCACAATAAATGAAATCATGCAACCCTGTGTAGCACTCCTGCTTGCTTACCTTAAGACTGTTCTTAAATGTGTCTCAAATATCCCAAAATACTCTTTAAAAGTCTGTAACAAAGGAGACTGTACAAACAATAGTTAACCTTAATGCTATGTTGTAGATAGTCACTGTTTTTCCAGCCCATTGGATGTCTACCTTAAAATAGCTTCTTCTAGCCAGGTTTGCTGAACATGCTTATGAAAACACCATGTGACAAGTGTCAAAGCTTGTTTAAATGACCATGTAGCACATCTACTGTTTCCTCTTTATGCACTAAATTGGCTGTCTCGTCAGAGAAGGAAATTATATTGCTTCAACATAATTCGCTCCCGATAATTCTGTGATGGTTTTTTTACCATTTTATTATCCTCTAGGTATTGATGAATTGATTGTGTAATGATTTGTTCTAGTATATTTCTGGGAATCAAAGCTGGGCTGACCTGATAATTTTCTGGACCATCCTCTTCTTAAAAATAGGTATAATGCCTGCCCATACCCACTGGTTTTCTACCTTATGTGACCTCCATAAGTTTTTTAAAAAAATCACTGATTGTCCACACACAGAGTCAGCTAGTCCTTTAAGCACTCTAGGGTGAATCTCATCATACCATGTACACTGAGTTCACTTCTTAAAATGCTGGTTAGCCAATTCTTATACTCCATACTCTCTGGTTAAAACAGATTTTCTTAAACAGCTGGTCAATTCACCTCTTTTGCTAAGGGGTGAGCTAAAGCAAAAAGAGGTTTGCTAAAGCAGAAGAAGCCTTTTCTCTGTCATCTACTGTGTGCTCTCCTTTCCTGATAAGTAACAGCGGTAGACAAAAGCAAAGGAAGTTATGCTAATGAGAATCTCTATGTTGCGCTTATGCAATCCATTTGTTGCCTGTGAATAATACTTAATAAAGCTGCATTTTTTGCAACTTCCTTAGTATGTGATTAATGTCCTCAAGTTGCGTCAGGGGAGGTTTAGATTGGACATTAGGAAAAATTACTTTACTGAAAGAGTGGTCAGGCATTGGAACAGGCTGCCCAGATAAGTGGTTGAGTCACCATCACTGAGATGTTCAAAAAACTTGTAGATATTGCACTTCGGGACACGGTTTATCAGGCATGATGGTATTGGGTTGATGGTTGGACTTTATAATCTTAGAGGTCTTTTCCAACCTTAATGATTCTATGATTCTGTGATTCTGCGATTCTGTATTATTATGTGCCTCAGCCTTTCTGACTCCCTACTAGATGACTCCGCTGTTCTTTTCTACTTTCTCCCAGTCATAGTGTTTTGATTCTACATTTTGTACAAATTCTTTTCACTTTTCAGGATGTTAAAGAAACTTATTGCTGCCATATTATTCCTTTATTATATTTCTTCTCCTTCAGGAGAGTTTTCTGTTCTACTGTAAGCACAGTTGATGCAAGATTTTCTGCACTCCTTTCGTGCCTAAAATTTCTTTCCAAGATATTCTACTTGCCAGCTCTCTGAGCTCATTGAAGTCTGTCCTTTCTGAAATCCATTATCCTATTTCTACTGCTCTCAGTCCTACCTTTTCACAGTGAATATTTTGTGATAACTAAATTTTCAATCAATGCCTCTCTTAGTTAAAAATCAAATCTAAAGTAACCACTTGGCTCTTTACTTACTCCATGTTGTGGGTTGACTCTGGCCAGCAGCTAAGCACACGCACAATCACTGTCTCTCTCCTCTAACCGTTGTCCCCCATTGAGATTGAGGAGATAATAGTAAGGGCAAAAGAGAAAAAAATCTTATGGGTTGAGATAAATGCAGTATAATAAGGGAAGGAAGGAGGGAAAAAACCCAAGTCATGCAAAGGCAATTACTTTCCACCTCCATAAGGACCCCAGGCATTCTCCAAGCAACAGTTACTTTGGAAGGAAAAACCTCGTCAATTTTTATTTATGAGCATTATGTTATATGATATAGAATATCCCTTTGGCCAATTTGGGTCAGATATCTCAGCTGTATTCCTTCCCAAGGTATTGCCCACTCCCAGCCTATTATTGGGAAGGCAACACAAGAAAAAGAGAAAACCTTGAGGCTTTGCAAACACTTCAGCGACAGCTAAAACATTGATATGTTTTAGTAATAAGTCCAAAACACAGCACCACATGGGATCCTATGAAGAAAGTTAACTCCATGCCAGCCAGACCCAGTACAATGTTTTGAAATAACTGAATGTGCTCAACAAGTTAAAAGCTTTATAAGCCGTTGATCTCCTCACACATTATTATGCTAACAGATACTGAGATCATGAAAGTTCTCCTTTACCATCAGATAAAGGCTTCTGTTAGTTTATTAGAAAAGCCTCTCATAATCTTCTAGATAAATAGTCTTTACTAGATTCGTGAAAGGACACAACCTAAGATCTTTTTTCTCTTTAAACTTTTCCCAGAACTTTCCATAGGTCTCTCTCTTGTCCTTGTCTTGTCTGTAGAACAAGTATTTATCAGAAACCGTTCAGAAACTCAGAGGGTGAAGTGCATAGAAATTCCAGAAATCACAGAACATCTTCAGAAATCTTTTGAAATACTGACACAGGGACAGAGTAAACTATGGCTACCAGTAACATCTACAGAACTTAGCAGCTTGCAGTTGAGAGTAATGATAAAACAGATGTTGTCTTCTCCAAAAATCATAGTCCTATCACTTCAGTTAAGGGCAGCTATATGATAGAACTAGAGATTACTATTGCGTAGTGTGGATTCCTGGCTGGACGAGAGGGGACATAGCTTGGAGCGTTGAGCAACCCAGGTTCCGATCCGGAGGTGAGCCTTGGGAGCGGCTGACACGGAACCCTGCTGGGAAGGCAGAGCGACGAGCTCGGGACACTGGAGCAGGGGGAACGTCACCGTTTCCTGCC
>Ga0065711_1044183_pt1 | contig 14256 bp, 5 predicted proteins | sample Hoacrofraction12_FD_59098 | JGI IMG/M metagenome (GOLD analysis project Ga0065711, IMG submission 59098) | Hoatzin crop microbial communities from Cojedes, Venezuela - Epithelial fraction 12 v2 (version 2) | ecosystem: Host-associated > Birds > Digestive system > Esophagus > Crop | place...
TGGCTTTTTTTTTTTTTTTGTAACACTTGATAATTGATGCTACTGGCGTTGTTGAAGCCTCGCTGTTCATTGGATGTTTTTTCATTCTGTATTGCTCGTGCACACTGTGTCTGGGCTGGTTTGCTGACCCACCACAGCCTCTCGTGTTCCCCTGCAGCGGGCCATGCCCTACGGCTGGCTGGCTGCTACTGCCCTCCAGCAGAGAGGTTCCAAACTTGCACTGCATCATCTTCCTGGTGGGGAGGGTGGAGCTATGGGACAGCAGCTATGTTTCTGGAAATCTCTGCTTACAGGAGGAAAAGCTACAGTCTAGCAAGAGGAATAATAGTCACAATTATCACTGAAGTGTTTTGTTCGTAAAACTCCTTAAGAACACAGACGGAATGTATTATTTATTTTAATGAAATTCTGTCTAACCTAGACTATTACTCACTTGCCCATCTCTGATTTCTGTGAAGTGCCAGCTCAGAACAGGCTCTTAATAACAAGCCTGAAGAGCTTCTTGGGATTTACAGATATGAGCTTCTTCCAGCACATTTGGGTTTTCAGAGAGAGATATTACTGAAGTGGCAGAAAACTTGGAGCACAGAGGTTTGTTGGCAGAGTGGAGCTGTCCCAATGACATCCTTGTATTTTCTTTTTCAGGGAAAAACTGAAAAAGTTTCAAGTAAGGGACATGGTATGGGTAGAAGAAAGAAAAAAGAGAAGTCATTCTGAATCTTTTGAATCCCTTTGACTTCAGGACAGAGTGGTGCCTGTACCTCCGTGTTGTAGTTTGTTCAGTTCTCTGAACCGCAGTGTGTGAGCAAACAGAAGTATGATAAATACCTCTATAGCTCGGTCACCACAGTGGTCTGCAGACCTTTATCTACAAAAGAACTCCTGCCATAACGAAAGCAGTGTGCTGTGGTCATGCACGCCGAGCAATCCCTCTGTCCGGTACCGCGGGTGATGAATAGCTGGCTGTGCCGGAGAAATCCGGAGTGCGAAAACCGTGTGCTCCTTCTTTTGCCGGGGGAGGGATGCAAAGAGATAAGGCCAGGGCATCTGGTCCATGAAAAAATGTCACCTTGTTGAACAGGATTTAAATCAACATGAAGTTTAAATTCCAGCTCTGATTCAGATATTTATAAACCTGACATCTGCATTTCTGTAGAAGGAAGAGTTAATAGGTTGACTAATAGTCAAATTGCTGCAGGAAATGCAGGGGAAGAACATTTGGAGGTCAGATAATATTTAATCAGGAAACTTCTCAGCACATCTTAGATGTTCCTGTTAATTTTTATCTTTTCCTCAATTCATAATATCCATCTGAAGAAACTTAGATGCATTTGGTTATGTTTTATTAAGCAGGAAATAGTCCACTGGTCACACATTTTTAGGAAACCACACTCGGCTTTATCTTTTCTTCCCATGGAGAGTGGAATACATACATAGTAAAATCTCCTCCCAGTTATGTCTCAGTTACAACCACGGATTTTTCTTGTATTGCTCTCTTCTTGGATCACCCGAGAATAAACCCAGGCACCAATAAAATTTTCTGTTTACCCTGGATGTCTTGAAATACCGTGGCTCTCAGGAATTACTTTGTTGTTTTATTTAAAGGGTATGTACTACAATTGATTCCAGTGCATCATGACATTTACAAAAGCGCTTTTTGCAAGAAGGCTACTAATATAGGTGAGAAAAGAAAGCATCCATAATTTAAGGTAATTCTTGTTATTCTATTACAAATTCATGTACGTCAAAGAAGTAAGCATTCTGGAAGGCACAGGGGAGAGGCAAGCTGGCAGCAGAGGACCCATGGTGGGTGCATGGTCAGAAGTACACAGTCCCCGGAGTCACAGCACCCGCTGCCACTCATCCTTAGGGGTGGCTTAAGTTAACACCATCTCTGACTCCAGTGTCCCCCATGAGGCCATGTCTGCCATGTACACAGCGGGAGGACTCTCTGAAAATCCTCCAAGCAGAGTGTTGCTGTGTGTGGGTGAGCAAGCACTGCGATGACACCGGTTGACTTTGAGTTATGCCGCCTTGTGTTACGGGGTGTCATATCATGGGAAATCAACATTTTGCTTCACTCACTGGAGTTACTGTGTGAAATGGTGGTGTGACGTACTATCATAAATGAATTTATGAGTTATTCCATCCTATGTAAATGTTCATTGAGTACTTTACCAACACACTCGTACCAAAAATGTAGGAAGCAAATGAAGGGAAGATGTGATAATTCTTAAAATAAATATGAATAGGGGTTTTGTGCTTTGATACAACATGCTATTCTGCATGCTATTTTCCTCTTTCTAGCTGGTAGCACAGGGAAGAGAGAAGAAAGCCAATTTTTTAGCTATCTATTATACAAACACCACTCTGAGATCCATAGCTAAGGCTGAACTGAGATACTTTTAACACAAGAATGATCCCCTTGATCAAACAATGTGGAGTTTTCTTTCTGCTTTTCTGACTACGCAATTTAATGATTGTAAATTAAAAATACATATAGGTTCCTGAAGTCTTTTGGCATTCCCTGCCATAACTTCTTATTTTGCTCAATTATAATTTCAGTTCCAAGTTCAAAACTGTAGGTCTTTTAAAAATTCCTATCTTGTAAAAACCTTGTGCAGGCTATATTGGGAAACTGAAAGATGAGTGATTTTTAAAAATAACGTTCACAGTGTGTGTACTTTATCAAGAGCTGAACAATGCTCCCCTGCTGAAGACTTGTAAAGCTACCTGTCCTTTGCTTCGGAGCAGTGAAGGCACAGTTGGAATTTCAAACGGACTTCTCTGTCGCTGTTGCTTTGTGGCACGCCTTCTGCAGGAAGCGCAGCAGGCTCAGCTTCTCTCTTGCTGACACAGCTAGGAGTCGGTTAGTTGCAAGAGAGACTATTTTGTGCTCCAGTCACTGCTAAAAGGGTACGCTTTAGAGATGAAAATGGATGCCTTAAAATCAACTTCATCCTAAATAATTTTAAAATCTAGCTGTTGCAGGAAAGAGTTGCTTGTGAATAGGAGACCGGAGGAGATGTACATGGATTTTCAAAATAGAAAAAAAATATATGGGTATTACAAAAGTTGTGAAATAACTGTGTTACCCCTGTGTTACTTCTTTCCAGTGGCATTGTGGGTGCATCAGCACCCGTGAGCTACAGCGGGGCAGCTGCTGCAGCAAACCCAGAGACCCAGCATGGGGCAGAGCCACCCCTGGGCCAGCCTGGGGGTCAGGCAGGTTAAGGATCCCTGCCAGGAGCTGCTCCCCGGCCCCCTCGCACCGCACTGCAACAGCCAGGGGCCACGGAGTGCATCGCTGTGCCCGGATGACAATGCTGAAGTCAGGTAAAGACTTTAGAGACCGCACCCATTTCCAAACCATTCAAAATACTAATGGAATATTTTAACTAAAAACAAACAGTCCTACAGAAGTGCTTTATTTACATCAATACATCACTAGGTTATATATATATATATATTTTCTTTTAACAAACCAAGTGCTCTAAATACAGAATACCAAGCCGGGTCTGAAGACAAATACTTTAAGCTATGGGAATATACATCTTCAGATATTCAAACAAGTTTAACTTTGCTCATCACAAACACTGCATTACAGAAAAAAATCCACCCTGATATCTTTTTAAACTCTCAAAATTGGCGTGGGATCTTGTTAAAAAAAAACACTATTATTTTGATCTGTTTTAGAAAAGCTGCTGGAGTATAAAAAGGACTGCTCAGGACTGTGTTTTTGAAAAATGGTTTAGCTTGCTTTCTTAAGGCAGTAAGATTTATCTATTTTTGATCTGTGATCCTCTTCTTCCCTCCACCCCCTCCTTCCCAATAGCTTATAACACCTTTGGTCAGTTTTTGGTCAGGTATTGTAGAGGTGTGTCCAGGATGTTACACTCTTGTTTCTGAGAGAAATAGATAGCTGGACAAAGCGAGAGGTCCTATTAATGTCCCAGGGTGCAGCATGAGCTCAACTTTTACACGCACCAGAAAATCCACAAAGCAACTCACAGTGAGAACTGTATATATCCATCTCTCATTTATTCTAGAGACCTCAACTACTTTTTATTGCTATAGGCTACGTCTACATTGATGAATAGTAAGTTACAATAGGAGTGAAGAGTGAAATAGTTGGTGCACAGGTCCGCACTGCGTGTGTTTTGGGGATTTTGCTTCAGGCCAGCTCCAGCCTGGTGCAGCAGGCTAAAAGTTCCTTGGTGCCTGAGGCACAGTAGGTGCTCCCCTGGAGAGAGTAGGTGTGGGTTTAGGAAAGTATCCAGCCTGTGCACACCCTTTCAGTACGAACCAAAGTAAACTTGGTCAGCCAGGAGGGATCCTCCTCAGGAGTCCTCACACACAGACAGCATGATAGATGCACTGCATTATATACATAGTGCTCTGCGGCAGAGGTACATCCTTCCCCTTGTCTAGACACATCAGGCTGATGCAAAGGACTCCGTACTGGAATAATAGTGTCTACCCAAGGATGCTTGGGTTATCTCATAGAGATAATCAGTGTTCTGGTTGCATTTCATGGACAGAAAATAGAGAAGTGACTTGACTGATGTCACCTAGAAAGAGGCTAATTGGGAAAGTTGCTTTCATAACTCTGTCCACAGAAAAAACACTGAAAGACTTAACAATTTAGACAAGTCTAATGTGCAATAATATTTATTAAGTGGTACATCCATACAAAGTTAAATATACGCACAAGTGATTTGTGGAGTCAGAGCCAGTGCATACTCTAAGTGCATAGAATGTTTTATGCTTACCAGTACACAACAAGCAGTTTTCTTTGGGAAAACCGCTCTGTAAAAGTGAACCTTCAGTAATGTTTCTGTCTGACCTCATGCACTGAGGCACATTTTAAGCTTGTTTTTTTTTTTTTAAGTGGTAGATGGTTTGCCTGTATTCCATTTTAGTTTTCCCAAATGATAATTCCCTGCTTCCACCTGGCTGTGAGTCATTAGTGGGTGACAGCTATTTGAGGCATCCATACAGCTCTTCTGTCCTGTCTGTTTGAACTGCCATGTTTCAGATGTGTTATCAAGACATTGCTATTGTGCAGATACAGATTAGTTCTTGAGACTGATTTTTCTGCTTCACTAGTTCTTTTGTAGCTGCCAGAACTAATTGCTTACATTACATTACCAATCTGTGCCTCTATCACTCCTTGGATGATGCCATCCGTTGGAATACAGCTGCACAGTTAAGTGCACTTTTTAACTACTTCTTACTATTCCTGCCTATGGTTACAATTGACAGAATTGTTCATGACTTTTCTCTGACCTCCACTACTTGCCAGAAATTGTATAATGTTTGCACTTACGCATTCACCGTTTCTACCTCTAAAATCTTCTAAATTTTCAGTCACTTGATGGAAGTTAAACGGAGCTATCTATGAACTCTACATGAAGAATCTTTCCTTTCTGAGACTGGGTAAAGTTGTTCAGTAGCAACATTGTAGTGATCAGTGATGTTTAGAAAACTTAAAATTTAAGAAAGGTGGAAAACTTAAGAAACGTAGAATGAAAAACTGGAAATATGTCAAAGCCTATGCTGCCTACATAATACAAGTCTTTATTGTTATGGCCCAGCTATATTGTGTCTTCATTCCAAGATGTAAAATCTCAATATCCACTAGCAGTGATAAGCTTGGATGCCAATACTGGCTGTCAATATAAATTGCTGAATGAAGCCTGCGTGTGTTCAACTACTCACGTTAATGTTAGCTAAATGTTTTCTTAGAACTCCAGAGAAATATGTTGTATGGTACTTACTGTTCCTACATGATATGTATTCAGAAGGAAAATTATAGTCTTGCTGAGCAGAAGTAAGTGATTGTATGTATGTCTTTGTATTTGCATTCGAGAAAAAAGTATAAAACATTTTAATATCTCTTTTTAGATTTGCAGGGTTGTTCAGTACTATGAAGAACCTTGTTTTTATCTGTTCTTTATGTCACTAGTACATCAGGCTGTTGTTTTAATATTCAGGATTAGTTATTATTAATAATAATAGCCATGATACACTTTAACACAATGTGAATAAAACACAGTTCTGTAAATGGCATAAAAGTAAGATCATGCTATATTTGGTGACTAGAGATTTGCTGCAAGTTTTAAACTTCATATATTCAAATCCAAAGTACTGAAGTGTAGCTGGTATGAAGATTCTCTCAACACTTGCAGCAGCTATTTGAATAGCATTCATTTTTTTTGGGGATAACATTTTTGATGCCAAGCAGGACATTTTTTTTCCCGATAAAAAGTGATATAGAATAGCTTTTAAGTGTGAAATATGTAATTTCTTTATAATCCCAGACTTCATCATTGCAAATCGTATGGATATCAGTTGACCTTTTTTTTTTGAAGAAAGAACATCACTGTTCTACATACTATCCAATAGCTGTTAAATAACCTTAAATGTGGCAGTCAATTTGTTCTAGCACTGGCTTTTTCAAGAGTAGTGAAGCAGTCCAATTAGTGGCTTAGGACACATAGCTGAAGGCATTTCACTCATTTACTTGGCATCTTTCTGAATTATCAGACTTGGATGCATATATTTGCTGCAGAGAGCTGAGTTTGTTCTGGAGTACAGACTGAGATTGAAGTGATTTGGGTAACGCACGTGCTTTCATTCTTGTGATCACTAATTCCAAAGGCTTGCAACTTTCTTCATCATTCCTTCAGCTTCTACCCACCTATCCCTTTCTTTTTCTTGAGTTATTGATTGCTAACATGTGGAACCTGATGTTTTTCCCAATTAACATTACACTTCTCCAACCTGAACAATTTTATACCTATTATTTAGCTGTGAGCTGAGGCACATGCTACACCTCTCAGGGTGTTGCCAACCCGAAGCTTTGCTGACCGGTTCTAAATCTCGGCTAGAATGAGTACTGTTTCCAAACCTGCACACAAGGAAGTACAGCGTTACGATGTGGGATGCTTTGAACAGGATCTCACATAGACGGTGGGAATCCCAACTTTATCCCTCCCACAAAAATATAGACCAGAGGCAGATGAGGAGGGAGGCTAAGCAAAAGGAAGGCTGCTGAAGTCAGGAATTAGAGTAAGCTTCACAGCTAACTTGTACTGTGATTTCCTACCAGATATATTTACTCTCAGAGCATTGTAGCTATTTCCTTATGGGAGGTGGGGAGTAAAATTTATTCCAGTGGTTCCAGAATTAGATTTCTCGAAGGGAGAAAGGAGTGGGGAGAAACACAAACCATTGTGGTTGTATTAGATGCTGATTTAATTTACATTTGTGGTGACTGGATTGCAGTAATTTCCCTGGGGAGCAGCTCCTGAGATAATAATTTCAAAAGAGAAGCTTAGCAATGGAGAGCTGAAAACTTCCTGAAACAGGATGAGCTACAGAAGAAAATGTCCTTTTAAAGGCATGTGGGTTCAGCCAAATTTAATAGGAATTCAAAGAAAAAGATAGCATAGAGTGACTGTCTTGCAAGCAAAGTTAGTTCCTTTGTGGGAAAACTCTGTGGTCGTAAAATTGTTTGCTATGAAACAATCTTCCAGGGAATTACATTCTATATTCTTTAAAAAGATCTATGGGAAATTTGAGGCAGAGATTAATGAAGAGCTTGGTATGTTTTCTTTTCTGTGATCTATGTCAAGCTTCAAAAAATCTGGACATCTATGAAGTGCTTAAAGCACAGGAGTGGACAGGGTTTGGCCAGGAATCACACATTATGCCTGGGAAGAAAATATTAATTCCTGTTCCTGGCTTTGATTTCTGTTCCGCTTTTGTGCCAGCACTGTCACCTGTCACCCTACAGAGATGGAGTTTCAGTCGCAGAATCATGGAATCATAGAACTGTTTGGGTTGAAAGACACCTTAAAGATCATCTAGTTCCAACCCCCCCTGCCATGGGCAGGGACACCATCCACTAGACCAGGTTGCTCAAAGCCCCTTTGAACCTGGCCTTGAACACCTCTAGGGAGGAGGCAGCCACAACTTCTCTGGGCAACATATTCCAGTGCCTGCCCACCTTCGTGGTGAAGAATTTCTTTCTTATATCTAATATAAATCCATCCTTTTTTAGCTTAAAACCACTACCCATTTTCCTACCACTACTTGCCCTTGCAAAAAGTCCCTCTCCAGCTTTCTTGTAGGCCCCCTTCAGGTACAGGAAGGCTTCTGTAAAGTCTCCCTGCAGCCTTCTCTTCTCCAGGCTGAACAACTTCAACTCTCTCAGCCTGTCTTCACAGGAGAGGTGCTCCAGCGTTCTGATCGTCTTTGTGGCCCTCCTCTGGACTTACTCCAATAGGTCCATGTCCTTCTTGTGCTGAGGGCTCCAGAGCTGAACGCAGGACTCCAGGTGGGGTCTCACCAGAGCAGAGTAGAGGGGCAGAATCACCTCCCTCGACCTGCTCACCATGCTTCTCTTGATGCAGCCCAGGATGTGATTGGCTTTCTGGGCTGCAGGCGTACATTGCTGGGCCATGTTGAGCTTCTCATCAACCAACACTCCCAAGTCCTTCTCAGGGCTGCTCTCAATCCATTCTCCACTCAATCTGTATTTGTGTTTAGGATTGCCCTGACCCAAGTGTAGGACCTTGCACTTGGCCTGGTTGAAATTCATGAGGTTCGCATGGGTCCACCTCTCAAGCCTGTGAAGGTCCCTCTGCATGCCATCCCTTCCGTCCAGCGTGTTGACCACACCACACAGCTTGGTATAGCTGGAGGGCTTCAGTCCAGTCCACCATGGCACATCTCAGCAGTTACTAGATACTTTTATGAATAACAAAAGAGGGAAAGGTTGCATTTAGTAAGGGTTCTGATTAATACTAGGATGAATAAATAATGAAACCAAACAAAACAAGGAAACATTTTATTATCTGTCTCACAGGAGTGTATGTTAGAGTGTGTTTGGACCATATTTGTGGTATGTTTGGGCTGCCTTTTCTGGTTGGACAACACAACAGAGCTGGAAAATCTGCCTGATCTCAAGGCCCAGCATAGTAGTGATTCTGGCTCTGTTACAAAATTATCTTTGGTGTCTCTATTAATTAGTTGGCAGCGCTGTCACGCTGCCTTAACAGTGATCCATTTGTTAAACTCACTTTCATGCTAAAAATAGTGTCCTTTTGTTAGCCTTGGCTTTGATAGGACAACTTTTACCTGATTCGCAATGCTGTGTGAATAGACAGAAATGAGCCACTGTGACAATACTGGATGGGCTGATATAAAGTCAGACCAGGTGTACTCATTGCAAGAAATGTAGGGGAAATGCTTTGTGTTGCACAACAGAATACCCTCAGGGAGACCTTACTTCATCTCTGCCTAGCTGCTGGCTGCTTTTACAACGATTGCAGAATGATTGCTACAAATCCACCACACTTGTGGTGCTCCTAAAATCAAAAAATGCCTCTAATTCACTCTTTATGAAGGGTGAGGTATTTTTACAAGTAGGATAGTAGAAAAGAGAGTAAAAATTGTTTTTTCTTTGTTTATCTGCAGACCTAAACATAACGACCTCCTGATCCCAGCAGCCTTTTGAAAAGAGTTTCCACTAGTACAGTCATCCCTACCCGGTAATGCAATCACTCTTTGTTTTCCTCTTTGAATCTCTTCCTTGATCTCTGTCTTCACCTTTTTTTCCATCTTGAAAACTTGATCTTCGGTTTCAAGAGCTTGGCTACTAGCCCTCAATTGCTGGTGGCGTATGACAAAGACAAATTCTGCCAAGGTGCCTGCTGCTTTCTTACCTTTTCCCCATATTACACTACTGAAGTGTGGCAATTTTTTTTTAAGATTTGCACACCTAGCAGAAGCCAAGAAAGCAGTAAAGCAACTTTTACTTCCTTCGAATATGGACTACATGTTGATTCCTGGAATTTTTGTTTCATTTAATAAGGAGACTAAAAAAAAATCTGGTCAATCAAAACTATAAGCTACACAAATAAACAGTTTCATTTTGATGATGGCTGTTTTAAAATGACTCATGATGTTCATTTAAAATTGAAAATGTTGAAAGAGATCCCTTCTATTTGCTTTCTTCCAGATGTTTTTTAGAACAAAGAATGCATCAAACCCAATATGAATCTATGAAATATTGCTATGCTATTGAACCTGTTCTTTTCAAACTCATACACAAAAGCAACCCTAACTCAAAAGCAAATCAAATAAAAAGCTTTGTGCATAAAATTTCCCATAACACTGTATGACTCCAGCCACTCTTGTGTGAGATCTCATGGGTTCATACAGTCACTGCAGAGAGGTAAACATCCATGCAGGATTGTCAGATCAGCTGTCATCCAGAACTAGGACTTTCTTCAGATGTTTGCTTCTTGTAAGCCCTAAAAACCCAAGCCGATTTTTCTTTTATGAAAATAAGGAAGAATTAGTGTAGACATACTAGAAAGATTGAAGAGAGCTATTTGACCAGTGAAGACAATTTCAAGGTTTTAAAGGTTTCAAAAATACATTTGAACCCTCTGGTAGCTCAGTTAACACAAGGACAAATGCTGTCCTCCTTCACCCCAGCCTGGATGGTGGCACCACTTCTCAGCAGAGACAGCATGGCTGACCAGCAGCATTCCTCAAACACAGTATGGTTGAACTCATTGTGGATCAGGTCACCACAGCTCTTGTGCTTCCGCGGTTCAGAGTCTGGGTCACGCTGTTTTTTAGGTCAGCTAATTTTGAACACAAACTGTACCAATACAAAGTGAGAGGAGGACTGAGCTTTACAGTATTATTCTCAGATCATTTGGCCCAGGATCTGGCCAAAGCATAGCATACAGGCTGTAGCTGTGCGCAGTTCCCAAACCTGTTAGAAAAATGACTACTTTGGTTCCTAGCAAAGTCATATTCTTTGTTAAGTGCTACTATTTTAGACTGCTTTATTGCTACAAAGGCAAAGCCAAGCTTAACTGGGCAATTTGGTAACTCTTCTGAAGCAAATCTCTGATAGTGTAAAGCAGAAATGACTGCATCACCTTGGCCTGGATAGGGGGATCTCCAGCATGACCAAGATGTCCAAGAACACTGAATGTAAGGCCAAAGTTTGGACAGATTTCTCCTCCGGACTAGGTTTCTGGAAGATTAGACGAATTAAAAGAAGGCTATTAACTGATTTAAATGTTGCAGCAGTTGCAACTCAAGTAAGCCCAGAGACTTGACTCGTCATTTTAATTTTGTTTGCAGGATCCACGAGCAAATCAGCTGGGAGAGGTCACAGTAACAACCTTTTCTATGTTACTTTTGTGATTGCTAGCGAAACTGCTGAGACTTGGATATGAGAAAAGACAGGCGAAAAAAGGGAAGGAGAGAGTAAGCATTCAGAAGTGGTAAAACGCATTGCTCTATTTTAGTGTAGATTTCTCAGGATTATTTCCACCTATCCCCATGCATATATGATATCTTCAGAAGAGTGTTGTCAGTTTCACCTTGCTTCTCTAATGAGTTTTTACTAGGAATACCACAACATTATCTTTACTAATCTCCGTTTTGAAACATATTCGGCATTAGCTTACTGGCCTCAGCATGCATACCATGGAAATCATATATCTAATGAAAGTTCTTACTTCAAAGCTTTATTGGTTTTGTTTGTCTAGGTGCACTAGCTGCTGTGTTCCATCTAAATTGTGGGACAGAAATGCTTAACAATTTAAAAAAGAGGGTTACAAAGTAGGAAAAAACCACATGTGATCAGTCTCTCTTTGCCATTCTGCTGTCTTTTCTACTCTTGCTGTCACTTAAAAATCTTAAGATGGAGGTGTGACCCTTACTAATACATTCCCATACGTGTCTAACACTTCTGCTTAACAGCCCCAGACTTCCTCATGCACAGCCGTCTCTGAAAGCGTGGATTTATTCTCTTATGAAATCTTAGAAAAAGGTGCAAACTGAAGTGTAAATAACATTCATCTCACCAAATCGATGGGAATGTGACTGCTGCTTTTAAGGTGGATCAGAGCTTAGGGGAAAGTTAAAAATTTCTAACTACTGTGAAGGCTGGGTAAGGGAATGTTAAAGTATACTGGCCCCATGTCAGCAGAAACTGATTTGTCTCAGCTTTTTCTGTTGTGTGGTGGGTATTATTTGAAGAAGATAAGACTTGGCTATGCGCAAGAATATTTCATATTCTAGATGCAAAGTGTGTTACTTTTATGACCCTGTTGCTTTTTATTACTAATCAATTGTCATACATACAAAAGGAAAGCCATTTGGCGAGAGATGAGCCAGAAACATAAACACTAAAATGAGAAACCGACTCTGACAGCTCAGAGATAATTTTCTGACATGGAGGTGAATGAAGCAATGGTATCTTTTTTGCCACAGTGTCCTATCAGGCCTTGAATTTATTTTCAGATGGTTTCAGAGCATCTCTCTAGCTGTCAACATATCAAGCCTGTTCCAAGGCCCATTGACATTAATATGAGCCTTTCCATCCACTCCACTCAGCTTTGATCATACCCTCGAAAAGTCCAAACCTCATAAGTGCATTTGGGGGCTTTTTATCTATGGGGCTGGATCATTTCTATTTCCGTGTTTATTAGTGGTGTACTATGGAGATCTAGCTAGCTGTGAAAAATATATGTTGTTATAGGGAGGGTAAATATCAAAACATTTGGTATCAACTGAAGCTTAGGCTCAGCCCACCCAAAGTTGCTTGAGTTTTTGTCATCATTTATGACATAGTATTAAATATCTTCCTGTAATTTGTCATTCTAGAAAGATGTGCCACTGAGTAAAAACTAACTCAGTGTAAAATCTGTTACTTGGCAATTTCCAATAGGAAATTTGAAACCTTTGACCCCTTCTGAATTATGTAATATACAGAGATGCATCCCACATTAGAGTTAATTTAAAATGAATGGAAAATAGGCCCGTGTTTATAGAAACTAAACCTTCCTTCATGGCACTGAAAGCCTTTCTTTACTTCTGCATGAAGATGCTTTGCCATTTCATTTTTTAAAAAGGAATTTCCAAGTTGTTGAGTACCAGAGACCTATGCACTTACAACTAAATCTGGGGTAAATTCAGAAGGCCAAAGTAATTTCAGATAAAAGTTAGAACATGATTACTGGACTTTCATTTCTGAAAATTAAAAAAAAAATCATCTGTATTTCAAATCAAGCTGTCTTCACAAACAAGATAAATTCCAAAATTTTATCACTGAGTTGTGTGACACTTTTGCTGGCATGTCTGCCCTCCTGACTTTTATTTTACACATACAGACTACTGAACTGCGCGCAGACACTGTTTTAGCCCTGTAACACTCTTTGCTGACTGTCCTACCCTGAAGTCATAACCTTACCCTGTTAATGAGGTTGAGAATTTAAATAATTGTCAGCAACTTACATTTTTAAATCAGTGAATTATTCCACTGTGGACAATAGAGCACTTTTCTTAACAGTCCAAATGCCCTCATTCTCTGCTTAATGAGGATAATTTGAAAATAGGTCTCTACAAGCATACAGAAATGATTTGCATTCTCCTTTGTTCTAGTAAATGAATATTTCAGCTTGAAAGAACTTGTTAAGGAGTTTGTTTAGAAAGATACGATGTATTTGGTGGTTTTGGCCACTCTGACAGGCATTTTCTCATGCACTTACAGATGAAACATGTTTGACTGTGAACAATTGAAAGGTACTATTCAAAGTCGTAACAGAATAACATGCACAGGTCATACTAAGCTTAGAAAGCGTAGTCAAAAATCCCTGTATGGACTTACGTCAAGGTTCACTCATCGGCTGGAGGTGACAGGAGAGGACAGAGACCAAGGTGCATTGACTGATTGATCTGATTGTTTAGAGGATGATAGAGCTGCAGAATGGAGCTGTGAAAGTTCAAAGTGTTGTTAATCATATTCAGGATACACAACCATAATTATAGAATATATTGGTAAGAAAAAATTATTTGGAATGCATGTAGTTATGGTCATGATCACTGAAGAAAGATAAATGTAATGAAAACAGATGCAGAGAAAACCTCATGAGATGTTGGAATGAATGGAGTATCTTTCATGAAAAGAGAGCTTGGTTTATGAAACTAGCCAGACAGAAGAAAGATGAGTTTAGCAATGCGGATAAATGCATCTGGGGTTGAGGGACAATTATCAATAAGGAGGAAGAGACAATTAAAGAGCGATTCATCCCCCTGAGAAAGAAATCGAGCAAAGGAGGCAGGAGACCTGCATGGTTAAACAAGGAGCTTCTAGCGGAGATCAGGTGGAAGAGAAAGGTCCATGGAATGTGGAAAGAGGGGCAGGCCACTTGGGAA
>Ga0065711_1044184_pt1 | contig 14255 bp, 9 predicted proteins | sample Hoacrofraction12_FD_59098 | JGI IMG/M metagenome (GOLD analysis project Ga0065711, IMG submission 59098) | Hoatzin crop microbial communities from Cojedes, Venezuela - Epithelial fraction 12 v2 (version 2) | ecosystem: Host-associated > Birds > Digestive system > Esophagus > Crop | place...
TCCAGGCGGGTCTTGAATATCTCCAGAGAAGGAGACTCCACAACCTCCCTGGGCAGCCTGTTCCAGTGCTCCGTCACCCTCAGAGTGAAGAAGTTCTTCCTCACGTTCAGACGGAACTTCCTGTGCCTCAGTTTGTGCCCATTGCCCCTTGTCCTGTCACTGGGCACCACTGAAAAGAGTTTGGCCCCAACTCTGTCTCTGAGATCCCCCGTGAAAGCTATCCACTCTTCTGAGCTGAGAAATTGCAAGAGAAGAGCAATACTACATTCAGAGGGTTTTACCCTAGCTTTCTCAGGTCCTCATTTTATTACAAGGACTGGAAAACCACTTCGCATACGTGAGAGAGCTCAGTCAGCATAATGATAACAGAAATGACATCGTTATTATTATTTCTGTGCTGGAGGAGGTGCTTCCCGTGGCTATATGAAAGTGCAGGGCTCTCTTCCCTCCAGAGCTCTAACAACATCAAAAAGCAGCAGCTTGTTGCAGCACCCTACGAGTTGTGGGTTTGGTTGGAGGTGCAGCGAGGGTTATCTAAGGGCGTGTTTACACGCAGCCGAGGCGCAGCGTGCAAGGCACCCCTGAACTGAATCACCCCAATGTACCTCTCTGGCTCCAGGAGGCCCCCAAGGAGTGTTTCCTGGCCGAACGCAGCAGGAGCATACGGCATACCAAGCGTGCCCGCTCCCCTGAGCAAAGAGCTTACATCAGAGACAGAAGAGCCACGGCTGTCAAAGACAGGCGTTGCTGTGACCTCCCCGCACTGGGGCTTGCGGGGGGGCAGAGCCCCTCTTAGCTGGCAGGCCCTGGGCAGAGGGGAGCAGCCCGCGGAGCTGTTGTGGCTGCATCTCTGTGCGCAGCGAGTGCAAACCTCCAAATCAAAAGAAAGCTTCATACCTGGCTCCCGCGGGCGTGACTGGCTACACAGGGAGCACAGCGACCGGGAGCCAGGACTTAGAGGTGGAGGAGAGTTATTGCAGTGAGATGAAGGGCAAAAAGAGGACGGCAAGCTGCAGGGCAGCCAGGCAGGTGGCACAGCTTCTGCCAGTGCCTGCTGATGGCACACCTCCTGGCGTGTCACCTCCATCCCAAAACATAACGTTCGGAATTTTTCACCACTGCCACAACAGGCAGTCTTAATGAGGGACTCAAGGAAAAGGCACCAGTGGCTTTACCTGCTTCTTTTAGATTGGGGATTGTATTTGGTGTGAGGGCAGTGTGGAAGAACACATGAGGTTACTTGTAGGAAAGCAAATATTAGCGTGACCTGGGCTGGCACTGCTGGAGTCATGGCAAGGCAGAGGCAAAGTGCTGAAACAGAGACAAGAAAGAGAAAGGCTGGGATATGAAAGGTTTAAACAAAAGCCTGAATCTGAAAATCATGTAGATAGAAGGTGAGGAGTAGGATGGTCAAACCACCAAGCAGTAAAGCAAGACGTACAATCTGGGAGGAGATGACGGGGAGGGAGGGAGGGAAGCCATGGAGACACAGAAGCTCTAATCGGCCTGCATCGAAATATCAGAGAGAAAATAGTGCAGGTGAGAAAAAATGAGAGGACGAGGATTAGGGAAATTATGTCAGCTGCTACAATTTCTTAATAATTCAAATTATAATCCTTACAATTCAGGTTATGGAGACTAATTTGAGCTATTCCATTAAACTTCTGCATTTAATGTGATGAGGTGTTTTCATGGCTGTGTGAGGAAGAGACAAGATTTTTCCTCTACCCGTAAAATATTTCTGAACAATTTCTTCTGTACAAGTCTGTGATGCCTTTCATGAACTTACGTGTCTGGATTTGATCTTTGAAAGGAAATTCATTCTCTTATATTACACTCTTTTGGTCCTGATGGAAACTGATCTTGAACCAAGCCTGTTTTGTTAGTAGAAGGCTTTATATCCAAGCCACAGGATCTCTGTGAGCATCCCAAGCGATAGGACTTAGTTTAATAATTCCAGAGTGGTACCAGTAGCAAAAAATCTGTAAGTATGTTCTGAGGAGAAGCTGAGTGTTTACAATATGGGGAGCTTTGTTGGTGAGAGGCATTTAAACTTATAGACAGAGCCAGCTCTGATACTTTCAGCTGTGCTGACAAAGGGGTGATTTTTCTGCCCTGATGCTATGCTGCCCTCAGCCAGCTGCCAGGAGAGCGGATGGGACAGAAGACAGGGTGGGCCTGGGAGACTGAAGATCTGCAAGGGTTTTTATGGGCTCTCTCTTTCCTTCCGCTGCCTCCTCATTAGCTGTCCCTGTCTGTCTCATCCTTCTTCCCAAGAAGTGGGGTCCCAGCTCTGCTCCCCACAATACCTCTCTGGAGGAGAAGTTGCTGTGTCACAGACTAAGCATGCTGAGATCTTTTATGTAGGGAATGACAGTGTTTCACACCCCACTATCAGAAATGTTTAGTCATCAAGCTTCAACTTTAACTCTGAAAAAAATCAAACACTGTAAGATGACTGACTTAATTACAGACTGTCTTTGCTTACTGAATTGTATCCAAATATTTAACCTGTATCAGGAAACATTCCGTGTTAGAAAGCTTAAACAAAAATTTAGAGTTGAAATAGAGGCTTTTTAACTTTTGCTTTTTACAGAAATAACAAATATTCTTCTTCAGTTAGTTTTCTGATTTTTAGAAGCATTTTATTCCTGAGTAACACACTTTCTAACTTGTGTTTTTCATAGTTTCCCAATTAGGGGGAAAAAAAAAAGGTTTTTCATAATCTCCTGAATGAAATGCAGTCACCAGACTTTCAACATGCAGTTTCTTGCTGCAGTAAAGTCAGCTCTTGGCAGTAGTGATAAACCCTACAATAGGTATTACACAATTGACACCACAATAAGCCATATTCAGACAGAAACATTACGAACCGGGAGACATACACCCCCCCAAAAAAACCCGAGCTCCCCAACATTGAATGTTCATGGCCAGACATTTTTTATTGCAATTTTAAGATCAGTTTTGGAGGACGCCTTCCTTAATCAAATACTGCTGCCTTTAAAGATTAGTGTTCACAGCCTAATCATGCTACACTTAGCTTAATTTGCTTTGCTATGGACTCATTAAATTCTTTTCTTTTGGTTAGAAACCCTACTATGGCTTGGCAGAGGAACAGGAAATCTCTGCTCCCTGCTACAGGGTTGTGACTGCTCTTTCGTTTTAACCCATAGACTGGAGGGTGCTGCAGCAAATTATGGCTGGGTCACTCTTTCCTTCCTATGTAAAGAGCTCACAACCCCTTAAAACGCTTTGTCAGTTGAACAATTGGGACGTGCAGAGGGAGAAAAATTATTCCGATGTCAAAAATGGCTCAGACTGCCATTAGATCAATGAGATCTAACGTCGAATTTTAGATGACCTGAACCTCCAGTGGCAACAATCTCTACAATTGATCATACTTTTGAGGATGCGTTCATCTCATGTCAGCTTGTGATAGATCCAGCATTTGGTGGTCAAGAAGAGACTTTCCTGAATTGCTACTGTCATCTGAATGGCTGCTATATGCTAAGAAAGAAGACTGCACTTCAGGAACAACCTGGTGACATTTACCTGTTATTTGAACTGGAATCTGTGAATCAGAGTGTAGTATGAAATAACTCTGTTTGTTGCCACAAGCAATAAATAGGGGAGGTTTTGCACTACCGTTTTGCTGGCAGCTGTGCAGTGTAGAAATCCCTGTCCTCACCAAAGTTTGGAAATGCATTAAAAAGCTGTAAGCAGATGTGTCATGGTCATCCCTGTGCCTGCGGGGGTGTGCAGACAGGTGTGGTATCTTGCAGTTTCACCCGGGCTCGTGGAAAGCATCTGTCACAGAGACAAAGCAAGCAGTAATGGGTATTTTAATTGTCGGATGAGCTATGGGCTGGCATTAGCTCTAACTAAAATCCCCACGTGCTGTAACACCCTTCACCTGCAGCTGAACTGCCCTAAGAAAAATGTCAAACTGTTGCCTATCTTGGGCATCTTCCAAGCAAACCTGTTTGAATCCTCCACCAGAAAGGCAAGAACTGGCTTTCGGAGAGGATGTCGAATCCAGTCTGACCAGCACTGACAAGGATGTCTCGTGGTAGGATAACTGGGGTGGCTGTTACAATCAGAGGAGTGTTTTGGTTTTCAGAGGTATGTCAGTCAGAGGTGAGACCCACAAGCTCATGTGAAGAGTCAGTAAAGCAGGCAGAGCTACACTTGTAGCAGCATACCTTAAAATAGTTGGCCTTAGCACTGGTGCAAGCACAGCTGTCGGGAGTGTAGTGGTGTCCTGGACATGCAGGACAGCACATTCATATCTCTTTCCATTTTCTATACTATTCACTGCGTTATAAAGACTCTCATTTAAAAGAAGTCGTCTGTACGTGTTGGCAAATAAGTACTTCTGCCAGTAATGACAACTTTGCTCCTCTAAATGGAGCAAATGGAGCATAAGCTCTCTTGAAGTGAGATGGATTTCCCAGGGATTTTATTGGCAAACTTATCGGATGAAGACACTGTGGAAAAGCCTCGCTTTGGATGAACGGGCCATGATTTTAAGGAAGATTATGCTAGAATACTCAAGAGACTTTTATACTACTAAGGCCCTCATTATTTGCTTTTCTGGTCTATTTTTCCATAAAGAATTTAGCTGCATAAAATGTTTGCAGCTAATGCTGAATTCTTATTTTACTTCAAGTATTTGATGACAATTTCCCCCCATGATTATTTGCTCGTTAATACTGGTGAGTTCTGAAATATTTTTTTATGCTTGATGCATTTGCTAAAACTGGAATGACATCCCTTGATCAGCTTTTGAATTACAATAGGTTTGAGAGAACACACTGCTACCTTGAACTTTGCAATATTTGGCTGTGTGACTTTACGTGTTATCCCAACAGTAGTTTGGTTCATCGGTTTCTGCCTGAAGGAAAAGTCTCTTTGGGAGTCGAGGTGGATTTGCTTAGGTAAAACCTGTTGGTTTTTTGTCTACTGGATAATGACTACAATCAGAGAAACACATGTTTAGAAGGACAAGCTGCTTTCAAAAAGCATAGGTAACGTAGCAGTAACAAAGCAGTGTAGTGTGTACTCAACTCAATATTTCTTCTAAAAATTAAGAATTAGGAAGAATTCCTAATTAAGAATTCCTAAGAACTAGTTACGAATAAAGAGAATGATTTTAAAAACTAGGAAGAATTATGAAGAATGAATTTCTGTCACTAGCTTTAACCTCCGATATTTTTTATTCTTTAAAGATTTAACTTGCAGGACAGCTAATCTACTGTTTGCTGGGGGCTTGCTTTGTCCAGCTATCCTAGATGAAGATAGTCTATCTAGTCATCCGTTACAGATGTTAACTTGGGGAGGGAGGGAGGGGACTAAGCAAACGTCCTGCCCAGGGAAACAGATGAATAAGATCTTTAGACCACTACTGGTGGTAAATGTTATTCTGTTAAGTATTTGCATATACGTGATGAAACGTTGCCTATATTAAGCCTTCCAGCAAAACAAGGACTGCATTTGAACAAAAGTGACTGAAAGGAGACGCTGAAAACTTTTTTTTTCCTTTCTTCTGTTTTTTTTTTCTGTTTCATGACAATGCAAGCAGGAATTACTACTTTAAAAAAAAAAATCTGCTGGTGTGTGCTTCCTGTTCCAGTTTGTTTAGTCACAAGTCTGAATTAGATCTCTCTGTTGGTTGGTTTCATTTACTATAAACAGGTCTTGTGCTTTGTTTCAATACATCAAAGCCCACAGCCAGGCACAGCCAGGTAATGTGAAAGGAGGTGAGAAAGTTTACAGTCTTGCTTCATTGTTTCTTTAAGCCTTCAAGACAACGGTCTGAGGGATCACCCGGAGGTTAAAAGAAGGCTTGGCTGGGTTTTTTTTTTTATAAACTGGGTTCTCTTTTGTTCCTTTTCTAGAAACCACATGTAACTTTAGGTCAGAAAAGAGTAAAATGCGGCACTTCTTTAACCAGAGTTACCGCTGCCTTGGGGTAACCGGATCAGGCAAAGGTGTAGGCTTCTCTCCGTGCTATGCTGGCGCCGGCGATGCTATCCTTCAGGTGAGTACCAGCGGTTTATTTTCTTGTCAAATCTCCATCCACCTGAAGGATGCAGATGGCTGAAAAGGGTTTTTTATCATGAGTGACACTGCCTAAAAAAATCACTGGTTTAGCCCTTTAAAGGTAAAAGGGAATCGCTCCCTCACACAGTATTTTTACTAAACCTGCTCTGAAAGTTTGCTTCCTCTTTTCTTCCTTTCCTTTTTTTTTTTTTTTTTAATCTGCCCTCTTAAAACAACAGGAATGCTGCACTGGCCCTCAGCCAGCCAAGGCTCAGCGAGCAGGGTAAAATTTCAGTTCAGATTTACGGGAAGGTGTTGGGAGTAAAAATCTGGTTTGGTGAGTTTAAGGCAGGGAGTAGTCAAGAGACAACCTCGCTACTGTGAGTGTGGAGAGAAAGGGAGGAGGAAGAGAGGAGGGGGAGGAAGGATTAAAAAAAAACACCCGGGCTGGGGATGAGAGACCAATTTTTCCCCCTGTCCGAGTTTCAGTGCGTGTTCCTGAGCTCCCGCAGCCTTATCGAGTTTGTAGGGAGAAAGTCGGGTCTGGGAGTGGAAGAGCGGCGCGGTGCTGGCGAGGAGCTCAGCGTCCCGCTCAGAGCCCTGGAATGTGCGGCTTAGGGCAGGGGCGAGCAGGGGCTTTAGCTTAGCTGGTACTAATTGCAAGTTTTAGTGCTCAAAAACTCTGTTAAAAAAAAAAAAAGAGCAAAGAGCCAAGAGAAGGGGTTAAGGCTGGGAGAGCTGTTGCTCCAAGCAGCAGCGTGAGGAGTTGCTCAACTCTTATTTAGCAGCACAGTAGAAAGGAAAATGCGTTAGGCTTCTGCCCTGAAACGTCGCCGTTGCTGCGAATGGTGCTGGGCGCTGAGGCGGGCTCCAGGTAGGTACTGGCGCTTCTTGGTTTGCTCCGCTCTTCCTCTGTCCTTCCTTGAGGGTGTACTCTGCTGTGATTGGGTTGACAACGTAAGAGAACAGAAGTTCGCTCAGAAAATACACTTAAAAATATGTTTAGAGGGAAAAGGCAAATGAAGAGGGCTGCAGAGATTCTCGGTGAAATTTTCGTGACTCTGTCGACGTGATAAATTTCTGGTGATTCTGAGGAAAGATGACATTTGAGAGGTAGAAGCAGGTATTAAATAAGGATAGAGCGAGAAGTGATCTGCGGATCTGAGAGTTTTAAATAAAAAGACGTACGTTTCTCCGTGTCAAAGAAAAAAGACAGCATGACATGCCTAATGTCTTTGGAGTACATTTTGGAAGGAGCGTTTTGTTCCTATGGCTGTTTCTTCTTTTTTGGGGTTTAAAATACAGTAGCTTGCGCAGACCATGGAGCGGTGGCAGAAGTGACAGGGAGGTGGCAAGAGGGCTCTGAGATAGGCTGCTGTCTGCCAGTCTGTTGCAGGCATTAGCATAAGAATGGGATCTTACCTGGGAAAAGTTTCTGAGGACGGTTTAAAACACATGTGTCGATCAGGAGGTCAAGCATCTCCTTCACTCTGAGGTATGTGTGATTAGATGAGAAATACCAGGGACTCCTTCTTCGCGTGAAAAGAAATAGCTGATTTTTTTTTTGTTCAGAGGGAAAGCTGCACAGCTCATTTCTTCTTAGGAATTTAAAATAAAGCTTTGAGCTGAAGCCAGCGTATTAGAATAGTTAAAGATGGGCTGGGACCTAACAAGTCGCAAAATCCCTCCTAAATTTGATCAGCTCAGCGGGGCTGACCTGACAGAGGGCAGGAGCGCAAGACGGGGCCAAAATGAGCCGCCTGAGGCTAGCACAGACCGAATATCGGTGCTGCTGTGTGCCTCCGAGACTTTGCAAGTGATGATTTGGACAAGCCTGCAATTACTCTTCACCAGTCAAGCCAAGTCCACATGATGCGAGAAGGGGAACTCGGGCGTCTTTCGCAAGGGAGGCGTCGGCGGTGAGCGCAGGCTGGCTGCCAGCGGGAATGCCGGCGGGCTGCGCGCCCGGGCCAACGCGCCGCGGGTGCCAGGCCGCGGGGGCGAGAGGTCGCCCGCGGTGCTAAGCGGAGACTGGTATACAGCTGGGAAACTGGGAGGCAACGCGCGCTCCCGGAGAGGAAGCGGAGATAACGCCGGGAATACGCCGCTGCTGGGTGTCCGGCAGACTCGTGGCACGAGCACTACAGGCTGGCAAATGGCTGTCTGGGAGATAAGTGAAGAGAGAAACACTTTTCTTGTGCGCTCGTTCTCTCTCCCGCCACTCCCCTGCATACTCCCCGTCCCGGGAGAGGTTTTTCTCCTGGCTTGGTTTAAGGCCGTGCATCCCGCCTGGAGCTGAGGGCAGGTGCTCCCGCCTCGCCTGCCTGCCCAGGGAGACCCCGGCTCCCTCCCTGCTTTCGGGTGCCGGCCTCTTCTGAGACACAGGCTCTGGGCCTGAGGTGTTCTTAGGGAAATATTTAGAGTTGGCTGGCATGTAAATACGGTTGCTAATCATTCCTGTGTGTCCCTGCAGCGGCCCGGGATGTGAAATCTTTGTTTGAAGTTTTAGAAAGTAAAGGAATGTGCTGCCTTCAATACACCAGATTAAAAAGAAACGTTGAAAACCTTGGAATAAAAGTATTTAATATAAGCAGCAGAGATGGCAAAGCCTTCAGGGAATACTGTTTCAATGGCAGCTTGGTCTGAAACCTTGACCTTCTGTCTGGCTTCATCAGGGCTCTCTCTGGCACCGGTGTCTGGTTTTGGGGCTGCCCATGTTTTGGGGTCCTGGCTTCTTCCTCCAGATGCAGAGCCGCCCCGCTCCTTTGCTACCCCTCTGTGAAATGCTACACCCTCTTCTGTGAAAGCTGTGAGGGCATCTGACTGAAGGCAGAAGGGTTTGCTTTTGCTTGTTAGGATATATTTTTTCCACTGTTAGCCGTTTCCCTCTATGAAAAGGAAGACCGCTTGGGTAAAAAGCTGGAAATGATGCCTTTTTGGTAGCTGATTAAAAATATTTAATCCCCGCAACATAGATGGCAATTCTTACTTCTACCATCACAGACTTATTATTGGCTCTGACAACCAGTGAAATTGATTTTTATGGTTTTAAGTGTGTACTGAAGTCCTATTCATTGGGTTGGCAATAACATATTCAAAATTTATTAATATCCAACAGCTAGAGTAGAAGATCCAGGGGTTACTCTGGAGTGGATATGCAAGCACCTGCTTGTTTACCGTGGGAGGCCACATCACTGTTAGAGCGACAAACTCCAGCAGATGCTATACTACACTTACAGGTGAAGCAAGAATATAATCTTGGCTCTTCCATTCAAACTGCTCGCTCTGATCATCTGTGCATGGTTTCCCAAATCAACATTTCTCTGATTTATTGAGAAATTTAATAGGGGAAAAGTATGTGCTTTTAGTGAAGAAATGTTGCCAGATCCTGTTCATGTTGAACATCAGAAATCAATGACTGATGAATGCAAAGAGCAGGTTTTCTTTGTGGAAGGAAGCAGATCCGACAGACGAATCATGGGCTATCTCCATGCCTGTGTACGGGTGCAGGTAGTTGCCTCTTTGGTCAGGAAGTTGAAATCTCCAAATTACCAATGACCTAAACCCACAAATCTTTCCTCATACTGTAGTCAAGTCACTTTCAAATTTGCTTCATGTGGAGATTTTTAGGGACAATTTTCAAGGTTGTTAAATGAATCCTGTGAACAGGATATTTTTACGTGCTGCTTTAGCAGAAGGAAGGACTCTGACCTTTATCTTTCCATTAAGAGGCCTAAAATAATATTTCTTTCTGCTGTTGTAATTTTTTTTTTCAATAAAATGTTTCTGGGTACACCTAGCTCTTGCCAAGATCAGGAACATCTCAATAGCCTTGCTGACACAATGCAGGCTTTGTATAGCTATGACTGGTAGGGTTTTGGTGACACAGTAAACTCAGCAGAGCAAAGCAACTTCTTAGTAGCTGCATCACTGACTACCTGATATTTGAAGGCATTTTTGTCCTTTCCAGGTCTTTTATTTGTCATGATCATGAGCAAGATTTAATTTGAAAATAGGAGAGAGGTTTTCAATATTTTTTAAGAGTGTATTTTACAAAATACTAAGAGTCCAGATTTTATCTTTTACCTACCTAGGTCATAAAGCTGAGACTAAATCAGCACAGATGAGCTTATTTGGCACAAGACGGAAAGAAACTACAAATGCATGAGAATCCTCGACCAAGAATCATGAGACAACATTAACTTTCAGCTATTTCCAAAGTGGGCATGGCTTAACCAGCCACTGACAACCAAAATGCTCTCTGTCCTATTCGCCAACGTGAGGGCCATTGGGAGATTTTACTCTGGAGAAGCACCACCCCAAGTGATGCAGTTCAGGGTTTGCATTAATTTTTTGGCCTTTTGAGTACCCAGTGGACATGCTTGAGTTCTGCCTTTAAGATAAACTGAAATACTGCCTCTGCATTTCTGTCTTTTATCAGAGAAATTTAGTAAGCTCCACCACAAGTCAGGGTGTAAGTTCAGCCTCAGCAAGTTGACTTCTCGGTAACGTTAACAATGTCATTAATTACTGCGTTGTCATAGACCCGGGATTCCTGACCGGGGTGTTGCTGCTGCCTGTGTACCTGCTCTGCAGGCAGACCAGAAGGACTCTCACCACCATGCAGGGTTTATGCACGAAATACCTGGTGAGAGGCAAGAGATGCATTAGACACGGGGTGGAGCACAAGGAAATGGTGAGAGGGGTCAGCTGGGCACAGAGCAGGCGCAGCATGCCATCAGCACTATTTCAACAGCAAGGGAGAGATTTTCAAAGGAACTTAAGAAAGATAAGCAAAGTTTCTCTGCAGCTGGGACCAGGGAGGTAGTCCCAGGGAGGAATTATGAGGGAAAACAGAAAGGCACTTGATGGGAAGCAAAAAGTGGGTGTTCAAAAGCTGCAAAAGGCATGCATTTGCCGTTCAGCTCTGCCTACCTGCGCAAGCGCTGTGTGTAAGGACACCTTTTATTTTATTTGGTAGAGAAAGGAGAGCTGGTCATCAGAAGCACAAAAATGAGAGGCACACTCAAAGCATCAGGCTATGAAAACGACCCTTGTAATAGTATTTGGAAGATGAAACAGTGGATCAAGATTGCAATTAGGAAAGCAGAGAAAAGGATGTCGCCATTACTGAGTTAATGTGAGGGTGAGACCCGGGAGAAGTGTTCTAGCTACGAGGACAGATAGAATAGGAATTGTCTTTCATGTGTGGGTAGAAAGCATCAACAGGTCTCAGCTGTAGCCTGAAGGCAAGGTTGCCCAAATAAAACCTGTGCCCTGCTTGCAGACAGAGTGGTTATGGTCACTGTGGAAAGGAGAGGAAAGAGATTTTGGGTATCCCTTGAGAGTGGGGATATTAGGGACTCTGTTTTATTCATGCTGAGCTGGAAGTGATGGCTAGGCTTTCAGCAGTCTTTCAGAAGACAGCAGAAAATATGGGTGAGGGGCATTAGCTGGGCTGGATATTATGGGAAAGCAAATTGAAGGAAATTGAAGTATAGGGAGAATTTTCAATTGAACTTGGTAGAAAGACAAGGGTTAAAAGCAAAAGAGAAGTCATCGCGGTTGATGGAGTGGAAATTACAGAAAGGCTGAATGATGGGACATAATGGGGGAGGCTAATGGATGGTGCTGAATGGGACCACTTCAAGGTTAGTGCAGGGAAAATTCAGCAGTAGAGAGCCTGGAGTCTGAGCAGTGCATGCCAAATAAACGGTCTTTTTTTGCGAGTAAAAGAACAGGATCGGGGCAGCAGAGGAAGGGAATAGTTGAGATGGACACAACATGATGAGGGGGTGGTATGGATCATCAGCATAAATCAGCAACAGTGAGAAGAGAAAAATGGAGAATCAAAACCGGAGGAAGGCAGTGGACTTGAGTGAAGGGGAGTGTCTGCAGGGCTGGGAAGGGAAGGGAGTAAGTGAGAAATGAAGGATCCTTGTAAAGAGAAGGAGGAGGGAGAAAGGGGGGAAAAGATCAGCTCATGGAGCATAGTCTGATACGAGCTAGGGAAAATCTGAGGCAGAGATGCTTCGTGAGTGTTTGAAAGCCTTGCTGCAGAAGCAACAAGGTTTCAGGACCTGGAGTGAGGGAAGTACAAAGGGACTGGGGCTAAATAAGGTCTTCAAAGCTGGAGCGTGTGCTGGAGTGAGAAACAGAGGGCACGAGGACTGGGCAGGCAGCAGACAGGGTGCGATGGTGGGAGCTCTCAGGGTTGGGGAGGGCGGAAGAGTCACAGCTGGGAAAAAAGGCACCAAAGGCAAGGAGGCAAGATTGAGTCAGACATGCATGTGCATGCAGGGACGTGTCCACAAGATGTTTTTACAACGAAAGAGCATGTTCAGCTCACCTTAATAAAATATTCACATTATTAACATGACTTTAGGCCATGTCCACGTCATGTGCGTGCTTCTGGCAGCAAAATTTCTGTTGGCTGTTGGTGCTGCAATTTCACCAGAGTTCATGCACTGGTACCCACATCCTGGTGTGAGCACTACTTCTCACAGGGAGAGTTTCACTATCATTAGTATTCCCATTAAAGACAGCACTGACAAGGTGCCTGAAGCTCCCAGACCATAGTCACAGGTACAGCTGCAGGCAGAGTTAGACCTCATGGGTAGCTGTATTCAAACTTTTGGGATTGCAGTACAGTCTGTGGGTCTTGAAAACTGACTCTGCCCTTGGCTTCTTCACCTCATAAAGCGGGCAAGAAAAGACCCACCTTATCTGACCTCCTGAATGCACATGTTCAATGGATGGGAAGCTGGACGCGCCTCGGGTTGGATGGAGGAGATCTGAATGTGTCTGTTGTGTGGTGTCTTACTCAGTGTTTACGAAGTAAACAGGGTGAGGAGATCCTGCTGACAAGGTTGTCTGCTCACCCTGAGCACCCAGGCCCAGGTCAGCTGCAGACGTACCCGGCGGTGCCACACAGCCGCGGGGCCCAGGAGCAAGCTTCGACCTGGGCACGGTCCAAACAGGCCACAGCTGTCCTGCAAGGAAGAAAATGGAAAGTGATTTTTTCGTAGTGATTTTTTCAATAATTGTATTGAGCAATAATAAGCAAAAAGGCTTCTTGCACATACTGAAGCCCCAAGTCTCGCCTTACCTGTGTGAGTCACAGGTCAGACTGTACGTGTGCAGAATAAATCTCCGCAAGCGCCGGAGGGGTGGCGAGGGGTGTCTGGTACAGCAGGAGGCTGCTCTGCCTCCTGCGCCATGTGGGCAGTGGGAAAGTGGTCCTGGCCGGGCAGCGGCTCCGGAATGCGTTTGTGGCTGCTCTGCTCCTCACTGCCTTGTAATGTGCCAGCCTACAGCCCCCAAAGCCATGCCTGATGCTGGAAGGGCTTTTCTCTGGCCTGTGTTTCACCGCGGGTGTTTGCAGGTCCTTGTCTGGGGTGCCGAGAAGATCAGAGACCAAGTCTTCCCACATGCGATTTGTATTTCTCTTGAAAATTCTGGGTTTATGCAGGTATTTGTCTGCAAGCTTACATTCCTGGTAAGCAGCAAGACAGACTGACAAAAAATTTTAGCTTTTACTGTCTGCTGACCTTAAGAGTCTAAGTAAGAAAACTGTCAAAATTCCTGTGCAAATTCCTGGCCATTCCCATGGCCACCGGCCTCGGGAAAGTTTATCAGCTCACTGTCTGGTTGATATATGGGGCACTGTATAAAACCTACAGCTCAGAGGGATGTGGAATGAACTGCCAGAAGCCTTGAGTAAGTGCAGTCAAGTGCTGCTGAACTGGAGGGACTGGTGGCCTTGGCTGTTGGCTTTCTCATCAGAATGAGAAAAGCCCAGGGCAAACAGCTCTTTTGCTCACAGAGCAGTTCCAGAGCCTTTTTCCCCTCTAGCTACAGCGTTATCTGGAGTTTTAACTGCGGCTTTTTGATTCCTGTCATCTCCCAAAGATGAGTTTGTGGTGGTATGCTAGCGGCAGGAGAGGCACCATTAAAACACAGCAGGGATTTGAGACTGGTGTGTTATGTGCCATCCTGTTAGCCCCTGGGCTGTGGGCTTGCTGCGAGCAAGCTGTTGGCCCTGTTGTGGTGTCCATCCCACCAGTGAAGCAACACAGCAGAGGGCTGAGCCTGTTCGACCAGCCTCAGCTTGTGGCTTTACTGAGGAGGCTCAAATCTGAGCCAGACCCTGGCATTTCCATCTGTAGATCACTGAGCTTTATTAAACAAAAAAAAAAAAAAAAAAAAAAAAA
>Ga0065711_1044185_pt1 | contig 14255 bp, 3 predicted proteins | sample Hoacrofraction12_FD_59098 | JGI IMG/M metagenome (GOLD analysis project Ga0065711, IMG submission 59098) | Hoatzin crop microbial communities from Cojedes, Venezuela - Epithelial fraction 12 v2 (version 2) | ecosystem: Host-associated > Birds > Digestive system > Esophagus > Crop | place...
GACAGGGCTCTGAGCAGCCTGATCTAGTTAGTGGTGTCCCTGCTCGCTGCGGGGGGGTTGGACTAGATGACCTCTAGGGGTCCCTTCCAACCCAAAACTTTCTATGATTCTATGATTGTATGAAGAGACCATCTGGAAAGCTGTAGTTGTGTTATTGCACATACTTGACTCAAAATAAATGGTAACTATGGACCTAGGGTTGCAGGCGCTGCAGATGAGCTCCAGAGGCGATGTGGCCCAAGCGCTGTGCAGTGGGGGCATGGCCTTCTGCTGTGGACATGCTGCTGAGTGCCCATCAGCTGCTCCCCACTGCTTGGCCGGGGCCCCTGGGGAACGAACGTTTTCTGGAATTCATGCTTTTAGCTGTGTAAACTGAATCTTCTCCTGTTTTTAACAGCCTGCAAGGGAATAAATGGGTCTTAAGATTTGGATGTGATATTTGACACAAGTAGTCAGAATGGTTATGAATGTTTTTGGAGCACACCTGGAACACAGGTCGAGAAAGGCTCCAGGTCAGAGTGACAGGGAATGACAAAACATGTATTGCTTTCTCTGTGGTAACAGCTACCGTGCTGCATTCCGCTCCTTTCCTTGTGCCTATTCATTCTGTTGCTGAGGTATTCTTCTCCAGTGACAGAGCTTTTTTATTCTCTGTTTATCTGCTGCAATATGTGGTCGCTCTTTGCCAGACCCCTCTACTGTCATTATATTCCGTTACTGGAGGGTGGTTAGAAGAGCGTTCTCCACTGCTTGCTATTCCCGTGTTCCCTGGCTGCACTCGTAACATTATTATGAACTTCTGATGATACACAGTTGTGTAAGTCTGCCTACTAGTATCTTTTAGAAGTAACGAAAGGTGCTTTGATGTGGAGGCTTATTAACTTTCAAATAATGGTCACTGATAGTTTTTTAACAAATATATATCTCATACGTTCAGTACTGGAACAGTGGTCTTCAGCTCTTTCAGGAGTTGACATTTGGATCACTCTTACTATTTCTGGCTCATTGGGGACAAATAATATTTAAGTTATTAACATTTAATAGCAATATCAATGTATTTAAGATGTTAAAAAATATTTAATGAGTTAACACATTGTACACCTTGATTTGCAGCCATGCAGGATATACCTATTGTGGATCTTGTGCAGCCCATGCTTACAAACAGGTGGATCCTAATATTACGTAAGTATTAAAGCTTTTCTTTACAAAGTGCAAGACAATGCCATTGCAATTCTCTAAGCAGCTGAATGTTCTTTTTACATTCTTACACCTTGAACTACTCAAATATTAATTTTGTATTCTTTTTAGTCTATGTATCCCTTCTGTTTTAACATCATAAATGTTCAAATTGTTTAGATGTTACAAAAGAAAAAATCAATGTGATATTGTTGAAATTGAAAATGTAAAGCAGTATTTTCAAAAATTACTGAGAATTACTGGTAACTAGCTTTCAGAGAGGGGGTTAAAGGTGTTCTTTTTGCGGGTAATAACATTTAATTTACTTAATTGCTTGATGTTCCACTGCTTTTATAAAAACCCAAGCTGGGTTTTTCTTAGTGGTGACAGGGTGTCTGTCTGTCTTTTTTTGTTTTGTTTTTGTTGGGAGGTTTTGTTTGGTTTTTAAGTATATTAAAACATTTGATCATAATTCTGCATTGTTTTTTCAGTGTAGGATTATGGGCTGAATGCTACTAGGATTCTCTTCTGCTGTGGAGATAGTGACCAGTGCATGTATATAATATTTGAAGTCAGTGAAAATTACTTGTTGTAATAATTTGAAATGGACTTGTGTTTCTAACGGTACAACAGTTGAAAAATATAACAATTAAGAAAAAAAAAAACCCAACACGCTACTGTAGTCTGTGCCTGTCTCTGAAAATGTGAATCTAGTTATCTTAGGTTAAAGGAATATAACTATTATGTGCTCTGCTGACCGCAACATTTTTTTAAAATGACAAAAATTTAAAACTTCTCCGGTATTTACTCAAAGTATGCGTTTTGCAGTGTTAGTATAAAAACTGGCTACGTCTGTCAGTTGCTTATGAGAATAACATGTTGTAATGCTCTCCAAAGACAATGCTTTTCATTCTTTCGGAACTATTGTAAACAAAGTGAAGAAAACTTACGGTGTGACAGATAGCTAGTTTCTCTAAAATTTCTGGAACAAGTTGCATTCCCCAGGTTCAGTGACATGGAGCTGATTGAACTTTCTGGATCATTTGCTATTTACCGCATTGGATGTGTAGAATTTATCTTTCAATTGAAATATGACACGTTTGGATATTTTTGTTTTTATGAGCCCTGTAAAAAGTTTTAGTATTTTAGTATAGCTTGCAGTAGCACTCCATATGTAAGGGAAACAAAATTTAAAATCTTTACATCTCCCACCCCTTTAATTCAGTGCCAGAAACAAGATGATATGATCCTGAATCTGAAAAGCTGAATTTTCTGTAGGTGGTGGTGGTTTTGTTTTCCTTGAAGTCCTGTGGCAGGAGACCTTTCACATCTAATCAAGAGCCAGGAACTGAGGACTTGATGAGATAACATCATGATGATGTGTGAAAATTTGCAGTATCAGCTAAAGCTACAAATGTGCAGGTCCAAGTCCCTGTTGCTGATGCAACAGCTGGATAAAAACAGCATTTGAGAATGACTTTGAGTTTGGTGAAATCTGAAGTAAGGCTAATGAAGTAAATAAGTGAAAAGCTCTGAATAGATGATAAATCTGTAATCCACTTTTGACGGCACATACCTGTAGTTGTTGAAGGTGGTGTGTAGCTGAAGGTTGTGTTGGTCCAAGGAGAGAATCCAAAAAATCTGTCTTAAGGGCTGTAACACATCATTCAGCCTCCAGATGAGTCCAGTCAGATTCTAGCTGACGAGTGCCCTCTGATACATAGATAGGTTGAAGCCTGGGGGAAGCATTTTTGGGCAGATCTCATGATCATTTCTGAGACACCGAGCAAGGCTAGGCTATGGATTGATCTGTGGTCTTACACACAGCAGAGTAAAACCCTATTGGTAACCACCAGGCAGTATCACTTTGTAGTTTTTTTAATTAAACTTGTTACTCTAAACCAGGTCTCTTGTACAATTGCGGTTGCTAAATTGTGGGCTTTTGTGTTAATCGTTGTAGCCGAAAAATTTTCATTCTTGGGCCTTCCCATCACGTGCCCCTTTCCCGATGTGCACTTTCCAGTGTGGACATTTATAGAACACCTCTGTATGATCTTCGAATTGACCAAAAGAGTAAGTGCGTGATAAAGCTTATATCTTGAAGGTTGCTGAGGCTTGAGTAGTAACTGTGGTCCCGCACCGCTGAGGTCTCTCTTGTTGGGTACTTCATTGCTTTCAAGTGGCGTACAAGTATAAATCTGTTTTTACTGCAATGAAAGCTGACTTCTGAAAGATCCTGATGGTTGCAGGCATTGCTATATTATAACCTGACTGTCTCTCTTGCTCCTGCAAGTAAAGAATTCTCAATCTTTGCTTACCTTTTTCCATTATGACTGTGTGCCTCTTGACAAGCGATCTTTAAAAGCTATCTCAAAATCAAAAAGTGTTACATTTGAATAATAGTGCACTACACACCTGCTCTGTTATTCTGTGAAGTATTTTGTGTGCAAAAAAAAGATAGTGCTTTAGTGGGTTTGAATTTATTTCTAATAGATGAATAATAGTGGAACAAAAAGCTGCTTTTATTTGGATGCATTATTGCATGTGACTTTTTTATTAACTGGCAGAGTACCTGTAGAACTTAAAAACTGTTAGTCTGTGAAATAAATACCAGTCTTTCAGACTAAGCTTAAAGGTGTGATGGAAATAAATTTGATACTTTGACTTTCATGTGTTTTGAGGTATACCTAAATAATACAATATCTTTTTCAGTAGGGCTGATTAGTGCAGATGTATTCCTATTTCGTCAGGACTGTGACTGAGCAAGCTAGTTCAGGCTTATCTCTGTCGTGCCTGCATAAATTTCCTTAGGTAACAACTGTTTGGGTTTCTGTAGAACTCCTTTATGGAGTGGAGAGGGAGGCACAGCCCTACATCAAATTCTTCATCCAGTGGAGAATTTTCAAACTGCAGAGATGACTCTGCATACCACCAAGTGTGCTTGAGAGTAGAAAAGATAACTTGTAAATCTGGATTACTAAATCAATTTTCACTATCTCTAGATTTAATGATTCAGTTAATAATAAATTGTATTAAATAGTAGCACATCCAGCAATAGCTCAGCTGATCAGCAATATTTTTTTTTTTAAAACATATGATGGTGTAGTTTGTGAAAATAAGAATTCAGTGACTGGGCAAATGCATGCATATTTTCAAATGTGTTTTATTTGTCTTACTTTAATTTTCTATTATAACTGAAAATCTTTCACAATATACTAACAAGGTCACAGATTTTAACACACTTATTTTATAAGCTGAATCAGTTACATTTGTATCTTAATGACTTGAACTTAATTTTAATCCTGCATTTATTTAAAAACAAGTGGTTTATGATGAGAGCCCCTGGAGGCAAGTAATCTTTTATAGTGGGCTTGTTCTGATAAAGATGCACTGTAGCTTACTTAATGGTGTTTTGAAAAAAAAAAACCCACTAAAAATAAATCTTTAATTTGTTTCAGTTTATGGAGAATTGTGGAAGACTGGAATGTTTGAGCGTATGTCCCTACAGACAGATGAAGATGAACACAGTATTGAAATGCATTTGCCTTATACTGCTAAAGCCATGGAAAGGTACTAGGGCTAATTATTTCTTCTACAAGAATGAGCGTTATGATCATGAAATGTTTGAACTACATGCGAAGTACAGTAGGAAGTAATGATACCCTTTAAGGTATATAATACCCTATATGATGTATAATACCCACATTCCACCAGTAAAAATTTTCCGGAGAAGAGGATCAGAGAGTAGGATTAGTTCTGTAACAGAAACTGTGAGCAGAGCAAAGATCCGAATGATGAAATTGGAACACCCTTATAAACAAGTTTATATGTTTATATTGACTTAATAGAGTTAATATTAGACATGCTTTTGTGAATCTTTCTCAATGGACGTTGTGGGTTTTTTTTTTCCTTTTTTGCAAGGCATCTCTGAAAAAAGTTCAAATACTAATGGGTGTTTTCAGTGGGATTTTAAGTTTGTTTGGAGCCCTAATACTGATTTTGAAATCAGGGTTCTGTTTTCACCTGCTATTTCAGATGAGTACTTTGAATAATTTTTTATTCAAAGGTGATAATTTTTATCAATTTGTGGTGATTCCCCCACTTGCCTTTTTTTTTAAACTTTTATTCCATAGTGTTTATAATTTTCCCTGGAGTATCAATATGCATCTGGGTGCTATCCCGAGCATTTTCATATATGTGGAAAATTACCCAACATTTGTGCATCATCTGTCCAGGGAGAATTTCATTCCTACTTCATTGCTAGTTTCATTGTGTCTTCTCTTTTTGTTTGACCTTGCCAAATTAATTGTATCTTTGGTTCAATAGTGCCCTTTAAAAACGTTCTGCGATTGCAGTTAGCAAGCCCTGAAAAAACTTCGGATGTTACTTGAATTACAGCCTCTTTTCTTTTGCTTATAAGCCATAAGGATGAGTTTACTATTATTCCTGTGTTGGTCGGAGCACTGAGTGAGTCAAAAGAGCAGGAATTTGGAAAACTCTTCAGTAAATACCTAGCTGATCCTAGTAACCTCTTTGTGGTTTCTTCTGACTTTTGCCATTGGGGTAAGTTTCACATCTCTTCCTTAGAACAGTATGATGTGTATTTTGTTGTGATTTTCAAATGATGGATTTTATTAAACATTGGACACTTTAACTTCTGGTAAATGTGTGTTTGAAACTTAAATGCCTTTGTAAAGCTAAAAAAGGATTTTTCTTTTTTTAATCTGGAACAGTAGATGAAAAATATGAATATGGTAATGTGTTTTCAGTGTAGTGGAGGAAATAAATGGTGAAGGTGTATGGGTTTATATGCATCTCTCTACTGTTGCAACGAAATATACATGTCTGAAGTTTCTTGCTCTTTTTACTCTTCTTTTAAGCACCTCAAACCAACTTGCAAAACTAATTAGCTATAAATTCACTGGATATGGCAACATCCTTCTGATGGAAATAAGTTTTGTATGTTTTAGTGCTGGTTAAGATAGCAGATGGAGTATTTATGCCAATTCACCAGAGCTATCCCAGTTCATCCTGGTGGCAGAGCCATAAAAACTCCAGAAGCCTCAACTTCTGTCCTGCTTTAACACTTTATTTTGAAGTGTGATAACAGCTGGAAAAGGGACTGCTTCAGAAAGATGTTTTATGTTACACAACAGACCTTCTTCCTTTTTTTCATTGTCATATTTGGTCAACTTACATAATTAAGTGCATGTTTTACTCATCTTTGACTTGTGGAATAGGTGGAGGTATATGAGAATGACCTGGGTTCTGTTGTGGCTAATGAACCATCTGGAAATGTTCATTGGATTATCATGAACTTTTTCTTTTAACCTTCATTTACTGTGGGTATTGTTGTGCAAGCGGAAGTAGCCTGACGCCAGGGTTGACTTATCAAGAGGGGTAGTGAAATGAAATGTTGTTTTACTTTTTAGTTTATAGAATTGGATTCCAAGGCAGTAACAGGCAACCAGTAAGTGATACTGCAGTGTCAGTTCTAGATAGTAAGTTTTTCTTTAGGATATAGCTGCCCGTCATGTATTCTTTACTTCGCTTCTGGGCTGCTACTTTGATGATTGCCCTAGAATTTCCTCAGTGGAGCTAAAAGGTATAAAATAAATGAAGATTACTACTTTACAAATATTATAATTTCAATTATTTAGTAAGTACTAGGGAGTGTTTTAGCTACAATTTTTCCCTTTTTTATTTTATACATGATTTTTGTTTCAAGGTCAGAGGTTCCGTTACAGTTACTATGATGAATCCCAAGGAGAAATTTATAGATCCATTGAGCACCTAGATAAAATGGTAAGTTTTCAGATTTGGTGGAACTAACTAACAAATTTCTCCGGTACATTATATTTCTTTGAACACTTTAGAAATTTCTCTAACAAAATATTACAGATCAGCTATTTTATTGAATGTATACTTTCCTTTATTCACCACAATAAGATTTTAGCTGTTGTTTTTAGCTAATATCCTCCATTTTACTGGCTACGCACGACATATTGCAGGTATAATCTAGTAAGCATAATTTATGAGAATAAATGCATGTTCGCCTACCTAAAATCCTCTAATGTAATTCCTATCCACATACCCTCTTATGTTTTTGAGAAACAGTAGGAATTATGGATTGAGTATTGTGGTAGTTCAGGCTTGATAGCTATGATACCTGCATATTGAAACAGTGTTTTGATGATGTAATAGTTTCATCAACATCCATTTTGAGGAGGAAAGACTGTAAGGGATTGTGCTGGTCAGGAAATCAGAAGTCACTGTTGTCTTGAGAGTAGTCTTCCTCCGGCCCCTTACTTTGTAGTAGGTGGCAGGGAAAAGCAGTAGACCATACTTCATTCTGGGTTTGGCAAATGGCTGAAAGGAATGCTAAATACCTAAATATCGTGATGCCAATTATGTTGCATTCTCTTTGCAGTCACAGGAGCCAAGGATTTCTTTTTAAACAAGAAAATTGTGTTAACGTTCAAGGCTATACTTAGGGCACAGAAGAGAAGTAGTTCTTCTGGAAATACATAACCTTAAAATTTGTTTTAAAACTATTTGAATCATTTATGTAACTTCTGTAAAATCTGTTAGAAGAGACAACTGTTGTTATTCAGGGCATGTTAATTTTCTTCTTTGTCTTGAAGGAATAAATCCTATCTGCTGGAGAGATCTCAGGAGTTTTTTGCTTTGTGTATCCATATTAACCTCTTTGTTTTTCCACTATTCATCGCTGGAATGGAAGCAGTAAATAATTTGCCTTCATTCTGTTTATCCCATTTTTAATAATTCTTGTTGTCACTTGAGAGGTTTCTCTGTAAAGACAAGTGTTTTTCTGCAGAATCCCAGAATTTGCAGCTCTGAGTGTTTTTGCAGGAGAGCAGATTGAGGTGCATTAGCAAATGTTGGTTTTCCCGTGTTAATTTCTGCGGTGAAAGCTTGTGGAAAGACTGGACTTTGGCATTTCATTACTTCTAGTGAATACGTTGCTGCACCGACTCTTTCTTTTGGTAGTCATTCAGCCAAAATGAAATGACGTTTTCTGCCACACTGAAAATTATGTCTACTGTTTAATCATTATGAAAAAACTTTTTCAATCTTAAGTTTAACTGGTAAACTAAACATGCTGCATAGCAGTATGCCGTGGCTATTTTCTGTCTGTTCATATCATGCCATATGTGAACATAAGACTCCATATTCAAACTCTGTACAGAGTAGGTTTTGCTTTTGGTGAATTTCAGAAATTTCTTTTTAGCACTATTGTGGGTACGCTTGGGACACTATCCACAATGCCACAAAGATCTCCCTGTCATGTTTCTTCAGCTTTTGGAAGGAGTTTATTTGATTTTGTATGCCCTGCTCAGCTACTTCTTGTTTGCTTAGATAAGTATTGAATTTTTTGGTGTCATTTGGCATGCTAAAGAAACTTGCATTTTTGAAACCACTAGGCCTCTCCACAGAGAAAACAGCATTAAGATAGAGACAAAACTGTACTAAAACCCTCTGAGGTGTTTACTGGGCCACTATTAGCAGAGGTTATTTTATTGGACCTAACTAGCATAGCAGTCGGCTGAGCGTTTGTAAGCAGGAAGATGTTCTGGGTTAAGATGAAGTTAATTTGCCTTAGAAATACCCTTGTGGGAGGACAATGGTCTCTTCAATTTAGACTGGACCTTAAGTTCAGATGCATGATGATTTTCCTGTCCTAAACAACATCCAAGGCTTTGGGCACTGAAGACTTGCTAACCTGGTAACCGCTGTGAGAACTTTTATTTACTGTGATTTTAAGTTAGACTCCAGCATAAAAAAAACACAGAGTAGTGAATATTGCTGGGCAGACATTGCTTTCTCCGTGGTAACTCTTGGTGTGACCGCTCTGTTACCCTGGGGGTACCACAGTACGCCTTGTGAAGTGGAAGGAGTCAGCAGCCCTGTGATTAACAGGGGTACCTTAGGGGTGAATCCTCAAATCAGGAGTTACAACTGAGCCGCTGATGTGCAGTAATTTGTATATCATAACCTGGTGCCTACCATCCGTTTAAATAAAAGTGGGAGAGTATTCTGTAAGACATCATTGAAGAGTAATTATTTTTTAATTATGGCCAGCCAGAAAATGCAGGCTGCTTGCTTCAATCTTCACTGCAGGATTGCTCATTTTGTATCTGTTTGTGAAACCTTACCCCTCGCTTGAGTCAACAGGAGGATTCTGCTGAGCGGGGGGGATAACACAGGCACTGAGGAGAGCTGTGCAGTTGTTGTGCAGGAGCCGTGTGTGGCGCGAGTGGCTTCTCGGTGGCTTTAATGAGATGAATTCTGGTGGCCTCCGCAGTGCCGCCGTGGCGTGCCAGCGCCTTCCACGGTGCTCCAGCCTGGGAGGGCTTCTCAGCTGGGGCATAACGCGGGACCAGGGCGCTCTGCCTGGGTGCCCAGCTCCCCGCTCTCTCTGCTGTGCCCAGCACACAGGACACAGCAGGGGTTTTGCTGTTGGTTGGTTGTCTTCTAGTCTGAGGGACTCACCCATGCAAAGACAGTTGGACTGGCTAGTGCTAAGACCAAGTTTGTTTCTGCTTCTGTAAGTGTGCCACTAGTTTATATCTTTTATTTTAAAGTTTGAAGAAGCAGCTGAAGTAACTGATTGCAGTCTTAGCCTTGACCAGTCAAAGGATTATTGGGGTATAGTATAAAATAAGCCTGTTGGTTGGTTTGGTTTTTTTGTAAGCTTGTAGATACTTGGTCCTATAGGGGATGATATTTAAGAACGTAACTGTTTTTAATTGTATTAAATGCACTGTGCTAGGATATCTTAGATGCCATTAACAGTGTCTGGTTAACTGAGATATGCAATTTCTTTGTGGTGCCATAATAACCATGTGATAAACGGCAGAACTGTGTGATGGTTTGCTTTTTTATCATCTGGTTTTTGTCATATATTTTAACTCCATTCTAAACCATGCCCAGATGAGTTATTTTGAATACTGGAAATGATGAGCTTCATACTTCTGCTTTTTAGAAAAGTAAAACACAACCTGACAAAAATGTTTCCTTTGTTCCTCAGCATCATTGTAGACTGAGAAACAAGCTTGGTATTCTTTTCTCCTCTGCCACAATGATTTTTAAATCCAAAAGACTGAAAAGTTTAGTACAGCTGACTGCTCATAGGATATGTGTTAATACATGTTTCCTATGGATTTTCTCCAATCTGTGATGTATGGAGCTCTGTTAGCATTTGCTGGGATGAACTGCATAGCTCTAAATGTTTTGCAGTGCTGAACTGTGCATTGAAATAAGCTTACTAGGCATTCTGATAAATCCATGTCCATTCGAGACAAATGCTCAAATGCCTCTGCCCAGTATGTTCCAGTGACTTACAGCTATAAAATGAGCCTCTCATTTGAGCAGCCATTTTCATTCCTTTAAAAGCCGTGAAAGAGTTTACAAATGGATAAAATACATTCTTATGAGCTGTTCAGTATCTGAATAAGTGCCTTATGCATGTTTAGCTTCACCTGAGCCTACAGTTAAGTTTGGTTCTGCTTTCATTAGCTGTGTACTGAGATGTACAATTTACAAGTAAATGCGTGGTTTGAAGACATGCTGCTTAAACTTTAGAAATGCAATGATATCTGTGTAATCACTGCTAGTTAGAGAATAGCTACTTTTATTTTTTTGGCACTCGTTTAGGTTCTGTAGATCTGGAGTGAGTAATAGCTGTAATTACCAGCCAGGGGTCCAAACACCCTCTCCATGACCCTGGAAGAACTGAGTTCTTGCCAGCAATTGGTCAGCATAGTTTGGTTTTATTTTTCCGTAAAATTTATCTCTCTATGAATTCATCTTATGTCTGTTTTTAATTAAAAGTACACAAAGGTGATGGTTATGGTTGCTGTTTCCTAATCCTCCCTGACTCTCCTGGGAATCTCCAGCTCCTGCATTGTAAGCTGTGCTCCAGTCTGAATAATTAGCAGATCTGCCAGATCAGCCAACACCCTTGCAGAGTATTCAGGAGGTTTCGCTCTGGAGGTGGAGACTTCAGACAGACTGCTTCCTGCATCGTGATTTCTCTCCTTTTATCACCCACGCTTTCCCAAAAGCAGGGGAAGGGGCTGGGACAATCACAGAAACCTTGGGAGAAATTCTCTCCCTTTCTGATACCAACCTCCCATTGTTCCCATGCCAAGTATATGTTTTTTTCCTAGTCTCTAAGGAGAACCTTCATGTTTCATCAGCTATGTGTAAGAAGCACAGCTATGTGTCTTACTGAATTAGTGACTGTCTGGAGCTCATTTACCTGGTGAAGGGAATTAATCATTTTCAGAGGAAGGATGAGCACAAGAGAATGGAGTCTAATACAGGAAAAATAGCAAAGCCATGATAAAACCCAGACAGTAACTGATTTAGGCTTACTTTAAACTACTTTTGTTGTATTTGATCTGCCTCTGTGGGATGGGGTAAGAGTAGGCTGTATCTAGAGTTGTAGGATTCTTTTTGCTTTTAAGAATGCAAATGTTTGTATATGTGGAAGGTTTTGTTTTCCATACATGTGCTGGTTTTCGTAGTATGGCTCCATGGAATCATGGGTTTCACTGTGGCTGGAGAAAAGGGTCTGTATATGTGACTGCCTTGCGTAAAGTGGAAGCATAGTCTCCTGGATCTTATGTTTCTGTCGTGCACCAACTTTCTAGTGCTTTAGAGATGTCCTGGATCTGCTTTTTATGCTCTAAGCAGATGGCCAACCTGTGCCCAGATCAGCTGCCTTGCATGCCTGGTGTGTCTAGGATACATTACACTTGCTACTGCTTGAATTGCATGTGTGTCTACTGATGATCTGTCTAGGGGTTTTTGGACATCCAGAAGTCCCAGGCAAGTGCTCAGCCTTGAGCTTTGTTACCAGGGAGAGGAGATGGAGGCAAGACTTCTTCCTGCTTTGTCCTTGTAGTAAATTTGTCTGGTTATTGCTGTGCAAAATCCTGTGGAAGCAGGGCACCCCTGGAGATGGGGGTCAGCTAGTCTGTGGGAGGAGCATTTTTAACGTGAGCTTCACTGGTATCTGCAAAGGTAGCTTCACAGATCTGTGGATCATTGACAGCTTTCGAAGAGCTCCTGCACTTTGAGTTTAGCAAAGGGTGGCAACAAGATGACTGCAAGCTAGAGCTCACATGCTGAGATTCCCTTGATACAAAGTAGAGGGTTTTTCCCTCCTGAAGTATTCTGTGTTGTCATAAATAGGTGATGTATAAACACCTGCTTATGAATGTGTGAAGTAATCATTGCTATCGATTCTTTTTCAGGGTATGAGCATTATAGAGCAGCTAGATCCTGTATCTTTTAGCAATTACTTGAAGAAATACCATAATACAATATGTGGAAGACATCCTATTGGCGTATTATTAAACGTAAGTAACTTTTGATTTGTTGAAAAATGTAACTTTTAGCAAAATGCTTATGTTTGTTCTAAACACAATATTGCTGGAGTATTCCTTAGTTCTAAAATGGCAAGTCTTGAATTAATTTATTTTTCCAAGTGTTCTCAATCTGGTTTCCAATTTCCATGTCTTGCATATAGACAAATGTAAGCTCTTACAAGGGCTGAGGGTTTTCCATTCCCTGAAGTTACCATGTTCCTTTGAATTTCAACGAAATGCAATCATTCACTTTCTCTTGGCCCTAAAGTAGTAGGGCCAAGAGAAGTACTTCTTCCCTGAAGAAGTATGTACTTTTTTGAATCAGTACTTACAAACGTGTACTTTTTTTCTGTGTTGCTATTAGCTAGCTATTGTAAGTGCCTTGTGATGTCTGGTAGCATTTTTGAGATTTGCAAATATGATGAGGGATTGCCTCTAAATATTAGTGCAGTGCACCGTTAACCCATAAATTAATGGCAATTAGATTTCAAATTAACTGGTACTTTCTGGTTACCGTATTCTGCTTTGGTGATGCAGTGCAGACGTAAACCTGGCTTAACTTAGTTGTCTAAATTGAGTCGCAGCTGCTTTACAGCACTGCTGGAGTGCTGCAGATTTGTCCTATTGCTTGAGTGAATCTCACTATATTTTTACTGTGATTCAAATCTGAAACAGGAATCATATTAACATTTATAAAGGGGGAAACTTAATTCACTGGAAATGTAGTCTATATTGAACCTTTTAAAGTGAAGTCTATAAAAGTTCATATAAGCAGTATCAGTATTGGGGATGCATGTAGCAAAATTCAGTACTGTGACAACTCTGCAAAAATATCCAACTCTTAACCTCATATAACAATAAGTTTTGCAGTGAATCTGAGCTAAATTCTGTTCACTCACTTTTGCCAGTTGTCACACTTCAATAAATTATCTTGGTACATTCTTTTTCCTTAATGGAAGAAATACGATCTAAAAAGTGTTAACAAAGATGTATTTTTTTCTGTTACATCTGTGTTTCTGTGTAGCTTCCCTGTGGAACTGAAAGCATTGTTTCTAAGGGATCTGCTTTGAAAGGTTTTTTACTATTGCTTTATAGAACTGCACGGATGGGCGTAGTGCAGTGGGGGGAGCGTCAGTGAATGAAACGGTACAGAAATCAGTTAGGTCCACAAGTCACTAGGAGGTGCTTCTATTATTATCAGACATGGTGCAAGGACCCCTGGGGGGAGAGGACTGAGATCTAGAAAATGTCATAATTTCATAGATACCTGTTTCTAAACTGCTTTTTTTCCTCTTTTCAGGCCATCAATGAGCTCCAGAAGAATGGAATGAATATGAGCTTTTCATTTTTGAATTATGCTCAGTCAAGTCAGTGTCGAAACTGGCAAGACAGCTCAGTGAGTTATGCAGCTGGAGCGCTTATGGTCCACTGAACCGCTGAATGCTCAGGGATGGCACCTGCACACACTCTGTATACGGGGTCCCAGCCTAGCCCTTACAAAGATACAGTCCCTGGTCTTTGGGTATACTGAAACCTCAAACTAATAGAACTCTCTTCTTTTCTAGTAGGTGTAGTCCTTCCTTAGTTTCAACTCATTTAAATGCTTTCTTGTTTAGGACAATGGAAGGAAGGCTGGTATCAAAACATTTTGTGATTTTTTTTTTTTTTTTTTTTTTTTTT
>Ga0065711_1044186_pt1 | contig 14255 bp, 17 predicted proteins | sample Hoacrofraction12_FD_59098 | JGI IMG/M metagenome (GOLD analysis project Ga0065711, IMG submission 59098) | Hoatzin crop microbial communities from Cojedes, Venezuela - Epithelial fraction 12 v2 (version 2) | ecosystem: Host-associated > Birds > Digestive system > Esophagus > Crop | place...
AAAAAAAAAAAAAAAAAAAAAAAAAGAGTATTACGCTTGCATTTAATTTCTGTGAGTGTTTCAGTATTGTGCATTAGGCCACCTCAGTACAGACTGTGTTCTCTGTGCAGGCATTAAGAGGAGTGGTTCCTCAGCTGTTGAATGCTCCCTGTTAATGCTTTACTGCTTTAATTGTATTCATTTTTCTAGACTCCTGTCTGCACAAAATGCAATAAATGATTTTATTACACCCTTCGCTACTTGCATGTGGAGTTTTCACTTGATTCCAAGGCGTCTATAGCTATTTTGCACTTGGCTGCTACCATTTCCTTAACAAGGAGCAAGCCCCGAGAGGGAGCAGCAGACTGCAGAGGAAGCAAATCACCAGGAGAGGAACAGCCTATGCCACGTGTCACACTTTCCATGTTTAAGCTCATACAAAATTTCTGATCGCCCCAGCAAAGATGCTTCACCTGTCTGTGGGGTTATAGAGACAGGGAAAGGGATCTCACAAAAAGAGACTGGAGGAGGAAAGATGGCAGACAGACATACTTCCATCCAGCTTCAGGCTGTGTAGTAACGGCAGCAGGAAGTCAAGGCAGGCCAGTGCTAAATGCACAGGGACTTGCAGCCCTAAATTCAGGCATCAGCTGTACAGTTAACAGCCACTGGGGCACGGGCACAGGACCAGCTTGCTGCTGGCCCCAGCGCACACCTTCCCCTCCCACCACCAGCAGCCGGAGAGGCTTCAGACCTCCCATGCCGTCCCCTGCCACACACTGTTCCCACACTCGTGGGCTGCTCTGCCCGAGATCGCCCGTGTCTGCTGTGCGAGAACAGGTATCTGTGAGGTACTTCAAAGTGTTGTAAACCGAGATGGACTACAATATTCTCACAGCGGGTCACAGTAAGCTTAGCATCCAGCACCGGACAGCATCTGACACAGTGTATCTGGAAGAGAGTAACGGCAAACGAAGGGGAATAATGTATTCCAGTAGTACTCAAGTTATCAAGTGTCAAAAACGCAACAGAATGTTTTTCCTGCCTTTTATTAAAAAGTAATGTCCTCTTGTTAACAGCACAGAGAGAAAAAAAAATGCTACAACACAAACCACCTGGGACAAAGACAATCCTCTGCTCCAAGAACACCACTTTCTTAGTTTCTTTCAGTTCTCTGCAGGAAGCCTACAGACTCTACGAAGGCCGTGATGGGGAGGACCACACAGTTAAGAGATGTTTTGTGTTCTGGTATCAAAGTATGTTACTGGTTAAAAACACAGTGAAGAATCACTGCCCGAATTTCCACTCATCTGTCTGCTGCAGCAGTGTTCAAAAAACCACAACATATGGTATTGCGTCTTGGCCCTGCCTCTCCACCTTAGCTGGACAAAACACCCACCGACGGTGAGAGGAAGTTTCAGAGAGCAGACATTCACCGCCTGGTAACGGGCTGCAGGTATTCCCAAGGGAGGGCCAGCAGCACACTGGTGTGGCTGCAGCTGAGCTGTTAGGCTACAGTAACCAACCATCCCAAAGCAAGATTATAAGAAGAGGAAATTTATACGCCAGATTTAACAGACTGATCTTAACACTGACTAGTTGATGTAGGAAAATTGACAAGACCATTTGAAACCTCTGCCTTGGCTGGAAGCTCTTGTGTTTCAGATCTGCCACAGCACTAGGACCAAGCTGGCAGGTTCCGTGAGCTGGGCAAGATGAGGAGTGTTTCTCTGCCTCACCCTGCTAGGACACGACAGTCCAGCTACAGCAGGACCATACGGCACAGGACCATACAGCACGGTCCTGGGTTACTGAGTAGTGGTCAGGCATGTGCTTCATGGGTTCAGCTGCTAGCGCTACCACTGTACTTTCTACCTGGCTTATATGCCATTAAAAAAAGAATTAAAAAAAAAGAAATCGAAAGAAAAATAGTGCCCAATCCAAAAAAGTGGGTCTCCAAGAAGGCCCCGTCAGCATACCGCTCTGTTCAGTCCCCTGTTTCCTCAAAACCACTGACCCCAAACTGTACTCAGACCATTCAGCAAGACCAGATGGCATCGTGATGTGAAGATGCAGCAGCTACTGGGAATGAGGAAAACGCAGAAGGACTGTCACTGCAGCAGCTTCTGGGACTGGACAAAACAACCGATCATCCAAAGCAGCTCTTACCACGTAGTGCCATGGAGAAAACAAGAGTGTACTTCTCCAAACACTGCTAACCAGACCAAGTTGAGGAAGGGCAGCGCTAGCAACAGTCAGCAGCAATGCCACTGGGGGTAGACTCTTTCCAAAGTGTAGAGGACATGCATATCCAGGGACATTTGTCTCGTGTCAAGGACAGGAGACTCTTTAAACAGCTATAAGTATGGAATGGCGAAGGGAAGGGGAAAGGGCCCGACAGCTCAGCTTTAATAATGCCGCTGGTAGGAACCACCCATAGGTTGCTGGGCTGAGGACCCCGCTCGCCCCTGGGCCACAGTTTGGCTCACTAGGTGGAAGAGCGCAGGACCGCTCTGGATAAGGGTGTCCAAGGCTTTCTGTACACTGGGGTTGTCAAAGTTGATACCAGAAGATACTGGCCTTTGAGCAGGTACATTGCCAGGTGCAGGGAGACGATTTTGGTGCTGACCATAGAGTGACTGAGCTTGCGAAGGAGCTCCAGGTCTTGGACCTGCATTTCTTGCAGGGCCTTGGAGAGCAGGAAGCTGTGTGCTTGGAGTCTGCAATCTCTGCTGAGCCTGGTTTAAATTTCCAGCACTCATCTGTGCTGACCGGGCCTGACTGCTGGCCACGTTAGCAAAGTTCTGGTTCGGAGTGCTGCCCGAAGTGCCTGCAGAGGCTGTGGAACTGCTGTTTGCTACACCAGCTGCTGGCGCCCCACTGTTGAAGAGACTGAGGATCTTTGCTTGAAGCTCCTGCTGAGGATTAGAAGAGGACACTGGAACAGAAGGAGCAGAGGCCAGAGGCTGTGAACCCTGATGAGCCTGAGAGCTTGGAAGGCTGGACTGACTGCCCAGAGATGATCCCGAAGGTGCCCCCAAAGACTGTCTTGACACGGATGCTGGGAAAGAAAGGAAAGAGGGTTAAAGCTCTGCAAATGCACTTGAAGGGGACCTAAAGAAAACTAGTGAAACAGCTACCAAAGACACGAGCATCAATGAATACCCACCCTCTGAACAAAAGAGCTGCACAGCTCTGGGCAACACAAACCAGTTATGGCTGTCCTGTGGTTTCCCTGAGAGAATCCAGTATAAAAGCTCTTCCACATGAAAGATCTGAATCTCTCAGGACTCCCAGGGACACACCCATCTCAGTAAAATGAGGTGCTGAGTGAGGAAGTTTATGACACCAGGACTCTCTGCAGTCCGAGGACTGTTTTGGGGTCCCAGCCCAGAGGGCCCACAAACCATATGATTAATAGCCTTGTCTGAGGCAGAGAAACTTACCCTGCAGAGAATCGGTGCTTCCCCTCAGCAACCGTTCCTTCCGGTCTCTCAAGTAATTAATAACTTTATCAGTCTCCTCAGCAGTTAGATAGCGATTGTCTGCCAGCATGTTCAAGAGAGTCTGAATCCCTGGAGGGTGACCTCCTCTGACACCCTCCTCCGCGGTGGCTGGGCGCTCCCGCTCCTGCAGAACAGCTTCATCTGCCATCTTGGCAGCCTGCCGGGCAATTTCCTCGCGCTCCTTCTCCCGCGACTCTGTTTTGTAGCGCTCGTAATTCCTTGCCACCAGCACCATGGCATCAGCTTGGGGCATGTTGCGGTGCTCTGCACAAGGAAAATAAACTTTTTAAGTAAACCAGAGTGATGCTAACATTAACAAGAGGTGCCCTGCCTCATGCACGCCGACACACCTCATCCAGCAGGCAGGCACCACTTTAGGACTGCAAGCCTAGACGTGAGAAGCTTCCTAGGCACACAGTAACAGTTCAATTTCCTAAGCCAACACAAGGCTCAAGGGTATCACCCAGCAAGGCCATCCTTCTCTTCCATCGCTGAGAGCTCTGAGAATATATTGTGTCAGCCCAAGAAATGTCTTCCTTGCCTCTCACCCAATTAAAAGGGAAAGCAGCTCCCTCTACCTCTCACATAAATTCTCCGTGCTCCACCAGGAGCCAGTTTCAGCCATTCTATGGCTAAAGCCTTGGACAGAACCAAAACGTGCCCTCTGAAGGCTGCTAAAGCTTCCCAGAGCAGGACAGTGTTGGCAATACTTTTCGGTTCTGTACTCCCGATACTGCTGATGCCTTAATATAGTGTGTGCATATGCAGGAGATGGGGAGGAGATCAGCACTGGCTCAATGTCACATTGCTGCTTATGTTTACTACTCTGGGGCAATAAGCAGCAATCAAATTCTTCTGTAATACAACAAATAATGGTCAATTCCAACTTTTTTTTTTTTTTTGCAGGTGCCTTTTGACATTTATGACAAAACACATGTGCAAACACTCCCTCTGAACACAGATTTAAGCAGGGAGAGTAAAAGAGCCTTTACCTTCCAAAAAGCGCCCAAGGCTCTGGGCACTTTTCACGCCTGCAGATCATTGGATCCTGCCACGCTTTTCCTTGTAACGGGAAACCGGGGTTCATTTTAACATTACGCTTTGCACAAGTTGTGAAAGAGTTCTCTGAAACTAACATGAATGGAAAGGTGGCCGTGTGCAGTTCAAGTGGGCATGTTTCATGTCTAGAAAGAGCTGTGGATGAGCTAATGACTGGGGTTCTTATCAGATTTGATACACTGTTAGATCCAGTAACGAAAAGCAGCTCTGGCGGAAGGACGGGTGTTAAACCAACGGAGCTAAGAGTTAAAACCACAGGGAGTGGAAAGCCCAGTGAAAGTGTGTGAGCTGTATCTCTGCAGGAAATGAGAGAACCCTCCTACCACATCTGCATCCGATGTTGAAAGAAACCAGGCTTCTTCAGTCAGTAAGCACACAAAAACCAGTGACCATGCATTCACGAGTTTACCCTCCCAGACGAACCTCACAAAGCATTACTCGAGAACACAGTAAGGGAGAAACAACCTTTGAAAGCTCCACTGTGGTCAAACAAGTCACCTGTGTAAACAGAGTATGTGAGCAGGCCTATTATCAGAGCAAAAGGCTGCTTTCTGAGATCACCTTCTGACAAGACGTTTTTTAATACCTACACCCACCCTCATGCTCACAACAACCAAGTCACACACCGAAATGGAAAGCGGTGCAACAAGTGTAAATGGCGCTAAAATGCAAAATACGTGGATCACTTATACCAAATCACTTTATAGTTATATCTTTTTATACCTCTTCCCAGTTTCATGATCAGATATTTACCATGACCGAACACCCTATCCTTATTCTGTTTTCCTTAAATCACACTTGGTTTTAAAATCTGTCCCGTAATTTGTCACATTCCAAAAACGCTGTCTTCAAGAGCAACAAGTGATAAACTGAGTATTACTCAGAAGTCTACCAAGGCAACGCAGTCATTTCTAGAGTTGAGGTTCATGACTTGCCCTAAGATGCAAAGGCTGGTGACATTAGGTGCTATAGAGAACGCAGCCGAGACTCTTTCTTGGCAGCAATTAGACAGTCCTTTGGGAAAGGGACAAATAAAGTATTATGGAAACTTGTAAATAATGATATTCACATTTATGACATGGTGTCAAGTCACTAATAACTACTTATGTCACAGCAAGGATGAGCCTTGTCCTGCGTGATTCTGCTTGAAAGAAAGTGTTCTAAAGCAGCACTTTGCGCGGTTCAGAGCGACCACAGAGCTACGCAGCCTACTGAGACCTCAGTACCTTGTGGGGTGCCAAACATGATGTTAACAGTGCAAGAGCGGTGAACTTGATGCTGCTGGGTGATGACAATGGCAAAAGGAGACCCTCCTCTGCTCACATCGTCCAGGGCTTGCGTCAGGGACATCTCTGTGTTGAGGAAGATCAGGTCCACTACCATGCCCAGATCCCGCACCTTCCGCCCCACTGACTCCGCGTACTCCCTACCACAAAGCAAAGCCAGCAGAGTTCAACAAGTCAGTCACATACAGAAACAGAAACCCTGGCACATTCACCCTCTCCGTCATCTCAGATTTGCTTTTTTGATGGCTTGCCAAGCTCCATGATGTTTAACAGGACAGTATTAAAGCAATCTCATTACAATAATATAAAAGCCCATATCCTACCCACATTTTGATCTGAATCAGCCATTTCAGTTTAACTTAAATAGATAACAAATCAAGCCTCAGCTTAGCTGAGAAACAGAGTGTTTGCAAAGGAATTTACACTATTATACGCTTGCTTATATGTAAATGTGTTTACACTGAACTCATTAAGTGAGGTCATTTATGCCTGCAGAGATCTAAGGAGCACACAGCAGAGCAGCTCACCTACAGAAGTCAGTTACATGTGCTACATTCAGTATCTTAACTGTTCAAATGCGCGTTCTCCTAATTCACTGTAGCACAGACCAACTTCTGGACTTGATGACTAATTTTCAGAGGATAACTGCACATCCATAAACATTCACTTGAGTTCCAAATACATTTTCTCTTGCTCTGTTGTTCTACTAGCTGCTTTCTGCTCTAATCCAGTATCAACACAGCATCTGTGGATCCACTGTTCATGGATCCACTGTCCTGAGACTTCCCATTCCAAACACAAACCATAACTCACATAGCTGAGCTTAAAGCTTTCAAGTCTTTTTTTAAGCTTACTACACTCAAGACCAAAACTGCAATACTGACTGCATATGCATTCTGAAAAATTTAGTCTGTGTGCACCCACACCTTTTGAAAGAGGTTCAATTTATTGTCTTTGCATGTGAACATTGTAATGGTGACTAAAACTGTCACCCCCGCAACTGTCCTTTTAAGGACTTCTAAGCTACACCGATCGTGTATCTAGAGTCATTCAGGAGTCATCTTTCCACACGTCTACAGCAGGTGACATCAATGCTTCAATATTAACATGCTCCAGCTCTTCAGGTTTGTAGTTGTTACAGACAAAAATGATCCTTAGAATCTTATGCTGATCCTTTCGCACACAAAAAATCTCCCTGTATCAAGTGTAATACCTTGTGCTCTATTAGAATATCATCCAAATACTTTAGTCACCAAGGGATAAAGAATCTAAAATTTCCTTTCAAGATTTGCTCCAATAGGTAACCAACTCTATTAAAAGCAAACCACAGAATTTTATTTCTCGTTTTGCTGCTTCCCTTGTTCCGATTTCCTATGCTGTCTTCTACCACCACATCAGGCAAGCGCCAGCTCTCTCTTTCTGCCTCACAGATACAGCAAAGTTAAATAAAAGCAACTCTCTATCTTTTTCCAAAGGGCTAAAGAGACAGAGTTTTAAACTTCCCCTTGACAAACATTTTCTTCAGATCCCAAGCCAGATCTATGATTTATTTACACCTTTGCTATTCTTCACTATATTTATTTGTACACAGACATCAGACTGGTGCCATCATTACAGCCCCCCTCCCACTGTACCAGGCATAGGTGTCCCCTCTGATTCCAACACAGCGCCCGCTCTCCAAACTAAGGACATACTAACATTTTTTACACAAGCCCCTTTGTCTCCTAAAATTGTTTTAAGTCCTTACATTTCAAGAGAAAGCTCTCCGTTCTACAGGGATGGCCTGCATTTTTGTTTCTAGATAAACAATCTTGCATTTAGCACAGTAAGACACACTGCGTTTCAGTGGGGACGCCTCAGTACGTGTTCAGACTGCTACATGTGATCGCCCTGGATACTAGTTACACATGCTTTTGATATCCTTCATACCCACTTTCAGCAGTGATTTTATACTTCTTGCACCTTGGATTAACAGTATTGACCGGCATCTGACCTATTAACCAATCTGACGAACACCCCCACGACTCCACCCTGATAACTGCTCTGTACTATCTGCTGGTTGGCACATATCAATAACTTCCACAGCAGTCAACCCATGAATAACCAGTACAGGCCACAATAACCTGTCGCAACAGCAGGCTGATATGGAGAGTAGGTAGAAAAGTATCAGGAGAAGTGATAGGTGGCAAGAAGGAAATAGAAATAAAGCACAAGATACAACATTTCTCCATCTTATTAACATATATTCCCAGAACAGCAACAGGAGCTGTCGCTTTCTGAGGGCTCTTAAGCCATGCTACTCAAGAGCAATGGGTATGACAAACAACCTCAAGGCAGGACTTAAGTTTCATTCCATTTTCTTCTACCATGCAACAATAAAATTGGTCATAACTATTTTCTTACTTTGTCTGTTTATTCACCACTATCACAGAACAATCCACAGGTCTCTCTGCATCAAAACGTCTCTTGATTTCCTCGTAGTACTGACGGTATAGCTCCTCTCGACGCTGCTCCTCACGCTTCAGACGGTCTGAAAGAAAGCCACAGGGACAGAACAAATAATGCCCTTTGGACCTGCCTGAAGCAATGAGGTGCACGCAGCCAGTCTGTCTAAATCTCCGAACCATCCAGTGTCACAGAATGCACTGCACTCAGCACTGCAGGCATCTCCTGCATCCTCCCACAGAGAGAATGTGAATCTGCCCATTATAATGTTACAGGTACTCACCTTCTGAATTCACTGGTGCTCTGTCAAAATGCTCTTTGTAACGGTCGTAGTAAGAGTCATCCTTCCGACGATAATAGTCATCAAGGCGAAGGTAACGGTCATAACCTTCATCTCGTCTGCAACATTTACAGAAGAAGCAAGGGTTTCTACGTTCCAGCACAATCTCAGGCAGTAACTTTGGCCAATGCATCACATGCAGACCTTCCTCAGGTTTAACTTCTAAGTACACACCTGCTCCCCACAAGATGCAAAGCACACACCCAGCTGTCCCCGGCCAGAGCAATTTCCTTATCTTATACGCCTGACATTACTGAAATAGTGCAGCTGTTGAGGCAGGACTGCCATAAAAATGTGTTGGCAAATACAGTCCAGTGGAAATTACCTGTACAAAGGGTCCCGAGGGTCTCTCATATCCCGTGGATCCCTGTATCGATCATATGGTGGCTCCCGTGGGTCACGAAGATCTCTGACATCACGAGGGTCCCGCAAGTCTCTTGGATCCCTAACATCCCGTGGGTCTCGCAGGTCTCGTGGGTCCCTGTGGTCTCTGGTGTCACGCATGTCTCTAGCTCGAATGTCTCGAGTGTCTCTGGAATCTCGCCCGTTTCTACCATCCCTGCTATCTCTGGGGTCTCTCCGCGGGCTCCCTCGAAGAGGGGAGCGGTCGCGTCTGGCATCTCGGCCATCCCCATAGGCATATGGTTCTCTGAGGAAAACACCAGGGAAATTCCATTAGACTGCTAAGGACACGAGTACTGTTATCCTAGATCTTACCTGAGGTGCCAAAACGACCCTTCTCTCAGCAGCTGACTCCTCCCTCCTATCCCACAACTGCAATAATTGCCAAAAAAACATATCTGTTGAAGCAGCCCAGAGAAGCTTCTTAATTCCAATATTTATCACAACCAAACAAGACCCAGAAATCTCCTTAATGGAACAGCACTAAAAGCGTAGAGCACCTGTGGAAGAAGTGAACAGGCACCTCAGAAACCACCATTTCAGGGCCTCAGGCCTCCAACGCCAGCCACAGATCATCTACCAAACATGTTTTTGCAAATTCTTTGAGAGATTTCAAGGTGCTGGAGCCTAATACCCACAAATAGGCAATAGCCAGGAGCATTGAAGGGATCCATTAAATTCACTAGTCAACAAGAGCAGAATACATGAAATTATTTGTTATTGGCCTATAATTAAAAAAGGAGCTGCTCGTGACCAAAGATACCGTAGGTTCCATGATGTGGCTGCATTTGTGCCGCTAGCAGAAAGCAATGATATCTACTGCTGCGTCCTGTATTTGAAAGGACAGTTTCTGTAGAAAGGCAGTCTTGTGTTTACACTGCCCCGTGTTAAGAAGCTACTAAACCCAATCAGCACGTCATCCTCAGCAGCATCGGGCTTCTCTGTCACATCTGAATGATCCACCTCATTCAGACTTTGTACTGTGCTTCTTCGGAGGCAAGGAAGAAGAATGTTCCAGTCTTCATCTTTTCCCAAAACCGCAGTTTTTTTCCAGGTCATATTTTGTTTTCCAGACAAAAAACATAACTTCACTGTAGTCCAAGCCAAACACACAAAAACCGTGCGGAGAAACAACCGAGCTTCACGTCTTTTCCCCAAGATACTGACAACCATTGGAAAAAGCCCAGCTTTTTGAATCTTTTTATTTCCAAAATTTGACAGACTTTTAGAGTTCTCTACCAGTGTAATCTAGCCTATGAAAGATAAGCAGAACATAAATCTGCTTCCATTACAGTGCATTCACACAGGAGTCACCTGGAGAGAACTGTGGGAGCAGCCAGCCAGATGTGCCCCAAGTTCAGAGTCAGGCTGGGTGGACTGACTGATGGGCAGTCTGTGCACGGACCGTGGCGGTCGGCACCCAGCTGTGCTGGGCATACACAGGAGCGCTGGCATTCTCTATTTTTACATCAGATACAAAACAGATCTTGGGACAAACTACAGTGTTGCCACCAAGACCATACATAGCCTCCTCCTGTAAAAGAAACACTGTATTTGCACACAAACAAGTGTAAACTCCCTCAGCAAACTGGACACACAAATCCGCTTGCTTGTGATCTGTATTGAAACCACGAGATGCACGCCACCACCCCTTCCCCCCAGACCTACAATGAATGATGGCAAAGCTCAGGGGAAACTTCCAATTTGCTCTAATGGGTACTGAGTAACTGATCTTTCTGTAGCTCTAAGACTACATAGCAAAACAGCCAGATGCAGTGTAATTGTTTCGCATACGACATTTATTCCAGCTGCAGTGAGGGTGACCAGAACAGGCCATATTCATTATCTGCAGACAGAAAGATCCAGAATGAGCAACGCACAACTGCGACAGCAGTACGGACGTGGTGCGGGTCCCCTCTGCTCTTGCACCCGCATCGCTGCCCCGCTGCTTGCAAGAGGCATCAGCACCAAGGCACAGCAGCCTCCTGCTTCCACGCCTGTCACCACGGTCCGACTCCTGCAGCGTCGGCACCGCTGCCCGCAGCTGTCGGTCACACGTCTGCAGCATGGTCGAGTCCATCGTCTGCTGTCAGCACGCCCACAGCCTTGCACAAGGCTCAGTGCCTGTGAACTCATCACCACCCGTGACCACAGCACTGCTTGGGACCTGGTGCTCGTGACATGCGATGTCCATGTGTCTGCAGTGCCAGCTGGAATCCAGTGCCTGTCACAGCAGCACCAAGCCTCTAGCAGCCGCAGCAGCAGTCCAGTCCACAGCACCGCTGCCCACGGCTCACACACCTCCAGTGCTCCTTGGGGCCCACGACATGGGCATCTGCTCTTGCATACACGCAGGGTGACAGGTCCCAATGCCCATGGCATCAGTGCCTGCTGCTTGTCCCTCTGCAATGTGGTCCGACGACCAACGCTCATAGCATAGGTGCCTGTCTCAACTGCAGTGCTGCCCGCCACCTTCAGCGTTATGCACCTGCGGTGCCACGGAGGCCAAAGATGTGTGTGCTGCTCATGTACTTGCAGTATTCTGGGGGGTCTCATGCCAGCACTGAGCACACCTGACACTGCCCAGGCCCAAGGCTTGCCACACCTGTAGCAGGAACCCTGAGCTGTGCGCCCAAAGCACTTCCTGGGCAATGCCCATGCGATGGTCTCCGCAAGCGCATTTGGCCCTGTGCACTGTAAGTGCAGCACATACCACAGACCTAGATGATGCCAAGGATTGCAGCTACTCATTCTGTTTTTTGGTGGTAGGTGTCTTGCTAGTTGCACTTTTTCCCCATTTTTGGTAATTTAACAGGTGAAGTTAGTAAAGCACACCAGACACACGAGAGCTTGAGCACCTTCAAGTCCAACACGCAACACTCCTTTGTGTGGAAAGCTTTACACTACAGGCATAGAAGGCGCACGCCTTACACCAGACTGTAACCACAGCACGTCTGCTCCCCAGTAATGCCATCAAAAGGAAACTGAAGTCACCTTCCTGTGACAGGACAGTCTGTGTCTTCTTCACATGCCTGTTACTCCACACACAGAGGTTGTACAGGAGCTGCACATGCGGTGCACGCTGAGGGGTGGGAAGCCAGGAGAAGCTGGCAGGTACACATCATCAACTCCACAGAGGGGACGAGTTCCAGGTACTGACAACACAAGCACACATGCAGACAGGACAGTGCAATAGAGATGTTTGCTCTGTCTTGTGCTTCGCCCATGTGCTCTTTTCCAGTCTCATTTCAGCACTAGAAGCTTTTGGTATCAGAAGAGGCAAGATCCCAAAGTCCTCTGCAGCATGGCACTGCGAATGTTACAGCCCCTTGGCGTTCTCTAGACATGCCTCGGCTTCTCCAATACTTGAGGCAGAAGAAAACATCGAGTGTATTCTTCCTCACAAGTCTCTTACAGCCTGTGCTGCAAAACGTGATGCTTAGCTGTAGTAACAACAGCAGACATGAGGCTTCCCTTGTGCCTCCTGAGGTGTCAGCGCCAGAAGGGCTCTCAGAGGTGGAGCAGCCACTTTGCCGACTGTCTCGCTTGACATCTCCGTTTGACTGGGGAGGTGGCGGTAGGGAAGAGACACAGACATTTAGCACAGGCCGCTGGGCTCATGCCCTAAAAGCCTGACCTTCCTAGTATAACTCACTGCTTCCAGGTACTTTACCTTCGTGCCGGACTGGACCTTGATGAAGCCTTATTCATATTTCTTCTTTCCACTGCTTTCTTAATATCTGTAAAGAATAATCAACCCATCTGTTCAATGCTATGGAACAAAAAAAAGATCATCAGCACAATTCAAATGAAAGCAACTTAAGCTCAACAACATCCAGATGGTGCAAGAAAATCCATTCAGCAGAGAGACATTGTCACTTTGACATTTTTTTTATTAAGTTTAGATAGTACAACGTAATGAAGTTTTCACGGATTTCTCTGACTTCAAAATAGGGTGGACCGCTTGGGTGAAGTTTTAACCCTTTACATTCAGACTCTTCATTCATAAAAGAACCTCTTTCTTCTGCAGTCTATGAGCATGCAGAAAATGACTCATGGACTCTAGGAGAAAAAGCAGAGTCTGAAAACCTCTGAGAAAGGAAGCTGACGGCCAGCACAGTCTTAAGTTCACAGCCAGTCCTGTTCAATGGAGCATGCTGCGACCCTTGTTGAAAACAATCCAAGGGTTCTCAAGTGGCACATGCAACTGCCGTCCAAGGGACCGCTGCAGCATTAAGCTGTATAGCCTCCACCACTGAGGAACCAGGATCCAAGGAGCCTGAAGCACAAACTCCTTATGAAGTCAACATGGTGCATTCGAAACACCACTGTTAACATGATGCAAACTGATGCAACAGACCAGAAATTTGAAAATTGGTTGGCTTCTGAGCATCCCCATCAAAAACACCATGAAGAGATATACAAAGAAGTAAGAGCTGCAGAAACAGTCTTGTCCTCAACCAGAAAAAGTGAAGTTGCCCAGAACTGGCAGGGACCCATATTGTTCTACAGAGAAGAAACAAAGCCGTCCATAACAGCTGATTGAAGATGAAATAATGTACTGAAGGGGGGGGCAAGAGCAAACAGAAATGACTTCAGACGCTTTACTCTGAGAACCTTTTAAGGATAAGAACAAAACAAACCCAGGTCCTATCTGCTCCCTGAGCATTTAGTGACAATTAAAATTTCTTATTAGTTATTTACACTCACTACTTTCATAGCCCTTGCAAGCGAATAAACATGCCACAATGTCTTTAGGCAGACTCAGTCTTAACATCTTCTGTAACTTCCCGAATGATTCTTCATTACTTTCAAGATTAAAATTAGAATTAAAGGATTAGTTCTGATTTTTGCTCCTGCTGTCACTCAAGCAGCGGCTTGTTCTCTTTTTTGAGGGGGGAGAGGCAAGTGCGATCTGAACATTCACTACAAATGCAGCATAACAACACTCACAGGACCACAAAGCAATCTCTCCAGGATCAAATACAGCTCCATTGTCTACTGCCACAAACTAAATGTGATGGACTTTTATTCCCTACATAGTTTTTCTCATTAAAGATACAAACCCACTTCTATGCATTTGTGGAAGTATTAGTATAATGCAACACTGGAGTTAAACTCTCCCAAAGCCTTTTACCTTCTTGCGTTATTAGCAATCATGTTTAACACTCAGGCTGTGTAACTGAAGCAACTGTTATCCTTGCATTTATTTCTGAGTTCAGCATTCCCCCCCCCCTT
>Ga0065711_1010389_pt1 | contig 14254 bp, 7 predicted proteins | sample Hoacrofraction12_FD_59098 | JGI IMG/M metagenome (GOLD analysis project Ga0065711, IMG submission 59098) | Hoatzin crop microbial communities from Cojedes, Venezuela - Epithelial fraction 12 v2 (version 2) | ecosystem: Host-associated > Birds > Digestive system > Esophagus > Crop | place...
TTTTTTTTTTTTTTTTTTTTGTGCCCAGTCTGCCTCTGGAGTAAGACGATGTGGTATGACATCAGATGTCTGGGGTTTGGAAGGTCAGCTCGGAAATTGGAAAATGGTAGCTCACAGGTCTACCAAGCCCTCCAAGGGCTTCCTATGTGGGAAACCATTTTTATAGTGTAATAACTGGAGACCATTTGTTAGAAAATGGGTTGATAACCTGTTCTTGGAGGGGTGCTGCTGGGGTAACCCAGGAAAATGCGATGAGCCAGTTTTATCTGCCTTAATTTCAGTTTTGTTGTTTGAGCCATTTCTGAAATTAGCATCTTGGTCTTTAAAATTTTTCCTTCTTTTAATAGCTGTGCCTGCTGCCTAAGCCTTCTTTTCCTCAATAAGAAATATAATCTTAAAAAAGCTGTCTGGAGAACCTAAATACAAATCACCTCTTTATTTTATAGGTTTTGACTTAGTATTTTACACTAGGGTTTTTTGTGTTTAGATTTGTTTTTGAAGGTAGAATTCCTGTTAAAATGTTGCAGGACGGTATTAGGCAGATCGGCTGTTCCTGCCCATGGTCATTTAACCGTCTACACTCTTTTTCTCATTTGTCTGGTACCGCTGCTGCCTCCCAGACCCACTGTCCAACTGCAATCCATTGCAGTATTATTATTCTTGATTTGCTCTGCAGTGATTCCTAGAGGCTTCAGTCAGGAATCTGCATCTGTGATGCTATGTTCAGCATCAACAAGTATTGAGATGACCTCTGTATACATATTCACAATCCAAAAAATCAGAATGCAAATTATAAAAGACCATAGAAACAGCTGGTTCAGCCCAAGGTCCATGTAGCCCAGCATTCTGGCTCCAGCTGTGGCCATAAATAAGATGTCTAGCAACGGAAAGGAAAAGAACAAGGTGTTTGATATTCCCCCACTTCTTTTCCCAGATCTCCCAGCCACCAGCAACTCATTTTCAGCTCAAGGGATTTCCTACACCCTCTTTTGCAGCCTCCGATGGGTCTGTCCGCCAAGTGCTTTTCCAGTCTCCCCTTGAAGCTTGTCAGCAAGCTTCTTGCACCCAAAGTGCTCTCCAGCAAGGAGATCTGCCACAGCCTGTGTCAACTGCTGCCACTGTTGCGTGGTCTTGAACCAAGCTCCCGTTAGCTTTCGTTGGTGTCTCCCTGTCCTTGTGTCAGGAGAGGCTGGGAGCAGCCAGTCCCCACCCTCCCGCTGGGCCTGATGGAAGGTGGTGTCCCCAACAGGCTGCAGCATCCCAGTCGCTCTCTTGGTCCTCGTACGGCAGCTGCTCCAGACTCTGATCATCCTGCTTGCGTTTCTCTGAAGCTTTTCCAGGGGTTTTTTTTCTTTACTTTTTAGAACAGAAGATTTTCTATCCCTGTTCTCTGTATGCTCTTGGGGGGTTGTTTTTGCTCTTCAGTCAAATTAATGTTAATGGTTTTCCAGACTTGGAAATGTTTCATATCTGGAAAAAGAATTCATTAAGTTGCTCCAGTTCGTATGTTCTGCTACAAAAATGGATTTGGTGTTCAGCAACTAGCAACGTTGATTAACAACTATGTTTCTTTCTCTTTGGTGTTTTTTGTTTGTTTGTTTTCTGTTCATCTTTATTCTCGCGCACTTCTGAAAGTGTTCGAAACTGAACAGGGAAATAAATAGATTCAAGCGAAAAGTGTTGGATGTTATTCTGTTGTTTTTAAGGACTTTGGGTGCTCTTAACTCCTGCAGTCAATTCTTTTCTAACTCCTGCTGTGTGCTGGGGTAGCTGTCAGTGCACAGCATAGGCCTTGTTTGGTTTTGTGCCACATTCAGCTATATTAGTACCTCTAATGGGAGCAGTCTTTGCCTTTGCCTAGTCTGTCTGCCTAGCTCACCCGCCAGCAAGCTGCAAAAGCAATACTCTACCTTTATTATTTTTCTTCTTTTTCACATCATCTGTCTTTCTCCATTTGCTCAGACAAAAAAGTGATAAAAGGGAATGATGATCTGTTTAACACCACAGGAAGAAAGATGCATTATGAGACAAGAGAGACCTCTTGTTTACAGGGAGTTATTTTTGGTAATTAGCCATTTGTAGAGGAAGATGAGCCTCCGCTCGTAAAGTCAGCATGCCATAATTTAGGGGACTCTGAATGGAAGTCTAACATTTGCCTGAATTGGAAATGTTAATTGTGTGCATTTAGAAATAAATAAATGGCTGTTTTTTTCTTTGCAGGAAGCAGACTGAACAAAGACCTGAGACATTATCTCAACCAGAGGTTTCAGAAGGGATCACCAGATCACGATCTGCAGCAGACTATTAGAGATAACCTTTATCGCCATGCTGTGCCTTGTAAGTAACAAAACATTGACCTGGTGGATTACATGTAGTAGAATTTCGTTGGTTTTTTTGTTATTGTTGTTGGGTTTTTTCGTTTTGTTTTTTTGAGGCAGCCTTCATGTGGTGGTGTGCACGGCTTCAGGGGAGACTTGGTTTTCAGCTAGGGCAGACTTCTATGTGAGATAGCAGGTGGGGTTCAGGTAGGGTTGAAAAGGAAACCAGTTCATTCCTGAACTCTGCTTTTTTGATGACCTTTTTGGAACAGTTTATGGTTTGGTGCTTACTGTGGAGAAAAAAACCCTAAAAAACAGCCATGAAGTGAGTACTTGCCTTAGAAATAGTCTTCATTAATAACATTATGGTGAATGTTCCTTTATTGGTTTGAAACCTATGAATAAAGAAATCTGCTTTTATTTTTATTTCTTTAGCAGAATGTTATTTCTGATGCTTATTTAACTTGTGAAATTGAACAGCATTTTATGGCTGGGTGCCATTGTAACAGGCAGCTGTCACTGTTGGAAGGTCATCTTCAATGCAAGTAGGAAAGAAGCAGCAAGAGGTAGTGAAGCTGAGAAAGAAATGCTCTTTTTTGCTCAAAAAACAATCAGAAGGAAAACTGAGGAGTTTAGAGAATGTAATCTTTAGAAGTTCATAATCTTTACTCAAAATCAGTCTGTATTTGGCATTTTGGGAAGATGTACAGAGTGGAGAATGTCCAGTTTTGTTGCACCTCTGTTTGGCATTCCACAGCTGCCAGGAGAGGCTATTCTAAAGAAAAGGTTTTTCTGCTGGAACGTTGATGAGCTGTGGGGATAATGGTATACCTTTCAGATCAGGCGGGGATAAGAACTAGTAAACATCTTAGTTACAACATACTGAGATGAGCAGCAAAATAGTTTGAAATTTTCTATCTCAACATGAATCAGAGGTTGTTTATCCTGGTAGACTTATATAAATATTGAATAATGATGTTGCCACTCAAAAACTGGTATTTGCCAACAAATATCCCATGATGGTACGTAGAGTAATAGCCGTCCTCAATGTAATTGTTGTGTGCAGGAGCACTGTGTAGGGCCACAGTTAAAATTGTGTTGTAACACTGACAAATGTTGATTCTTCAAATGGCAGATGCTGTATATCACCATTGAGTTTATTCTCATTTTATCAGTGGAAAGCATGGACCAAATTACTTTTGAAGTGCGGTTGCATGGACATAGAGAATAAATATGGATTATTATTTTCTATTGAGCACTTCCATTTTCAATTTTGTCAACGTGAAATATGATTAGTTTTCAATCATCTAGCTTGCCAGGCTGCAGATTTCTAAAGCATACTGCAGAAAGAGCCTTCTAGGAGAGCACAGGCAGCGTCAGGCTCAGGAGATGCAATGTCGTGATGCTAATGTCTTTCTGCCTGTGTGTTATATTCTAATTTCTAAAGCAGCAAATAAAGCAAATGAGTCTAAGTTCTGTGGAAGCATTTTGTTTGTTACCAAGGTTACATTTTGAAATTCTTTCCATTGATTCTTTTCTCTGATTTATTGGACTTAATGGTAAGCTAAACTGCTTGGACTCACGAAAGACTTTTGATTTAAAATTAAGAGCACTGAAAGCGATTCCTGCCTTTTAGAAATAGCTGGGGGAGATATGTGTTGTCAATTTATTAATAAGAACATCAGTACTTCTGTTCCATTTATGAAACAAATGGAAAATCTGAGAAGTGGAGTTAGTTATTGTGTGTCTCCATACTTGCTGGGTTGCAAAGCAGGCAGCATTTAATTTTTCCTTCATGTACTTTGGGGATTATATTAGCAGTAGCTTTTCAGAATGATGCTAATATTTGTATGTGAATTTGAATGAGTCTGCTGCACACACGGTGGGTTGGGATGCTTTACAGGTCTGGAGATTAATCTAGCTGTACACTCATATTTTTATTCCTTGGTACACGTGACCAGTAAATCCAGAGCCCTGGACCAATCTCTAGTGCTAATGGATTATGAAGTCTTGTATTTTGAAAATGGAATTCCCTGCTGATTATGTGGTAAACACGAACAAGAACACAAGGTCACTTGGACTGAGCATGCTTGGCCTGACAGATGCTTTTTGTTGCACTAATATAAGGCCTAAAGGAAATGATAATTAGTAGATGCAAAATGGAGAAAGGCGATATTAACCAGTTCTTCCCCAGAAATTCTAGTAAGAATCCCAGGTGGTTCAGCTCTGACTAGTTTGGTACCGGCGGTGAGAAAACCAAGAGGGCTTCTGTTTCCCACACAGCCGCGTGCCGGTTGCGTGCTTGGCTGACTTGGGAGCTGAGCAAAGATACAGCTATAGCTTTTGTACAAGACAGAGGTCAAGCAGAGGGGAGGAAAGATGCAGAAAGCTTGACTGGACCTCATTTTTTCATATGACAATGATACGCTGCTTAAGCATCATTTAGATTTTTACTTTAGGAGTGTTTGCTTTATTTTCTGGTGAACAATCAAGGGTAAGAGCGGGATGATGGCAGCTCCCAAAGGGGATATATGAGCATTGCCTAAATGGGTGACACAGGGATGGTTTTCTGAGAGACCGGAGGACTTCATCCCTAAACGTGGGAGCTGTCATAAAGAAACTAGGTCTTGAAATGGACCCAAAAGTCGTGTAATATTGAAATAAGTAGATGAATCGCATGGTGACTTTTGAAAACTGAACTCTTCCCTGCTCCTCAGTGCCCTCTGCCCCTCCAGCATGCTTCCTCCAACTCTTCGTACCCTCAGCTCCCTGCACCCCATTGAGCTGATTTTTTCTGCAGAGATCTTTAGTAAACAACAGCTGTGACAAGCTTCCAGGTGGCCTCCCAATTTGGTTGTGCTGTTGCGAGTGCTCTGCTGTTACTGTCACACCAAACCCACGGGTCTGTTTACAGACCCAAAGCATTCTCCTGTGGAATTTACAACTTCAGCATCATAATCTAGGACTGAGCCAGAGTAAGGAAGAGAGGCAGGACACCTTATTTATGTATTTGGATAGCATGTAAGTGCTTATGAAGCCATACATTTACAACGTACAAAACTTTGAAAGAATTAGTGTTGTTCAGCCACTGAATTAGTTTTTATTTCGGCTGAACCGACTGTGGGTTGTTTCCTTCACTTTCTTCCTGATGCCCTCATTTCACTGTTAATTTCACATGCTGGGTCAGAAACTTTTTTTAGAGTATTTTTGTCTTCTGCTTAAGAAAAAGCAGCACCTTAAACTTGAGCAAAGTTATTCCCCTTATGTGTTCAGATAAATAGCTATTCTCATTCCTAGCATGTAGCATCCACTGCCAAAACTAGAAAAAAACCTCAAATACATCATCCAGATTAGCAAGATGTTGGTCCTGTCTCAAGCTATCCCCTCTGCCTCATTTTGTTTTGAAGCACCACATTTTTCCTGTTTTCTGATGTGCCTAATGAAGATCACCAGAAATGATGCTCTGTTTGTGGGCTAGTTAATGGCTCCATTGAGCTTGGAGTAGACTGTGAATTGGCAACAATTTCATGATTACTGATTGGCCATGACTGTACCAGAAGTGCTTTGACTGATGCAGAGACTTTCCCTGCAGCTTGTTTCTAGTGTGGATTTCACTTATTCCAGCTCAGTTTTGCCAGCCTAAGCACTTAAGAGCAGGTTTCCCAACTGTGTGAGGCATCTTGCTGGGGCACCCTGCGGCATGTCTGAGGCCGCCGGCGCTAGCAGAAGTCGGTGTGACTTGCATTGCACCTGATCTGGGGGGAGGCTGAGCATCCGTGATGCAGAGTGTGTTGACATCCTGGTTTTAGGTTTCGGAGAGCGTTTCTCAGGAGCAGAACTCCCCAAATAGGATTGGCGTATGTGAAGATTTACTTAGTGGAAAATGTGATTAGTTGGAAGTACATGTAAGAATATAGCCATTAAATAGGTGTTTCTGAGTAACCTTACCTTGGGATATCTGTGCAATGGTGTTAATTGAGAAAGAAATGCGATAGCAACTTTAACCTTATAGTGCAGCAGCATGTCTAAAACCACTGTTCATGGAAGGCAGAACAGACGGGATTATCCTCCTCATTTTGAAATGATGGTAAAGGGCATCTGTTTAAAATAAACCATCAGTACTGGCCATTTGTCCTAGTTGCTTATTCTCAACAACCTGACAGTGTTTTCTTTTCACAGTGTATCGAGAAGAATCAGAGAGATGATATTATTTCCATAAAAGCTTATCTCAGCATGTATTTTTTTCCCTCTGAGCACATTTACTTGATTCTCCATTTGTCTGAGTCCTGTGTGACATGCGGAGGCAGCTATGGTGGGTCTGGCATCTGTGTCTTTACTTGCCAAAACAGTGTACCTGGTGCAGGCGTGACTGAAACAACAGACCAGCGGTCCCCTCTCTATTCATGTATATTTTGCATTTGTCTTATTTTGGTACTGTGCAATTCCTTTCTTTGCCAGGCTGTAGTCTTATGAAGCAAAACTCTGGAAAAAGCCAGGTCTTTTTGATGGTAGATGAAACAGGGACAATGTAATGGCTAGCGTAGAGTGAAGCCATGTTAGCCTAGGCATTCTGTGGCAGTATTTTTTTTTTTTTTCTTCTTCCCAAAATTGGCTTTTAAAACTTCAGGAGGTCATAATTCAACAGTTGATTCACTTTCCCAAAACAAGTACGTGCCTTGGGATTAACTGGCTGGAGAGTTTAATGTCAGAGATTTACCGCTTTCATTTCTGCTGTCTGTTCTCTCACCTTCCCAGAGTTTGATCTGTTCCTCTGTCTTCAGTTACAGAACGGTAGCTCCGACTGTCGCAGTTAGTCTTGCAGGGGAGGGGGGAGCAAAATGGAAAGCATTGGATACATATCAATACTGTAAGTGTCAAGTGATCTGTAAGGAGGCTTAGAAAAAGGCAGCGACACCCAGGCACCTGGCTGGCCAGAGCGCTCTCACATTTCAGTGGGACATTTGAGAAGAAGTTTCTTTATTCCGAGCAATCTGCTGGTGCAAAGAAGTCTCCTTTCTGTGGAAAACCAAAAATACTGAACACGGAAACTTGACAGTATTTATAGGATAAACTTTTAGTAAGTGGATGTAGAAGAGCACATTGAAATTTAGTATCTGGACTGAATGTTTTCATGGATAACTGAATTACCAAAGGGTAGGTTAGTTACTCCAGGAGTTGGGTAAGCTGCTACAGGCATAACCACCATCATCTGCAACTAATGTGGGACTAGAGAGTAAGCGGGCTGGGGTGTGACAAAACTGCTGTCAGACATGCAGACTTCAGTGATTTCCCAGGATAGCTTTTAAAGTCCTGTAGCACTGGGTTCCCCCTACGTACTTCTGAACTTCGAAAGGAATTGATAGAAGGGATATGCAAACCAGCTTACAGCAGGTTCTTTCCTTTAGAATATTGACTATAATAGCGCATCAGTACACGGGGAAAAATTGTTGAAGTGAAGCAGAAAGACCTTTGTGTTACAAATGCATGTGTTTTTACATGTGGAGATATTTGAGTCACAATTTCAAAGTTATTTTTAGTTACTAATTTTTATTAAGGGTAAACAGAATCACTGACAGTGCACATTATTTTTCTTCACAGGCAATAAATCATCAGTTTATGTTACACAAATGTTCTTTGAATTCTCAAAAGCTTTCCAGACCTGCAGCCGTATTTATTATCCAAGTACCTTTTGTTGCAGTTCCCTTCCTAGAGGTGTAATTCTGCTTTTGTAATGAGAAAAAAGTTGCAGTGTCCATGAAATATTCATGTGAAGGCCCACACTGATAAGGTGATGAACAGCCGGCTGATCTTTTTCCTAACACCCAAAAAGTAATTAATTGTTTTGCAAGATTTATGTTAGGAAAAAGTTTTAAATATTTTTAAAATAGCGTCCTTATCACTAGGGTGCAACATACAGGTACCGGCACTATGTAAAGATAATTTTTCTCAGGAACATTTTCTTGTGAGTTAATCTAACTCTGAAGAATATGAGGCATATTTTCCATGCCAGCTAATGTACACACATTTACTTTTTTCAATATTTTCAGCAGGGACTGTATCCGGAGTACAACCAGTGGGGTTTAGAAGATCCTTGTAGCTGTGTTCCAGGGGGTGCAGAACTGCAGCAGAGTCCCCTGCAGTTTTCAGGGATAGAATTATTTCACGTATTAGTGAACCAGATGTGTGTTTACTTTTGAGAGAGAAAACTGCCCTGTTTTGAGCGACAGGGCCACTATTTCTGTAGCTTAGTTCCTTTCTGTACCCAGTCATTTTTGTTTAAACTAGGAGGCTTCAGACCTTTTTTTCCATCTGGTCTGTCCTTTCAGATCAATAGTGCATTTTGTGCCAGTGGAACTATTGGGTTGGGGTTTTTTTTGGTTTGGTAGTGTTTCTTTCTCTTTTTTTGCATTTGGAAATAAAAGCACTTATGATAGCAAATATTGCTCCATCTGCTTACCCATTTGTGAGGAATAGCTTTTTTGTATTTCACTCTACATCCCGTTGAAATTGCGTGAGGCACCAGAGAACAGTACAAAGCAGAAGAGCTCAGCCTTATAGGCTCTCCCATGCCACTTGCCAAAGGAGATTTGGGCAAGAAGTGTGGGAAGAGATTACATGGCTAGTTTTCTTTGTTTTCTTTGTTAGTCCCCAGTGTACTTAATTTTGCGTTTTTTCATTGCGGTTGCTTTGTGCTATGGCAAAGCATCTGCGAGTGGGTATTTAGGTAGTGCAGGCAACGTCTGTGCATATGTTTTAAAATGTAGAGGTTACTAAGGTTGCGAGTCTCTTGAAAAGCAGAGTAAATCAGAGCTGAGAGCAGGTAATGCTGTTTGGAGGTTGAAGGGGTGAAGATGAATTACCCCACATTATTTACTTCAAAACTAGCTCTGTCCTGCCGTAGTTTTATTCACCATCACAATTCAAACTATAGAAAAGGCAAACCACAGTATGCCCCAAGGTAGCGGAATGAAAATCTGCTGAAGAGTGTGTGGTCACAGGTGATAACTGCCCTTACAGCCAAATTTTTCATACAATGTCCCAGGGTCCTGATTAGATCTTTTGTGATGGCTGCAGTATCCCAGCTTTTGATTTCATTGAGGCATTTGGATTTCTTTTCAGCTGCCACCATGTATCTGTTCACGGTTTACAGTGTATTGATTATGCTACAAGTCAACAGAATGAGTGTTCCAGACGAAAGGAACATTTTAAAATGAGGGAAAATTAAATGTATAGCTTTGTTTAACCAGTTCTTCCACTCACGTCTGCCTTTGGCACTCACATTGGGTATTTCATTATTAACTCCTTCTAGAAAGCACCCATCACTCTGTATAGGTATGTTTATGCTTGGAAGTGTTGATTTTTGTGGTGGTTTCACAGTTACAAAAGTCCCGTGCTTCGTTCATCAAAGATGTCAGTACTTTAAAGAGGACACCTGAAAATCCTATTTATATGATATTATTCTGGTCCAGTGCGGTATCTGCAATGTAGTGTGAGCAAAACCAGTGGCACTGCAGAAGAGGAAATGCCTGTGTGATTCCCAGTCACATCTATTGCTGCCGAGACAGTCTCCGAGCCCAGGAGGGAAGTGGCAGATGCAAGCATCTGATGGTTTGACGGGGATGCAGACTTGCTACATTTCATCTTCAAACAATTATTCTTTTTTTAACATTACCATGGTTCTTCACGTAAAACGTCCTCTAAATCCTTTCTCTCTTTATTTCAGCAGAGAGGAGATTAGCCGTGTAATCATTTATAAAGCTGTGTAGATTCTGCTGGCTGGTTTTCTTTGGGGAGAGTCATACCCAGTACCTTTATTAGGAATAACTCCGTAAATTAATCTTCATTGATTTCGTCCCCCCCCACCCCCAGGGAATAAGAAGGTAGAAAAAATAGAACAAATATTTCTAGTTCTGCCCTGTTGAAGGAGAAATAAATCTTTCCTATTAGTCATAAAGGTCTATATATATATTTTTTTTTTTTTTTTTTTATAGTGTCCTCTTGAATAATTAGAGCTTTGAGTTATGAAGTCAAGATTCCTGGGTCATTGCCAGAACAGATTTGTCTAAGAGGGACACTAGTTCCCTGAATTCCTTTTAAAGGGCTTTGTAATGTCCCAGGCTGCTCTTAATTAGTGATTTAAGAGGGAATACATCTGTTTCACTGAGGACTGTGAAAATTATTATTTAAATGGAAATGTTTAATAAATGGCTCTTTGAAAGGCTAATGTATCTTCAAAATGAGACGTGTACCACAGAGTAATCAGGTGGATAGCAATCTAGCAGTTCTACTTGCAGGGTCTTTTTGGAGCTGAAGATGGAGAAAAACATCAAAGATCCTTGGAAGCGTCATATGCCATTGAATTATATTTCATACTTCATCATTCATTCACTACCTGCACTTTTTCTTTAAACTTCAGGTTTAACACTTCATTTACCAGGGGAAAAAACAGTAAGCAAATGTTGATATTGGTAAAAGGAGGTCTGTAGGAAGAAGCAGTATTGCCTAGTAGATAAATTGATGATGCTTCCTTTTTATCTCGGACCATCATGGCAACTCAAATATTGCCACTACAGTATGGACTTTTTTACCAAATTTAAAATTACTTGATGCGAGATTGTCATATGCTAAAAATGTGCAGGTAATCTTTGCTGCGTTAGGAATTTGAACTGGATTCCCTCTGAATGGAGGGGCTGGGGCAGGTGATGGGGAAAGGAGGAACTCCAAATTAAGAAGCTGCTGCTTTTAGCACACTCTTCCTTGAATACATGAGGAGATGGATATTTATAAATGCAGCGTTACCATCTCCTGCTGTTCACAGGTCTTGAATTAATAATCAAAACTTGAAGCTGGATATTTTGACTCTTCATTTACCTCTTGTTTTCTGATCCCTTACTGCCATCTTCTTTCACATTTTTTAGGGTGTGGGGGTTTTTAGTGTTTTGTTTTGTTTAGAGGGGGCTAATCCGTATGACCTGAAAATGTGCTTGAATAGTGAGGTTATTTACAGCTCTCCTAAATCCAGGTATGTAAGATGTTGAGGAAAGCAGCAAGTGTTGCGAGATGTGCAAGAGAGTTGAGGAAAATTCATCAGGATGCTAAATGACAGTGTAGAAGTGGGGCAGAGCTGGACCCAGTTCTTTCGGGAATGTAAACACCTCTTAATGTTCATAATTCTTTCCCATTTTTGTATTCCCATAATTTTAAATATATATTTTGCTATCTCACCTAGCCTCCTGCAATCCTCTGCAAAACACCCAGTGTTTTCTAGAAGGGAAGAGCTGATGAGATGCGCTAGTGCTGCTCCTGTGTAACTAACCACACTGGAGAATCACATTGACAGACATTCTGTAAATTGCCCACGTTATGGAACATTGATGATACCATTAAAATGGTAAATTTAATATTATAGTACTATTAGATTTCTCCCTCATTAACTCTGATCTGATAAACAACCTCCGGCAAATTTTGAAGGTAATAGTCACCTTACAATCACTACTGCTCCTCTCTATCTGACATTTCAAGCTCCTATAGATTTATAGTTCTCCTGTCATCTGCTCTGTACTTACTCCTTTATTTTTTCTTTTTTCTTTGAACTTGTGCTTACAAGCAGACCCTTTCCTAGATGGCCCTGGGCATGCAATTAACACTTCACAGCAAGCATAAAATCCTAAATTCCATTCCTGGGACTTAGGACAATATCTGTTTCGGAGAATAAAATGAACCCCATGTTCAGGCAAGCGTGATGCAGACCTCCAGAGGTTTTTGAGTACCAGTCACTTTGTAAGGCTTGGTACAGGGTAATGCTGGTAGAAGTGGTTGTGTTCTTGGCTTTTGCAAACAGGTATCAGAGCAGCCTCTGCAAAATCCTGCTGGAGATGTAGGTGGTGAAGAATGGACCAAGCGGGTGCTGGGGCAGGGGCTGTGGTGGGTGCTGGACACAGCCCTGCCAGGCAGAGTGGCCCTGCTGCAGCACACCTGGGATCTGGAATTGGTAAAGAAATTTTTTTCGGCTGTGTCTGTCCAGTAGAGACAACCTCCACTTCCAAACGTTAATCCTCAGCAGCAAAACCATGAGCCACAGCTTAACAAAGTAACCTTAGCTCCTCTCGACTGGCAGGGAGGCTTCCGTGGAGGTATCACTTGGCTCCTTGTTTTCCTAAGTGAGTCATGGTTTAATTAGAGCTCTGTCTTGAGGAGGAGGTGGTTGTTATACATCACCTATCACAATGTAAAAGTGGAAAGCGACACTGAAACGCTGACCCTTAATCTGAAGTGCACCATCTGTGTTTTATTTCCACATCTTGCTGAGTTTACAGTTATTTGAATTCACAGTTTGTTCCCCATTTGCTGTTCCCACATGGTAAGTGAATTGGATCCAAAATGTACTGATGAAAGATTGAGAAGTCTGTTGGAGAAGTTTGTTCCTACCTACAAGAGTGCTCTATCTCACACTTCTTCCACACTGTGAGTTAAATCCCAGCTGTAAAATCTTGTCTCAAGATGGTCTTCTTTCATGGTGGGAAGTTGGGGTTACCGTAAGGACAAAGACTTCTTTCCCCATCCTGATGTGATTTATGGTTTGCCTTTGACTTTCTGCTCAAGAAAAGGTAGAGAGAGTTCTCTCACATCTGACAAAGTATTTGATTTACTGTTCTTGTATATTTGTGTGGATGCTTATCTGAGGGTGCTTGGCATTGGAACACCACTCTTATTTAAGACAATTACGATTGTAACAGTTTTCATGGTGCAACTTTGAGTTACTCTGATTTTAGAATGGGTAAGCAGCTCAAAACCAGGTTGAATTTCATTTAGTCTCCTTTGTTTCTATTTTTCTACTGACAGCAACCATTTTCTTAAGACATAACTAACTGTAAAAAAGATATAAAATTTAAACATGTATTTCAAAAGCAAGCCATCAAAATGCTGAAGGCTGTATAAACTTAAGTACCTTCTTTGGCTTTTGCTGTGGACCACACAAGCTCTGAGAAATTGATTACTCTGGTGCTCGAAGGGGCTTTCATGATACAGAAACAGAGGTTTGCATTGAATTTCTTTCTTTGTGTGTGGGACTTTTTTTTGGAAACTGGAGAAGCCTTTAAACCCCAGATTAAAAATAAGTCATTTCATTCTTTCCTTTTTCCCCCTTCTAAGTCTTATGAAAGAGTTTTCATAAATGATTGGGGAGCTGCATCTCTGAATAAACGTGAAGTAAAATGCTCCATTTCTTTTTTTAATAAAGAGGCTTTTTTTCTGGAATGTCCTATTTAGGTGCTGCCTCATTGAAGTATCATCTGGTGAGAGAGTTTCAGTTTGGCTTGTGGAGATTTTTTTTTTTGTTTTGTGGACATGAAGAGGTGGGGCAAGGAATTAAGAGTTACTTATATTTATATTGCCATTTTCAAATTTACTGTATCCCGTACTTTAAACCCATCATTATCAAAGGCTTTGGACTTGCCGTGGGGACTGAGCTGAGCAGACACATACCCAAAACCCAGCCTAAGACTCAATGAGGCTGTTGTTGAAAAAATCAGGAAGGTGAATCTTGAATTTTTATCTTTTTTTTTATCTTTTTTTTTTTTAGACAAGATAAATAATGGGCCAGCACCTTGGGCCAGATGGTGTTTTCATGAAAATATTTATGTCCCCTAAATGTAAGACTCTTTTATATATTTGTAATCAGGCCATTCTCCTGTTTGTGTGTGGCTGTTTGTCTTACAAAGTTTTTCTGGGCACAAACTGAAGCACAGGAAGTTCCGTCTGAAGATGAGGAAGAACTACTTCCCTCTGAGGGTGACGGAGCCCTGGAACAGGCTGACCAGGGAGGTGGTGGAGTCTCCTTCTCTGGAGATATTCAAGACCCGCCTGGACAAGGTCCTGTGCAGCCTGCTGTAGGCGACCCTGCTTCGGCAGGGGGGTTGGACTGGATGACCCACAGA
>Ga0065711_1044187_pt1 | contig 14254 bp, 12 predicted proteins | sample Hoacrofraction12_FD_59098 | JGI IMG/M metagenome (GOLD analysis project Ga0065711, IMG submission 59098) | Hoatzin crop microbial communities from Cojedes, Venezuela - Epithelial fraction 12 v2 (version 2) | ecosystem: Host-associated > Birds > Digestive system > Esophagus > Crop | place...
CTGAAGCGGGCCTACAGGAAGGATGGAGAGGGACTTTTCACAAGGGTGTGTAGTGATAGGACAAGGGGGAATGGCTCTAAACTAAAAGAGGGCAGATTTAGATTAGATATTAGGAAGAAATTCTTCACCATGAGGGTAGTGAAACACTGGAACAGATTGCCCAGAGAAGCTGTGGATGCCTCCTCCCTGGAAGTGTTCAAGGCCAGGCTGGATGGAGCTCTGAGCAACCTGGTCTAGTGGAAGATGTCCCTGCCCATGGCAGGGGGATTGAACTAGATGATCTTTAGGTCCCTTCCAACCCTTACCATTCTATGACTCTATAAATCACTCTGTTGTTCATTAATGCTTCTTTCAACACAGTTTCGGAAACATATCATTTTAGTCTATAAGTGAAGACAAAACACCTGAATTTATTTTTCACTAGAAATTTTTAAGTCCCTTTCTGTATATTTTGTCACACACTAGAACACGAAACATGCGAGAGGAAGTCCTGATAAGTCCAGTCTTACAGCTGATGCGTTGGATTAATGACTGTTAGTAGGCAATTTCTATGACCTTCAACTCGTATACCAGATGCAGCTAAAAGGAACTATTCTTGGTCAGGCACCCAGAGGAGAAGCCTGCCTGGAAACCCAAAGAGTTCTAGAAATAAATGCTGGTAAAGCAGTATTCTTAATTGATAGGTATAAATATAGTAACCCAGCATTCTTCCAGAGAGCAACCTGGGGACCATACAGCTGCAGTCCAGCATCCCTGCCAGAAAGGCCAGGGAACTGCTCACATGTTGTCATGTTGGTAACTCTGACTCCGTAGGCGATTTTAAAACATTGTCTGAACACTGTTCTACCAGTAGCATCGCTGTTGAAGCCACAGAGGTTGAATTTACTAGCGGGGGGGAGGGGGGGGGAATAAAAAAAAGCACCAAAAATATTAAGACAACATAAGGCAGATTCTGACTGGAGCTCTACTGTACACATGCGTTAACCCCACTGACTTCAGAGTAATTACACAAGGTTGCCAAAATTAGTATCTTGCCCATAGCACCGAGCAAATTCGGAATGCAGTGACACAGATGAAAGGAGAGACAGGAACCAAGAGCAGCAAGAGACTGCCCCCACGAAGTCTTTGCTGTGCTGCTGACATGCAAAAGGAATTTGGGAGAAAAAGCCAAACAATCCCAACCGCTCCCTGGGAACATGAGCAGGAGGGCACCAGGGTGGAAGGTACCTTTTGACAAAAGCAGGGAGCGCAGTAGAGAGCTCAGGAAGCCTTTCAAAAAGAGACAGTGAGTTTGCCTGCCAGGCAGGTTTTTGCAAGATCTCATCATTCTATTTATAACACCACTTGCCATGTTACATTACATCACGCCACAGGAGATGCACACCACATGCAACAAAACACATTAGAAACACTGTGGGTTCTCTCCAGAATCAATGTCCACAGCTCACAGTAGTGGCTTAGAGGTAAGTTTTCTGGGAAGGATGTGAAATTCCTTGGCATAGATTTATAACCTATAGAGTTCACTTTCACATTCTGCCAGCTCAGCGCTTGAAAATCCCCCATTTTCCATCCCCACTTTTTTCCTTTGTTCAGGGTTTATTCCTGCCTTTTGCTCCAAGGTGGTCTTTCCTGCAGTGTGGGCTTTCCTACGCATCTAACTGTGTTTTATACCTCTGTCTTCCCAGGAGTTCATTCAGGCATCCTGTTTCACACCATTAAAGCAAACAGTCACAGGTAACTCTCCAGCAGGCCTGGTGTCTCGCAGAGCAATCCACCGGCTTCACTGTGCTCAGGATGGTGACTGGACATAGCCTTGGGCAGCCTGATCTAGTTAGATCTGTTTTGAAGAGAGGGTTGGAGTCATTGACCTCTGGAGGTCCCATCCAACCTGAATTCTGATTTCTACGATCCTCCTTATATTCCCTAATGATGTAGGTACCATTTGCTAAAACTACTAACATAACAACCAAGCATATCACCCAAATTATTTATAATATTTACTTTACTTTGATTTATTGGGGTTGGAGTTCTCTTAAGGGAGAATAGGCAACACTAGTTAAGCTTGACTTTTACAAATGTTTACTCTTCACGGAAGGAGGACATTGCTAAAAATGAGAATGAGTCCAAGGGCTCATTTTAACTTATGAAACCTGCAAACATGAATTGTAAAACACCACCAGGAATTGTATGGAGTCAGGGGAATAGTTGCATAAAAATGCATCCCAAAAGAAGCTTTAGTAGCTCTGGAAGGAGAGAAAGAAGATCATGAAAGAGGATGAAAAGCACAGGCCAAGGAGACAAAGATATGGCTGAGGAGGTAGGGTTAAAACATTAATGCCCATGACTGTTTCATCAGGGGAATCCAAGATCTCGATATGTTCCTCAACTGTATCCAAGTGGTGAGATGCGTCATCTCCTTCTAGGGCTTGTCCACACAGAGACAACTTTGCATTGGTGTCAGTGATGTCCTTAGCCAAAATGGAAGACAGTCATAAAAAAAATAATTTTTAATGCTTATTAAAAATGCATATTACCAGGTTTTTAAAAAAGTACTATTGAGTACACACTTAATTGAAGACTGCATCACAGCAAACACATGCAGTGGCACTGAAGAAATATTGCATGGGACACTCGGTTGTTATTCCCTAAATTCTGTATATTTGACATTGTAACTTTGTTGGTATTTGTTTAGCACAGTATTTTTGAAAGGAATATTATTTTCTGCAGCATGTCAGAGCTCATCCTGGACCAGGGTATCCGTTTTACTTGAGAGGTGGACAACATGGAAGAAGCAGAAGTTTTTGCATTAATTTAGCAAATGGGATAAGGTTCCTAATATTGCAACAAAGAAAATTTTAGTAAGAGAAAAAGCAAGCAAGACCAGAGTTATGCAAGGAAAAACAGATTTTAGAGATACTCTGGAAAAAGCAGCAGTAGGATTTCACTCTGGCATGTTCAGAACACGTGGTATTATCTGTATTTACTTTGGCGAGTCAAGGAGCCAACCATCAGACCCAGTTCTCAGTGCCTATTTAGTTAGCTGCCTAAGATAAGCACGGTTTAGTCTGCGGCATTTGTTGATGCTAAGCGCACAAGGATCTCCCCTCTCCAGTTAATAAGATTATATATGCTGGGCAATTTGTGGTGTGTCAAATGCCACACTGAAATCTTTACTGAAGTAATTGTTTAATCTTCAGATTTTGAGTTGCTGTCGTGGATAGTTTTTGCCCAGAGCCTGTATTATGGCAAAATAAACAATGCCTTAGGCTGCCAAGTTCAGCAAGTGAAAGTAGCTTTGTAATCACTCTGGTTTAAGTTTAAATCATCTGAAGCTATATCTGCTTACATCGCATGTTGCCCAAAATGTATCCAAAGAAAATGAGTGGTGTCCCCGCGGCAACAGGCAGGATCGTGACAGCTTTCATGAGGAAACGCCCTGGCTCACTGCCAGCTGCCTGGACCTTTCCATCGCACCAGGCCTTGCCCTACCAGCTCACTGGCGTGGAAGAGCCCCACAGAAGCGATGATCCATTGCTGGGTATCGCATTAGACAGTCGTGGAAATTCAGAGAAGCGTATCGAGTCAAGACTGATGCTTTCTTTCTCCTGTTCTCTATACGGTACGAGCATTTTGGAAGAAAACAAGAGAGAAGCAGTGGTGCTCTGGACTAAAAGCCGATATCTGAACCTAAGGCTGTACATCCCCTACTGTTTGTGCAGCAACTGCTGGAGCAAATTGGTGCCATTTAAAGGCAATATTGAGGACTCCAAACTACTGCCTGCATTTGCATCCATGTTAGTGCCTGAACCTGACAAAGACCCCTTCAAAAAAACAAACTCATAATCTCTGAACAGAGAGGAAGGAGACTGCACAGGTGCCCGCTGCTTTTTCAGATCTGCACTCTGTGTCATTCCACTAACGGCTGGATGAGCGCAGATGAGTAGAACAATGTACTACCTCCTCCTCCTTCTCTCACTACCAATGTCACCCGAAGCACATGACCAGATGGAGAGCACGGACAGTGAAAGAGCTGTTCCCAGCCAGACTACTCATCCCTCTAGCTCTCTGCACTTCTCTCTGAAGCAGGGTCCCTCAGACAGAGTGCTGAGCATCCCTGACCTGCTTCCCACAGGGCAACACACTGTCACACTAACTCACTGCTGAAATTTGTAGCCAGCTAATGAGACTGCCAGAAATGAGAGAGCTACTTCTCAGCCCACAAAGCTAGGTCTCCTAGAAGACAGCACAATGCATAGTTCACCTGAAAATGGTTGACAGTTTCCTTGGTTTCAATGTTCAAGGAAAAGGGAAGTCTCCAGCAGAACAGACCACAGTTCTTCACCGGCTACACTTTGTTTAAAAAAGGAAAACAAAAAAACACCACAAACATAAGTATGATAGTTTAATTTTTAATCTCTTCACCATCAACATAAACTTCCTTGCAGCAGGTTGGTAAATTCATATGTGTTTCTCTGTTCACACCCCTCTTGTTCAGCCACATCTAATCCTTCCACTGGGACTTGTCCAGGGGTGAATCAGAAGTTGTGTTGCTTCTGAAACGCTGGCTGAGCCCCCTATCTAGAAACTCCACTTTCAAAGACAAGTAATTTAGCTTGCCAAGCAGCATTAGAAAAAAAGAGAAAGGAGGAAGGAAGTACCAACAGTGCAGATAAGCAGAATAACACAGAATACTTGCTCCCCAAACTGTAATATTACTTTCACAACCCTTTCATTTAGACACTTAATTTTACCCCTCTTACAGTAACACTGAGCTCACAATTTTAGGCTGCCAAGTTTTGCATGGTGGCGATGCCCAATGCAAATTGCCACCATCCCAGTGACAGGAGCCTCTTTGGCCCCATGAGCCATTCCTGGTGTATGAGCAGCCTCCACTGCGGATCACAGCAAGAGAACGGCAGTACTGCGAGCAGCACAGCCCTCCTGCATGGAGGAAATTCCTGAAGGGCCTCCACAACACAAGACTCCTGCAGAAAGTATCCTATCTCCATTTTCTTCTAGACTGTAACTTTATCTCGACACCAAACATTACTGCTGTATTTTCAAGCAACTCACCTCACGCACACATGAGCTCAGCTAGCCTAGACTTCACGTATTCACAGCTCCTCACTCTATAGCTCACTCCTTTTAGCCAGGCAGAATTGCTTTTGAAGCGCAATAAAATATACCCAAAATACACGTTTTCAGCCTGCCAGCCCCTCCCCATCTCTTCCCTTGCCCCTTCTCCACCGCATCCCCTCGGCCGTCTCCCACACCAGCTCCCCTCCCCTTGGGGGATCAGACAACGGGAATTTTGCATTTGCTTTATAGCCTGAATCATCAGGCTTGAACACAGCTCCGTGCCCTTCTACTGTTTGCTTTCATCCCTTTCCTCCACGTACGCAGACTGCAAAGCAAGACAGCATACAGCGTGTCTTTCCAAATGGAGAAAAAGTAACAGACCCCATCTTTGCAGCGCAGCTCACTGGCACAATTCATACATCAGAGTAAGGAGCCGAAAGGTGTCTCATGTAAGGGCTCTTGGAAAGCATCCTCCTACTAGGCAAGCCTAGTGCAACCTTCTACTTCACTTTCACATCCAGATATGACAAGAGACTAAGAAAATTGTCCTTGCTGAGGTCAGCAGTTTTTCCTGAGCTCTGTCTCCAATGGTGAGGGACAACATTAAAGATTCCTAACCTGAGGGGAAGAGGAGTTCACAGGATGCTTGAACAACTGGTAGAAGCCTTCTTACCATTGCCATGTCTGTCTCGGCATAGGTTATCAGCAGAAATAGTTGAATTATTATTTATTTTGATGAAAGTCAAGTTTAGTACTGCTTATGTTTAACATGGGTCAAGATCTGCACTTCTATCAGGCAACTTTAAGTGACAATGAGCCAGGAACACACAAAAAGAGTGAAAGGATCAACACAGCCTTAACTTACATCCACGGGGTCCTAAAACTTGCTTTTGTCCACACTGTTATTTCACAAAAGAATCTGCTTAGCTGCTTGTCATTGACCACAAATTAAGTTATAAAATATGTAAGTGAACTCCTATGTATTTTTAGTTACTACAGCTGCCATGAAAATTTTAATAGCAATAACTGTTTGGGGAAAATGTTGAGGCAAGGAGGATTTTAAATTTTTCTAGCTATCATCCATGATTGGACAAAGAATACACTAAATAGCGTAATACATCTTTGCCAGTCGGTGAATAAGCCATGACAAGGTAAAAGAACAGGTTCTCTGAGTTGTTGGAAGGTCTTTCCTCTGATCAAACTCAGCCACATCTCTGTCAGAGGCAATGTGTTTTCCCAGCAGCTCCTGCACCTATGTACATAATTTAATCCCGAGTCCCCCTTTCAAGGTAGTTCCTCTTCAATAACCTCTTGACAGCCGTGGCTTTGTCTCATGTGTGGTACAACCAGCAGAGAGCAAGTGCTGGACGTTCAGCGAGACCACCACCCCTCCAAAGACACAAGCTGACAGAGAGCTGCCCTGGCCACCACACGTTTTGCCTCCAGACAGGGAGATGTGGCCGCAGGCACAAAGCCAGTGAACCGCACAAGTGGCGACTAACGGCAAGCTGAACTCCAGCTAGAAAATATTTCTCATGACTAAGTACTCCTTCAACAAGAAAAGAAACCTTTATCCAGAACGACCCAAAAACCACTTGTGTCTGGTATAATATGCAGGGTGCCCTGCAGTACAGACTGGGAGAGGAATATTGTCCCCATCCTGGGACCCAGTCAGGCTACCACTACTTGACGAGGTCCAATTTGCCAGTGAAGCTTCATGCACTATTTGCACTTCTGACAGGTGATGACAAAAACACATAAAGCCTGAACTTTTTAATTGACACTGATACACTTGCAAGAGGTCAGAAGTAAAGTAAAAAGCCTGCACACACCCGGTTGACAGACAGTAAACTCAGGAAGCGGCAGTTCAGCTGGACATCTGAGCCAGCGTTCAGGGAGCTGAGCTACTGAGAGACAGATCACAGGTCACACAGAAAATCCACATGCAAGGAGAGAATCCAACATAAGTTTCTCACATCTTCAGTCATTATTCTGTGTGGTCTCAGCTACAGGTTTGAAAACGCCTTTTAAACAATTACAACACTGACAGTTTTTATTATGTTGTTTATTACTCAGAGGGGTTTATGTTGCACATTTTACTGAATCAGTGTTTCCAATATTGTTCTTCTGGACAGCAACCCATGTTTTTATAGCCAACAATAGCTCTCAAGGTCTTTTAAAAGCCTAAGTATTTATTGGTACATAAAGTTATAGTTGCCTAGTACTTTTTAAGTAGTCTTTCATGATCCAAATATTCCATAATAATTTTTCCGATTTGTCAAAATAGAGCATCATAATATAAACATCAGATATAATTGGAGAATTTGGGGAGTGAAGACCATTTCATTACTTTTACATTATTTAATTTCAGTGCATTTGTTTTAGATTTAATCCTAATGTAAGCATCAGTGGTACATGTTTGTTTCCTGCCACAGATTATGTTTAGGACTTGGAGCAGTCTAGCCCTGCAACCTCTGACAAAACATTTGCCACTAACACAAGTTCCATTCAAACCTTTTTTAAATCATCAACATTTTGAGGCAAAGAAGTTCGTAGACAAGGGAAAACATATCCTGGATTATTTCCTGCCCTGAAACATTGAAGTGAACATAGATAGCTCAGGAAGTATTCAATGCTGCACAATACATCACACAGAGTAGGGTCAGGAACCCAGATCCCACGTACTAAAACCCAGGGCAGTTACGTACATGGACAGAAAGGACATACTGATAAGCAGTTTGAGAGGGACTGTTTATTACTGGCTATGTAAAACCTTACAGACTCAAACATTTACAGGGAAAAGCTTTCTACCCAACAAACCTACTTGGTCATTTTCACTGTTCCACTTCTTTCCCCTTTAAGCTTTAACCCAGGCCCCCGGATATTCAGCCCAGTGACCTACCATAGGAGAAATCCCAACTTGCACAACAGGTAAACAGAGATTTAAGACAACATGTCAGGCATTTTCAGAAATGCTCACAACCACTCTAGGCATATTTTTATTATTAAAGTCACTATGTAACCCACGCTGATAGTCTCCTCTCTGCTATTTTTAGACCTGGAGCTCTTCAGGTGGGAATAGATGTTGCATAAGGGCTGGCAAAAGGGGATTCCTGGTTTGATTTAAATTGTGATGTAGATTTCTTTCCAAATGCCAAGATTACACCTGACCTATCAAATGCTGCAGTTTCCCTGCTGTCATAGTCCAGGTTGCAGTTTTGGCAGGTGACAATATATCAGAGGAACAATCAAAAGCCACACACTGCTCTGTTCCAGACATACACATTGTCCCAAGTCTTTGGATTATTGCACCAAAGAGCACAAGTTAGATGAGAAGATGGCTAAAGGCAAGAAAGAGATTTATGAATATTGCAGCCTTTGACATATGTAACTTCCAGAATTAGGCACAGGTGCAATCCAAACACTAATGCATCTTCACACTCTATTCAAACAAAAGACATTAAGCTCACAGAGAAAACAGATAATTGGGCTTAAGCCACAACTTCAGCATGAGACAGGTTTATCCTGCTGGCCGGGTCTCCAGGTGCAGGCCCTTACCATGTCCTACCCACAAATCAGGAGGAGATGGTGTGATCACCTCTTCTGCAATTACTGAGGCTTCTTCTGAGAGGAGGCTCCAGTACGCTGGCGGGGAAGGAGCTGCCTTGTGGTCCAGCCTGGCCCTGGGGCTCAGGGAGGAGAGCAGTCCCATCCACACGCCAGTCCATCACAGTTTCAAACCCCATGTTGGCTTCATGTGGACTGATCGAACATGGGACAGCCTCCTCCACCGTGGCACTGAAACCAGTCCTGTTCAGAGTGACAACTCCGGTCACTCATTAATGAAGCAGTTTTGCTGTGAGATTACACAGGCGTGTTTAATCCAGACAGGCTCCAGTTAGAGCTTGCTTTTAATTAGGCTACAAAGACTTCAGCATCACAGTGGTTACGACTGCTAACGTTTAGTTCCACAATCAGATCTTAAATTTGTGAAATAAAGTTCCCTGATAAAGAAAGAAAAAAAATTAGAAAAGAGCTTTGAAGAATTCCATAAGGAATACTAAAAAAATACACCCTGAAAAAACCCTGCATCAGAGAGTTAACTGCAAGGTGAATAACAACTATACTGCATTCACAAATTAAAGGTTGGGTATTACGCTAGGGCTGTATTTATGAAGTTCAGGCAACAAGCAAGTGATGACAGTAAGGAGGTATAACTCAGAAAAGATGGTTTCAAACGGGCCATCTGGCCAGCAGAGGAACAAATGTAGCAATCTGAAAACCTGAAGACACCTCATCATAGCACATCACAACTGAGACTATGAGTGTGTTTCCAGCTGTCCTTGAGAAAGCTTACCCACACACCCAGAGCCCAGGCGACAGCTACTCTGATTCAGCACTGTCCCAAGGCAGCCCAGGCTGTGGCTGCCTGCACTATCTCTCAGCAGGGTGGGAACCTGCAGACTAAAGGCAGCAACTGTTTTTGGTGAGACCTACCCAGGGCTCTGCGTGATGCCACCACAAGCTGTGGTGCAGGTCTGAGCTGCAGCAGGGCTCCACACACCAGCACTGCGCTGCCAGAGAAAACATCTGCCACTGGGGCTAGGAGAATGATGGGCATTTCTATGGGCAGAGGCTGTTTAATCCTTCCTAGCCAACCTCTATCCTTACAGCTAGCCCCAATGCCTTGGTTCATAGCTAACATTATTATTCTTTTGTTTCTTTTCCCTCTACATCCCCCTTCATGCTACAGAGATACCAATGAGGAAGTTCAAAGGAAAACATTCAGTGACCTCAAGAGCATGTCTCATACAGAATTTACTGTTATTTACACTGAGAGGGCATTAAAGCATAGCTATGTAAAGTCTTACGGCACAAATGCTCTGCTACTCTGAAAGATTCTTTAACATCAGGCACGTTCACGGTCTTCAGTAATACAATATGGGTTATTTTTTCCATTTCTTTCCAGCTCTGATACCTGGCAATCTAACTTAAAACTCTACTGCAAACACTGCAAATAGGTTAAAGATAACAAACTTTTCCAAGTCAAAAGTTTCTTCTAGAAACTGTGAAACACTGTGTGGAACACGCACTTAGGTTTTATCTGTTTGTTGAGTTGCTTTTTGTCTGTGCCTTTGGGGATGCTGTTTGGAAGAGGAAAGGTTGTTTCATTCTTCTTCTTGGCAGAGAGGGGAGATGGGGAGGAGGGAGGGAAGAGGGGAAGGAACGAAGAGATTAGAGCCCAAGGTTTTCTGTTATTAAGTCACACAATAAACCACAAAGCTCTACACGCACTCACACAACAGCTAAAGTAGCCTGGGGAAGTGAAATCGTACTGTTCCCTCAAATCAAATGTTAAATAAGATGTAGATAAACTCTTTTTTGTTCAGCACTAAGAACCAGTTTGTACCAACAGCAAGAAGCTGTCTCTAACACCATTTGTTTCCTCTTTTTAATGAATACTGCAGATCTCTGCTCCAGCTCTTATTGCAGTAGCTCTTTCAGAAGGCAGGTCAGCACGCATTTTAATAACTGCCCTTCCTATGCCCTCTCACATTGGGAATGGGGAAGATGGGAAAGCTGTTTCTGCTGGGATGTAGGGCAGGCTGTTGCTTGTACCGCCCTTTTTCTTCCACAACAGGTAGTCTCGTACTGAGGATGTTAGCTTTCACGCTCCACTTCCAGAGCCACGATATACACCGCACTGATTATTGATAACAGCATGGACTGGAATTACCAAGACAGTGACTCTGTTCCTGGCTCCCTGAAAGCTGATGATACAGCTTTTCCGTTGTAGATTAACTTTAACCATGGGGAAAGATGCAGCCCAGGTATTCTTGAGTAATCTTGTGATGAAACTCCCAGTTGTTCATATTTGTAATGTTTCCTTTGTCTTCATTGTTCTTTCTTCACACAATTTCATCTTCTTGGATGCTCTTCATATTTTATTTTTAAACTCCAAGCATTTCTACACTTCCAACTTTTATTACACAGTTTACAGTTTTTTTCTGTCCAGTTCAGATGCATAATGCATTAGCTTAGTTCAAAACTTCTGTAAGTACTCCAAGACTGCACAATGTTTAAAATGAACTGATTTCTCACACTAGTCAGCCCAGCAAATTTAACGCCTCAAGCACTGCAATAACAGGGTTTTAAATAGACTGCTGAAATATTAATCTTAGTGCTCATTATTCTTACACTCTGCTTCTATTGTTTCACTCTTCTTCTCATGCTGTCCAATGTTTTCTCTGCTTATGTTTCAATATCCTCTGGATATCACTGCATCCATAGGATGACTCACATGTTGGGAGAGGTGGGCGTTTTAAGCCTCGCCGTTCTCCAAAGTAAAACATTCCTTATTCTTCACATGGAGCCAGTTTTAAAATATCTGAAGAGATTTTTGGAAGACAGGTCAAATATAAACATCTATTTACATGAAAATTTGCAATACTGTAGGTACCTTAAATAATCAAACTGTAGCGTTACCTTTTTTCCCTTGGGCTTGGTATTCCTCTACTTCTCCTGCCAAGTCACAAAAAAAGTAAATGAACCCCTCAGCAATTCCCTTGCTGCAAGCAAGGCATCAGACTGAAGGACACTGTGAAATGGGACAGCAAGCATAAGCAGTAATACTGGACCAGTGGCATTAGAAATTGAGAAAGATACTGTTTAGAGTGTCTCCGTTCAGACAGTCTTTTGTAAAATGTTATATTATATCCCAAGAATGGATTAGCATTCAGACTGAGCTTTAATTTGGTTATTTATGACATGCAATTATTCAATGAATAGAATTTTGTTACATACGTAGTACAAAAACATTTTTCTAACTATGGCTTTTTGTCATCTACCAGATTTAGTCAAAGGATTGTAAACTGCCCATGAATATATTAAGGTAGAGATGAAAAGAGATGAAAAGACTGCAACCACTCAAGGAGACAGGTTCTGGAACAAATCCACAACTGGAGAAGTGAGAGGAAAAGTTTCCAGTAAGTAACTTTCAGGCAAAAATACTTTCGCCAGAGGAATGGCAGTTGCCTCCAGCAGCAGGATTTCAGCTTTGGTTAGGAGAGCAGCCCTGCTGCTCCTGGTGGCCCTGTTGCTATACTGAGGAAGAACATACATAGTACAGCAGATCCAGCAGCTACAACACCATGTCCCTTGGATACACTGCATACCCGTCACCCTATGGACCTGTTACATACCTAAGGAGTTTCCAGTATCTTCCTCAAGAAGAATGTTCCACAGCTTCGCAGTTCTTTTGAGAAACTCATCTTTTGCTCCTTAAATCTTCAACTAGACTACACACACAAAAACCCCCACCAACCACAAACAACCCAAACTTTGCTTTGGAGAAAGCAGCTTGGAAGTCTAGGGGAGTTTTAGGCTTCACACTGCTATTAGTGAAGATAAAGCCTTAACTCCTGTGTGCTGCTGGCAAGTTCCCCTTGGCTCACAAGTTGAGCCTTCCACAACTCATCCAGCACGAGCCCCACGCCCTGCTGCAGGCATCATTTCCTGGGTATAAGCACACAGTAGCCATCCTAGTCTTTGCAAGACTGAATTTCATCCAAGTTTAGTGTACAAGGCCTGACCTTGACCTGCGAGTTTGATCCCCAGAACAAATAAGCGATTCAGTGCTCGCTGCTTGGCTGCCTCACCAGATGCTTCTCCCTTGCAAGAACAGGCTGTTTGATGATTGCCAGTTGGGAAAAAGAAAAAAAAAAGCACCCACTATTTTTAGCTACTAAAAGCAATCCTTAAAATTCCACCATGCCTTGGTTAGACACATGAAAATACTTCCTCCTTGTCTTGGGGTTTTCTGGCCTGTATGGGAAGGAGAAGATGAATATAGAGATGAATGGAGCAGAATATCACTTTTTCCTCAATTATTTACACTCCATGCTGCAGTCAGATGCCTGTGAACAGAAAATAAACACGCCAACCTAGAGCAAAAGTATCTTCTGAACTCAGCCACCCATCTTTGGGTATGGCCAAGCCACACAGGGACAATGAATGAAAGAGCCAAAGATATTATCTTTGACTTTTTCTAAAGAAAATGGAATAAAGTGACTGCACTGGATTATTTTGGTCAAAGTGATTGACACTCATATTTTCCCCAAAGCAATTTTATTACCTCTGCATACAAGTTTGATAACAACCCATAGAAGAGAAGCAAAAGGCACTAGGAAGGTTCCAGCTCTAAAGAATTCAATTCAATTCATAACTGGTAGCCTGATGGAAAACGTAAGGTCTCTTTATATAATTTATGAAGTAGGCTAATGGGTGGAAGGAAAAATGTATACAGGACTTAAAAAATTGAAGATAGAAAGGTACACTTAAAATTTCCAGCCACAGGCAGTCCAGTTCAGTTTTACTTTCAGTCAGCAATTATCTAAGACCTTATCTCATTTATATGGTAATAACTTGTCTCATGTCAACTCAACAAGCAGAGATAGCAGCTACGCAGCGCCGGCTCCTTGAACGCCGTGGCTGGCTGAAGGCTCCCAGCGTGGGTGGATGGACCTCGCTGGGCTCGGAGCACCAATTAGACTTGCCAATGAGCCAGGCCTAGCAGTGCTGTGAGGAGCATAACAAGTGTGGGAAGATTCTCATGGCTATGAATTTAACTTAACTCTTTGCAGTTCTGAACACTCTCAGCACAAAAACATTTTTGGAGATATTTATTTGCCCAGGGAAGAAGAGACTTACTGCAGCGGTTTAGAAAGAACTGCTCCTCAACAGGGAGCAACAAAATATCATGGCAAGGTTCAGCAATTATTCCAGGATTATCACTATAGCTGCAAAGCCATATTATCTCTAAAATTCTAATTAAATATAGAATCATAGAAAGTTTTGGGTTGGAAGGGACCCCTAGAGGTCATCTAGTCCAACCCCCCCGCAGCGAGCAGGGACACCGCTAACTAGATCAGGTTGCTCAGAGCAACTATATATAACTATAAAGTGAGAAAAGACACCAAACCAGATCTGGACATTAATGGGAAATAAAAGCTTTGGTCTTTTGCTGTTTCAGAGGTAATTACTAAGGGATGTCTTATCCCCTCACTGAAGCAGAGGAGGTGCACAGAGACCTCTGGGTTCCAACCAACCCTATTGCTCTCAGATATATTAAAAAAAAAAAAAAAAAAGATTTAAAGGTAGTCAGGTAGCAAACATC
>Ga0065711_1044188_pt1 | contig 14254 bp, 7 predicted proteins | sample Hoacrofraction12_FD_59098 | JGI IMG/M metagenome (GOLD analysis project Ga0065711, IMG submission 59098) | Hoatzin crop microbial communities from Cojedes, Venezuela - Epithelial fraction 12 v2 (version 2) | ecosystem: Host-associated > Birds > Digestive system > Esophagus > Crop | place...
AAAAAAAAAAAAAAAAAAAAAAGGCAATACAAATTCTTTGTCACTGTCAGAAACAGAAAGTGCCATGTAGTACATCATCGTTTCCTGGTCCCACTGTTGCCACTGGCAGACTTACTGAAACTTCTGCTCATCTGTGGGAAGTGCACAGTTGGGGTTCTTTCAGTGGGGCCATACAGCCCTAAATTCCTGGCTGTAGCTGACTTTCGAAGAGGCTTGACGCTGGGAAAGGGATTGAAGACTTGTGGCTTTGGGTTCCCAGGCTGGGGAGATTTAGCCAGGTTTCCACTGTCGCTGGAAGAGCTGGAGTACTCTGACAAACGTGGCTGGCCGGGCTGATGGGATGTTGACTCAGCATCGGTTTTGTTATCTGAGGTGAGTTCCAGCGCTTCCAGTTTGAGCTGAACCACCGACATGTTTGTACTGCTGTCCGTAGAGACTGGCTCAGGCGAGTGCCGGTCAGCTTCTCGAGCAGTCCTGTCATCCAAACCACCTCCTTCTCCAAAGTCAGAACGTTTGGAAGTCTCCTCCTTTGCTCCAGGACTGTTTGTTTTACAGCTCTCGCTCTGCTCATCTATTAGTCCTATGGTATCCCCATAGCCCAGCTGGCCTTTGGCCCTAGCAATATTCTTTCGATGAACTCGTATGTGAGTGCGCCATGGAGAGTTCAGTTTTGTTTTAAGATCTTCTTGTGGAACAGGGGACATCTTCCCTGTAGCATGACTTGGGATGTGAATAACAGCATTTCTGAGTGACCTGTTACTCAGTTTCATCTTCTTTCCTAAAAGGAGGTGGTTTATCACCGGGGAATGGTTTACCTGAGAAGGGAGGAGGCTGGTAACCGGCCCTTTGTCTGAAAGAAAGTGTTTAAAAGAAACACAGTATTGTTAAAGAACAAAACAGATTAACGTTCTAAGGGTCCACCACCAAATCTGATGCCCTTCTTCAGGTATAGTAAAGATTTGTAGGACTGACTGCTATGAAAAAAAAAAAAAAAAAAAAATCACTGAATTCCTCTTACCTCTTGGAGTCTAACACAAAGCTGTCACTTCTATAATAAAGATTTCCTGTCCTCCCTCCCAGCTTCTTAACTATGGGTAAGTCCTGAGCCAGGAACACCATAAAAATAAATCATAAACAGAAACAGCTTCTTGACTTTTGGAATTGCACTGTAACTGATAGTTTCACATTAATGTTGGCTTCTGATCTTTCCTCCCTCCTTCATTTCTCTTCCAACTGTGAGAGACAATTCAGTCCCTGTATGAGGTCAGTCAAATAAGCCACTCCACGAGGCTTGTGTGACTGGAGAAAGAACCAATGTATTTTTAATGGGTGAACCACACCAACTCTTTTCTATTAGGTCCTCTTATTACACCAGAGCAGTAGACTCAGAATTAGGTAATTAGATGACAGTTTGATTAAATCACAAACCCAGCCCCACATCATAATTAGTAAGATTAGAAAGGTTTCTGTTTGGGGAGTGGGGGTTGGCAATCCTTGGGAATCAACATTTTCCTGTTTGCACTGTTTCTGCTGGCTACAGCCTTTGTTCAAAGCAAATACTTTGCCAATATTTAAAAAAAAAAATTTCCTTACAAATGATGTTAACGTTAATGAAAAATTGCAGCTCTGTGCATTCAAACGATCCTGCTAGGACAAGTTTAGACACTCTAGCAGAGGAATAAAAATTCTCCAGTGACCCATCTGCATGGTTCAATGCTGACTTAGAAAGATGACACCTAAGTGGGGAGGAAGGAGTGGAGTGGGCTGTGGTCTGAGACCCCCAGCTGCACTGTTCAGGCTAATCCCAACGTTGCTGAGTTTGCCAGTTGGGGAAATGGACTCCGTAACACAGACTGCTAAATAATGGCCTGATGTCCAGCTCAATCCTCACAGCAGTATCGTTCTGGCTAGGTAAACTGTCAGCCACTATGCAACGTCTAAGCCAGTTCTTCAGCTGCGTAATTTGCGATGCCCAGAAGAATTCAGAGGAGTTAGGATAACACAGATCAGCTAGCAATCCACCTGCCACTTGGCCTGAAGTGTACTCATCTCATCTCACTTTTTCCAGTGCATCAGTATGCCAACTCCAAGAATGCCAAAGATTTAAAGTTTTTAATCAGAGAGAGCAACACAATGCACCCAGATAGCAAAGACATTTTTAAATACCATTGTTCAGCTGGTCCCCGGGACCTAAAAAAATCCCAGGGTTGTCATCTTCAGATCCTGACAAAAGAAGAAAAAACATCACCTTCTCATTTACAATCTGCCTGTATCAAGTGGTACCCACTGTACTACTAAAGTGTTCTATATTCCATCAGTCCCTCTTGCTTTGTCTATTTGGTTAAACATAATGTTATTTGCCTTGTCTCCTATGATGAAGTTAGCTTGCAATAAATCAGTAAATGAAGCATGTTTTGATATGTTACCTGCTCTGATATACACATGGTGAACCTGCTGTTGCTGTTTCTTCTTTATCCTGGAATATTGCTTTTTCAGTGCATTAATATCTGTGGTCATACGCTCCATCATCATGCTGTTAAAAGCAGCATGGTACTCGCTTCGGCAAGAGTCTATTGCTCCTGGGCTTAATTCTGCAATGTTACTGGAACCCAGACTTTGTTCTTCATTCTGATCTGCAGAAAGTGGGAATAAAGTGGAGATGAGGAGTAAATTGGCATACTCAAAAGTTTCGCAGATTATCTACAAGGGAAGTCTGTGTCTGATTCCCATCTTCTTATTTAACTGTAGTTTTTAATTAAAAATTTATTATAATATGCATATTTAACAAAGCCGCACTATTTATAACGAGAATTAGTGCATCTCTAGAATTACTGCTTAAGAACAGCAAGGGTTTGAGGGGAGTTTAAAGAGTATAAAAGTCAATTAACATGGCAAGGCAAAGTTATAAACACAGTTCTTCAATTACCCCAAAAGCACATCAAGCCATTGCTAAAGCAATTCAGAAACTGGTTATTACAAACACTCAGTTGGTCAGAGGAGACTAACAGTGCAAGTCGTAAATTACATTACAGTCAAGCAGGCATGAGATTGAACAACCAACCTAGTGATATCAGCAAGAAGCATTAAGAAACAGTTACAGCACCCCGGGGAGAAAGCTGCTAGCAGCAACAAAAGGGATAGGGGCAGAGCAGCTGAGGATCAGGCAGCTTGAGAACATCTCTGATCAACAGCTGCAGAGCAACAGCAGCAGTGTGGTTTATTTTCACAGCTGTTTCTGATGCACCACCAAACTGGCACTCCAGGGTCAAGGGGATAATTCTTTTTCAAGGGATGTTTGTTTGTCTCTGCTTAGTTTGCAACAGCAGTTTGATGTTCTGAATAACTGCGAGCTTGAAGCAGCAGGTAGGGACTTACAGCCCCTCAGGAAGCGAAAAACAAAACACCAGAGCAATCAAGAGGAAAACTGCAGCTTACAGGTCTCAGCAAAACCAAGCCACAAGAACGATGATGTGTAATCAGGTAACAGCGACCACTACATCAGTCAGGGATTTTTTCGGGGGAAGTGAGGGTGCTGGTTGGGGACAAATAACTACAGCTCCTCCCAGGATATCATAAAATCACTGTTGATCCAGTACCATTTCATTAAGGCTGTTGCAAGTTAACAAATGATCTGCTTTTCTTGTATGGATCAGAGTTTTGTTCCGCTTGCAGAGCTTGCACAGGGCAACATACAATTCTGTCAGAAATTTTATTTCAGCATGGAGGGATTGGAAAAATAGTGACATTTTGTCAGAGCACCCTAAACCACAACCAACTTGTAAAAAGATGTGAATATACCCAAAACATACAACTGTCTGAAGGTCTGGCCAAAAGGGGAGTGAAATAACCTGCAGGATTTACTCACTGCTGACAGGTTCCAATATCAGCCATGCATATCCCAGCAAAGGTCAAAATTATTTACTACACGTATACTCTTCAGAAAATGCTGACCACCTAACAGCTTTCTTGGAAATAATCATGGATTTAGGGTAGACCTTTTTCCCCACACATGTGCTGCTTCTTTATCTGGCTGTGCAACAATATGGGCTTGGTTTTTTAACCATTACTGTAGCCAAATCCTTAACCCACACTGCCATTTACTGTATACACACAGCCTTCAAGCTTGACTTTGAAGACATGTTCACGAACCGCAGAGGAAGTCATTTGGTATCTACTGTAATCTTTACAGTAATAAAAATACTCTATAAAACAGTTTTCATAGCAGCTTTCACAGAGGAAGCTACAGATGATTTCTGCAAGGTCATGCAGATTTAACTACGTTTTCCAAAATGAACAAAACCACTTTTACCTTTCATCTGTTTTTGGTATTTTTGGAGCTCTGGTACCAAAAACCCACTTAATGGTCCAAGACAGCCAATGGCATTGGCAATTGAGTCTTCATCATCTAGGTCATTCTCCTCATCACTGTCTCTAGCTCTACCTAGCCTTCTGTCAAATGAGAACATAAGGGAAATAAGAAAGAGACATTCTTAAATACGAACACCACCAAACATCTTTATCTTCTTTAGGAGCATAGAAGGGAAGATGCCACCTGCCTTTTCACTGTCTGTGTAGGGTAAACAATAACCCCATACGCCACAAGCAGTGCATTTCAAACTTACCCTGAAAGTGAAGTTGATTTTACTGCTGCTGGGAAAGGAGTGATGTTGTATGTGTATTTTTCCCTTAATTCTGCCAGTTGTGGAAAGGGAAACTGAGCCATGGTATAAACAGTCTAGGGGAAAAAAAAATACGCAGCTTTTAAAATTATCACTTTAACTAACAGTCCCACAAAAGGCTTCTCCATGAACAGACTTTCACAGTCTTGCAGGATTAAAGGCTGCACATTCTCATATGCTGTAAGAAAATGGAAATGGTCTACTTTTATGATTCAGTCAATATTTCCTGTGAGAAAAATAAAGACTGACTCACTAGAAAAATACATGGTTCAGAGAAAAAAAAAATTGAACTGATAACATGAGATGTAGGGTCCTTTTCAACTCCTGTACTTATCTAATAATCGTTGTCAATCCTCTCCTTGCCAGCACACCGGAAATACTTCTCCTCCAATTACAATTTCGGTTACGTGAATGCATCATTGAGGTTTCGGGGATCTTGCACAAGACCTACATTTTTGCTCCAGTATTCAACAAGGTATTGACACCAGCATAGACACGAAGGAGCAGGTCCTCACTTGATGTGGACTGTTAACAGATCCATTACTTCAACTGAGCAGCCCCAAGTGCTTGTGTGAAAGCACTCACTTCAACACAAATGTTCTGGCCTAAGACAAAGGACCCAACATTATCCACTTAACTTTTCTCCTTTTTCCTCTCAGTTTCTGGTTTTGATTGTTGTTTTGTGGTGGGTGTTGTTTTTTTTTGGGGGGGGGGGCGGTGCTGGGGACTAGTGGTGGTCGTTTTTCTTAAAAGAAATCTGTTCTATGGTGAACAAAGAAACCTCTCTGTGACTCTCTGAACTCAACGTGTAGTTCATAGAACTTAAAATAAGGCCACAGAAAATTCTAATACATTTTATTTACTTCAATATTCAGAGTTAAAGATGATAAATAGTTGTGAATAGTTGTGAATGCATTTGCTTTCAGCATTCTTTCTGCTTTAAATAACTTTGTAAATTTTGCTGACACAGAATGTGTGTCACTGGCCAACTGGACATAAAGACATGTCGTACTCATTACAATATCACTGCTGGCTTGTTCCTACCTATTTTAGTTGTGCTTTTTTTCCCCCTACTTTTGCACACTTACAACTATCCAGGACTTTCAAGTAACTAACACACAGTTGACTGGAAGTCTCAATTTCAGAAGTAAAAAGAAAAAAAAACAGCTGAAATATCATTTCTTACAGTTTCTCTGAAAAATCACAGCTTTTCCCCATCTTCAATATTAAATGTCTTCTGAAATACAGTAACGTAAAAATTTCTCATTAGCCACGGCAGAAAATCTTTACTTCTATTTTTTAAGTCAGTGACTTTTTCATTTGAAGGCAAACAGCCCCACTTAAGATGAAAGGAAATTTTGAACAATTTCTACATAATCCATTCTTGAACCGTGCCTTGTCTGTCCTAAATACACTAAGGAAAATTGCAAACATTAATTCAGTACTAGACCTTTCCTGACAGAAGAAGCATAAAAAGTGTTTCAGCAACAGCAATGATGTAAGGAATGAGGAGCAGGAAGCACACTCCTGGCTGGATCGGGCACAGGGCAAGAGACCAGCTCAACAGGCTTCTGTGTGAAAATGCTTTTACAGTTCAAGCCATGCACAGACTTTCAGGCAAGCAGAATGCCTACAAAAGCCCAGAGCATGAACTGAAGTTTTGCCACTCCAGGAAACTACAATGCTACCGTGAAAGACAAATACTCTCTAGGGCCTGAGCAGCAATATCCCAGCAGTCTACCAGACGAAGGAATTTTACGATCTGGAGAATGACCCACCTCCGGCCCAACATGTCTGCCTGTTTGTTTGATCTCCACCACACTTTCCTGTTTTTTTTTCCCCACATGTCTCAACTCTCTCCCTTCATAGAGAAGGAGGTGTGTCTGGAATTTATTTCTAGTCTTTATGTCAACAGCCTTTTCAGGTAACTTGTTCCATATGCTAGTTACCCTTTCAGTGAAACAGTCAACTCCGAGTCCCCCATTTACTCCTTGCATCTACTGTTTTAGATTATGCTTTTAGCTTTTGCCTGTCTCCAGTCTCTTCCAGATCCTGTGCAATTTCTTTCAGTTAGCATATATGTTTTTAACTTAATTACTTGTTATCAGATTATATCTGGAAGCCTCGCTTGCCACCTGGCTAAGAGATCCACAAACAAATTTAATGCTGATGCAAGTTCCACTGGAAATTAAAAAAAAATATTGTCAATCAATGCCTGTGATCTCCTCGCAGCAACACTTCAGTGTCAAAGCATCCAGTTCCTAGTTTGTACACAGCCTTGGGTGCCATTTGGTGAATTCTGGTGAAATTGTGCCAAAGGGAAACAGCATACACATACGAAGGATGATGCAGCCAAGCTTACTATCTTATTCATGGCCATAAGGGACAGATTCTGGGAACAAGAAAAAAGCCAAGGAAAAAAACACTGTTCTCACCTTAAATCAGTAGCATTTGTCAATCCTTTGCCTTACCCTAAAAATGCAAAGCCATCTACACCCTCATCAGAATACCACACAGCAGGCTTTGGGCTGTGGCTTCCAACAGAGGGTGAGCAGTTTTGCCTTTGCAGACAACTCAAACATACTTCTCTCAAGAGCCACCCCACAACAGTTTAAAGCTCCCCTTTCTTCTCACTTTCACTAAGAAAACAAAACAAAAAGCAAAACCAAAAACAAACCCAAAAGAAAACAAAGTGCTACCCAAGTAGAAAGTCAACAGCGAATACCATCAAATCAGGGTAACTGTCTGGTAGAGATAGTTTAAAATGCGAGGGTACTGCAGAGGGGTTAATCCCTGATCCCCTCTACCACAGCAAACACACAGGGATGCCACTCCTTCTCCTGTTTGCTCCTCATCTCCTCTGTGCTGGAATGTTTCTAGGCTTATAAACTGAATTAGTTTAGCTGCTTATAAAAACACTTGCTTTCTGAGAAGGCATGAAAGCATGTACTCAATCTAGCACACGCTGCTTAGAGTATCTGCAGGCACCTGGCATACAGCCTTCTGTCTCCATCTTAGAACCAAAGTTTATTAGTAGGCCAATAAAATTACATTATTGAATACCGTATTTGTTTAACTTCTAGTCCTGAATACATACTCGGTCTAGCATCTGTTGCGTACAGCACTTACCCTTTATTTACCTAAACTGTTCAATCTGAAAAGGAGGAAGCTGTAGGCTTGCTTGCTCCTCCAATCCCTCCATGCTCTCCTCAACACAACAGTGTGAGAACCCTTGCCACACAAGAGCCAAATCTGCAACAGCGTTAAGCCCTCGATCCTAGGTACATGTCCTGTCTGTATGGGAGGGAGGCAGCCATTTTTAATTATAAACTTTCACCAACTATACACAATGGTGGAGAGAACGAGGACAACAGTCCTCTGATCTGCTTTAGACATCTGCTCCATCAACACTTGCCCCTGAAGTGGCACCTCCCTCCCAAAGGAAAGACGTTTTTTAGAGCACAATTTGTTTTCTAGTCATGAAGAAGTGCCTGTAACTCTTCGTTGGCTTAAGTGAGCCTGGACAGGTAGTTCAGATGAAAATGTAAGTGTCACATAAGTCTAAAGAAAAGTGAGATGATTGTCACCAGCAACCTTTACCAAAATGTGTAGGGAAGGCAGAATAGGATGCTAATCCTTGTGCCACCTTGTAAAAAGTATTACATGTAAATTCACCTTTCTGATTTTGATCAGGGAAAAAAGAAAAAAAAAAAAAAGAGTATTTTGAAAACAAAGCAGTCTAAACATTAATCTCAGACTGACTCCTCTGAAAAAGCCTAAAGCAATTTAAAAAACAGTGTCTTCAAGCAGCCTGGATCCTTTCATTAACACGATGGTTCATATTTCTTTATTTTCTTCTCCAATACAGAAAACTGTTCAAATGCAGCAGCCAGGCACACAGTGACATTCATTCATATCCCCTAACGGTAAAGTCTTGTAGTGCCTAATTCTCTCCACTTACACTAAAGAGAGCCTACAGTGAACACCTCAGATGAAGACAGCTACACTGCCAGTACCTGCCTTTGACTTGAAGAATGCTCTCTGTAGTGTGGTTTCTTCAGCTGAGAGGACACACATAAAAAAGACACGCTCCTTCTCTATGCAGAAAATTCAAGCCTGCCACATTCTCCACATCAATGGCAATGCTATCCTACCTTGATGCTCCTGTCAGTGTCATAAAATACACATGTGCACTATGAATACACATACGCTTTGCACTAAACGCTTATTTTCCGAATGAAGCACAAGAAGACTGCTAATTTAGTATACTTGTAATCGCAACAGTTAAAAAAACAACAAGATCCTTCCATTGCTCCAACCAGTAAGGTACCTATGCCTTCTATTACACACAATGGCAAAGAAAGAAATCCACATAGAGTCACTAAAACCCACTTCAGCTTTTCCAACGTTATTCTTTGTCACAAATACCATATCTTGATTTTGTACTGCACTGGAGACCAGTAATTGAAACACAACAAATATGAGAAGGCATCAGTTGGGCCACCCTCCTCATGCATCTTCAACATCTGAACTGCCACGTGAGAAACCTTAACACTTACTTAAAAAGCATGTGAGTACCTCTGACCAGCTTCACGTCCATTTTCGAAGCAAAACAAAGCCACAGTGCTCACCTCTCTCATTCCTAGAGCTCCCTCATTAAACAAAACAATAACAAAAGCAAAAAATCTGAAAGTGATCCTTCACTTCAGAGCAGTACTTCACCAGAAAATGGAAGTGTATTATCCCAGACAGTCAGGCAGTTTTGCTTCCAATAATGGGTAACAGAAGTCACTTGTTAACTACAGTAATAAACTCATCCTACTTCATATACTAAGACTGACTTTGTTTGTTTGCCTTCCACTAAATCAGGTAATTTCAGATTAATTACATGCTCTGTATTTTCACCCATTTAATGACCATACTTTAACTCTTCAAAAGCAAAGTTCCAGAACTGTAGTGTGAAGTCTTTATAAAAATATCTAAGTAGACAACACCTCAAGGATAGCAGGAAAAAAAGTGCAAGTGCAAATCAATACATCTGTAATACTAAACACCCTTTCCCAGAACAATATGGAGCTTTGTTCTCATACAATGACCTATGCTTTAAGAATTCAGGGACTGCAATTATCTACAAATGTCTTTGTTTATAGTTCACTGAGGACTGTTCATGGCTTTTTTTTTTTTTTTAAATCACAGAGGATATTTTTTGTCCCTTCTCACTTGATAAACTCGTCTCCCACAGTGTCTGCAGAATGAAAAGGACACAATGTAATAAATAACTAGCCAAAACATAAAAATAAACCACCCTAAAAATTAGGACTCCTAAAAGATTCTGCATCTTACTTGCGTAAATCCCATTGAACAATATATTCCATAAACTTCCAGTTGTCAACATACAACCAATTTTTATCAAACAGAGCCTAATGGTTCTTTATACTTAATACATAAGATGTTAGCTTTAACTGCAGGTCATCTATTTGTTTCATTGACGTGCTAATTCAACTCAGTTAGCCTAAACTTTTATTCTTGGGCGAGTTTAGGTTTCTGCAGTATCTGAACAAAACTGTAACTTGTTAGAAATCAGCCCCTAAAGGATGCACAGAAAACATAAACAATAATTATTACCACAATTACTCACCTGCATGAGTTCATTGCTGCCAATCAGACTGTCTTCCAGCATCTCCTGGGTCAGCTTGCCCATGGTACTGTAAAACTCATCCGCAGTTTCACAACACTCTATTTGCCTACATCAAAATACACGTTATTTTGTATTTTACTCTTACATATGATTATACATCTCCTAACCACAACTGAGCTTTCCATCATCACAAAATACGTGCTTGCATTAGTCACCTTAATTCTTAAGTTTATTGCAATCCTCCCTACACTTCCAAATAACAGAACTGTGGACGTTACATTGGAAATACTGGGGCAGTAAAAGGATGTACTGAGCACAGCTTATCGCCCTGACTATTTATGATGAAGGATTCATGCATGTCCAGACAGGTTATTCCCTCTGCCTCTCTCACTTCTACAACACGAGAATCGATAAACCATGCCTCCTACCAGCACAAGGGAGCTCTCCCATCAGATCAAAAAGGGAGCATAAAGATTTCTTGACCGCCTCATCCCCCATCCTTCACTACGCACCAAACAGACACATTCACTGGTTGAACTGTCTTGTCGTCAGATGGCAACATATTCGCTAGCCAGAAAGCATTCCAGTGGAGTAAGTTACATATAGGTGTATTTATATATGTCATTGTATTCAAAAGCGCTGAGCTCACATAACGCAGAATGAGGTAAAATTCACTCCTATCCTGCATATTTGTGAAAGCTATTTCTAAATAAGACATGCAGACTTTTTTTGTTGTTCTTGTTTTGGTGTTGGGCTTTTTGTTTGGGGTTTTTTTGGCTGGTTTGGGAGGTGCAGTTGTTTTTTGTTTTGGTTTGATTTTTTCCCCCCATTTTTCTTTAAATTTCTAAAAACACAGAACCATCCACACAGTGTCAACTAGAGGAAGAGAAATAGGAGTAACATGCTTTTTTTGCGAGTTGCTGTTCTACACACATTAGGGTCAGATGCTAAATATCCTCTCCCATCAAATGAAACATTTGTTTCACTTCTATCCCAAAAAAGTGCATTGCTGGCTACATATTGTAGCCTCCCATATAAAATAAAGCTGCTGGAATGATCAAAAAAGCACACAGCCTTTTTTCATAGCGATTAGAAGAGGAAGCTTCCCTTGATCTTCAGTCATTGAACTGTGAAACTCCTACTGAAATCCTAACATAGTTTAGCTAAAAGAACTATTAAATATTTTTTAAAAAAAAGCATAGAAACTATGGGTATGTAGCCAACTATCACAAACTTACTGCTTACCTTCGCTGGTACCTTCAGACTCTCACGTCCTCCACACATTGCTTTCTCTACTGCACCTATTTTCAGCCTCCCCATCCCTTCAGTCTCCCTCAAAACAGAAGTATGATTGAACCACCCACATTTTAGGAAAAGCACTTCTCACCCCATTTTCATGACTAGAAAGCTAGTCTCGAGAAGTATGAAGATCATGAGACCATGATCACTGTTTCAGGCCCCACTTCTTTAAATATCCCCATTCCCTTTCTAGCAGAGAAGAGGAACAAAATCAGAGACTTCTCCCAGCAAAGACATAGATCTTCTACTTCCTCATCTTGTTTGATATCATTAATCACAAACTTACCAAATTTCAATTCTTGTTCAGTTTTAGTGACTCATCATCTTCTGGATCTCTAGTTATCACACCAGTGTCCGTTTCTGCTAACTGCCCCCATATCTGTCAGACCTTCTCTCATTCCCCACAAACAACAGTTACAAGGTGTGCAGCATAATCAATTTATTCTTCTGGACATATTCCTATAGATTTCTTCATTCTGTTCCTTCCAATTTTTATAAAACACATTTCATTTTTGCTCTAAGTTTTACAGTAAAATTTTCAAAGCAGTGACTTTCTTTTTTATCATGTAATGAGTTTGGAACATTTTTAATTACAGCTTTTAATGCACAGAGACCCACTACAATAGGACCTTTTATCTAAAGGTACGGTACAAAGCAATACAGCACAATGGGACTATATGTAGCTTAACCCGAAAGCAAATGATTCATGCAAGTTTCATTCATGAACTGAACAAATAAAGCTCTTCAGAAATTATTATTCTAACTATTATTCTTCTGAATAAAAATTAAATATACTAAACAAAGTTTCTTACAATGCCACTGGCCTGTAGTACCAATTTCTTCAAGAAAAAAGAAACAAAACCTCCAAAGACAGAGCTGAGCACAAATCCTCCCAGTGATTCAGCCTCAAGGAAAAAAAGGAAGGTGAGTGTTGATAGGCATCACAAGAAAAATGTGATGCAGCTGCTGATGCCAGCTGAACTAACATCTGCTTGACCTGTCAGAGCTCACACCTCCCACTGAAGTCAGTGACAAAACTCATTTCTCTGGGAGCACTGTACACTCTTTGGAACGCAAATATTTGCTACGACAACAGAGGAGTTGAGAAGAGCTAACCATCTCTTGTGTTTCGTCCTATGTGGTGAGTTTCCAAGGCCATAAAGGACTATAACAGCAGCTTGGCTAGAATGTGCTTAAAAGCAGAGAATTTCAGGAAAATTTGTTTGCAGGCCTTAAGAGAAAAGAACCGTGTAACACTAAATCATTGTCTCAGTTACACTGAAGTCTTTTCTTGGGTATAGCAAATGGGCTCAAATCCTTAAGTCTCCTTAAGTGAAAATAAGGGAATTAACATCTCCCAGCTTCAGGTACCCAACCAAATTAGCTAGTCGCCTTCAAGTCTCTCTGTACGTCTTTCCACAAAGTATTTACCAGTTCCCTCGCAGGTCTATGTTCTGGAAAGTCCAACCAACCTTTTAGCATATCGTGAAGACATTATACACAGACAATGCAAACAACTGGAGACATTTTCTGCAGCAAGGGGCAATTATCATGCCCATTCTGACATGATGCCAGAAGCATGTGTTTTTTGGGAAGCCATAGAGGCACTTTGTGCAGCTTTTTCACAGCAGAATCATTCTCCTGAAAGATTGCATCTCGTTTAGAATTGAGAACACGCACTTCCGAACACAGTAAGTTACGCATATTGCTCATACTGAAAAGAAAAATCAGATAAAAACGACCACTTACTCGCCTAACTTTGCCCAGATAGCCAAAGCTACTCTCAGTATAATTTCAGAGCCTTCAAAGAATACTGAATCCCAGATCTTCAGAACTGTATGGTTAGGCAGGCAAGTGGCAAAGAGGGTCAGAAACCACTGCATTGTGAAGACATTTGTAAGTGGGGGTTCGTAGCCTCCTGGGGGGAAAAAAAAAAAGCTTAAAGTAATTGTAATTTACTATTATTTTACAAGAAGTATAAACTGCATGCTGAAATCCACCAAACATTCTAGTACCTCTGTTACTGCTCAAAACTTACTTAGCCTGCAGCTGTCCAAAGATAAGCTGAGAAAAAGAGCAATGAAAGAATGACATACTTAGTCACCTTTCATTCTGCTGCACTGTGAAAAGCTCCAAGCAGCACTATCGGGTTTGGACTACAAACCCTGGAAAACACAAGATTTAGCTGGAGTTAACTCTAGCTGGTGGCCGGTCGTGAGTGGTGTTCCACAGGGCTCAGTTTCGGGTCTGGTCTGGTTTAACATCTTTATCAGTGATCTGGCTGAGGGGATTGAGTGCTTCCTCAGTAAGTTTGCAGATGACACCAAGCTGGCGGGAGTGTCGATCTGCTTGAGGGCAGGAAGGCTCTGCAGAGGGATCTGGACAGACTGGATCGGTGGGCCAAGGCCAGCTGTATGAGGTTCAACAAGGCCAAATGCTGGGTCCTGCACTAAGGTCGCAACAACCCCATGCAACGCTACAGGCTTGGGGAGGAGTGGCTGGAGAGCTGCCCAGTGGAAAAGGACCTTGGGGTGTTGGTCAACAGCCGGCTGAACATGAGCCAGCAGTGTGCCCAGGTGGCCAAGAAGGCCAACGGCATCCTGGCTTGGATCAGGAATGGTGTGGCCAGCAGGAGTAG
>Ga0065711_1044189_pt1 | contig 14254 bp, 11 predicted proteins | sample Hoacrofraction12_FD_59098 | JGI IMG/M metagenome (GOLD analysis project Ga0065711, IMG submission 59098) | Hoatzin crop microbial communities from Cojedes, Venezuela - Epithelial fraction 12 v2 (version 2) | ecosystem: Host-associated > Birds > Digestive system > Esophagus > Crop | place...
GCTGGGAGGAGAGGCTGGGAGAGCTGGGGCTGTTCAGCCTGGAGAAGAGAAGGCTGCGGGGAGACCTTAGAGCAGCTGCCAGTGCCTGGAGGGGCTGCGAGAGAGCTGGAGAGGGGCTTGGACAAGGGCCTGTAGGGACAGAACGAGGGGTGATGGCTTTAGACTGAAAGAGGGGAGATTTAGATCAGATATAAGGAAGAAATTCTTCTATTTGGAACACTGGCACAGGCTGCCCAGAGAAGCTGTGGCTGCTGCCTCCCTGGCAGTGCTCAAGGCCAGGATGGACGGAGCTTGGAGCAACCTGGGCTGGTGGAAGGGGTCCCTGCCCACAGCAGTGGGGTTGGAACAAGATGATCTCTGAAGTCCCTACCAACCCAAACCATTCTACGATTTATTAGCCTACTAAAACAGTGGCATTTCCTTCAGATTCTGCTACTTTATGAAACTACAAAGTATATGATGACTAGGTGACCCGTTCATTAATCAAGGGCAAAATCTTCACGCCCAAAGAGGCTGCAGAGCAACCTCCTCCAAGAAGTAACACTCCTTCCATTAGGTAGATAGAACAGCCAGATGAATATCACAGTGTTCAGATTAACGTCCCACCCCAGACTCTCTTTGCCCCAAGGAATTCTTGAGTCATAGAAGAAAATCCTGCAAAGTATAGATGTCCTTTCATATGCAACTTCTGTGCAGCTTGCTCAGTTCAGCTGTGGGCAGCAGAACCATCCTAGTCCCATGCACGCTCCACGCTTGGGTATCCATTCCAGGTGTGCACAGAGAGATGATAAGCAGGGAGTTACCAGATGTACTGGTACAAAGCTCTGTAAAGCGCAATATGCTTTTGTGCGAAAGGGAAGGTGTTTATGAAAGTTTAAAAGGCAGACAAAAGACACAGAAGGGACGCGTCTGTGGGAGGCAGGGAAAAACAGATGAGTAAATCCCACTAAAAACAGCCAACATTTGAAAGTCTCATTACTTCACATTTACCTCTTGTTCCAATGACTCCGACACGGAGATCTCGTCAGTTCTTGTTTGTCAGAAGGGAATATGAGGGAGAGACTATGACAGATCATAGTCACAAAGAACTGTTCAGTTAAAAAGAGAATCAAGTATCCTTACCCTTGTTCTGTCCTCAATTTCATAGATGCGAAGCTGCATGGGAACATTAAAGCTATGCAGGATATTTCCACCAAACACCAGAGAATCTACTGGAGTATAAACCGCATGTATCCACCCTAGAGAGGGAAAGCAAAGAACTGAGAATGCCTCGTGCTACGTAGCATTACAGAGCAGTTTATAATCAAATTTTAACAACCCCATGAACCTCATTCTGCAGGGGATGAGAGGTTAAAGCAGTGAAAGGTTAAACGGTATGCTCGCAGCCACATTTGAAGCCTAGTCATAGCAGAAGAACGGCATCTTCTGATGTACAGTCTTACAACCTCTGTAAATCGGGTTCTTCTATTTATTCACAGAACAGTTACAGTGTTTACTGAGAACACGTAAGCTTGTGACTCAACCACATCCATGACTAAGAAGTAAATTCAGTCTGTTCAATACACTTGGCTCTCAGATGTATCTACTGGCACCTCCAGTAGGGTTGCAAATCATGTCAGCAGTGGTGGTGGGCTAGGGCTGTGGAACTGGACTGAGTCACGTCAAAATTCTGTCACACCAGCACCAGAGCATACATCTTCAGATGCCAACAATTTCAAATTATTACCAGTCCTCCTTCAGAGGCGAAAGTTTAGTACCCTATTATCAACTTCCTGACGCAACCAAAAAATCTTTTCCACTGCAAGCCCCAAGTTGAGGGATTTAACATTTCTGACACTGGCGCTGATGAGACTGTTCTGACCCTACCCTGCAAGGGACTGAATTCATTTCAGACTCCAAAGCGAGGGAAGAATTTTTCTATCACAACAAAAATCCAGGCACAGCAACTCAGGCAGCCACACACCAGCTCTTCCGCTTTTGCGTTGTTTGCAGCTGAAGGACTGGCTACGCAAGACTGTAGCCTCTGATCTCTGCAGTGAAAAAGGAATTGATCCTGCTAATGATCTGGGACCCACAGAGACCTGACACCTTCCCCTCCCCCACTTCTTTTTTTAATGAAAAGCATTACGATTCACAAACCAGCAGACAGCAAAGCAACATAAGGGGCAGTCAATTTTCTCCTAACTGTGCAGTACTTTCCATTAAAGCTGTGGCAGCTTTCCTTCACTTCCAGATCAGTGAGCGAGCAGGAAAATGCCATTCAGCCTACAGGGTTCTCCAGCTAGCAGCCACGAAAGCTCTCCTGCATGACAATCTTTAGACCATAAAGACCTGCAAAGCTGTATCTGAGAAGTCCTTGAGCCACAGCAGATGGCACAACTGGGGCTTTCATTTAAGGGCATACTGGCAGGAGACAGACAGGAAGGAAAACAAATCAGCACTACAGTTTTCTCCCTGCAAACACAAGCTCATCACTCGGGATACATTTTTCTGAATTTCAGAATCACAGAACAGCTGAGATTGGAAGGGACCTCTGGAGACCCAACTCTCCTGCTCGAGCAGGACCACCTAGAGCCAGCTGCCCAGAACTATGCCCAGATGGCTTTTCAGTATCTCCTTGGACTGGAAATCCACAACCCCTCTGGGCAACCTGTTCCAGTGCTCAGTCAGTCAATTTATAGGTCTGATTCCACATGATAAAAGTGATGCATATAAAAAAGCAGGTGGCTCATAGCTCTGGCAGCTCTCGATATTATTGCACCCTTCCTGCTCCAGCTAGTATAATTTCAGTTACAGAGTTGTTCACAACGATGCAGCCTGTTTATTACTTCTAAATTAAGAACAATTAACTAGAGAAGATTTTTTTTTCATGTAAGGGTAGCATGGCAACTACGTACATCAACACTATAAACACTCTTCACAGTTCAACTAGTTCACCACCTTGCATCAGTCTGTACTAAGAGCAAACTACTGGAAAAATAAGTGATCTTCCTGATCACTTCCTGATCGGGAAGGAAAAAAGATCCAAGGTCAAGGAAGGTGGGGCCACTGCTTCCACTAAGTAATCAAAGATTTATGTGGTTGGGGGAAAGAATGGAAGCCATGTGCTGAAGCAAATCTGTTGCTGGGTCCCCAAAGCCAACTTATTGGATAGGTGCTGCAGCACAGGGTCAATTTGCATCTCAATTCACCTTAATTGTCTGTTTTAAAGATGAACAAATTGAAGCTCCAAAAAGCAACATGACTTAGCCATGGCCACACAAGTGAGTGGTGGCAGAAGACAGGTCAGAAACAGCCGTTTATCAGCAGAACATTGAAGAGTCCTCCCCACTACTTCCCATGGTAGTTCTCTCCGCACAGATCAGTCAACGTACAAACATACCAGAGCTGGTGGATGCAACATTTTAATGCAATGACCAACATCCTTCTAAATACAATTTGTTACCAAATACTTACAACTTACGTGAAAGCAGTAATTGAGCCGAAACCTGGCTTTCTATTCCTATATTAAAGGTAGAAAGGAGATATCCTTCATTTTATAAGAAATAAAATGAAATCCCATCAACGCAGTTGTTCCTCAAGCGCATACTTTTACTACAACCACACAGTAGCCTCCTCCTACAAATTGTGTTTCCTCAGTGAAAATTTCACACTGGACTGCAGTTGGTGTGATTGTTTCTTGCTCTTTCGGTTTCACTCTCATCACACTCTGCCCCCACTAGATGCCAAGAGTCTTCTGTGAATAACCTCTAGACTTCCTCTGTAGTAGTCCCAGTATTTCTGGGAGAAATGTGAAAGGACCCATGACTGGCTTGAGCCAATGGTGTCCAGACACAAGAAAGCCTCAACAAAATGATCAACAAACATGAACAGAGTTTCAATCCTGCATTGTTGAAGAGCTGGTGGAGGTGTAAACTGAAAGTCTTCCCTAAAATATCCAAGACAACCTCTGGTTCTGCAGATTTTTAATTCCCTACTTACATTTACAATCCAGGTCTAAACTCATCTTAGAAACAATTAGTACCTTCAACTCCTAACTTCTGAACTAACTGAACACTAGGTCCTTCAAGATGTACGTATTTCTGACAACATCACTGAAGACAGTGCCTTTTCTGACACACTTCTCAATAACAAAACCCTGTAATAACAAAGCTCTAAACCCCATCAATGCCGGGAAAATATATATCAACCAGAGACCATGCATGACCAACAGCCAAGTCATTCACTGTAAAGTCCTTGGAAGTAAAGTTCCTACCCCTAGCCAAAGCAGGGCGTAGGATGATTTCCAGGCATAGCTCAGCGACGCGTAAGGACGATGCCCGTGGGTACCATCCCTTCACTGCTGAACAGTGTTGAGCTAGGCACACAGCTAAGTCCCAGCAAATGCCCAGATCTCCGGCAGTTCATGTGCTCCCACACCCAGGACTCAGCTCACAGCCCCTCTGCCAGCTGCGGGACACAGCCTTGGCACAGGAGTCACCTGCTCATAACTCAGATTTTGGGCCCTCAACCGTATAGCGTTTTTCAGTCCCACTGCATCCTAAAATAGTTTTGACTCGCCTGAGGAACGTATGTGCAGAGACACAAGCACCAAGAGGTGTATTTCAGGCATGTAGGACACTATGAGCAAGATCAGACAAAAAAGATGGAGAATTGACAAGGTAGAAAATCACAGGAAGATTGGCACAGACATTACAAAGCAAAAAAAAAAACCAAGCGCCTCCTGTTCTAATGTTAACAAGGCTACGTATGGAGAAAAACTGAAGTGGCCAGCCCCAGAAAAGTAGAAGTAGGAGGAAACAGAGACGAGCAGAAAACAGGAAACAGTTTCCATGAGGGTAATATATTGTGGAAAAGAGCTCTGAGAATGGATAAGCTTGGATGGCACATTCAATTCACTCCCACAGCTTAGACACAAGCACGACTCAGAAATAAACTGAGGATGAAGAATGTCCATTGTGATCATTTGCAAACAAGAACACCCATCTCCTAAGCTTCCCAAATTACAAACGCTTCTAAAGAGGAAGACAGACCTCCAGAAGAGGAGCAAGCTGCACGGATGCAGAAGACAAAAAGGACGGCCACAGGGATTGCTTTAATATCACCCACACCGATACATCCCGCCTGTCTCGCCTTTGGCTGTGCTGTTACTTCTCACCGGATGAACTGACAGCTCTGTGACATGTATGATCGCGGCACTAGGCTGGGCAGCCTGTCACGTCTACTCATGTATGTCTGCATCTTCCAGCTCTCACAGCAAACCCTTGCCCCACAGCCTCCAGCACAGACACCTCTGAAGCAAGCGCCATCAATTCTCTCCTCAGCGACTGCTTTCTACTGCATCCATAAACCCTGGTACTACTGCACAACCCTGCGTGGCTCACGGGTTAGCGCAAGACGGGAGGTAACATCTCTCCCCCTGGTAATACTCTCAAAGACAGTAATATTCTCAGAAAAAAAGGAAAGCAACACAGAATAAAATACCACAAATTTAATTCTATCCTTAATGCTAAAAAAAGCACTGGAATAATACAAGAAAAAATGGATTAAGGACTGAAAAAGTCAGAAGTCAGTGCAATAAGATATTGCTCATTTTTGGCTGAAAGACACAAACAAAAGCACCTGCTAAATGTTATCTAAGGCCACAATCAAATCCTACAGATGAAAGAAAGATATACACCGTGTGGCTACAAGGATTCCTCATGAATTAGAAAACTCTTCTTCACGGGTGACCAGTTTCAAACCAGCCTGTGTTGACAGTGGAACTATCTTTTTTTATTTCAGTTCTTGGCAATTAATGAATATTTCTTCCTTCCCAAAACAATTCTAGTTTATGAAGCCTAGCCAACACTGAGCTGGAATTCTATTCAGGAGGCTCAAAAATACCCTCAGCTGATTTACAGTTACAAATTATTCCTCTACTCTTAAGATGCACTTGAATATTTAGATGTTATCATCTCTAGTAAATCAAGAAGGTAAAATTAACAGTAACAAAAGCTTCTTCTGAACAGTTAAAAGAAAGATACAATCTCATTATCTTCTGAATTTTATAAAACAAGTATTATTAGACATTGCAAACTTGTTAGAAGATTTCAGGGCCCTGCAAATTCCTACCGTAACTTCAAGGAGGCAATCATCCACCTGAGAATATTAAGAAAGAATATTAGCTTATAAAGCTATAGGGCAAACGGACTACATGCTCCAAGCCAAAACCATGGTGCACCTGTTTCCATGAGTAACTGATTAGTAACAGGTATTTTGCTTTGTGATATAGAAGGCATACATATTTTCCTGCAATTTTACAGCCACTTGGGGTGGAAAAGATGAAACATATGCATCTCATAAAAAGCGACTAAGGAGATAACCTTACAGTGGACACTGCCAGCAAATGAGACGTTATTTCTCTCATTTCAAAAGAAGAATGACTGCATCATAATACTGCCCACAATCAAATATATCGCAGAAATATCATGCTTACATTTTAGAAGTAAAAAAAAAAAATCATAATTTTGCATTGGTAGTAGAAGTAATACAGCAACTCTCAATCTTGCATCATTTGATAAGAATTAGGCAGAGCACTGCAGAGGAACAGAACTAAAAATCCAACATTATGCTGTCACCTTCTATCTGAAAGCAGACACTCGAGGCAAGAACTCTCCTCTCTCATCCTCTCCGCTGATCTTTATCGCTTGGTCCCTAAAGGTTCCAGGCAAGGAGCTGTCATTAATGTCAGTGGAAGCTCCCGAAATGGGAAAAGCAAACGGCAACCAAAAATAGCCAGGCAGCTATGCAGCCCTAGCACAACTGCCTCCAAAAAATTTACCAGTCAGATTTTAATAGCCTGTGATTCTCCCTGATATAAAGACTATATGCCACCTTCTGGCCCCATTACGTAATAATTCATCAAATACTGTCTGGCAGAGCAGAGGTGACCTAAGACCACACACCTGTAACAGGCAGAACCCCACTGATAACCACTGACACAGTACTTGAAGCACTGAATCCTTGCAGATACCTGCCTGGAGCCTAGCACAGAACATCCCTTCCTGTCCATTTTCCTTCCCCAAAACAGTCATCTGAGAAAAGTCATGATTTCTGCATTTGACTGGAAACCAGAGCACTCTCATATTGCAATAATAATCACCACAGACCAATGAGAGTATTTTGTCAGACTGTGGCTCACTCTTCAGCTCTCAAGAAATTAAGAGAGATTCTAATAGCATGTTTCCATGTCCAAGGCCCCAAAGCGCACTATAAAGAACGTCAGAAAAATAAAGTAAAACAACTTACTCCTCAGAGGAACACTGCCAACTCCAAGGCGAAACACAACTGTGACAAAACAGCATGCAGCAACACTAGTGAGAAGTCTGAAGAGGAACCAGAAAGGAACACCATCTCCAGTTGACAGCAAGTCACCCTGTCCAGATTTTGATCACGGGAATGTCTAATAAATCAGCATTGCAACAGTCTTCTACAATATCAAATGACAGTCCATTATTCCATTTTCAGAAATAAAAAAAAAGCACAGTGACTTCTTGGACCATTATTTTATAGACCTTGCAGTGGTTTACTACTGGGACCATTACTGTCAGATTTAAAGAACAGAGAAAAGTCACTCAAAATGGCCCAGCTACTTGAGGATTTGTGCTCCCCCACTAACATTGCTCTCTAAACTACCAGTTCACCCACACTGCAGCATCTCATCTTTTCAATGTACTCACACTAAAGCGACATATTTGGAAAGCCCACAGTAAGAAGACCCATGCAGATTCAACCCAAAAGCATACCTGCTCAGGAGTCTACTGCCTCTCAGCAGCAGCAGGGGCTGAGAAAAAGACTGTAAGAAACGGAGGATGATTAGAGTATCCCTTGGTAGTACCAGCCACCTTCTCCCAAAGGAACCAAAACCAGTGTGTTTGCGAACTTTCTTAGACCAATCACACTGTAAACCCTGGACTCAAACTGTATCCACAGGAAGTGTGGCAACTTCCTTGGAGCTCAGCAGAACTGCTCTTCACAAAAAGAGAAGAAAACCCCAGTTTATCCATATTGTGGCAGACTACATTATCAGCAACAATCCAGAGCTGGCTGGAGTTCACCTTTTCAAGACACAATGATTACACTCTTACCTCACAATACAAACAGTAGAGACAAATACTGCAAGACAAATTTTCCATGAGAGGCTATCAGTTGGCCTGCTTTTGTATGTCTCAGTTTTGCACATGCAAACTCTCTTCAATTTCAAGTGTCCACACCAAGCATACATACACGTGCAGGGAAGAAACGGTCCAGTTTTTTAATGAAAAGTCTGGCAGGAAAGTGAGGAAAAAACCAAACAAGCTTAACATACTTCAAACTACTGCAAGATTTTGTTTGTAGAGGACAACAAGGAAGGAGAAGGACGATATCCATGTCAGAGCTCCATCACTTACAGTCAAAACAACATACTCAGCAAAAGACTCAAAAGAGCAAGTGGATTGAAAAAGGATGAATTTTTCATTTAGTGTATGCTTAGTTTTGAGCTTGGGTTTAGGTAAAAAAAGTGATGTTTAGAAGTACACAAGAGAAACTGATGTGGTGTTCAGAGAACTGAGACAGAAGGGAATTCGATGCATAATATGCCACTTGAAAAAACAAGGGCAAGGATAGAAGATGGTTTACAGAGCATAAAGACTGGAGTGGCAGCTGAAGGGCATGAGGAGGAGAGGGAAAAGCTTCCAGTGAAGTTATGCAGTGATGTAAAAGGAGAAAAATACTTAAAGTGCAAGGAGAAGCACTAAAGATATTAAAAACCTAGGTAACACATTGGCGTTAACTTAGCGAGCAGTATTTCAAACCGGCTGTAGGGGAGCAGTCAGGATGTAACAGAACAAGCAGCTGCATAAAAGCCAGAAACATGTGCCCACAGTAATCCTGAGTTGCAGAAATCTGAGGGATGCTGCCCAAACACTGGTCCTGTGTGTCTCTAGCACAGTGACGAGAGGTATCTAAACCACTTCCTCGTGACACCACCACAATGGACTCTCAACACTTCACACATCCTCCCCGCAAGTCATCGCTGGGCACAAACACCATACAGAAGAAAGCTACAGTGCAAATAATACTGGACAAGCTCCAGATTTGATTGTGACTGATCAAATATTGTTGTTTCCCTACTGAGACAATAACTGAGCACTGAGATGACGCTTTTACTCTTCCAGATCATCACAGTTTATACTGAAGAGAGAAGCACGCTCTGTAAAGAATTTCCCTTCTCTTTGGCATGTGGGTCAGATACGCAGCATCCACTGTCCACTATACCAGAGCAATACATGTTACCTTGACACATGAAAGATTAAACGCTGTTCATGGTAACATACACAGTGCAAACACCCTAGGGCCGTAGTATTCTTTACTAATGTCATCCTGCGTAAGGACAAGCTCTCTCCTACCCTGGGAAAACAACAGTCAGATTTCTGCACAAAACCATCACCATTTGCTGACACTGGTAGCAACTACAGCTTCCTCCTCTCTTGAACCTTCAGCTGTTTTAACATCTTGAATCCAGACCTGGCCATAAACCTCAGCATGGCACAATGTGGCGGATTTCTCAATGAACAATCATGCTGGCATCAGTATAGACAATTATATTAATTGAAAAGGCCAGGTTCCTAGTTGATTTTATCACTTTACCGCAGACTTACCAGAGTCAATCATCCTTGACTCATCAGTGGGAACCGGTAAAGTGGGAGGTGAGAACATGTAACGGTGCAAAGCTTGTTTGGAAAAGGGGGGCCATCAGGACTACAGCTTGGCTCCTACACAAGGCCCCAGACACAGTATCCCTCAGAATCCCAGCTTACTTCTCCCCACCCCATACCTAGGAGTGACTCCTAAAATGCTGCAAGATGCACCTTGGCCCAGAATGACTCACTACTCACTCAATTTCTCCTTGATACCACAGCTGTGATCGTGCCTCTCTGTGCTTTATAGGGTCAGAAGCACAGGTAGAAATGAACTGGTTTAAACTTAATCCTGAAAGTATGACGGCAGCGACGGAGAGGAAAAATACCCTGAGGCCCTGGTGAACACTATAATTATGCCTTCTGTAAGAATAATTCCCATTCTTGTCCAAGTGGTTTGTAGTTTCAAGGATTTACTGGATCTACTGCTGATCCTAGATTCTCAGAGAAACCTTTTACCTCTCCCAGTCCTACGATCTCACTCCCTCACGTGTCTTGTTACAGTCTTCTCTACCTACTTCATTCTCACACTGCTATGGTGTAATAGTATTTCTAGGACCACCCCCAAAACCGACTTGAAAACAGGAGCAGAGCAGGATATTTGATGGAAAAGGTCCTTCGCTGAAATGTTCCCCACTCACAGCCCAGCTGAGCACCAGCTAGGTCACCCTACACTTTCTGTGACCAGACCTGTAATTAGCAGGCATTTTCCTCGTGGATGAGCCGAGGCTGGTCAAGAGTTTGTCAGGCTCAACTGAAAGTACAGGACACACGGATTGTACAGGCACCCGTTATCAGAACCCAAGCACTACAAACAGTTATTAAGTACATACAAAACACATCCAAACACTAACTAATGTGATACATGCACAAACCAGAGCAAAGAGGTCGTAGGAACTGACCTGTTTTACACAGCTATGCTCAACTCGCTGACCTGGAACAGCCTTTAATTAGGCATTTCCATACTCTTAAAACAAACAGAAATAATGCCCTTTCCCATAAATAAGAGATGTGCAGGTAAGTTTTCCAAACAAAATACAGCAGAGTAAAAATCCTTGAATCCATGAGGTGTTTACAGAGAAACTATACATATATGCCTTTCAAATATGGCATGGAGCCTAAAACGTCTGAGGTATTTGTATTTCTGTATTTTGGGCTTTCCTAAGAAAACAGAAACTACACTCAAAAAACACATTTGGAATCCCTTCACTTCAGCCACCATGTTACAGTTGTGTCCTGTACAAGCTCCCACAACTTGCTGTATTCCAGCTGCTGAGCATGACTAAACTAACGTACAGAAAGGCTTATTCGTAGGAGGCCGTTCACAGGGGAATGAAGATAAATATGAAGATGCAGTAACGGGATCTAAGCAAACAGCACAGGCACTCTCAAACACCTAGTTCAAACAGTAACAGCACATTCTGACCTGTTTCAAGGGAAGACCTAATTCCTTTAATGGATTAACTACTCCACCCTCAAAGCCATTTTGCCTGTCACCTCCCAGGCTCATTCTTACCAATACTTACCAAATGTTTAAATTTGTGGCCTCCCACTGATACTGACAATGCTCCCTAGTCAGCAAGAACACTGTCGCTGTCTTCTTATTACACCTGCATTCTCTCTGTCTCCAGGATTAAAAATATAATCATCCTAACCTTCACAGAGTAATTCTAGAGCTGAAGAACTACCAGCCTATCTTTCTGTTATGTAGAAAGGCTACCAATATTTATTTCCCTGGTAAGATCCACTAGACAGAGGCAATGCATTATATCATTATAAACAATCTTCTGGTCCCATAATAGTCAAAGGGAGCAAAGCCTGATACCATCTTCAATGAGAAGCATTACAGATTGTACCATTCTTAATCAAATTTAAGCAGGAGCAGAAAGCGCTGAAGCCACCAGCCTTCAAAACAGGAACTATCCGGTTCCTTTGCAAGAAAAGCCCGAATCATGCAACGCAGCTACTGAGGTGGGCAGTAGGGTAAAAATTAAGTGTGGCTTGGCTACCGGAATACGTCCAGATTCAGCACAATCTCCATCAGCAGAAGCTCTGAAGAGTTATGACAATAAAATAAGGTTATTTCTCCAAGAAGCAACCCTGAGAGAGCACAGCACCTGCTCTTCCATTTACTGGAATCTCCACTGAGATCCACCAGGGAACGGAGACCCAGCTCTGGCTACAGACAGAGGCAAACAAGTAGGTTACTGAACTGCAGGTGAAACCTGCAAGGAGGCATCACAAAACCAGAAAAATATTTTTCCAAGAAAGCTAACAACAGCAAGAGCCAGCATGACTCTGACAAGAAGTGGTGGACTGGCAGCCCCAGAGACCCAAGTCCTCTCTCCTTTTCACCAGTATAGCACAAGGATCACTGCACACTCTTCCTCACAGCACATTTTTCATCAGTCTGGATGGGTCAATTTCTGGAAAACTGAGTGCATTCAGTCCCTAGTCTTTCTTTTGCCACAACAAACAAAGAAGTCAATACTGGGTTTAGATGTGAAGGGCTGTTCTACGGAGAACTGTTAGTCAAGCACAATTCCAGTGATTCCAAAAGCCATTAGTTAATAAGCAATACCTGAAGGAATGAAGAACGTATAGCCTTGTTTCAGCTCAATTCTTTGGCATCGTTCCACCCTGTCTCCCAGAAAGATATCACTTTGCTTTCCTGAGAGAACCCATTCTTCATAAAGTTCTAGATTCTGCAGAGTAGGCGGAATCAGCCAGAAGATCTAAAAATAAAATAAAGATTTAACTATTACCCACAGTCAACAGACATAAATAGCTGAGAAATTCCAACAAGGTTATCATGCGTTAGACAGACGAACGTGTACACAAGCCTGCTTTCTACATTAAGACACGTGTTTCCCAGGTGTCGTATACAGCAGACAGCAGCAGCAATTAGTCCGTGCGCTAGAAGTGGCAACACAACTGTCAGTTGTCATCTCCCTTCCATGAAACATCTTATTCCAAAGATGCCTGTACAGTTTACTTTCAGTTCAAAACAGTGCGTTGGCACAGTACAACTTCATGGGACTACATCGATGAACAGTATCCGTACCACAGAGATGCTCAACCTGCTGTACTATGCTAGAATTGGGAAAAGCAACCTAAAACAGTAAAGATGTGAAGGTAGCCATACATGCTGTAAATTTTAAGGCTTCTGTATCCTGTAATATTTTAGTTCTGGCACAGTGTGCATGTGCACACTAAAGGAACATAGAATCTCTAAAAGGAAACAGAAGCTCTAGCTACAGGAGGAGACTTGTGAGGGCACTCTGACCCAACAAGGGTGCACACAGCCACAGACTCACTGCAAGACACTCCTAAACCATGCAGCGATAGCAAGACTAAAAGCATTACCAACAGCAAATAACACGTTTGATATTTCAAAAGCATCACTCATTTGCTTCATAAAGGCAAATGGTGTCCTTCTAGTTCAGCAAACCCCACGTACATCAACAAAGCCAGCTGCAATAGACTGATCACTGACTACCCCCCCAAAAAAAAACAGAAAAACAAAAATAAAAGCAAACAATCCCTCCCCTCCAGAAGAGGCACAGAGAAATAAAAGCAAATATCAAACAAGGTTCACCTACCTTCCCCCCACGGAAAACGTGATACCACACTGAAGTGCCACCAAAATCAATATGAAAATCAGTGAAGCATCCTTTCACGCTCATCAAACAGTACCTGTAAGCAGAGTGAAGGACAAAAATGAATCCGTCTGAAATGGTATTTTTTACATCTTAATTTGCAGAGGTTAACTGCACGTGCGATACTGTTTCCACCGATTAAGCTTCTGCATTTATAGTACTGGGATTTTTGTCTCATGAAGTAACTATAACCAGGTTTCTGCTGAAAAATACGTATCTCCACGTTTGAGTTTCCTATTCATACAACTGGAACGAAAGCTTTCAGAGCTCAGGAATGGAAAAACATTAAAAGTTACGCTGTTCGGAAATATTTCTTATGCCACTGCCAATCCCCAGGGTGATCTGTTTCTGCTCTCCTCCACCGCCTGAGAGACACAACCTTCACCAGAAGTTGTACACAAATTGCTTCAAAGAGCAAAGTTTTGGAAAATGTAATTTGCTTACAAATCCTCCTGAACGTTCTTTACCTACTTGCCACTAATGCCATTTTTGCAAGGACTGGGGAACAGAAACCTCATTTGGCAAATTAACTCCTTTTTGTTCACATTTCTAAGCATTTCTGCATCAAAATACATAAAGGAACCAGCTGGCAGCATCACTAAGCATCAAATCCACCAATTTTTATGCCGTCTCGATTCAGGTTTTCAAAGCAGTTTAAAGTCAGCATCGCTGGAAAGAGATCCAAGCGCTCTCATCTCGCTGCATGAATCTTCAGCCTCCAGCCACCATCTGTAACTAATGGCCGAACTACAGCCGCCCTTCTCACTACAGGCACCTTCGCAAACGCAGGAAACACACACCACTTAACCCACTAACCTCTTTTCCTTGTTCCGGTCTCCGTTTCATGGCTTTTTTTTTTTTTTTTTTTTTTTT
>Ga0065711_1009268_pt1 | contig 14252 bp, 11 predicted proteins | sample Hoacrofraction12_FD_59098 | JGI IMG/M metagenome (GOLD analysis project Ga0065711, IMG submission 59098) | Hoatzin crop microbial communities from Cojedes, Venezuela - Epithelial fraction 12 v2 (version 2) | ecosystem: Host-associated > Birds > Digestive system > Esophagus > Crop | place...
CTTCGTAGGAGAGATGCTCCAGTCCCCTCCTCATCCTCGTAGCCCTCCACTGGACTCTCTCCAGTAGCTCCTCATCTTTCTTGAACTGGGGAGCCCAGAAGTGGACACAGTACCGCAGATGGGGCCTCACCAGGATAGTGTAGAGGGGGAGCAGAAACTCCCTTGACCTGCTGGCCACACTCCTCTTGATGACAGCACGGCTTGTTGGAGGGATGTGCCTACAAGGGCTTCTCAAAGGAGAAGAGTACGCTGCTGTGTGCAGGCCTGTGGGGGGCCGGGGGGTGCGGGAGGGCAGAGCCAGGCAGCTAACAGTGTCGCAGGCGTAGCAGCCGCTTGCACAGCACTTTTTGTGCTCGGATCTGGAAATGCCTTGCGGAGGACGGGGAGCATAATTAGCACAGTGTGCTGTAGGATAGATGTTACAGCAATCTGTCTAGCAGACAGATACTAGGGTACTGAACAATATAGACGTTAAACCAATGACCCAGAATCCAGCCAGCTAAAATCTTAATCCCCCTTAAATAGATTCGCAGACATCCTTTCATCGCAAACATTTGATCTGAGCAGACACCGCACGCTGCTGTGTTGTATTTATAGAGCACCATGACAAAAGTTTGAGATGTTTGCGCTTAAATAATGCCGTTTTCCCCTGTTAATTTGTCAGCACAGTGCTGTCCTTGCACAACACGCTTTTGAGATGGAAAGGAAAAGAACGTCAGCTCCGGATCCACAGGCAGATAACGAACAAAAGGCTCTGCGCAAGCAAAGGCAGCCCACGTAAGGCAGAGCAGGGGACCAGGGGGGATCCGAGCTTGGAACCAGGGCAGGCCTGACAGGGAAGGGACTTCTCGTCCAAAGAACCCAGAGGCTGGAGCTCGACAATCATTTCTAGTAAATGTGTTATTTGACCAGAACAACATCCCTCGAACCAGCAAATGGAACGGTTGAAAATGTCCGGTTTGCGTTCTACAGTTTGGATCAAACGAAGGGAGAGGCTGAGACGCAAACGGGCTTGCTTTGGCACTGCTGGAAGGAGCTGCTTCCATTCTGAAGCCAGGTTCAAGGGTGGATTTGCAAAACTGGCAAAGCAAGGGTGGCTTTGCTCTGGCTGCCTGGGTGTCCGCAGGCCCAGCCAGGCTGGAGGAGGTGATGCTTCAAAGACGTTTTCTACCAGGAGGTCGACGGGAGCTGAACTCGGGCTTCCCAACATCGATTTTTCAGGAAAGTGCCCTAGCAGCGGAGCCATACAGATGTCTAACAAAAGCACCTTTTGAGCATCTCCCGATAAAAATGATTCACTTGTGTATGTGGGTGAGCACTGACTGGAGCAAAGACTAGTGTCCAGCTGTTCCCACAGCTTGAGCCATCAGGCTACTGAATCACTCGAGCTTTTCTCTTTTCCAATTTGCATTTAACAGTTCCACAGAGTGTAAATGTTTAGAAATGAGAAACGCACCCCTGTGCCTCTGCCCAGAGCTCAGAGAGCTCGGACGGGAGACCAGAGATTCGTGTCCAAGACTGCAGACTGGGAATTCAGTTCAAATACTCTTTCCACCTAATCCCACCTTAACGCTCCACTCGCTCACTCGGGAGTGATGTCTCCTGGACAGGCAATGTTTTATTTTCCATTTTCTTTCGTTGTAGAAAATACCCAACGGCTGGGCAGCAACACGGAAAACCTTCTCTTGTTCCTGCAGGCAGCTCTGTCGTCTGGCAGTGCGGGACGTTAAAGGACTTATCTCCAGGGACCCTGTCGGTGCGATATCTGCTATCGCGACAGCTCTGCTCACCAGCTGTGACTGCAGACCCGGTAACCTGGTTTATACGGCCTGTCTGGTGCTGGAACGCTGTTGTGACGGAGCAAGGCTGTCTGCCCGCTGTCCACTTGTGTCTGCGGCAAAGGTCGCTCACCGCACACAAAACGGGACAAGAGAGAAACGCACCCAAGTGAGTCAGTAATTTTCTTTGCAGGGGAGTAGTGCTCCACACAGGTGAACGGTCTGGAGTTTAATTTTCACCTTAGCACTCCTTCATATTTGGTTCCTTATCTATAATAGCGTTTTGAAAATATCCCAAGAGCACCTCTGCTCTCTGCTGCGTGGGCAGAAGTTAGAAAGTCAAACCAGAGAGGGGCTTCTTGCTACCAAGTTCACTCTGCTGATAGGACAACCAGCACTATATTCCCGTTCACGGTGTTTGAAAGCTGCTGAGATTCTTTGCTCTAATTACGGCTGCCAGATAACAGATGCAGAACCTCACTCTTGTGATGAATAGAAATCTTCTGATTTTCCTCCCCAATGTATTCATGGATAATTTATACACATTTGTTCTCATGCCAGTATTGTTCAGCTCCCAGCTCTTTTCCCTGCTGTTTACTTGCTTATGGAAAGCAATCATATCGCTCTCAGGCTTAATTTAGCAAAGCAAACAAGCAAAGTTCTTCTAGTTCTCTTTCTGTAAGATGGGACATGCATTTCCCTTCTCGTCCTAGTAACCCTTTTCTGCACTTGCTTCTGCCTGAACCTGTGGCCCCTCAGCCCTGGCTTCCCCACACTGCAGATATCCCAAAGAAGGCACTATCAGCATCTTACAGTCTGGCATTCATATTTTCCTAACTCTATTGCAAATATCTTACTTGGAGACACATAAGATGAAATTTAACTTTTAGCCTTTTCCTTACGCAGGCTTCTCCCATTATCGTTCCCAAGTGATGAACGTCTGTGTCAGGATAAAAATTCTTGTTATTAATCTCCAGTACTCTGCACAAGTGAGTTCCAGTCCCTTTTGTTATTATTATTCTGAAAGGCAGCTACATCTCTCTGTGTGATACCTGGAGCCTCCCCTATACTTGCAGTGCCCTTAGTTTTGGGTGACCTCAAATTTCATCAGTACTTGCTCTGTTTTGTACCAGTTCATTCTGAACCAGTGTCATCCCTGCAAATATTGAATCAGAGCAGCCTGCTCCCACAGAAGAACGGTGAAGTGGGAAAGGAACTGCTTACATCTGTTTTTCTCCTCTTTGCACAACCTTGTCTAATTTGTAACGCTCTCTTTTCAGAAGTCATTACTCCAGTTAAGTTCAGACCTCCTTCCAAGTATTTGTTTTCCCTTTGCTGAGGCTGCAGATTATGAAAGGTTTTGAAGTCCTGGTTTTAGGAAACAGCAAACTTTTACTGTTAAGTCCCTGAGCTGTCCAGGCCACTTGGCTTTGCTAACTCATTCCTGCACATTTCTCAGAGTTCGCACTGAGAAAAAAAAAAGTCTCAACATGTTCTCATTTCTCTGCCATTTAAAGAGTGTGTCATGACCAGTTGCTGCACAGTTAGTTTCTAAGAGAAATTCATCTGCGATATCTTCACCAGTCATCAAAACCGCATATAAAATGCCATCATTTTCTCCTGATTACATTGTTGGTGATGAAAGTTTTTGGCTGTCATTCTAGGAATAACTGGACCTCAGATGATTAGCTCTGCAGTCTGTAGCTGGAAAGATAACACTTCTGTAACGAAGCAGAGCACCGTTAGTAGTTCGCACTTTAATAGTGCAGAGATTTCTATTCATATTCCAAGCCAGAGCTTAGAGCTCTGATGTGAATGTAGAAGACTAACCTACAAAGCCTCTTCTGCTGTTCTTTCTCCAAATGACTTTACCAAAGCAAGTTCGTTTTATCTGTTCCTTTATTTCTCATGTTTTTCCAGTTTATGACACCATTGACACAAATTGCTTGCTAGCTTATTATACAGGTTTTTCCTTCTGTCTTTTCTGGACAACGCATTCTTGCATTCAAGTCACAATTCCTGTTTCATCATATTAATTTATCTGGGGAAAAATAAAGCACTCTCAATGCTTGGGAGAAATATGAGCAGCAATAATGCTGAAGTAACCTATAGGAAATCCCAAATTATATTCTGTTGTTTACAAGTGTGTGAGACGGTCCCTGGCATTCCCTGCATTGGGTTCCTGGAGAAAAATAAAAAAGCACAATACCAACTGGAACAATTTCTGAGAGGACCAGCATAGGAAGATTCAGGACTGGAAGTGGCTGTTGATGCATTGATTAGCAGGGCACTTAAGCTCGTGAATCCAGCTGGTTTTGAATTAATTACTGGCCTGCCTAGTGTCAGGCAGGTGCTTTGTTATCTTACTAAACCAGAACCCTCCTGGCAATAAAATAATACGAACAGAGATATATAGCTTGGCTATGTGTTTCCTAAATGAAGTATAAATGGAAGACTAACAAGAAAAAGTACTTCTAGCTGGGCTACATGTTCCCTAAATGAAGCACATAACAGTCTACAAACCTTTTACAGGCAATGAATCCTGATTTAGAAGTATTTATTGTGATGCTTGAGGCCTCAATTAGGAGTACAGGAGGAAAAGGAAAATATAGGCTGAGAATCAAGAATCTGTTGACTTTCGATTTTTGTAAGCCAAGAGCAAGCAGAGGCTTTGGACTCGCTGCGTGTGTGACCCAGGCAGAGCCCTTTTAGGAGGTCTAATCTTTCAAAGGGCAATTTGGGGGGAGATTCTGGAGGTCGGGCGTTCTTTGAAGTACTTCCAGTCAGCTCCCTGGGCAGCTCAGCCATTTCGCAAAAACCACATTATAGCCCCGTGGGGTCTTCTGCAAAGAAGACACGCTTCTGCATTTCACTTCCAGGGTCTTTTTCTAACAGATTTTTTTTCGGGAAAGGAAAATCCCAAGAGAAGAAAATTCTCTTGCTTTTCTGAATGATGCTTTATGCTCACATCGGTGAGCCAGTAAAGGTCAAATGGCATCTGGCTTTGTCATAGCTTACTGGACACTTCGGAGCTTGCCTGTAAATGGGAGCAAGCCGGTATTTTCAATGCAGCCGGTACTGAGATCTGTGAGTGTGTTGAGTTTCTGCATGACCGAGCTATCTGTGCAACATCTGGAAAAGAGAAAGCCGGCTGACTCGGGAGCCTGATGGTGTCAGGGGTTGTCGCTCGTTGCAGGGATGTGTTTCTCGCTTTTTAAACACCGCAGCAAAACAGCTCCCTCTTCAAAGAGCAGCGAGTGTGCTGGTGTTGGGTTGCAAATCCCCCGCCATCCCCGCTCCAGCACGTGTTATCTCACTGGGATTACCGAGAAACTTGAAAGATGCGCTTCTGTCATCCTAAAACCAACAGGCAAGCTGAAGGAAAACATTTGCTCGGCGTGTGGGCTTAATGAGGTCTGATGTTATCTTCGGGACCAAATGCCCGCGCGGTTCTAAACGAGCGCATGGGCTGTGTTAGCGCCCGCCGCCGTTCCCTGACGTGAGCGGGTCGAGACAAAGCAGGGAAGGCACAGAGGGCAGGGCAGGGGGGCTCAGCGGGATGCTTGGGAGGGCTGATGGGCAGCGTCTGTGGGATGAAAGCTGTTCTGGGGACCACTTCAGGCTCAGGTGACACCGGAACAGCGCCCATGCCCTACTCTTTCCAAAAACCGCCCCTCGTTAGCTGATCATGGGGTGAGATGCTTTTTGCTCACCAAAAGCATCGCCCTAGCAGTCCCACAGGACCGAGCTTTTCATCATCTCTGTTTCTGCCCAACGCCTTCCACTGTAACATCACCTCTCCAGCTGCCGGCGTTAGTTGGTGGATGTGGTGACATCCCCCCCGAGCAGCTGAGATGACAGGGGAAGGCATCTGGATCCCGGTCGGCTTCTGGGAGCGGGAGAAGAAGTGAGAGAAACATGTCACTGTCAATTAGCCAGTGTTTGTACAAGGGCAGATTGAGCCCCATGGAGTTTTGTTAACCTCATGGCCTCTTTGTAAAACCTGCCTGAGTTCACGAACCTATTCCTGTCCTGTAATTTAAACCCACACATTCTCCTTTGGGGTGGGGTTAATCAAAACATGCTTCAAGTTAAGGAGAGCACGATGCTATGCATCAGGGTAGAATGTTATCTCTCAATTTAGGCAGTCAGATGCTTTTGGCAGTACAGGGGCTATACACACACTTCCATTTGTTTTTCCCTTCCTTCTTTGCTTCCGTTTCATAGCCACTTGGGAATTATTTTTTCTTCTAGCTGCGTTTCCTCACTTGATTCCTTTGCAGGAGTTTGCCTTTCTGCCAGTCCCCTGAAGGTAACGAGGCTCTCACCACTTACCAAGTCTAACTGGAGGACCACATTCAAATAGGTCCAAATGAATTCCCTGCTCTTTTGAAAAGAGCTCTCTATACGCACAGAGTATTGAATGCCACCAGTACCTCCTGCCTCCAGCAGAAGAGAGGGACGCAGAGATTCCCTTCGGTCAGACAGCGAGACCACAGGTCACTGTATCTCCATCACCGTGGCTGGTGCCCAGCGCCGGCATCCTGCGGGTGCTGCTCTGGACCGCAGCCCCCTCATCTGCTCAAGGCTTCATTTCTCAGTTGTGCTAGAGGGTGAGAAGTACCCGAAGACGGGCCTGAATTCAGCACATTCAAAGGCAAGACTGAGTTTGGTCCAAGTCCAAGTCATATCCCTCACATTAATAACGTCAGGACAGTATTTCAGCATGTATCCGTAAAAACAATGCCATCATCTAAGCACCTCGCTGCAAATTCAGTGCTCAGAGGTAAGCTGACAGCTCCAGGTTTGGCATCTCGCCAGAACTAAAATTTGGCTTCCAGAATACAGTACATTTTTTTAAACGCATTTGGGCATTTTTTATTTCTTTTTTTGCGCTGCTATTTCGGATGCTGAATATTATACCTTCAGGAATTCAACTTATGTAACAGATTCATGTTTCATTGGAAAGCATTCTGAGGTTTTGAATATCGTTATAGGTATAATTTGAAATTGTAATGTTTAAATGTTGTATTATAAATATGTGAACTTGGATCCATGCTGTAAGTCCTGCTAGCTCATGCCAGTAAAATGAATGGAGCAATTCAGACTTGACCCCTCACATTTTCTAATGCACGAAGAGCATAGAAGGAGTCATTTTTAAAATCAGGGTATGAAAGGAGTAATTTTAAAAATAACCTATTTCAGCACTTTGTTTTTTAGAAGATTTACTCCTCACTCATCTAATCCTATCAGACAAGGTAAATTTATATATACAGACGCAGTCTGGTAAACTTTTTTGATTTATTAATGTGCGAGCTGGTTTATATGCCAATGCTGATTTGCCATGAAAAGAGTTTGGAGAAAACGCATTCAGTTACATGAGGAGATGTTTTCAGAAAACACTCTGTTTTTACTGGCTTGCTTCACTGGATTTGGAAGCCCGGTGACATTTTATTTAGTCCCCAGGTCACAGAGCATTTCTCTGACATCACCAGCCTGTAAAAAGAGATGTCCTTTACAGTCTCCAATGTCTGGAGGAGAACTCTTTCCCCTTTTGCACTCAGAATGCCCATTACATTCTTACAGCTTGATTTTTTTTTTTTTGACATGAAGGCTGCTTTCTGTGCCAAAATGATGGCATGTATCAGTGTCCAGGCTAGATTCTTCTTCCGATTCCTTCCACAGTGGCTGTATCATCAACTTCACCATGAGCAGGACTGGCCTGGGGTTGTTAGCTTCTCTCGTCAGGGTCACTGTTGGCTTTTTTTGGTACCCGTTGCATGTGACAGGGATGTGAGCTAAACTAAGGCAGTGGCCAAGCTTCTACTGAACAGAGTCTGGCACACAAACCTCGCCACCACAGCTTGGCGTAGTTTTTGGCAGGGAGCAGGAACCAAGTGCTTTAAATGGATCACTCCGGGCAACTTAGAACAGCCCTGCAGAAGAAAATGCTTCTTTGGAAGGTTTGAAAAATCGTGGTGAATGTTGCCTTTTCCTGCTAAACCCCATCAGACTTTTCAGCAAGCCTCTGAGGTGGCTGAATCACAAAGCCAACGCAACGCAAGGCTTGCATCACCACTGCCCCGATTCTCCTTGTTCTGGGGATAAAAGAAACGCCGTGCTCTCATTTTCTTCTTATAGATATCCCCAATGAACATGAAGTGGACATAAAGTAGAACATAAAGTTGACCCCCAGCATAGGGGGTCTACTTTATGTTCTGCTTTATTCCTATATATTTTGTTCCTATTTTATCACATAGAAATAAAACCTGAGACCCTAGTTTCTAGCTCCAAAGAGAGTCACAGCCGTTGTGCAGGAGCATGTCCAGGAGCATTGGGTCCTCCTGACAAAAGCGTGGCCTCCACGGGCTGTGAATCCAGAGGCACTGGGCATGCACGTGGTATGTTTGCTTATGGAGCAGCATCTGTCCCTCTCCTCCTCATTTTCTTTCATAAATGGCAGTACCAGGCCTTCTATTTGCTCAGGTCCCACTGAGCTCTGCAGTCTGGAGCTCCACGAACAAGAAGCTGTCGTTAGGTGCATGCAGTCTTCACGCATGGAACTACGGAACACGGAGGGGTTTGGAGAACTGTCCTGCTGGTGTCAGCAGGTGACAAAGGCGGATTACTGGTGCTTTTACTGTTGTGGCACTGAGACTGACCGTAAAGTTATTACCAGCTACTTCGGGTTTTGTAAAAGCCTTTAAAAATAAGAGCTGGGGCCTAAATGTCTCAGCTATAGCCCTTTAGTGCTTCAGTTTGCAATTCTGTTTGGGAAATGGTTTTCAAGTATAGCGGAAGGAAAGATAATTCCAGGAAGTGTAACACAACCAACAATAATGGGTAATAAAACTCCACGCTGTCCTCGCTCCTATAATTCGTCAGCTGTTTGCTTGCAACACAGAGGGAGACAAATGGAAGATAATTAACAAAGTACAGTGTGGAGTGGTCTAATCAGTAAGTTGGGTGTCTCAGTGTAAGCGAAGTGCTAAACAGTGTCGAAATCTGTAACTTCATTGGCTCCATTACCGACTTTCAGAGGTAACAGCATCAAATAGATCATAAAAGGGCATAATACTTTATAGATACACTTTGCTTTACAGAGTGAAAAAGCATGCTTTTATGCACCCTGCTCAAGTCATTCCTTGTGGCAACAGACCAAGAACAATTAAGTTTTTAATCTTCTCCTGTAATTCATTGTATTTATAATAATTTACAGGTGTCCTGGTTACCTGGGACACACAAAAAGTCAGCTCTGCTCTGCACGGAGCCTATTTACCCCTGAATGCATATTCTTCTGCCGCTGCTAATGATACTTCGAAGGGGAATTTTGCCCTGATACCTCAACTACTTCTCTGCATAAAACTCTACCTTGAAGCCCCTGTAATACTTCCGTATTTTTGCTAGGCAAAATATGTCAAGCTGTAAACTCCTCAGTAAGGGTCATATAAGTATCTCCTGCAGTTTTACCACTCGTGAAGGCTGAAACACAAAGACGAAGTGCAGCAACTTATCAAGTTGCAGCATCAAGTGAGCTACAGTAATTGCAGAGAGATGTTCAAGCTGGATTGCTCTCACTTGAATCTGGAGCAGGCAAAGAGAGTGCAAACAGGCTGGTGTACAGAAATTTCTGGAACTGCCACAATTTCATCGTGAGCCGGAGCACCAAGGGGGAACCTTTTTAAATACCCATCCCGGGAGGCACACACATTGCTTACACCGTGTTAGGCGTGATTTTCTCTTTTTATAACTGGAAGAGACAGGACTAGGAAGATCTTCATGGACCTTGACAAACACCCAAAGTGTCTGGATTTTTTTTTCTTACACCTGCCAATGCCTATTAAATCTTAATTAAAAAGTGAATTGAAAAGGAAGTGTGAACATGTCAGGCTAATGGTTGTGTCTGTGCAGCAGGCAGCAGGGCATCCTGCTTTCTGTTCCAGTTCATTCCCTCTCGACTGGTCTCTTTGGGGAGGGCCTGTTCCTACACAAGGAGAGGTCTGCATGTCTGACCGTGAACCCCTTTCCCTTGCATTTTGGTCTTTGATGGAGAAAGACTGAAGGAAAACTGTGACTTCACCTCCGTACTGAACATTAAACATCTCAATGAAATAACTGACATGAATTCAAGTGTCACGGGAGATGAATCTGGCAGTCCTCCATTTACTGAGGATACAGGTCCGACATCAACAGTGTACAAGAAGGACCCTGGCACCTTACCAGCATCCATCCACCATGATGCACTGCAGTCAGTTTGGCCTCCCCATCCATTCAACATTTGCCTTTCTGCTGAGTTTGTCAACAATTAGTGGAAATTACAGCAGCAGTTTTAAAAATAAGGATATCAATTTATTGCCAGTAGGGCAAGATCCTACAGCCTCACAGGACACTGAGAAGCCCTGAAACAGTGGTGATTTTTACTCGTGCTCTCTATGGATTGAAGCCAGTTGTCTAAAAGAAAAGTAGCGAACCAGAGTCCAAACTCTCTCTGACAGACCCAGTTTGACTGAAAACCATAGTGGGCTGCTCTTGCAGTGGGAGCATCCCTGGAGCTCCTCTCACCAGACTGCTGGGTTTCCTTGGTGTTGGCAACGAGGCTAACTCAGAAGCTGCTGGGTCAACATTAACTGTAAATTACATAGCAACAAAGGCAATTGCCAAGGACTCCAAAACAATTAAGCAGAGTCAGGCAAAGGGACTTGAAGGTTTTTTATAAAGCAAACAGTCAAGCGGCTTGGCTGCCTTACCTCCTGCTGAGAAAGTTCTCTGACAGCTTGAGTGAAGGGCCATTTATGGTATTTCAATCAGGCTGAAAAACAGCTGTACCTGCTAAAAAAAAAAGAGAAAACCAACAACGCATTGCAGGATGGACTTCCTCCCTATTGGGAGCTAATTACTCCTTCAAAGGGGGAAAGGCTTAGCTCCAGGTTTTTGTAAAGAGCTGGAAATGCAGGCATGGGGGATGAGATCAGGACTGAACTGGTGGTATGCAGAGGGCAGGCTGGGTTAGAAGAGTACATGGACTCACCTTTTGCGTGGAAAACATTTGCCACATGTAGAATGGACATTATTTCTGCCCATCCGGCCCAGATCTGATCTCCAGTGGTTGCTGTTACAACAGGATATTTTATTTGAATTACATCACCATAAGAGCAGACCCAAGCTGGTCTGCTCAAGTGGAGCTTTTTGAGGGAAAATAGTACCCGCCACAGCGGCAGTTACAACCTTTTGATATGCAACTGCTTTAAAGAATGTGATGCTTTTTGTTTTCGGGAAATTTTTCGATGAAATGTTTTTTATACTTGACCAGCTCACTGACCCCAGTGCTCATTGCTGCAGAAATTCACTGTTTCTGACATTTTCATCAGGAAAGTAAGTCAGGGCGTTCTCCGCCAGGGTAGTCAGTAGCATAGCACCTGGTTTAGGATAGACCCAAAAGCAAGGTTTAGTTGTAATCAGTACAGCCTTTATGAAATACATAAGGGCTATGAACCTGGAGTCCCACCATCCCAGATGAATGCCTCAGACTTGGGGATGCCAATGAAGGAGGCTGTCTCTAAAGAGAAATGATAAATTTTGCTTTGACACACAGCAGCAGAAAAATGCAGATTTTCAAGGTTTGTTGTGGGAGAGGCAAACCATTTCTCACCCAGGCGCACTGAGAGCATGGTATGACCTGGTCCCTGCTGGAAGACAGAGCTGATGCCACCTGGACCCCAAACAACATGTGAGCATCTTCATTTTTTCAAAATCCCTGTGCTGTAAATGGGTCACACACTTGCACAGTCCCTGAATGAAGAGGTGATCCACATGGCAAACAAACAGGTGGGAATCATGAATTGTATTTAAATGTTGTTGCAGCAACAAGATCAAGAAAAGGAACAGAAAGATCATCAGTAGGAGACAGGACAGAGAGAAAAGGGAAGACTGGAGATGAAAAGAAGTGGGGTTATCTGCTGCCTTCCATTAGATCAGGCTTTAGCACAACCTTCTCCTCCTGTTCCTCCTCCCAGCCATGTCGCTGGACCTCCTTCTCCACAATATTGACCCTTATGCAGGACAACTGAGAAATATGAGCCTGCTGCTTTTGTATCTCTGCACACAGAGACCACAACTTCCATCCCTTCCTGATACTTGACTACGTCAGAAAGCCATTGGAGTTATTCCAGGTTACTCAAAAACACACTTCAGTCACAACAGAATATGCTCAATGCGGAAAGAGAAGGCACAAAATCAAGAAAACTACATTAAAACTAAGTACAACTACTGATCTTTCTCTTTTTTTCACCTTGTTCATTCCACTCCCACCATTAACTCTCTAAACTCTTTGAAAATCATCTGTCCTCTTCTATGTCATATAGAGCACTACATGGTGCTGATTGTTAATAAGGAAATTAAACACTTAAGGGGCAATACATTATATCGTTACCTTAAATAGCAGCATGAGAAATCTGACATGCTGGGGTTTTTTTCCCAGAGAAGATAAAGCAAATGAACAGCGAGATGCTCAAGGCCAGGTTGGACAGGGCTTTGAGCAACCTGGTCTAGTGGAAGGAGTCCCTGCCCGTGGCAGGGGGTTGGAACTACGTAATCTTTAAGGTGTCATCCAACCCAAACCATTCTATGATTTTACGATTCTATGATTCTATGCTACAGATAGTTGAGAATTCATTGTTCCTCATAGGCTGTACAATTATTGTGACTGAGACTCCTTATTTCCATTCAATGACTGCAAGTCAACCAAACACGGAGGTTTTCTGACCATGACTTGAGGGTTTCATGCTCAAGGTCAGTTGCTGGCCTGGAACGTAACATGAGCTCATCTCCACAGAGTTCTTATGTTGATATCAAATTTTCTGATTCTATAAGGGAAGCTCAGAGGAATTTGATGTACACATAGCTGCTTCGGGTGGCAGGGTGAGTAGAGGGGAAGCATTACTTTTAAAGAATCTTCACTTCCCTCTGCTGACCCTACAGCATCACAGAATCACAGAATGTTAGGGGTTGGAAGGGACCTCTGTGGGTCATCTAGTCCAACCCCCCAGAAATTTCATTGACCTTTAATCCTTATGTGGACATAGTAAATGTCAGGTTGGTGATGGCTGCTCACCATGCATGTCCTTTGCACTTGCAAATTCATGGACCTTTTACAGCCGTTTTACATGTATCTGGATGAGATTAACATTATCAGCGTTTCTGCTAGAGAAAATGCTGTGATCAGCAGAGAAGATGGGCAGGAGACAGAAGGGAACTGGAGTTGTGGAAGTCTTAACACACATTGTCACATATCTTCACATTTATCATAAGCATCAGACACGTAAGACCTGAAGTAGCATGCCTCACACCAGATCCAGAAGTTGTGTGAGCCTAAACTCTACCTATTCATCATCCAAAAATATTCCAAGGAAACGCTGGATCCAGATTCTTTTTACTGCTTCACACTGGGAGAAAGGACAGGAAAGCTAAACTCCATCTTCGGCTGAAGGCCCTTGTGACCAACACTGCAGATTCCATGGGCAGCATTGCTGCTAACGAATCATCCACTCAGCTCAAACGCGTTTCAGCTCAGTGCTCACGCTTTTTTCTCAACTGAGAAAGTGATGCCATTAGTGTCAGCTGTGTTGCTTTTTCCTACCAGTTATGTGTGGTGCCTACAATGATTGTTTGGGGCTTTTTCCTCCCAATTTTCGAGACACAGGGAATAAGAACCACAAAACCCTGACAGCTTCTACTGCAGGGAGAGCTGTTTTGCTGTAATACAGAACGCTACCAGCGAGCTAAGTAATAGACCTTGAAAGGTTCAGCTTACAAAGCATTTTAAGCCAATTTTTGCAAGCGCAGTTACCACTGAGCAGGGATTTGGACCAGCAACGCTGAGAGTTGTTTAACTTCAGCAGTGCCAGCAGGGAGGTGATGCTGCTGGGCAGAGGCAGCGAGAGGTGGGTGAATGGGATGCTCCTCAGCTACGCTGGCCAAGTGGATGCCTGATTGCAGCAGCTCATGTTCATACCCAAGCAGGGTCATTTCCATACTTGTAGGATGAAGCCAGAAACTGTGTGATTTATTACCCATGAATCTTTCAGGCAAGACGTTAAACACTCTGCTTTTGTTTGGATTGTGTGGACACCCACGCTCCGTTAGCACTGGCCCAAAGTAAAACACTTACTCATCTGTCTTGAGCTAAAATCTCTTCACTGTTTTATTGTGTAGTAAATATTTAGCACTTGCACTCTTCTACCCTGCACAGTGACTACACCGGGTAATGAGAAGTGCTTACAGTCTTTGAGATGAAAATTAATAGATCGATACACATGCTTACAAATATCTGCAGGGTGGGTGTCAGGAGGACGGGGCCAGACTCTTCCCAGTGGTGCCCAGCGACGGGACAAGGGGCAATGGGCACAAACTGAAGCAGAGGAAGTTCCAGCTGAAGATGAGGAAGAACTTCTTCCCTCTGAGGGTGACGGAGCCCTG
>Ga0065711_1044190_pt1 | contig 14252 bp, 7 predicted proteins | sample Hoacrofraction12_FD_59098 | JGI IMG/M metagenome (GOLD analysis project Ga0065711, IMG submission 59098) | Hoatzin crop microbial communities from Cojedes, Venezuela - Epithelial fraction 12 v2 (version 2) | ecosystem: Host-associated > Birds > Digestive system > Esophagus > Crop | place...
TAATATACTATAATATAATATAATATAATATAATATAATATAATATAATATAATATAATATAATGCAGAACAACACAATATCCATTATTCTATTAGTGAGGCTGACTTCAAAAAGATTTTGCACATTTGAATGTACAAAATGATTTTTTTTGTCCAAAAATTATCTTTTGACATAAAAGACAAAATGTCAGATTAAAGTAATGCATAAAATTGTTATTTTGTTAATTCAATTCTCTCTAGTTTAATGAAAAACACAAGATTTCCTAATTTAAAATTCCATGTTTTAATTTCTTTTGTGAAATTGAAAATCAAAATGTTGTTCTCACCACACAGAATTCCAGAGACTCAAATAAACTTCTCTTTTGTACTAGCAATTGAAACAGCTGCATTTGTAATATTATTGTTTTAAATTTTAGTACGTTTGATGGCCACATTATAATTTCAGAAATGTTATTATATGCAAACATAGGATATTTTTTATTACAAAAATTTGAGGAAACTCACTGTAGATCAACAGCACAGGAATAAAATAGAAAGTACAAGTGAATCACCATAAAATGAGTATAAATATGCTCTTAAAATACTGATCTGAAACCACGACTAAAGCAAATTAATATAGGATCGCCATTCTCACTGAAACTAACTTCCAGCTTAATTTATTTGGTTCATAACAAATACCAATAACATTGACAACACTTTCACCTCTTAGAAAGCCTTTTCGTGAAGGAAGAACACTCTACTACAGAGATTAGTTACACTGTGCTTCTAGTCTGAGGGTCTGATCTCAAAATTTAAGGTATTTAATTTTGCATATCAGTATATTATGTATGTCATTCCTACAGGCTGAAGTGGACATCACTTCAGAAAAGCTGACCTTCACATATACATTTATGTATACACACGATTCAACCACAATACCAAAGCATTCTTGTTAATTTCTTTCCTTACATGAGCTTTGTAAAGTATTCTGAACATTTCATAGGAAGATTGGCTTAATGCTTGATACGTACCAGCACATATATGTGACACTCTACAAACAGTCAATGATAAAATGACATTCCTAAATAGTAATTATTAGGCTGAACTATTGTCCCATGTACTATTTCTTTATCATTGAAGATAGTTTTTTATGAGAAGTAGGAAGGAGAAATGAAATTAATATAGAGTTCTTTACAATTAAGTTCTCTATTTTGCTAAGCAGACTTAAAGGAAATTAATATATTTTTAAAACATATAAAGATAACAATTCAGATCGTCTGTATCAATTATGGCCAGAAAAACAAACAAGAATTCTCGGTTTTTGCATTCAAATCCAATGCCAGTCCAGAGGATAAATAATAAGAAATGCTATTGAAATAATAGGAACAACATCTCAAATGAAAAGTGAGACATCCCAGGCATCAATGTAGTTAATTATTCTTTTGTTCTTTAGGAACAAAAGACTACTGTGCTGTCAGATCATGCAGCATTTGTTTGATGCACCTTTCTTATGGAAGCTGGAAATATAGATTCAAATCTGACACCTGTAATCAAGATCAACGTGACAAAATACAAAAAAAGAAGTTAAATACTTCAATACAAATGGCACACCTTTTTTTTGTTTTATTTGGTTTACAAACCATAAAGTTGTATTCATATTTTTAAAATATTTTATTGCAAATATTTTTCCTTCTGGTCATCATTTTTTCAAATCTGTCCTAAACCCAAGTTTTTTCATATGGGTTCTCGGTTATTTATTTATCACTGATATGAGTTAATAAATTTTTTTTCAGATTTGTATGATCAAACTCACAAAGTTGAATTAACTATTTTGTTATTTGAGGGCACATTCTACTTCTTTTCTTCACCTTCACTTGTTCTACCAGTGGTCCAGCAGAAGTTTTTTGTAGAACAAACTGACAAAATGTTGGTCCCAAATGTTCCATGTTATAGAATCCCATAATTTGTATATAAAATTTAGACCATCATTAAATTGTAAAACCCAAAGATGCATGTTTCAATTCTTGAACTAACTAAAAGGAGGTTGACATTAAGGGCAGTGGTACAGCTTAGTCCCCTAATCATCTTTGGAAATCTAAATCCAGAAGTCATGGTTACAAAATAAATTAACCAACAACCTACTCATTCTTTTTATTTCCTAAAACCCAGAGAAAGCTTGAGAAAAGGAAAAAGGAAAATAAAGGGTAATCTTACACCTGAACTTAGCAGAGCGGAGGCCAGACTGAGCAGTATGCTACTGGGGGCTGTCATGTGTCACTGCCCTGGAGCATGACGGCAGCAAACCCAAGTGGTCTGACCAGAGTGACAGAAAACATCTGGGGTCTAGAGGCGAGCCTTGCCCTTGTTCCCCGACAGGCTTACACTGCAAGTGGAAATCAGACTTACACGGTCTGATAGTTCGGCTTTTTAAAAAAAATATAAGCCTTCAAAGTCTATCATCTGCCACACATGATCTCCCTTATCACTGTCAATCTGTCCTTAGCATTGTTAGACTGGTTGTATGTCTAGTAAGCTTTTAAAGCATCACAGAGCTAAGTAGAATAGGAAGAGATGTCAAGACGCTTTAAATTACACCACAGGTTGAGTCACCAAAATTACACCTCATTTTGCCCAGAACTGTTAAGTGTGTTAGTTCAGTTTTGTCAGAAACGTTTTGTATGTCATTTGTACCACTGCCTTTTATGAATATCATTCAAGTTATAATCACAGATCATTTCCACTGTTATTGACCCATGTGTTTTAGTTACATTAATTATCTACAACTAGCAATTTTGTCACCTATTGCATGTATGTAGATTAAACATCTGATGTTATTGCATGTGATACAATCAAATAATAGGCCCAGGCTGTAGAGGAACAGTTTAAAGCCATTTTCCGTCACAAAAATCAGAGCAGATGTTTTTGCTTTCTGCACTTTGAATTTGGCGTTCCTACTTCATATTATCCTCAAGATATAGATGATGATTTTGTGAATAGTTCTTAAGTCCCAAGAGTTTGACTTTTCCGCCATTGCTAGGGCAAAGTGGCTCTAATTCTGACATTGCAGCAAACCTTTGCTGGCTGAGTCAAGAAATTTGCTTAGGCAACATCTCTTCCTTGCCATTAGGGCATCTAACACCACTCATTTAATTCTGAACAACTCTTCAGAATAATATTATGTATTGAAAGTGTGAGTTTGTCTGAAACACAGTATAATAAAAATGTAGGCAGTACTGCTAGACTCAACTTGTAAGAAATCTATAATGGAATTATAAATGATAGACCTGTGCAGGTCCTTTCACTCAGCGGATTTATGTGTTGTCTCAGCAAAATGGGTTTGTTAGCATCATCCTGTGCTCTGAATATTTGTTCATTTATTCATTCAATTCTGAATATCATATCATAAGGAAAAAGAAAAGTTCTTCAGAAAGTGGCACTGCTTCTGCTCTGGAGCTACCTCACTTGTTTACAAATAGCTTTTATGTAAGATACAAAAGAAATCACATAGGGCATGTATTAGGTAAGCATAGGAAAGTGAAGCAGAAATATTCACAATACAAATACAGGGCTTTGTATAACATTCTGCTGATGTGAATCTTTGAATTTGGTGATGAAGTCTAAATATTTGACTCTTCCATATCAATGGAGTTTCACTAGACTGCAAAAGTAGCACAGAACCTGCTCTATACGTATTACATAAATACTCTGTAGACAAATAAAACTTGATGTGTAACAACGATTTATCACCTAGGTTATAGATCACTTGAATGTAACAATGAAATGCGCACAAGAAACGTAATGGTGTGCTTATTTCTTTAACATGTCCTGTAAGTTAAAGAGATAATGAAGAAAAGATATATCAATGAGATATAGAGGAAATGTTTCAATAAGGTACAGATAAATAATAGAGGTCACAGTACTGTTTGCTGGGTGACTATCCTCTGTAATGAGCATTCGTTAAGCAGATCTTTTTATTTTTAGTCTTTACAAAACATATTAATCAAAACCCATCAGTCTCAGTGACTCTTCATCTCTTTCAGTGAAAAATTCAAACTTATTGTCTTCACCTTTGAAATACTATATAGCAATTGTGTACTACATTAATCATTTTCCTAATTAATTTTCTGTTGGTATATTTTTTCATTAACATCTTTTTATACTTTGGTTAGTTATTCTTTTGTTCTTAAATGTTTCTTGAAAAGTCAGAAAGTGTCTTACAGGATGACCTTCTGTATATCACAGAAAACTATTCATCAATCAGCGACCTCTGTGTTATGCCCAGTCAGTTGTCCTTGACATGTGACTATTCCCTCCCATTCTCATTCAAAACCAACTTCAATACCTGCTTGTTCCGTTGTGCAGTACTCACTCCCAGACTATTTCCATGAAAACTATGTATGTTTGTGGCAGGAAGAGATGTGAAGGTAAAAAGTTGGGTTGCATCTTTTTATTTGTCTTGGTGAACACCAGCAATCCTGAGATGCTGAATCAACGAGCACCTTCCCACTACCCTGTATCAAACATTGTGCAGTACGAATGCATACATTGACTAAGGCGTCTTAGTTTTATTATCACAAATTGGAGCTATATAAAGTGTATAAATTGTCAATTATTTGCCATATTTATCAGTTCTCTGAGATCTGAATGGAAAATCATAAAACGTAGAATCATAGAACAGTTTGGATGGGAAGAGACCTTTAAAGCTCATCTAGTCCAACCCCTCTGCGATGATCAGGGACGTCTTCAACTAGATCAGGTTGCTTAGAGCCTTGTACAACCTGACCTTGAATGTTTCCAGGGATGGGGCATCCATCATCTCTTTGGAAAACCTGTTCCAGTGTTTCACCACCCTCACTGTGAAAAATTTCTGACTTATGTCTAGTCTAAATCTACTCTCTTTTAGTTTAAAACCATTACCCCTTTTCATATTGCAAAGTTAAGGAGTTTGTTTTGTTTGAGGTAGCTTGCTTCCCCCATGCCCTCCCCCTCCCCCTTCACCCCATAAATTTTCTTTTTTCTTTCTTTTCTTTTTATTTTTTAATATATTTCACAAAAAAAAAGTCATCTTGAAGCATTCAGTCAGTACAACAGCAAATCTGTTTAAAGCCCTGCAACTCCATAGACTCTCTCAAACACAGCGTAACTGTAGTCTGATGAAGATAAATTATCCCTTTTTCCTTAGTCTTCAGACTACTTATTATGTGTGCATTAGGTAATTTATACGATTACTTGTTAAGTTTGTGGCACCACAACCTCTAGCACAGGTTCAGCAGAATTAGACACAAAGGGGTAACTGATTTTAATCATGTTTCTTGACTTGAATTCTATTGCCTGACCGGACAGTACTTAACATACTATTATCCCAGCTGCTGAAAATTAAAGTAGACAAAGCCCTTGATGCAAGATGAAACATACCATTCCACCAGCTATCAAAGCACAACTACTCAAAACTCTTTTATTGGAGAATTATCTGTAGAATCAGAAAGTGCTAACAAAGGAAACAACATAAATTTGAAATGAATAGGTCAATAGTTCCCATCAGTCAGAATAATCTATTTTCTTATCACAAGAACAAGGACATCCTCACATATAAGATATTTGAGGATCAGAATACTGGGATTTTATTTTTCTAGTCTCTTCCTTTTGCAAAGATCAATACAAAGCCAGATGAAGAATTTGTCAGTCTAATAATAATGCGAGGGAAGATTCAGTTATTAGGGATGGATAGAGATAATGCTTCTTAATACCACAGTGTTAGGTATCTTGTGTACATTTATTATACACATTTAGGTATGTCAAGTATGCCTTCCTAATTAAAGTCCTAAAGATTTAATGAAGTTCCTACACTCTTATCACTGCCCAAAATATGTTAAAATTTATGGGAACATTTTGTATTGTTCCTACTCTAACTGCAAAAAAGATTTTTGTTAGAGAAAAAATATAGCCTCTGTAGCTCTTGCCACAAAAATGTCATCAATACTGAGAGCAATATTCAAATACGTCATAGCAAAATAAGCTGAGAACTGTACACACCCATGAAAAGAAAAATAAATCAGACTTTAAAGGAAAAATGACAACAACTGAAGCACGCAAAAGAAGATTTTACAAAAAGATCTCTATCAACGAGTCCAAACCACTGGTCTTATCCGTTCTTGTTACTTTGGGTGAACAAACTTTCCTTCTTGCCAGAACTAACCAGACCTGTAGGGAAAAACTGGTGCTTGACAGACTCATAGGGGAACATTTGCCCTCATTGTAACCTACTTATCCCGCTTGCATATACCCGAGTATTTTACTTGTCTACAGCCTACTAACCCATCACTGAACAGGCTATTCTTCAGAGAATCTGGGTATGTTACCTTGCTGTATAAAGAGTGAAACAGTTGCTAGGATTGAGGAGTTAATTTATAATAAGTGACAAAAGCTTGTGTGGCATAGATTAGTGGCTTCTGAACAGAATTTGATTTTAAAATGCTCCTCAAATCCCAGATATTGAACATCTCTGAAGGATAATGAGTTATTTGTTACCAAACGACATTGCAGAAAATGAAGCTGCTATTACAAATGTGCTCAGCAATAACTCACAGACAATCTTGGGTATTGGAGTGAGTTTTATAGAGAGAAGAGATGCTGTCCACCAGAGTGCTATTATCTCCAACTCTTACCTGAAAATGCCTCTAATGTTTTTTAGCATACATTTGGATCACTTCCAGAGAGCTTATTTTAAAATGTCACCAAAAGTACAGATAGCTCTTCTATCAGTAGAGCACTGTGGAGTGCCACTTTGAGAGTTGAACCCATGACATTGTGTCAGAAGCAAAAATTGTAACAAACGAACCAGAGAGAACTCGGCAGCCTACTTCATGACTTCTTATCTTTACACAAATTGCTGTGGCAAAATACATTGCTTCTTGAAAAGAAATGTCGTTAACACCCAAACCTGCAGTTATAACATCAGGCTTATATTCAGTTTGAATAGCCAGAGGTTAAGGCTGTGCCTTCTTTGATAAACACTTAGGTTAATACTTCAATTCAGGAAAGGGATCTATGAATGTTAAATACAATTCTCAAAAGTGACCTTAAATTTTTACCTTCCCATTTAATTCTGATTGCTATGTGTAGTTTCAGAATAACAATCATTCACCTTTAAATAATGAATTGCCAATGCAAAACCTACTTCTATGCTGAATCACAAAAATTTAAAAATTTTGGAAAATATCTTACTGTATATGAATTAATGGCAACACTATCTAATTCAAAGCCAGGAATTCATACACATTTTACGAATAACATAACTTATTTTGCACTTCTGTTTTCTACATTGTCCACTGCCCACTGTACTTAACATTATGTTTTATTCAGTAGGCTTAGATAAGGATGGGACCAATCTAATTCTTAGTATCCATATTATCCTCCATTTTCTGGTAGGAGATCCAATAGCCCATAAATGCTTCTATCATTAGTGAAAGTTTTCCTTGTATATCAAAGACTAGTATAAGACTTTACCTTATCCCTTTTGTGAATGACGTATATTTATGCAGCCCTTAATTCCTCCATCTATCAGTTTAATAAGTTGAAATTACTATGGCTAAACACAGTTATATTTAGGCATAGTCCATGCCTCTATATAAAAGGGAAAATTTTTCCCAGGGTAGCTATGTCAACTCTGCTGGAAAAACACATCTTCCGTCTGACATATTGCTATATTGCCAAGCTGTTGTATGATTGCACAGCAGAGTTTGCCATTAATGGTTTTGTTGAGGTCTTATGTAAGAGTGTAATTCTGGTGAATTTTGGGAACCTAGCTTTTAAACCAGTGTTAGAAACTGCTAGGGAAGCCATTTTGCTATCACAATTTTTTCCACTTTATTCATTGTTCTTTTGCTGAAATATGTATTTCACATTGTTCATTATCTTTAACGATAAAGCCACATATTTAAGAACATACAGAAAGTTCAGTTACAGAAATAAACAGTGACAGTACCACTCCGCAGAAATGGTCCTTTTCCTTCCGCCACTCACCCCCATAAGGATAGATGATACCCAGAGATTAAAGTTATTTTGTACATAATTCAATCCTTCATTTACGTATAAGATTTCTTTAAATACAAACCCAAATATTCTGTAATCCTGTCAAGTTTATAAAAGGACTGAATTTCGAAGTAGTCCATTATCCTAAGCCCCATATTTAGTTTATGTTCTGTTCAACTAGCTATCCATTCAGGTACTTCGTTGTAGTATCTAGTGTACTGCATGTTTGATACAACAACATACATGTTCATTAATATATTCTGATTATCTAAACATTGCTTTCTAGTTCTAAAAGGGAACACTGATGTTTGTAAATAGGTTTGACAGTGGCCCCTACATTCTGACACATAAACAACAATTTACAATGCTTGTGAAGTCCTTGACAGCATCTTCCTTTTAAATAACAAAAGGTAAAGTACATCAAGAAATTTTACATTAAAATTCTGAAACCCCTCAAGCTAAAAAATATTTTGGGTAAACAAATCATGTGCCAGAGTGAAGTATGTGTACTACCATACGTCTTGTGAGGCAGTAATCATAGCCTGCATTCCCTTTGCAAGTATAGTGGTTTCTTTCTTCTTGAAATGCTTTTTGTTCTAAGCACATAATTCTATTTTTAAGCGATTAATTTAATTTTGCATTAATTTCTTTGCTATCACAGATTCCTAATGGATGACTTTGGAAACCAAAGCCCTCTCCAATATTACATGCACTAGTTACAGAAAACAAGGGTCATTTAAATTTCTGCTTCATTCACCTCTCGGGAAATACATTATTTTTTGGCAAATAACCTAAACCTCGAAACTGCAGCCTCAGGGTCTTCACTGCAGAACAGAAATTTTGCAATCCAGATGTAGCTAAGCTAAGTCTGAAAATGGAAGATACATGAGTCAGTACAACATACCTCAGTTAAATAGCCTTTCAGAGGGAAGGCTTGGTAGTGACAACTCAGTATAAAGATCTGTATTTTCTGGGGTTTGTCCTAGTGTTTATCCACAACTTTGAACCCTGTGTTGTGAACCAATAACTACTCCGAACCTTACTCAGGGCTGTTCATCTTGTGCTGTGTTATGTGCTATGAACATGCTGTCGGGATTCAGCCAACAGAAGTAAGAATTAGGGCAAATGCTGTGTGAATTTTATGCTGACCCAATTTACGTTATAGCAGGTAGAATAAAATGACTGATTTATTTCACATGAGTCACCAAACAGCTTTTAAGCAGCTGTAACTTTCTGACACTACTGATTCAAGGAATTTCTTAATTTAATTAGGCCATTATTTGACAAATATGAATGACTGAAGTTGGACTTGTATACCCATTAGTTCAAGCTTAATCTCTAAGAACACATTCTGGACTCGTATTCATGCTGTTTATAATGAAACCAAAAGGACTATCACTGCAAACTTATTTTAGAAATGAACCAATGGTATCAGTGATCAATGTTCTGTATTTTTTGTTGGACCTAATAATGGGCAAGGATATGTTTCATGTATTTAATTTCTTTTTGTTAAATTTCCTGTAATCCTAGGACTTATCTTCATTACTTTGTCTGAACCTCTGTTCTTTTGAAATGCACTGCTCATACTCTTAGATGTGCTTAACCCAGCTTTATTTTTGCTCTAAATTGATCATGTCAGCACCACAACTGAAAGCATTTGGTAATAGCAACTGTAGCAAAAAAAGATTCCATGTACAAGTTAATCTTTACAAAATCAAAGCTGTGCATACTAATCTGGATGAATGTTCTTCCTCAAGTTCCCTGATTCAATCCACAAAGTGAATTTATAGAAGGGCAAAATTGACAGAAATAAAATACATGAGGAAAATATATTAATCACACACGGTTTTAATGAGTTCTGGTTCTTGTTACAATTACAAATATAAAAGAAATCAGATAATTAAAATAGGTCTGTATCTTTGCAGACTTGTAACTAATTAGCCAAGCAAAAAGAATATATATACTTCATCTTGAACGAAATAGAGAATATCCTCAAGGGGATAAGAAATGAATGTGAGATTAGATGAAAAAGAAAAAAAAGCAAATATTTGATCACTCTGACTGATACAGAATTGAGTAAAAAGAAAAAATTAAAAAGACCTATATACCTTTGCTTTTCTCCCACTGAAATGATTTATGTTGTTCTTCATTTCCAGGAAAACGGATTTTTAGGCACCATAACTCAAATTTAAATTATATGTCCTGTAATGTAAAAAGAAAAGAAAGCGAAATACATTAAATGTAATTCTAAGTGGAAAATTGTAGCACGTGATGCTGCTTGACAGACACTGTTGTGTATTGTGTATCACATAATTTGTTTCAGATTCAGACTTCTTTTTTTTCAGACAAATGTGACTTACTCTGCAGTTTAATTATACTGTTTTCCTGTTTGTAAGACTTGATCCTGCTAATAAATCAGTATTTTACTCCACCTCTGAGAAGGGAGAAAATAAAGAAAAAGACTTCAAAAAGATTAAGTGATTTTCTTTTGTTCTGCTTCTGCGTAGTCCATAAGACTGTTTAGCTATGAACTTGGAAGAGTCCTTCTGCACCATGCAGACAGATATGGAGAATAACATTGTACCCATTTCTTAGATTCAGTTTCTGGGGAAAAAAAAAGGAGAAGAAAGTAAGTATGGAAGTATTTATGTAGTTTTTTCTCCATTAGAAAATGATGAGAACAGGAAAATAATAAGATGAGGCCCAAATTCTCACCCTCTCTGTTATCTCCCATGGCAGTTATTTCTTCAGAGAATTTTGTATGTGTATACGAACAAGTTGCTTGTAAACAGGATTATTTTTCATGCTAATTAGTGATACTGTTTTGGAACTAGTGTGAGAGAAAGGAATGTTGAGTTTTAGTCATTGGTAGAATTTTATATTTAAGTTGTTTTTAATCTGCAAAAGTATATAGACCAATCATGGTGTAGGAAATAAAAGTGAAGCTGGTAAATAAATGATGTATTTTCAAAAGCTAAGAAGCTTACTGTAAGTGTTAAAGGCTTGCTTCTAAAAATTTCCTGAAGAAAGGTGGGAAAAGAAACTGCCATTTTTCTCTGTTTCCTTATCTTCTCTGTCAGTCATTCTAATTGGAAAATTGAAGGACATATTGGGAGAGGGAGGCACAAGAAGAGTAAGAAGAATGAGAAACTGGGAAAAAAGACAGTATTTAATGAAATAATGTTTCATCCTCTTTTAAATATAGCTAAATTTGTACAATTTTAGGAACCTATAGAAAGCATATTTTTAGTGCTTGAACAAAAGTCTTGGGAGACCCAGGTACATCTTAGACAAGGATTTATATGAAAGGTAGTGTAATTATACTGCTACTTACAAAAGTAGAGATGAATGTCATTAAGGCAAATACAATAGAGTAAAATTTTAAGGTATATCTAAATCCTTATAGGATAAAGTGGTATTGAACATATTTCTCTATTTTCATTTTTATAAATGAATTTCACATTCAGCAATATTAAAAATATTTTTTATGGCTTTATAAATCCTAAATACTTTCTTTGAAGTCTACCTTCAGTAAAACCACGATGGTTCCTTTAGCTTTGGATATTGCTAGAGAAGGAGCTACACAAGTGTTGTGTTTTAAGCATTCTAGGGAATTAAGCCCCACACAGTCACTCACTCGCTGCAGTGGGATGGGGAAGAGAATTAGAAAGGTAGAAGTGAGAAAACTTGTAGGCTGAGATAAAGACAGTTTAATAGGTAAAGCAAAACTGTGCACAAAAGGAAAGCAAAATGAGGATTTTATTCACTACTTCTCATCATCAGGCAGATGTTCGGCCATCTCAAGGAAAGCAGGGTTCCATCATGCGTAATGGTTACTTGGGAAGACAAATTGCCATAACTCTGAACATCCCTCCGTTTTCCTTTTTCTTCCCCCAGATTTTATTGCTGAGCACAACACCATATGGTATGGGATATCCCTTGGTCTGTTGGGGCTTGCAGTCCCAGCTGTGTACCCTCTCAACTCCTTGTGCACCCTCAGCCAGCTCACTGGCAGGGTAATGTGAGAAGCAGAAAAGGTCCTGATGTTGTGAAAGAACTCCTCTTCCAGTTTGTATTTGTCTTCTGCATTCCTCCATCCCAAGTACAGAATCCAATATTTATTGTTAGAGTTCATGCCACTGATTGCATAAACACTGTTCAGCAATAACTAAAACATTGGTGTGGTATCAACACTGCGTTTATCACAAATCCAAACCATAGCACCCTACAAGCTACTCTTGTCCCTCAAGAGAGCACCTCCCAGTTTGGTATCATCAGCAAACTTGATAATGGTGCATTCAACTCCTGCATCTAGATCATCAATAAATATATTGAACAGAACTGGCCCTATAAATGAGCCCTGAGAAGCACCACTGGTGACCGGTCGCCAGCCAGACATAGCCTCATTCACTACAACACTTAGAGCCCTGTTGTTCAGCCAGTTCTTCAACCAGAGCACCACATACTTGCTCTCACAGTTGGACAACTTGTCTAGAACGATACAGTGAGGGATAGTATCAAAAGCCTTTCTAAAATCCTGAAAAACTGTATCCACTGCCTTCCCCTCATCCACTAGCCGGGTGACCTTATTCTAGACGGATATGAAATTAGTTAGACAGGACTTTCCCTTCATGAACTTGTGTTGACTGTGCCTGATGATAACATTGTCTTTTAAATGCCTTTCAATAGCACCCAGTATGATCTTCTCCATAATTCTTCCAGGTACTGAGTTAGACTAACAGGTCTGTAGTTTCTCTACTGTACTTCTTTATCACGTAGCACAGAAATCACAGATAGAGGGCAAGGACGTTTGTTTTGTCTTGCTCTTGCCAGACAGTACCTTTAGCAGGATTTGCACAGCAACTAGGACTGTTTTTCATTATTGGAACCAAGCTTAACCCTTCAACACGAGCTATGGATCTGCTGAAAATCTTTGCAGTTCTGTATACTGCAGACCTAGTTACAGATTTTTCTTGAAGATTTTCCATGGATTTTGTGGTAATACCTCAGCAAAGAGTATTCTTTGGTGATTGTGTCTCTAATACTTTTTAATGATCAAATGATTATACCTACACTATCCTGCTTCAGGAAGCAGTCTAATACATGGCACATTCTCAGAACCAGTATTGTGCTTCCTTGACACCTGGATAAGGGCAGGGGATCTGGCTTCCACTTTCCACTGAATGACAAGCAAGACAGCTTAAACTCAGGTTACCTATAAATCAATTTTCTTGTAAGCTGTCAACAAAATTGTCTGCAAACAAATCTATAGACTTGTATCACTGTCATTAGGTTAGGTGAAATACATACTAACAGCAGGCCAGGACAGTTTATGCTGCGTGTAAAGGGAGGCTGAGGTCTGCCCTGTGATGTGACAATGACTTCTTCTTGATGACAGAGAAAAAGGCTTTGGCCATGAAATATTGGTATGCGTTTGAGCTCAAGCTTATCTCTCTTCCTACATGATGTTTTATGATATTCTGGCCCTTTTCAAATATCAAGATGAAGATCTCAAATGATTTCCTGAAGTATCTACTTGCTAATATTCAGCAAATGTCTAAAAGATACCTAAAGTGAGATAAAACAAGCAACATGTTAGTAAAGAAGACATCTTCCATGTGGGCTTTGTTTGTGAGAGTGAGGCACATCTAGGACACTTTCTTCTCCATTTATAGACCTGAGTATATCAACTTTACTTTAAAGTGCCTGTTTCTCTTGACTAGCTACAACTTGACAGCAAGGTAACTAGTCCAGATGTAGACATCTATATTGCAGGCACCTCCTGTTTAATGAATCCAGCTCTACATAGTTTATCTGTAAATAATTTAAAGGAAATTACACAAGAGAATTTAATACTGTGATATTCATAGAATCATAGAATAATACAATGGTTTGGGTTGGAAGGGACCTTAAAATTCATCTAGTTCCCACACCCATGCCATGAGCAGGGACATCTTCCACTAGACCAGGTTGCTCAGAGCTCCATCCAACCTGGCCTTGAACACTGCCAGGGAGGGGGCAGCCACAGCTTCCCTGGGCAACGTGTTCCAGTGCCTCACCACACTCATGGTGGAGAATTTCTTCCTAATATCTAATCTAAATCTGCCCTCTTTTGGTTCAAAGCCGTTTCCCCTTGTCCTATCACTACACACCCTTGTGAAAAGTCCCTCTCCATCCTTCCTGTAGGCCCCCTTCAGGTACTGGAAGGCTGCTCTAAGGTCACCCCGCAGCCTTCTCTTCTC
>Ga0065711_1007731_pt1 | contig 14250 bp, 3 predicted proteins | sample Hoacrofraction12_FD_59098 | JGI IMG/M metagenome (GOLD analysis project Ga0065711, IMG submission 59098) | Hoatzin crop microbial communities from Cojedes, Venezuela - Epithelial fraction 12 v2 (version 2) | ecosystem: Host-associated > Birds > Digestive system > Esophagus > Crop | place...
ACATCAGCCGTGAGCTCCGGATGCAGCAAGTGACCGCCCATCACCACACATCACCTCTCCTGCCACGGAAGACCATTACAACAGATGGAGCCTGAAGTCATGGATTAAATGAACTCAACGGACGCTTTAGAGTGATGATCCATAGACTAAGGGAATGATATCTGGAGACAGGAGAAGTCGTGGTGATCAACTGGACAATGGGGGACCTGGGCATGACGTAGATGGTATGGAATAAGGGGTGGATAATGTCCTGGGTTCGGCCAGGACAGGGTGAATTTTCACCAGAATCCAGGAAGGGGCACAGCTGGGCGGGCTGACCCAACCCCAACCTGGCCAGAGCCGGATATTCCATACCATGTGCCATCACGCTGGGTTCCGGTGGGGGGGGCCGCGCGGTGGGAATTCACTGACGGCTCGGGAGCGCGGGCGCCTGTCCGGGAGAACGGCTCTCTGGGTCGTGCGGTTCATTGTTGTGTTTTCTCCTTATCTGTATCGTTGTTGTTAATGTTCCCTCTGTTTGCTGTTCTGTTAAACTGCCCTTATCCCTACCCACCAGTTTCTGCCTGTTTCTTTCCATTCTGCTCCACGCCCCGACGGGGGGAGGGGCGTCCACGTGGCGCTTTTGTTGCTGGCTTCAGCCAAAACCAGAACACCAGTAAAGTAAAGGACTTCTTTCCCCTTGGCGAACATCAAATAGAGTAGGGGACAAGGAGTTGCGTGAAGTGTTTAGGACAAAGTCAAAGCACATCTAAAACTGCACAGAAGTAGAGCACAACTCAAATCTGCTCTGTAGTTCAGTGAGTGTCAATAATGCTCTGGTATGTTTTGTATACCTCAATATATTCCTGAGATAGCTGAAAAAAGTTAAAATACAATGGAAAAAATATTATTTCTGAAACAGCCAAAGAGCCTGAAAAATATGAAAGGCAAGATTTGTGGGTTTTCCAGAGAGTTTGGTTCTCATCTACATCTACAAGAAATTTAGCGATGCCTTCCAATTTCTTGATGTCTATCCACCAGTCATATGTTTTTCTACTTTTACTGTACAGATTATTGTGTTATGTCTACAGCAGAGATAGCGCTAGGGGCCTCAAACCTCCTAAGTTCCAGCATGCATTGTAACCTCTTTGACATGTGGGCAGATCTTTGGCCTGACTACTGAGAGTATTGCCTTGAATGTGGTTAGCTGATCACACAGCATAGGTGTAAATTCAGCAATTATTTAAACGTGAAATAGTGAACAATTGGACTACTAAAATGTGCAGTGTGTAAAATAGTGACAGCAAGAGATCATAAAGATTCTTTTGAACAAACCCCAAAGAACACCAAGCAGAAAGATTTGTTCCCAAGCATGAAGCATTAAAAATTTTTGTCTAAAAATTGCCAAATACTGACAGGTTAGTGAAGCTCCCCAAAGCTTAATAGTTGTCTACCTTAATATCAAGCGAGGGGTGGGATTTCCTGCTCGCTTATGCGGTCATCAGATTTCATGATCACAACTATGACCATTTTATTACTAAAACAAGAAAGAACAATTTTAAATAAATAAAAACTCAAGTAACCCAATAGAAATTAATTACCTGAAAGACAGATGAAAAAAGAAGATATTCAAAAGTCATCTGGACATGGTCCTGGGCAACTGGCTTTAGGTGGAACTGCTTGAGCTGGGGGCATTGGACCAGATGACCTCCAGAGGTTGTTCCTGCCCTCAGTCATTCTGTGATTATGTGAAAAACAATGAACTAGTATTACCTTAATGTAAGTCAGAAATAAATGAATGGAGGTAAGCAAGCATGATTCTAATTTCTGCTGATAGGTTCTGAAGGTGTTTTAAAAATGACTTATAGGCATTAATATCAGAAGGAGATGATAGATGTAGATATGCATCCAGTCAATTATCTGCTCGCTTTCCCTTCTATTCCTGTTGTATTCTCATATTTTGAGAGACCAGTTCAAGTCATGCAAGCTTTATACTTCCCTGACAATTTAAATTGGCAGCTAAAGACAACATAACTCTTAAAATTTCTTTCTAATCACCTTCTTTGACAGGCAGCTCTTTAGTGTCCCTCCTGGATGTGCTACTAGACACTTCAGTGAAATCCCATCTGAAAAATATCTCTGTTATTTTACTTAAAAATCTATTTCATAAAAAACAACCATACCCACACACACACAACAGAATCCATTGAAATGTATAAACAAATTATTAAAAAAATATTAATATAATGCTTATACTTTCACTTTTTTTTTTGCTTGTTTCCACTACTCAGTGAATTACCTCTAGCAGTAAGCTCCTGTCTTTTACCTGTAAATTGGGAAGCATAAAATAGACAAAAATGATAAAAGGTTTGTAGCTCTAGAGAAGATTTTCTTCCTCAAAGCTTGAGTATGTATCTGAAATAGATTTCATATAATTCAGCTTCACATTCTGTTGAAATGCAAATTCATAAGTACGTGTATATAGAGAACTGAGATGCTTGAATGATAATTCACAGTGAGAATTTCTTCTCAGTAAGTCTGATGCATATAGTGCGCATACTTGCTGAGCTAAAACCATCCCTCATTTTTCAAATGAATATCTAAGATATCTTTAGAAGCTCAGCAAGGGTTTCTAATCAACGCAAGTCAATACACCATCTGATTTCCTTCTATTCTCTTTGCATATGTACTAAGTACAGCTCTCTGCTGCTTAAGACTCTTTGAAGAGCATATTCAATGACTTGAATACCCTTCTTTCTTTTGTAGGTCCAGTAAGATATTTTAATATCCATGTATGCAGGGCCTTTGATTTAGTATTGTCTGTCACCATGTAATACCACTTAGTCTACTAAGTGGAGCAGGTGATAGTTCAGAGTACTGGGAATATTTTGACCAGAACCTAGAGACTGTAAACACTTATAAAACAGTTAAAAATCCTGTCCAAGGAAGAAGACAAGTCAGCATCTGTCTGATCAAGAGAGAGCGGTAAGGAGTCCCTTTCTCTCTTCCTAAGAAGTAGGACACACTAGGCTAGTTGGATTATGCTCACTATAGCTCACAAGCAAAGGAGAAGCTTACGTTTTTATGCAGTTCTGAAACATCTTAACTAGCTAAACAGAGTAAGTTGCAAGAGGGAAGTTATAACAGGGGAATTATGGAATTTATATGACTACACAGAATTCTGTAGAAGAGAAAGGGGAAGATGAAAAGAGCTGGAATGTGAAGCAACAGACTCAGAAGAAGGCAGAAAGAAAGGAGTACATGTAAATGTTAGGATAAGGAAGGAAAAGTGGAAAAGAAGGCTGTAGAAGGCAGCTTCTCTTTGTTTCTCTTCATATTTGCTATGTTTAAGACTCTTCCTCCTCTCCTCCTAGTACGCTCTTTACCAAAATGCAAAGAAGCCTTCTAGTCACTCTTGGGTTTGGTCATTTTTCTTTAAAAAAGGCTTCACTTTCACAGCAGTCAATATATAAATCATGGAGTAATGGGGAAAATAGTTTGATAGAAGAAAAATCTCGTTTATGATGTCTCACTTTTGCATTAACAGTTGACAATTTTTACAGGATTTCAAACTGTGTCTTTTCAATTTAAAACACTTGTGTTCCTTGCTTATTCCCCAAGAGAAACAAAGGTCTGAAAGACTTTCATCAATCAAAACCATTTGCATAAATAGGGTCCTTTATTATTCATTAAGAAGTAATAAGTAGTTTAAAATACATCAGAGGAAAGCAACATCCTCAATTCTAAGTGCACAGTAATTAAGTATGCACCAACATACCATTGTTATCATATTAGTATCTGTTTATCCTGAATTCTGGACTTGAATAAGATAAGATTATTTTTTGGACATTATTATGCATTATCTGTTATAATATTTCAAATGTTTTTGTCGTAACTATGCTTGTAATAGTTATTCTATAGTCTTTAATTTCAGCTCTTTGCCTCTGACATTTACTTTGATTTTTTAAAAAGTATTTAATTAATCTTGAATTCAGAAGATTATTGTGAAGCACACTGACAGACCTTCAATTTCCAGAATTGTGCCTGTTTTCTTCTGTGCTGCTTCATAAAACAAATTGCTCACTGTAATCTGTAAAACAATAAACAGAATTATTATATCTTAGCCCATTCATTCTCTACTGCCCTCCTGAATACCATTTTCTAAATCAAGCAGTGGAGGAAATTACCAAGGTAATGACAAGGAAATAGAAGGCAATTATTCTGAAGAGATTAAAAAAAAGGAGAATATAAATTAAGATTAAATGAAATAAGAATTGTATTTATGACATGACTTAATTTTAAACTAACTCACATTAATTGAAAAAATCATACATGAAAAATAAATACTTGTTTTCAATTATATTAATCATTTTGAAGAGCATTATTTGTACAGGCAATCTAATGGTGCTTGGTAACATTTTCTGATATCATTGGTATAGCATGAGGTCTGAGAAAGGCTAAAAGAGTCTAAATATCACAGAAAAACAAAAAGAAATAAAGCATTTTCCTGTGAAATATTTCTTAATATCTAAATTTGTGATTACCCTATTTTGACTGTTTAAAGAACTTGATGGAATTACCTTTCATTTTCATCATTCATTCAACACCATCTAACACTGAGTTCTGACAGCAAAAGTCTTGGAGGCAGTCCCTTACTCTGGGCTTGTTGTATTGACTCATCTTCTCTAGGGGTAGTTGCCACAGATCTCACACACACACCCTGGCACACACTTATTCTTGGGGTCTTAGTAGACTATTGATGAAGGTACAGAATTGTCATCTATTGAATGAAAATGTGATCTTGGGCTGTCTATAAGAAAAATGTGTGCAAGTGAGCTGACGTGCGAGCTCCAGCATGTCAGGGAAAAATTGCCCATTCATTCAGTACAGGCTGAGTTCCTGCTGGGAGAGGCTGATGAGAAACTTTCCAGATGAGAATACTTTGATGATTTTGAAGAATATCAGTGTTCAGTTCGTCAGGATTATAGTAAGGCTACTGCTCTTTAAAGGCCTAGGACAGACAAAGCAGAGCTGAGGTCTAGGACACGACATGAGTCACCCAAAGCCTTTGCTGAACCCCATTGCTCTGAAGCACTTCTATCTGCATTCTTCAAACAGCTTCACCTGTGCTCAGTCCAGCTTTAGAACAAGGTGCAAATACATAGATTGCTCTTGCTTAGCTGGTTAGTGACCTTGAATGTAAAGCAGATGTACGTGCTGATTCTTTTAGACATTATCTCTATTTTTTCTAAGCACAAAATGATACAGATTGGTTTTGTAGCATTCACCTGAAGGTCTGGCTAAATTTCCCTAGAGCTTATGTTTTCTGCCTGTCAAAATTTCTGCTGAAGTTTCAAGGGGATACAATGTTTATAATTTTCCATCCTGAACGTGTTGCTTTCTGTGTTTTTGCTGTAAGTGTTGCTAATTTTCACCCTAGAGTTGTCATGATTTCAGTGATGGGAAAGTGATCCCTACAAATACAATTTTCAATTAGTTTGTAGAATTAACTGATATCTTTCTCTATAATATTCTATATAACTGTCAGCTGTCACTGTTGCCCTGTATGAGTTCAGACACAAACATACTTACCATAGATATTTAAAGATTACTTTGGAAGCCTAGAAGGCAAGTCGTAATACTTTTCTTATAATCAGAAATAATAATTTCATCCTTTCTATTCAGCAGTTTGACTTGTTATTTGTTTTCTGAAGCAAATAGTGTATTCTAGCCAGAGGGAAACCTGATGAGGTTTTACCAGTAAAATTTCACTATTGAATCTCACAATTCCCTTAACAGGTTTAATATATGCAACAAGAAAACTTTTTTCAGCCTCAATCCCATTTCAGTATTAAAAATTGTTTAAAAACTGCAATTGTTTGCAAAACAAAAAGAAAATTATAGACTTATTTACTTGATAACTGAAACCGACTCCAAGTTCGTATTTTCCTGCCATGTCCATCCCCATGACTCTTGAGCACTAGCTGAGCTATCAATGGGTTACAGACTAAATTCACAGTCTAGCACAGTTTCTAAGGATCAGCTGATGGGACCATTTCTGTGCTTAGGGTGGGAGGCTATGTGAGAAATATGCTGAAGTACACGAATGCCCTCAGACTGCAAATTCTAGTTCTTGCACTCTATTGAAAAAACAAAACAAAACAAAACAAAACACCTTAGGGCAAATTTCAAGAAAAGTACTTGTATGAAAATGTGTCCGACTTCCTTCCAAGGAGTAGTCAAATCACACTATCAGAAGAGGCAAGAAGAATATGGAGAAACTTTTATTCTAGAAGGGATGACTTTGCTTTGCTAAAGCAATACCAAAACTTGCACTCTTCTAGAAAGTTGGGAATATATTTTTTCATAACAGCATTTTGAAAAACTAGCTTCAGTAAATTTTGGAACAATTCTGAGGACAGATGTGTAAGTCTCAACAAGTATGTAAGACATAGTTTCTGATACCTAACATTATTCCTTTGTGTTTCTGGAATAGCAAGGAAAAGTTTGGTTTAGTAGTTCGTATGCTTCATAGAAGATAAAGATCATTCTTTTATTACCTGTAAACCTGTAAATAAGACAGTCTCTTGATTACTTTAAGATGCACTGTTTTAACAGTCTTGCGTACTTTTTGGTGAGGTATGAAAAGAAGTGCAATTTCCTTTCTTGGTTCTCATGGGAAAGATGGACTATAAATGCATTCTAAAAACCATGCTCTATATGAAAATCCAAAATGACAATTTTAGGTGTATAAAAGCCATATTGATTTCTTGGAGTTTCTGCTCAGGAATCTCCCTTAGCTGTATAAAAATGGTGGTGAGAATCCAGAGCACAGCCAGGACTCTGAAGAAGTTTGTGATGCCTCTCTGTGTATGCTTAAGGAGAAAAACAACTCTAGATATGCCTAGTGACAGCTGACTGTGTGCTTATCACTCCTCTCTTTCCCCAGATTGCCTCACAGAACTTTCGGAACATCTGTGATAAAATCATGGACTTGTGGAAGTAAAATTCCATATTCTCTATTTCAAACAAAACTGAACTCAGTGAAGTTTTGTTGCTTGTGCTATGCAGGAGGGCAGATAGGATGATCACAGTGGCCCCTGCGGGCCATGTGATGAATGCAATACTACTAAAATGTAGAACATTTCTTCATCTTATGTTCTGCTGAGGCTGCAAAGTTCAGAATAGAGGCAGTTCTGAGATAACAACCCTTCTTCTTTTTAATAAGCATAGTGTATTTGAACTAAGCTCATTATTTTGCCATAGGTTCAGCTTCTTACATTTTAGTTTCACAAAAGACAATTATATGTGTTGGTTTATTGATATTTCTTCCTAAACCTTCATTTCTTAGCTGCTCATTCAATCCTACACTGCTCAGATATTGACCAGCATGAAAACAAGGTGGTATGAACCATGCTGTGTGGGGTTTCAATTACACAAAACATTGATCATTATCTTTTAATGTTTCAAATGATTCTGAAAAGTCCATCTTTCTGTTTACTATCCACAAACACTCCAGAACCTTCTTGAGCGCCTTGTTATAAATGCTATAGCATATAAAGTCTAGTTCAGAGATTTTAGCTACATTATTGACAGACATGCCAGATAGTAGCTGTTTTAAACCGCCAGGAAATAACTAAACTTGAAGGAGCTATATTTATTTATAGAAGGTCACATCATTACTCTGTTGAAATCAGTGTGATTATTTGTTTTTGTTGTTGTAGGCTTAATAGAAATAAATTGATAGAAAACATCTTGATTTTGTGAGACCATTTTTAGAAATTAAAAAGCAAAATGTTGTGATAATATATTACAAATGTCTAGTCTGCAGCATTCCTATAAGCCATAAATGCATTTGTTAAATATCTGGTACAAATGTAAGGATCTGATCTGTGGTTTTGATTTGATTTGAAATGGAAATATATTTTCATATGTAGACAATTCTTGTAATATTCTGAAATATTCTGAAGAAGGCTACTCAATGGGTATTATTGCAGTATTGCCAAAGTCTGTCAAAACAGAACTTTTGGGAAAATTTTAGAAAGTCTATTTCTTCCTATCTCTTCCCCTGACTTTTGGGATGAATTTACCCTGGGAATTGGTATGAAAAGTAATTCACACAAGAAATTTCATCAATACATAGGAAATTTCCCATAGAAGAGAGCTGAAAACCATTCATACCAACATTGGCTCTGAAACACTATACAGAAGACAATAAATAGCCCTGAAGAAATATGTTCTAGAACGCTAAAGAAGCTGTTTCACACCTTGGCAAGGAATGGGCATTAGCTGGTTTTTAAATTCCAGAGCTTTGCTACTTGCTTCCAAACAGTGACTGCTTCTACGCTTTTGCTGGCAGTGAAACAGAAGTAGTGTCTTCCATTTCTGCTGATCTGGTAATGACTTTTCTCTGCCTTCATGGAATAATGTAGCTTCCTCATCAGCAGCCAATACTAATCATCAAACACTGGCCACTTCCCTTTAAATAATAAATGTGAACATAACCAGAAAGTGTAGCTGCTTTGAGAATACAGCCAGTTGTCTCCTGAAGTATTACCTCCTCCTCCTATTACCTACTCCTACACCACAGCCTCTTGCACTCCATGATGGCAGCATAAATAACCACAATCACTGCCTTGCTTTCTACAGTGACACCGGGTATTCTCCAGTTTAGCTGGTCTGTGGGTACTGTCCTTCTCTTTGAATTTTAGCATTTTGCATTTTTTTAACCACTGCTTTTTGCTTTCTTGCTTGTGGTTTTTGGGATGGAGAGAAAGAGGACTCTGCTTCCTGCAAACACTTTTTTCTTTTTTTTAATCCCTTGCAAAGAAACTTCTTACTTATGCCACTACCTTGTTACCACTTCAGCTTAGGGGTCTAGCACACATTTTCTTTCTAGGTGATGTGTTGCTGGGTTTCATGTGTATAATTCCTTGATAATCTCCCTTTACTGAAGCATATTTTGCCCCAGTCTTTCCATTCATTTCTCTGACAGCTCTTTTCCTTCCTTCCTTGCTTCCTTCCTTTTTTCCTTCCTCGCTTCCTTCCTTCCTTCCTTCCTCCTTTTCCTCCCGTTCTTTCTTTCTGTTGTCCTTTTTTCTGCCATCTTTTCTGCCTTCCTTCCTCTCTTCCTTTCTTGCTCCTTTCCTCCCTTCTTCCCTCCCTCTCTCCATCCCTCCCTGTCTCCTTCTCTCCTTTTTTAATTATGTTGCCTCACAGTGACTCCTGGCAGGAAAACTAAGCAATAACAACACAACATGATGCTTGCAACTGGTCATTATACAGTTCTCAGCTAACACCCAGCCTCAGCATATGATCATAAACATGAAATCTCAACAAATCTCAGGACAGTTTTGTCGCTTGCTAAACTGCTGTTTCAGATGCCTTTAGGTTGAATTCTGTCCATTTTTCATGTGCACCACAACTAGTCTAAAAAATCCATTTTACTAATGCCAGCAACAAGCAAAAGAGTACTTTGAAACTTGCAGAAAGTACATTTTCTCAGATATGCAACCTGAATACGCAAACTGTAATGTCACTTGGGAGCATTTGCTCAGCCAACTCCATGGAAAGCAAGACAGCTATCTGCAGGAGAGCCGTCAACAACGAACTAAGGACCACAAATATTCACACATCAATAAACCATGCAAATGTCTTTCTATAATGATGCTGCTGAAAGTGATAAGACTCATGATCAACAAGTGACTAAGATTAACTCTTACTAGATTCTGTTTATAGTAACAACCGTGTCACAGGAACAGTTTCCTTTGTTTGGGTGAAATAATAAATTTATAAACAAATGTGTAAATAACTAATAATTAAATGCTGATGTGAAATAAATTGTAAGAGTAAATAAGAGCCGAGATTTTGAAAATATAATTTAAGGTTTTAGGAAAACAGTTTACAAATTTAGTAATGGAGTTTTGAGGGTTTTTTATTTCAATGCGATAAAACACCTGTTGGCTTAACTACGATATGAGATCATGCATGGGTTCATAGTATACTCTGAGTACTCCAAGTAGAAAGGAAGCATATTTGCATAAAACTTCTTGAAATTAGAATAAATTGCACACACCTCTTTCTTACCCTGTGCCACTTTGGCGCCAGCTAGTTCGTTCCATGAGGCAATTCAGCTCATCTGGCAGAAATGTCTTCAATTTTTACTGTATTACTTGTTGCAGGATCAGTAATAATGGCACAGAAAAGTACCTGGTGTGTACCAGATATGCTATATTTTGTGAAAAGTAAAACCACACAGAAGTGGCTTTACAAGAGAAGACTATAGTAAGGGAGAAGGGATGTGAGACCTCTTTTTCTTAATAGTGGTTAATTGCTAAAGTGCCCCAGACACCTTCCTTCACTTCAACATCAGGCTTAATTGGCCACAGTTTACCTAACAACGTCACCATGCACAAAAAAGGGAAGGGTGGTAACTTTACTGCATGGAGAAAATAAGCTGCTGGTTTATAAAATATGTGGAGACCACAATGTAAATTTTGTCTTACAATGTAGAACAAACACCCAGCATCTGACATTATCTAATATGATCTGTTTTCTGCAACTGGGGAAAATAAATCTAACATTTTCTTGTTGAGGAAGAAAAAAACCGTGAGATTATCAGTGTCTACTGTAAAGCAATCTGAAATATGTAAATACAAACACATCCATCTTCCTTGAAGAAAGCCCAAACTTCCAAGATTTTTTTTTAATCTCCATCAGTAAGGGTATAGTTCACACACAGACGATCTGGCCAGCTAGCTGGTACTTCTTACTGCAATTTGCTTTAAATTTGAAAAAAATATCATGTTCAATTTTCTGATCATCTGTCCTAAAGAAAAAGACTTTAAAAATGCACAAATTTGTAGCATGTTGAAGAAGTTGTTGCGCTTTGTGAAAGAAAGGCAAGGCACCAATCTGTCAGGTTTTGCAAACATGAATTGTTATTTGAGAACCTAATGAATAAACTGTGCATGTTTCTGTATTTCTATGCATGTTTCTACTTCAAAGGGAAATACACACTACTGTGAATAAGGAACGAATCAATGTGAAACAACTTTAAATTTTCTGATCTCTATTCCCATTTCAGCTTTTTTATGCAGGAAAGCAGATATACCCTATTGAACCGAAGGCCTCATAAGCCCTTTATCTGGCAGTTTTTAGCTCTTTCTTGCTCTCAGTTTTACGTTTTCACAACAATATTACCATTTACTTATCTACTTTTAGTTTTTTACATTTACTTATCTGCTAAAATTTGAACAAAACCCAAGAAGATGTTAATTCCAGAATCTAGTTTGGGAGATTTTAAATGCTAGTGAGATTAAATGGTAATATGATTACAACAATCACTTTAAGAAAAAGAAAACAGTGTAGGATTGATTAGAGCATTTTAAAAAATAAGCACGTTATTCAAAGAACCATCCAGAATAAAAGACTTGCAATCAAAAATACAACCTGTAATAGCACAAACACAATAGCTGTAGAGGTAATGTGTCCGCTACTGCAAATCACTCCTTGACATTAACTTTGAAACTGTTGTTCAAACTGAGAAGATTGGTCATTTTTTTATGGTGCTCCTAACTCTGAGCTCTCCTGATATAGTCATTCTTTTAAAGGCAGCTGCTGTTTTGAAGAGAGGATTTTAATTTTTTTTTAATCTGAAAAAAAACCAAACCTCTAGGCATGGACCACCTTATTGCCACTGCTTAATGATTTGCAATTGCTCTGCTAATGTGCAGCAACAGAATGAATGACATCTACCATCAAGGCTGGCTCCTGAGGTGTCTGCAGGCATGTTGATTTTTGTAATCATTTTGTAGAGTATTTCCAGATGCTTTACAAAGCACACGTAGTCCACTGACCACAGGCTGACTCTTTTACTACCAAGCCCACTTGCAATTTTCTTTTTTTTTATTTTTGACCTTTTTTCAGTCTTAATAACCTTACCGGAGGCCCATGGCTTATTAACTACTGATTAACAGCTGTAAATGACAGATGGTAAAGGGATGTTACTGGGAGTACGGTACGCAAATTCTAAACTCTCAATAAAACCCTTTTGTAATCCCATAATCTGTATGTACTTAAAGTAGAGCATCACTCTCACTTAACTATCTAACAATTAAATCTTGATTCTAAGGAATTTATTTTACTTTCTCTGTAATCAGCTAAGGGAAGCTGCGTTCCCAAAAGTAGTTTTATCCCTTTATAAAATAGGCAGGTGAAATTAATTGGTCTGGGGGGTAACTGTGGCAGGTGTGCATATCTTTCTTTGCTGGCTCCATTAGTGTAGAAAGAACCTAAAACTAGACTTGGTACTTTGGTGGACTGCACATGACACGTAAGGCATCTGATTTTACGATTGTTTCTCTCAGCAAAACAGCATAAAGGATGTTTGCCAGAGCCAAAGCATAGGCTGAATATCTGATGACAGATTTGCCTATCATTGTAACAACATTACAGCATGTTACATAGGCCTACAGAACATTTCTGTCAAATTAAAAGGACTCTCCTATGTGAACTAGCCACGTTTATGACTATTTCCCCTTAACTCTCATATCCTTGCTCTGTAACTCAGCCCTGTTAGATCCTACACATAAACATAATATATTTCTCAGGAACATTGATAACACCCAAATGGTGAGAAAGAAGTGTGAAGTTTTTTGTTTGGTTCGGTTTCTTTGCAAGCAAGTAAGACAAAATATTTATTTCCTACCATGGAGCAAATAAAGTAAATATGAAATGACATTGGCTTTTTATTAGTGCATTAAAAAAGTTTGCAAATTTTGTTTCATTCCAAAAATACTTAGTAAAAACATTGTTCCTAAGTGCAACTCAAAGTAGTTCTGTGTGAATAAAAGAGACCAGAATTTAGGAAAACATTTGGGAGAAGAGGTATTTCAGGCTTCAAACTCTTTCAGGCATTTATAATCTATGAGAAATTATGTGTCTAAAAACAATTCAGTTTCAAAGTAATCTATTGATCATGGCTTAAAACATTTCTCTGTATAGTAAAAAAACTTAACCTTCCTTTTAAGCAACATTTCATATTGGGGGTGTCTATGGAACATTTTATACAGGTACAGTATTTCTGGGTATTCCCCTTCTGTTGGGAATGTACAGAGAGAGCAAACAGTATTTCCTTTCCATCAAATTATAACATAGTCATTGATTAAGTTATTGAGTATAACTAAGACAAAGACTGTTTAATGAATAATGACTATAGCTATAAGTGGCCACTAATGAGTGTGAGCAGAGTGATGTCAGATACATTTAGGGAGCATACTTATACAGTTTTCTGTGCATAGTTCTGCCATTTAATGAACTGTGGCTATTACAGATGTGGTGAAGCTTTCTGAATCTCAACATCACAAGTCTGCCTTGTGAAAAGCAACATGATATATGCAGACTAGTGCAGACTGAGAGAGAGGGAGAGCTGACTAGCTGGTTTCTGAGGGTTTGTTGACAACCATTCCCAAAAAGTTCCTGCAGTGTGTTACGAGACTGCATGTTTACTGGAGCAGCCACTGGTGTCACTGGCTCATGTCTGCTTCCCACTGGGAATTCAGATCCCACTTCTGACCATTACTTACATGAGTCTGTCTGCTCCCATCTTGATAGTGTAAATTCTGGTGATGATACCGGTGCCTTTTTGTTAAAGCACAAGAAAAGCATCATCAGGAGTTGAAAACCAGTGATAGAAGGCTATCTGACATTCATGCTGTTATCTTGGCGCTCCATTCAGTAGTAAATGAATAAGAGACAACATGGATCTGTGACCTTAGGTGTATGCTGCAGCAGATAGTGCTACAAGATTAAATGTATCTTGTTTCAGGGTATTATTCTGGACTTGCAGAATGTGAACATGAAGCATATAGAATAAAATCAAAGAATTATCAGCACTTAATTCTGGCATGCATTACTGTGAGTTGCTTTTCTCCTTTTCCCCACTTCTGGAAAAAGGTATTGATCGGACAGCCTTCTTTAAAAAGGTATGTCAGAATGATGGCATTCTACACTTCTTTCTCTTTGTGTGTATTTCACCTCATCCCCAGCACTTGAACTGTGAAACCCCTCAGTGTAGGCGTGGGTAACGGACCGTTGTAACGATGTGACCCCAATATGAGTATGATCGTACACCTTTATTAGTCAGCAAAAACAAGGTTTGTATAGCAAAACTATTACAGCATCTGAATGGTTAAAACCCCAACCCATATATAGGCAAAACTACTGCAACTCGTTGTGATTGGTGCAGAGCTGCATCTCGAAGTGAAAACA